>Ga0209702_10001813_pt1 | contig 39282 bp, 58 predicted proteins | sample FRY01_FD_187210 | JGI IMG/M metagenome (GOLD analysis project Ga0209702, IMG submission 187210) | Freshwater microbial communities from Lake Fryxell liftoff mats and glacier meltwater in Antarctica - FRY-01 (SPAdes) (version 2) | ecosystem: Environmental > Aquatic > Freshwater > Ice > Glacier...
AAAGCCGGTAACTAAAGCGCCCAAAAAAGCCCCAGCAAAGCCAGCCACTAAAGCTCCAGTAAAGTCTCCAACTCCGGCACCGAAGACTCAATCAAAGCCGGTAACTAAAGCGCCCAAAAAAGCCCCAGCAAAGCCAGCCACTAAAGCTCCAGTAAAGTCTCCAACTCCGGCACCGAAGACTCAATCAAAGCCAGCAACTAAAGCGCCCAAAAGGGCCCCAGCAAAGCCAGCCACTAAAGTAACAACAAATAGAACACCAGTGCAGGTTCATAGTGATGCAGAGAAGTGGGGTATTAAAGATAAAACTAAGACCGAACCAGAAAAGGTAAAGGAACAACCGGAAGGTGGTCCTCCACGAGGTAATATCAGAGCTCTGAAAAAATGGCTTGAAAAGAAAGGGCTTGGTGCCAGTCTTGATTTAAATCGCAATGATTCAAAATCATCGCATCCAGATGGTAAGGCGCTTGATGTTAATGCACCAGGTGGAATAGTTGAGGCAAATTCGCCTAGATGGAATAAAGAATTTGATAATCTTGCCGATGAACTAACCGCCGCTGGATATAATGTCCTATGGAAAGTTGACAAACACCATAATCATCTTCATGTGCAGACTGGAACAAAGGGAGCTAATCCGCGGTCGTATTGGAAAGGCGGAGGTGGAGGAAAGTTTTCTTCGCCACCTGGAGGTCCTTCAACTGAAAGTGTTGATTCTGAATATATACCAAATATTATTGAAGACCCATTAAAGAAACTCGTTGGTATAATCAAAGGATTAGCTAAAACTGACAGTGAATATATGGGAACATTAGCAGAAATTGCCAGTGGAAAAGTTAATAAGATAGGTGAATTCAGTGCTAAAAAGTACGCAGACGCCGTTGATCGAACTGTCGAAAAAGATATTAAAAAAGAAATAGCATTAGACATGCCGAACATAAACAAAAGAGGAGGAACGATTCAAACACCGCCCTCCTCTAATGATAGATCTGTTGTAAGTGATTATCTATTGTATTTTGGGTTTAAACCCTCTCAACGAATAGATATTTAGTCCCCCCGTCCCAATCCATCCAGGGGATGTCTACGATTGTGGTTTTAGCATTTTTCAATTCAGATCTTTTTAAAAATACTTCATTAATCCATTTCTCATTATCATATCCGAAAATGTTTCTCGAATATGCGATGAGCCATGTTTTAGTCGTACCAATTTTATCTAAGATTTGATCTCTTAAATCGAATGGCATTTCTGTAAGAGACCATGTTGCGATACAAAGATCGGCAGGCTCAAGATCATCTGGATTGTTTGTGTATGTAATATCAGTATGACCGAGAGCATCATGATAATACCTTTGTATACGAGACACTTCAGCGAAATCGAAGATGGAATATGTTCCATTGAAACCGAGTTTGTAAACTAAATCGGCCATGTCTCCAACGCCGGCGCCAAGCTCAACTATTGTTTTATAATCTTTGGGTTTGAATTGAAAATATTTAAGATGGCCGTAATGTTGAATACGATTCATCGTCATATCGTTGTCTGAAAAGACTTTAAGATATTGATCCAAGTCTTGTCTATTACAACCAACACCAGGATCTTGTATAAGATCTTGTATTTGTGGTGGGGCCGTAAGAGCTTCTTTGATGTAAACAGAATGTCTAGACATGGACATTAGCGGAACATTCCATACAGACACCCATGCTTTAAATCGTGACATTGGAAGTGTTTCACAGTCATGTTCAAACACTTCCCTCATACAATTCCAATAGTTTTCATCATTCACTTGCTTCGCGTGAACAAGCATTTTAGCATGTTCTGATGAACTTGAGAAATCGGACCATATTGGTCCTTCAATTGTTTCGGGATTGAATTGAGTTCTTGATGAACTCGAATAATTAAAAAATTCACTCATAATTTATATTCCAAGTAAAGTGAGGGGACCGAAGCCCCCTCATATTTTATTCAGCGAAGTTCTTAAAGAATTCTAAGTCATCATCGCCACTGGCATCTTCTGTGGCAGGTTTTTCTGCAGCAGGTTTTGCTAGAGTAGCAGATTCTTTAGGCTCAGTCCAAGATGCTTGCTTAGCTCTTTCTTGTAATGGAGCTTCTTCTGGTTCTTCATCTAGAACCTTAAGCATTTTTGTCTTAAGATCAGTATAGCTTTTAAAGTTCTTAGGATCAACAATATCACTCAAAGAATGAAGTTGTTCATATACACCTTCAAGATCAGCATCATCTGCTAACAATGGAGATGGTGAATCAAATTCAGATTTATCGTAATTACGATATCCTTCAACTTGACGAATCTTAAGTTTAAAGCTGGCACCTGACCAGAAGTCAAACGGGTTCATTGCTTCTTCGTCTTCAAATTCGGGATGCATAACATCTTTAATCTTGTCGAAGATTTTCTTACCGTATTTGTAAATAAAGACTTTGCCTTCATTCTCTGGGTTTGATGCATCTTTTACTACATAGATGTTGGAATAGTAACTAAGACGACGCTTTTGCTGACGAGCTTGTTTTCTCTCTGGTCCATCATCATCTGATGTAGAGTTCCACAACTTGCTATTATATTCAGAGACTGGGTCATCCTGACCAAGAGTTGTTAGAGAGTTTTCAATGTACCAAAGTCCATTAGGTCCTTGGAAGCCATGATCCCAGATCATTACCCATGGAAGATCTTCGCCTTCTTTTGGAGGTAGAAAGCGGATTTCAGCGTAACCATTACCGACCTTGTCGACTGTTGGTTTCCAGTAACGACCATCGTCTTTACCGTAGCTGCTTTTTTGATTTAGTTTAGAAAGTTCTTGATTGATTTTATCAAAGCTCTTGCTTGAAGAGCGTTTAAGGTCTGCGAATGACATTTGTATTATCCTTATATTCGTTGTATTGCGATTTATCCACATATAACATAATGTAGTATTTTATTTATACTGGTTTATATGCTTCTTCAAAATGTTTTTGCATTTTTTTACATCATAACGAATAAAGGGTTTATACTTTTGTAGTAGCATAAAGTCCTTTGGCCACAAAATAACATCCTCGATATTGGAATTCCAATATTCAAAAATATTATAAATCTCATCTAACACGATGAGAGTTTCCTTTGAGATAGCATTTTGTCTATAGTGTTTATAGAGCATAGGATGTTGGCCACCCTCAACTACCACAAGTGAATCAAAATCTGGATAGAGGTCTTGAGTTTCTAAACCGAATCGATAAGTAAACGACTCTTGTCGCTGCTTCCACTCGGCATAGTTTTTTTCACCCTTTTCAGATAACAATGCATCAACCCATGTGTCTGGATTTTCAGACAGAGTTGCTGCGTAATAATTTAATAGATCGTCTTTTTTCGACAGTTTGTAATAGAAATATTTGTCACGTCTAGTATCAAACTTCTGAGCATTCGCTCTGACTTTTCCGTTGTATTTAAAATAATCATAAGATGGACTATTGAAATGCATTTTGCAAGCAAGATACATTACATACGCATCGAATGGAATCATATTGGGAGTCTGGAAGTTTTCGGTAGAATATTTAAATCTTCAGCGTCACACTGAAGCCGAGCTTTAATTTTACTATTAGAACGAACAATTGATGCTATTGCTTCTATTTCAATATTGTACTTTTCACAATAATTAACAATAGCATCAATCAATTCTACGTTATAATTTTCAACTAATGAATTAATCTCTTTAATGAAACGTTCAGTTGAATGAACATCCTTTTCGAGAATTTCACTTTTACTTGTCATAATTACCCTTTATAAAAGACGTGTCTTCCAATTTTAAATGTTTTGCGTTTTTGGTGCGCCCACCTTGGTCTAATACTCGTAGCATGAAAATATAATGCACCGTTAGTAACATCTTCAATATCACCAATGTAAATATTTTCTGCTAAATCAAGCATATTTTGATAGAGGGTCTGATTTCTTATTCTATCTGGTTTACAGACCCAGCTAAATTGACATGTGTTTTTCCAACGCTGGTGAATAACATTACATGCGTTGCTGGGATAACTATCATCCTTGACGCGGTTCAAGACCACATTTGAGACAGCTATTTGTCCATGTTCACCTTCACCTCTTGCTTCAAAATACATGTTTCGAGCAAGACATTCAATTTGAACATAATCTTTTTCTGTTAAGTTTTCAGAACTCTTATCTGCTTCTATACCAAGTACAGAAGCAGGAAGTTCTTGTACAACTTCTTGTGGTTCAAGAAATAAAATTTCTGGAACTAGCGATTCAGTAGTAACCGCTTCGTTTGTAGCTGCGAATGATGCACCAGTTAAACTTAATGAGCATATTCCTGCTGTAATATATTTCGTTAGCTTTAACATACTTTTCTCCGTATGCACAGCACTAATGTTCTATTATTCACATAGTATTGCTATATGTTTAATACAAAAAGAAAGAATGTAAAACTCAAAAACTAAAAAGTTCTTTCTCTCATTCCCCTCTTACAAAGGAATGCATTATTGCCTTAGGTTAAATTAAAGTACCGAAGTACTGTCTTCGCGCCTTAACGCAAGCTTGCGTAAGAGATAAATGGAGTTCTACTCCTTATGACGAACTAAAATTTATTTATAACATATTAACTATTGGTTGTCAACTGATTTGCTTCAATCTGAAGGATTCTTTTCTCGATTTCATTGAGTCTAGCACCAACAATAACACTGTGGGTGACAAGGCCTGAAACATGTGCACCAAGCAAACCTGCTATTCGGGTCGTATCTATTTTATCTATGGTTCTTACATGTGTCATTGGCAAGTAGTTCTAATATAGACATCGCCATATTGATCAACAATTTGTTCTTTAACACAATATTGTTCTCTGTGTCGTGTGATATATCTATAGCGCCGTGGTTTATCATAATAATGTGATGTATAACTATCACTAGAACGGCTCTGAGAGCTTATAATGCCACCTAGAATGATACCACCGATAAGCCCGCCGATAATAGCACCCGAATTGTTGCGGTTTCTATGATGATTTTCTCTATCATGTTGTCTATGGTTATCGTAACCATCACGATCCCGCGCAAATGTTGCTGATGGTGTTAATAATCCAAGAGCTGCTATTGCTAATAGAAACTTTTTCATTTCTTTTCTCCTAATTTATCAGAATCGGTTTTTTGATTGATATTAATGAGGTTATCACCCCTCTGCTCTGATGTTAAATGCTGACACCGATTCTTATTAGTTAATTACTTCTTAACTTCGGCTCTTCTCAATGTAGTATCAATAGCTGCGCCAGTAGATGCATATGATCTTGCTGCAGTTGAATAGAAATCCATAGTTGCACCAGTTTCATGTGCAGCATTGTTAACTACTTTGTTTAATCCAAGGCCGAAATTTTGTGCGACAGTGTCGGCATTAAATTCTGAACCGAGGAATACTACTTCCCAACCACGATTAGTACAGCTTTTAATTCTGTCTCTAATTGCATTTAGTGAATATGATGTACTAGCATTTTCTTCACCGTCAGTCATAATGATAATAATAGCTTTTTCGCTGTTATCAGTTTCTACCATATTAATCAATTGTGCAGTAGCATCATAAAGTGGTGTTGAGCCTCTTGGTGACGTTTCATTGATTTCAATTGGTTTAAATTTCGACAAAATTTGATTTTCGCGAAGAATATCGAATGATACATTCGATTTCAGATTTATGTTTGTATTGAATGGATTGATGTGATGACCATCAAATGCTGCGACTGTAACGTCGCCGATGATTTCATCACCAGTTGTAAGTTCTGCAACATATGAGTTGATAGAACCGATTGCATGTTCCCATTTCGAACCAGACATCGAGCCCGATCTGTCCAAGAGGATGTATGTTGATAATTTTGATTTTTTCATTGTTTTTCTTTCATGTTTAAAACGTTTTCACATACACATAATATAATAGGCGCCACAACAACTGCAGCACCTATTTTTATTTATACTTAGAGATCGTATCTAGTCGAATTGATTGCGCTGTACATAACACTTAGTGGAGTTATCCCATCTTCGTTTGCCAGAATCGATTTCATGATCGATGGTGAGAAGCCACTAACTAGAGCAGCACCACTTTCGTCAAACCGAACTGGTACACCATCAGATGATCTAAGGTTCCAGAATACGATATTTGGAACACTATATCCTGCAGCTTCATATTGCTCTCTAACACTTTCCATTGCAGAAGGACCATGTGCTTTATCGCCATATGTCCAGCGACCAAACGATATGCACTGATTAAACTGCATGTCAGACAAGATCAACAGAGTCTTGGGCATATCTTCTTGTGATACATTATTCGCTATCGAAACTCTTAGAATCTCAGCGAAAGCTGCAATAACATCGGTAGATCCGCCCCAATCGGCAGAGATCATCTGACGAACCTTCGCACTCAATGAACCCTTCAAGTGAACGAATGTTGGATTGCTGGTAAATGTTAGGAATAGATCTTTAAATGGCCCTGCATTTTTATCTGAACAATATAGTCCAAGTGATACTGCAACATCCATCGCAGTGATATTAGACGATGGTGAAACCTTACTATCCATAGATCCAGAGACATCAACCAATGGCAACACACTAGAATTGCCCATGAAGTTTGGAAGTGCATTCCACATTGCATCAGCAATTTGTTCATCGCCATGACGAATGATATTAACCACGTCATATGGATATACAGCAGCGGCATTGATTTTGACTGATGGATCACCACTAGACAAAGCATCTTTGTATGCAGAAAATTCAGTCTGTGCCTGTCTTGCGAATGCTTTAGTATAGCGTGACATTGCAACAGATGGTACGTGACTGAAATTGATGTCAGACCATTCGTTAGCACACATCTTGTTTTCTACAACATTAGTCAATCTTACCAAACGCTTACGATATTCTTTTGGTGATAGTCCCATAAACTCACGAAGCGCTACTGCAACTGGACCCTTACGTGGCATCCATTTTGCACATAGACCATTTTCAGCCCATAGTGCTTCAGTAATTGCTTTGTATGCAATCGACTTAACGAAGTCTGTTTTGAAAACTAGTAGATCATCCCAACGACCAATTTCAGCGACATTAGCAATAAGCTTGGTGTCGAAGAATTCTGTCTTGTAGTTTGCTTCTAGGAAAAGCAAGCAGTCGCGGAAAAGCTGACGCTCACCAGCACCACCACGGACATCTCGTGCCCATTGGATAATACGAAGAGCGATTTCACGATCTTCCAAATATGCTGCTTCGAATGCTTTGGTGATATCTTTACCACGAGAAGCACCGATAGTATAGAACAAATCTATGTTCTTGTTAAGTGATGATTCCAGAGTTTTCATTCCGTTTTCTGTAACGGTTGAAACTTCAGTATTTAGAACTGCTTCTTTAAATGTAGTCATAATTTGTCTCCAGGTTATCTTTGGTTTGCTTTACAATTGCTATTTTATGCTGGTTGTAACCTATTTTTATAATGTTCTTGCTTCGCCCCAAAAATGTGTTGCTACACCAAAGCGAGGCTTAGGAATTGCTGTAGTTGTATATCCGAAATATCTGATAGTCACAATCTTATGCTTATCTCTTTCGGCTAGTAGTTTTACATTGTTAGGATATGTTCCACGAAGACCAGCTTCGAACGTGTTCTTTTCAGTTGGTCCACCAGTGCGATCTGCTTCTGGTAGCCAACATACTACACGCTTTGCTGCTCCGGCCCAATTGCCTCTGCCTTCTTGAATTTCGACAATTTCAAATTCAGCATCATCAAAATCTTTTCGTTTAAGAAGTCCTTTAGACCGAGAACCCTCCTCGTATGGCATTGTTGAATCGCGCCACATAGAACCTTCATATCCAAGTTCAACCCAAGCTCCATGAATATCATCATATTCACTTTCAGTTTCAACTCGTTTACTTTCTACGAGGATAACCTTTTCGCTTTGTGCAACTCTCACGACATAATCGAGGTTCATAAATCTTTCAGAGCGGATATCACTACTGATAATATCATAAACGTGATATTGAACATCTGATTTGATTAGAGCGATCTCATCTTCTGTTGGATTTTCTTTCGTAAGAAGACTCTGCAGTCCACCAAAATCACTAGCATAATCATGGTTGTATAGTTCACCATCAAGAATCAAACCAGGAAATCTTTCGAAGATCTGACTTTCGAGCAATTCATCATGGATATATTTCGCTCCAGGAATGATTTCACCATTACGTGATGTTGGTCCAGCTTTACTCATTGCACATCTGAAACCATCAAGTTTCGGTTGAGCTTCACCAACTTTAAATTTCTTATATTTGTCAGCCAGCATTGGTTCGATATATCTGCATCCAAGATTGATGTCTTTGATATCAGTGTAATAAGAACCCTTAAGCTGATTTTTATAGCGAGCTTCAATTTCAAATGTAGCTTGTTCTACCGGCTGGCGTTCATTTGCACGACCGACATTGGTAGCTTTAGCTTTTTTCCAGCCGCTGCATTTTACTTTGCCATTGATAGTTCCATCGTGTGCACGAAAGTTGCCGCCATCTTGTTCCATGAACCAGACTCGGGTTTTACCCTTACTGTCTAGTTTATAAAGTTCATCATAAATTTTCTTCATGCAATATATGCTCCAATTCCTACCCACACAATCAATACCGATAGTGTGTAAAGCGCGGTGAATTTAATATCATTCACACATTCATAAAAATATGGATGAATACTAACTCTAAGATCTTTCAAATTTCTCATATTAAATTCCCTCAAAAGGATAGATGTTCCTTTATTGATTATATAATTCTTATATACTATTTAGGAATTGTTGTCAACTGTTAAATGGTCCTTCAAGTAATTACACGAAGCAGTTCTAACTTAGAATAGTTCTTTTCATGATCTCGTCGAGAAGATAAAGATACCGTGCTGAAGTTGTGTTTTCAGTTTCACGATATCACCCAATTAATCGGTTATTCGTATTTTGCCACAGTATTAAAGATTTGTTCTGCGCTCTAACCGCGGCTACCAATCTTCAGAAGGTTGAAAGCTTTAAGAACACCTCTACCATCTTCATGGACCGGGTAGACCGCGATCGAAGTCATCTCATTATTCATATCTGGTTCTACAAATGTTTCATAGTGAAGTTTAAACTGTTTAAGAATAGCGCAGACCGCTTCGAGTGCTTCTTCATTTCGAACACCGACACATGTAAAATATGTGTCGTCGGGATTGAATTCTTTGATTTGATATTCATTTAGAACTTCTTGTTCCTGTCCTCTATCCCAAACTTGGGCTGAATTAACACCCAGTTTTAGTGCTGCATGAGCAGTCTGTACAAGTTGCTGTTCTGGACTAATGTCCTGTCGCGTGAAGAAATACGCGTAATAATTTTTATCTTCCATTACGAAATACCTTCATATGTTCTAAGACTATGAGCCAATTCTTTAAACAAAGTATGTTGTTCTTCAGTAAGAACTGTGTCGATGTTAATAATACCAAATAGTGATGTTTTATTAGAATATGAATTGGTGGCTCTTTTATAGACTACATTACCTGCTTGTCGAACTGATTGATATGCATGAAATCTGTGTTCACAGACCTTTCCAGGAGTAAACATACGAGACACAACGTGGTTCAATATTTCTTGTTTGTTTTCACCCTTCGCGAATATAGTTTTAAGAATGGCGAATGTTACCATATCTTCACGAGTTGCAGTTTTAGCGTGGGCCTTTGCTTTAAAGATCGGCTTCCAATCCAATAGAGTTGTTGGAGCGTCTTGTACTAGTTCAATTGTATTTGTCATTTTAAATTTCCTTTAATTTTAATAAGTTGTGTTAATTACGTCTTACTAAAATCAAGGAGGAGCTCTAATTGACTAACGTGGTATGTCTCTAATTCTTGTCATAACATATATCCTTTGTGTTTTATTTATACTAATTTAATCGGTCTCGCTATCTTTAGCGCCTTCCCCACAAAACGGGAATGTTCTAAGCTTTCGTAAGGCTGCCGTCCTGTTCTACTAGCATCAAGGACATTTGTACTTACTTATTGCAACATCAATGGGAATCCCGTCGGTTTCCTTCATATTTGTTTCACTAAACTATCGACCAAACTTGGAGCCCGTAATGGGATTCGAACCCATGACTAGAATTTTAGAGATTCCTGTTCTACCGCTGAACTACACGAGCTTTATTCTTTATTATGCTTAGTATTACTTTTGGTGATACAATTTCACACTTAGCTTCAATTTCCTTTATTCGCTTCTTTGGTATATCATAATGATTTTTATGAAACCAACAACGTTTAATATTCAAATCATCTGCCATCTTGTGCAAATTGTCTATCGAATATGGTTCACATATAAGATGACGTTGCTTGTCTGTTAAATAATTCATGGTTCTTTATATACTAACATTCAACTAATGTCAACTATTGTTTTAGCCTGCTGAAAGACGAGGCTCTCAGCAGGCGATAGAGAGTAAAATTTTACGCGCACTGCCACGGAATGATACAAGACTTCTGATCTGATCAATAAGCCACTTGGTCACTCTAGTTCCCGCGCAACTTCAATATATCATTCTTACTTCTCAACAACAACCACGTTTTATAACAGTGTATTAAAAACGTGGAAAACTCTTTATCCAGGAATTTTTGGTTTAATCAGCTTTTCGCTATGATCATTATTACACACCTTTGAAACCACACGACAATCATTAGTCATCGATTCAAATGTGTTCTTTATAGCTAATGAGAGCATATCATATATACCACTAAGTATTTCAGTGAAGTCTATAATAACTCTAATCACAATCCACACCATCATAGCGATTGGAACGGCGATGAACAACCTAAACAAATTCATGAATGTTAATACAAACCATGCAGGAATCATTACGATCAATCTATCTCCAGTTGACATCACAATCTTCTTTTCATCACTATCATATAGATACCATTGAACAAATTTCACTACACGGGCTCTAAGCTTAATCATGTTAAAACCTTACATTATTATGATCAGTTTCGACTGATATAATTGAAAACATTTTAAATCCGCGCCAACCTTGGCACTCGACATCCCACACATTCATTTCCTGTGGGTCTCGACCCTTGCTGAGATTTGCTGATTGTGGGAGATGTTCATCCATTAGAGTACAAATCATAATGCGTTCGCTGCCATCACGTTTAGTAAATGTGACTGCTAGAATATTTGCACGAAGCATTTCAAATAATTCATCATATGTAAACACATATATTTCCTTCGAATTATATACTACTACAGATTTATTCAACGGGATTTGGATATTTATTTCGGATTCTTTCCTCTTCATTTAATTCAGGTTGTGTCCCTACTCTCTCCATTCGGCAAGTACCTAGATATGTTTCGGCATAACCCTATTTTGTATTCTACAAACACTATCCCCAAAGAGTGAGGCCTCGACGAGCGTAAACGCTCTTTCTGGTTAGTTTCTATGCTGCAATTATCCCTAAATGCGTTTTACAGGTTCCTTTTGTTAGCCGCGTATACTAGTTCCGCCACCCTCCCACCAGAGCGGGAGAGGTAGGACTTGCACCTACATGTCTTTCGACAGCTGTTTCTATGATTGCCGTATGGAACCTAAAAATAATAAACAGGATGCGCGCTTTAATTTGGAGCACTAACCTCTTCTTCTTTTCAGAGAAGCCCTATTCAAGTTCGTCTTGACCCGCGTACTAACTTGTTAACCCCGAAAGGTGTAGTACATCGATGTTATGTTCCCGAAGGAACTTGTTGGTTTGATGTTCTCATCCTTAAAATAATGTGAGGGATTCTGTTTCCACGCTCCCTCAGGCGCATTTAAATTAAGCCGCTAGGGCTAATTCAACAGAGCTGTTATCGTTAGCTACATTTACGTTTGTGGCACTTTGCCAATCAATCAGTCTCGATATTCCTCATTACATGCAAGTCGATTCTAGTTCGTCCCCATAATAAACCTTGATGTTGTTCTACTAACCGCTAAGTTAGTTTCCCGTCACTTACCAATTTACCGCTATTGCAAATCGCGAATAAATCAGAGGCTACCCTGTACACACGTGTACACGAGTAATCAAAGCTTACTGTGGAGACGCCGGGTACTGCCCCCGGGTGCTCTGCATTTTTTAGTCCACGTCATCAACTAATATTGTATTTATAACATATTATGCTACTAATGTCAAATAAATTGTACCAAAAATAGCACCGATTATAAAAAATAAAACAAATCTAATTGCTCCTTCTGCACCACCAAAGTAACCACATCCGGGTTCTCTAGCAGTAAGGATTTCCTTAATCGTTTCAAACACAAGCAGTAGGACCTACATAGTTATAAAGATATTTTGAAAGGAATTTTTGTTCCTCAATATTCAATTTTGAATAAATCTCTTTGAGCATTTCCTCACTCTTGAGTTCTTCTCGGAGGTTTCCCTGTTCTCTTTCTAGTAACATTCGCTGGCGCTCTTGTTCTTTTAACCAATAGTGTGAGTACTTATCCCACCACTCAGACACTGGAATAAATTTTTTCAAAAAATCATACCCGTGCTCGTCTATCATAATAGAAATCAAAGTAAAGGTATCATCGCCGTAATCGAAGATAGTATCTGGTATACCATTTGCACAATCTGCAATTGGTTGTGGTACACTATAGTGAAAATACGTCGCGGCCAAAGACAATGTGTTAATATTGAATTGTCTTTGTTTATAATCATTTTCTGACAGCTTTATTACCGAGACAACATCCATGCGAGGACCAGGAGAATCCTTCCTTTTATGTGCATATCTAACTGTCGCGATCAGACGCATTTTCTTTCTGTCCGGTGTAAGGGCATTTCTTCTTTCCACCATCTCTTCGATTCTGGCTTTCTGAAATGCTGTAGCAAGACGAATTCTTTCAGCTTCTGCAGCCATCAATGCGCGTTCCTCTTTACAATAGAGGTCTGATACTACCATGTCTGTAAATTTATGCCACAAATTCATAACAAAATCCTTAGTTTTAATATATTTCTTATATACTGAAACAGAGGATATGTCAACTAATAGTTGGCGGAACGCCTGGGAATCGAACCCAGTCATCCCTTTCGGGATGTACTGATTAGCAATCAGCTGCCTTACCATCCAGCCCGCGCTCCTTAATTTGGTGGACCATGTTGGGATCGAACCAACGACCTAAGGATTAAGAATCCCGCGCTCTACCTACTGAGCTAATGGTCCATTTAATATTTATTATTTGTGTTCTTCACAGCGCACTCTATACCAACCAGTTTCTGATCGCATTTCGCCTGGATCTCCACAAACATCACAGATAGTTCTACTAAATATTTCATATTTATCAATAACAGCTTCGACTTCGTCTGTCGAAAAGGACGTATAAACTCGTAGAGAACCAAACTTCTCTTTAATTTGACGAAATTCAAGTTCGGGGTCTAATATCATCAATTCATTAATCATGTTTGTGACAAGATTTGTCCAACCTGGACCACATTCTGCAACATGGGTTTTACCATCAATTTTAATAATCACATCCAACCTCCAGACCGTTCTTGTTGGCGAGCAGTTTCTGCCCATCCATAATCAGTTATTCTATCATCAAGTTCTTTGATGTCGAGATAGAGACTACATATGTATGCAACGAGTTCTTCTTTCGAATAATCGTTAACAATTCTTTCAGCCGTTTCACTATTGTTCATAATCAAGCCCTTCTATTGCGCCCACAAATTTACCAATATCGATTGAATAGAAACCAGATGATGAAATAGCATTAGTTTCTATAATCTTCAAGCCATCTGGGGTATGAGCAATATCTAGAGTAAAAGCAATTCTCGGATTCCAAATATCAACCATCTGTTGTGCATATTCCAAAATCATCGGCCCAACATCAGATGAATATCTAACTACTTGACCAGACTTATACAGTGAAGAAGTAACAATTTCTCCATTTACCACTATAGTTCTATTCGGCCCATATTTTCTTCAAAGGAGAGATCATAATTTGAGTATCACCAGGTAATGTAGTATAACCCGAAATGCTCATCAATCTTTCGCGCCATTCATCAAAATTTTCTTTTGATATAACACAGCCAGAAAAAGATTTACTATCCAAAACAGGTCTAACGAAAAAGTCTCCATCTGGAGCTTCAATACTATCCAAACTTCCAACTGTGGAGTTATAATTAAGCATGTTCTCACCCCAATTTTCTCGACATTCAATAAAGTCAGGTGCAGTAATATAACCAGGAGACCATCCCATGTTTTTAGAAAGCTGGTTCATTGATGTTGGAACAACATCAAATACAGGATTTTTAAGATCAAGAACCAATTCTTCGTCATCTTCCATGTTTACTAAATAATCAGCAAATGGTGGCTTTCTAACCAAAACATATTCTATGTTTTGTCTATTGAGCTTGTCAATAAGAGCTTCATATCCACCTTCTCTTTTCAATGCAGTGTTAACAACCCAAAACATAATTAATTCCTAACTGGATGCTCCATAAGGACTCGAACCTTAATTGACGGAGTCAGAGTCCGCTGTCTTACCATTAGACGATGGAGCAAAACTTAAATCCCAAAACAAATCCATCTGGAATAACATCATTCGGTAATATTCGTTTTCTGTTTTTACCATCATTTATCCAAATCCTACTAATCTGGTATTGTGAATTGTTTTTGCCTTGTTGAAACTTATTTTTATTTCTAGTTTTTTTTCTTTTTCTTTTTGCATTATCAGAGTGAGCTAAATGATTAAATTCACTTATACATTTTATTTTTTTATTTTTTTGATTTTCTTTTGACAACATCGATAAATATTTTTTAAATTCATCGGTTCTAATTTTTCCCCGTTGAGCACGTCCGCCACTAAGTCGCCCTTCAGTAGTACCATTTAATTTGTTTAAATTGATATAGCCCCAACCACCTTGTCCGCCGGGACATAAATTATAATTAGAATCCAGCTTACAAAAATCTTCGGTTACCAACTCGGCTTCTTTATCATTCATTTCAACTTCATTATCAAAAACATGGAGAACTTCTTTAACAAAATTCTCTCTTCCATATTTCTCGACAGCTCTTACAAGTAATTTTCCAGACCCTAGATAATTGTCGTTGATATCCAGAGTTTGGTGTTTGCCAATATAAACAGCACGATTGACTGTGTTTGTTGTTATATAGATGATATATTTCAAATTTAGAGTCCTATAAAATTATAAAAGTCTTATTGATGCTGCTTATTTATAATTTTATAGGACTCTATGTAGCTCGACCGAGTATCGATCTCGGATTAACTGACTTATGAGGCCAGCGAGGTCACCATCCCTCCCTCGAGCCATGTTACACATTCTTCTTTACTATTGAAAATAAAGGAACCGAGCTTGCAAGCTACATGAACCTTATCTCCAAAAACTCTTATAATACCAAATCCAGGAAATCTTCCATTTCCAGCAGATCGATTATTCCATCGAGTTCTCTTATAATGAGTAAATGAATGATCAATAAATTCAACATTCAATATATCACTACACTTAATATAGAATTCTACATCTGCTATTCCAGACATAATTCCATTAAAATCTTCATCGTTCATAGTCTTATTTATACACGGTTTAACTGGATTAGGTTGAAGATGCCATGGGTTAGGTTTATTAGCTTCCCTAAGTAAAGCAACCTTGTCTGGATTAAGAACACATTTTTCAGGTGACAAAAGATGTCCATACAGACTACATGATTCGCCACACGTAGAACAGTAATAACCTTGGCGGAGTTCACCATTTTCACCATAATGTTCTGCTGGCATAATATTAACCCTTATTCCATGTGGAATCCATTGAACCAAGACCTTCACCCGCGAGTGCACACATCCATAAGATACGTGATACTTCAGCTGAAGACCATGCTTTTTCGATATCTCGAATAAGTCTACCCTTCTTTGCAGCTTTGGTTTTCGAGTTTGTTATGATCTTATTAGCTGCAGCTCTAGCATCTAATAGAGTCATTGTTTCAATGTTATGAAATTCTACTGTATCAATCATAATATGTTCCTCTATAATGTAACTCTTATATACTATTTTAAAACACTGTCAACAAGTCTTATCTCTTTCGTATCCATTTCCTCCAATATATTGGTCTATTTGCAGTATTTCTGCCGGTAATGAACATGACTGAAACCATAATAGAAACCAATATCCATGCTTTAATCTCATTCAACATTATTACAATCCTTACTATGGAAACATACTACTAATACATCTACAGTGCTTAATAGCATTATATACTAATTCTATATAGTTGTCAACTGTTATTTTCACTTTTTATAAATTAAAGTTTAGTTAATGTTAACCAGAAAGTGCTTATTTATATAAATAAAATATATGAAAACAATATTAACTAAACTTTTTATATCTTTATTCATACTTACATCGTGTTCTTCCGAGCGCGCATCTGACAGTGTTAAAGCTGATTATGTAGCAGAAGAATATTCAGATCCAAACAATATCACAATATCGCGATCTGAAGAACCCCCAGCCGTTGTAGAAAATACTGTACTTGATGAATTGTGTGATCAGCTTTTTGATTCATCGTTTGCTTATAATATACCAGAATTAGTAAATTTTGACGATGATATAGACATTGCAATGATTATTAATCCGTCGAAAACACCAGATCAAATGAAAAGACGTCTTGGCGGAGAAACTGTTTCTGGTAAAATACAAGTAAGTAGAATAGTAGAAGCAAAATTATCATCTAACGATTTCGAGATACAAAACATCACACCAGAAAGACAGGTAGTCTTTAAAGATAGAGATACTGTTTGGTTGTGGATGATAAAAGCTAAAGAAGCTGGTCATAATAAGACTGTAAAAATATCAGTCACTGCAATAATTTCAGTTGATGGAACAAATGCAGAAAGACACATAGAGACATACACTGACGTAATAGTAGTCAAGATGTCTCTAAATCAAAAGATTCAATATTGGTTTAGTGAAAATTGGCAGTGGGCTTGGTCTGCGCTGTTTATACCATTAGCTGGTTTCTTTTGGATGAAATTTAAAAAATAAAATTGGTGCGGACGGAGAGAATCGAACTCTCGACTCTAGACTGGCAATCTAGCACGTTACCCCTACGCCACGCCCGCATACCTATTATTTATCAACTATTCTACCATGCCAAATGTGTGTTACATGTTGAACTCTATGTATACCACCTGGATAATTCCAATCTTCGTTTTCTGTATGTATCTCTGGTTCTGGATGAATGTGTATTTTCTTACCTCGGCCTAGAACAAATTCTCGTTCATCGGAAAAATTTGTTAGGTGCTTTCTAGCGCCGACATAATATCCATGTTTAGAACCCTTTTCAATTTTTAACTTAAGAACGTGCTTCTGATCATTTTGAAGTGTATTAAAAGATTTATCTTTTTGATCTACTCTAGGTCCCAATTCTGATTTAGCAAATTGACCAGCAATTGCTGGATCTAGTGATGTTGACATGAATCCGTGATGTTCATGAACATCACCAGGCGCTGGCTGTGCGTGTAAACCGGAGTATACATGAAAATCGTGTGAGGCTTTATGTTTCCCAGTAACATCATCTAAATGTCCAATTTGTTTATGATGTTCTTCGGGTTTTCCCTTCTTCAAAAATAGATGAGAATTAATCACACTAGAAATTTCTTTATTTTTTCCATATTTTCCCGGACTATCATATTTATCATCTTCTGAGCCGGTATATGCTCTAATAGCTTTATTACGTGTTTCATTGTGATCATGATAGTGATCATGCATGCTCTTTTCAAATTCGGAATCTGGTTGATATCTTCTTCTACTACTAGAAAGTTGTTGTTTGTGCTTTGGAGTAGAACCGAGAAATGTCTCGAGAATTGTCGGAAGTTTCTTGCTTCTGAAATCGACTGTCTCTAGAGAAGAATATCGTTTCATGCTTCTGAAATCGACGGCTTTAAGTTGAGTCAATTTAGAAAATTTCGTTATTTTCTTTTTCATTCAAAATTCTTTCTAATATTGGTAAATCGTTATGGGAAGTAATTACTTCATGCAATCTATTTATTGGGACTAGAGATACGGCTTGCGATTCCCAACACATGTCTGAAAATTGCCCAGATTGTGGTCTAGCAAAATAGTATCTACATTTGCCTAGAGTTCTCTCTACATCGACATATTCGCCATATAACGATACCAATACACCAGTTTCTTCAAACGTTTCTCTAATTGCAGCAGCTTGTAAAGATTCACCCTTATCAATTCTTCCTTTTGGAAATGTGATATCATATCCAGCGAATCCATTAGTAGGATGAACTAGAAGAATCTTGTCACCGACGATTGTAATTGTACCCGCGCCGACAAAATCATCATTCCACGTTTCTATAGAATCTGGTGTTATAATCATATCAAACTGAATAAATTCGCAAGAGCATGATGGTGTAAACGTCGCTATAGCATCATTATCATAGTAGAAATCTATCGGAGTTGGTGGTGTGGGATTACATATAATCACGGACTCATCATCAGGGTGCTTCATAGAGGCTTCTTCCTATACATATAACCAACTATATGTTTAGCTGGTATTTCTTTGCTCGTTCTTAGCTCTGTTTTCATATAATGCTCGTGGTCTTTTTTGCCTGACCTCTTGTGAGCATCATACTTATCTTTGTTTGTAAGTGCGTCTTGTTTATCACCCACATTACCACGAAGGTGACCACCCGATAGATGGTCACCTGGTAAGTGAATCTTTATAACTACGCGATCTTCGTGAGCTGTTGTTGTTGGCTTTTTGCCAGCTTTTCTGAAGTTATGTTCACCACCAGAAGCAGACATAGCCGCATAACCATGTGCGGTATGCGGATCGTGTGTGACTGAAATCATTCCAGTGTCGGGATCTTTATGATTGATTCCATGCTTTAGAATATGAGGAAGGTTCTTTTTATGTGTTCCATGATAAACAACGTGATGTCCACGCTCTTTCTCTTTATCCTTCCACCACCCAATATCTGGGTTCTTCTCGTATGGTATTTCTTTTGATTCAAATAATAGAAAATCTTTAAACTTCATGAGTCCATCCTTTCTATTATTTATAATTGGTACTTCTAGAAAGAATTGAACTTTCGTCTGCGAGTTATCAGCTCGTTGCTCTACCATTGAGCTATACAAGCATATTGGCTTCGGGCGGGGGTTATTGCACCGTAACATAATAATAAACACAGTCATGATAACATGTCTATATGTTATTCTCCCATTCGATTTAAAGTCATGACTCTCTAAACCAGCAAACTATGCCATACCCAAACTTTAAAATTGGTGCGCCCTACAGGATTCGAACCTGTGACCCCAAGCTTAGAAGGCTCGTGCTCTATCCAGCTGAGCTAAGGGCGCATATTCAAGCTACTGAAAGATCGATCCAACTAAACAGTCCGACCATCGCAGTGGCTATCAAAAATGTTCTTGGAATCCAAATAATAATTTTTGGAAACTCTATTTTATTTATAATGTACCACATTAAACAAACGAATGCTGCGATAATTAAAATAGTAACGATGTTATTCAACACGCGAAATCAGACCGTCTACCATTGTAACTTTAGCAAAGAACTCCCGACCCTTGATGCCGGTAATCGACGGACGATTTGAAACACAGAATGATTTGTTTGAATCATATTCTGGACCGAAGAAAGAAGTTTCTTCGTAATTCAAAGGTTGGCCGATATTCTCTTTAAGTTCTTTTTTAGAAGCGTAATGTGCGATCATCATATTGAATTCCTTTGTTTTGATATATTTCTTATATACTAAAACCAAAGAGGTGTCAACTATTAAAGGGAATTGCAATTCCCAATTTTTGAACTAGAAACATTAATGTGATAATCACAATAATGCTCTAGCAATCCAAAGACCCACTTGAACAACAATCCAAAATGCGACAAAAACGACAAAAAAGGCGACGGCAAAAATTAGTAGTATTACTAGCGTGTTAATCATAACGTTGCCTTTATTAAATAAATGTCCCTAGGGAGTTTAAATCTCGCCAGTCCCACCCTTCGTTTACAGTCGATCAAACTGCATTGATTAAAACGTCTTAATAACTATTCTATTAAGGTACTACTATCGAGTACCACCAACATCAATCAATCTTTTCTTACCTCAAACCTGGTGGATGGTCTCAGAATCGAACTGAGTTCTCTGGTTCTTCAAACCAGCGCTAAATCACCAGACTAGCTCACCATCCATTATTTTTATAATCTTCTTTATCGTGGTGATCTTTTCATATCACCACTATTATGCCAAGTATTATCGTGTTCAAAACCATGCTTTTCATAGAAACCATATAACTTGCTTCTGTGTTTTTCTTTATCTGGTGATGCCTGTAACGTAATAGACTTCTTAACCTGATCTGCATGCTTTGTTATAATTTTCATTACATGATTAGCATGACCTTTACCCCGGTCTTTTTGTCGTGTAGTAATATGCTCAATCTCAATATGATTTTTTCTATCATTTACCTGAGCCACGCAACCACCATGCTTAACTTCAAAATACCCATGAGGCTTACTTACTACAAATTGTTTAAATGTTTTCATTAAATATTTATAATAAATGGGAGCCGACCTCGAGATCGGCCCCCACTATCATACTCGAACCTACAACCGGAATCGAACCGATGTCTCTCCGCTCGCGCGGGCGCATTCCCAACTTTTACCATGTAGCAACTTTCATCCGCTTTACAATCAGTTGTCGACAACCTTTCATATTACGAAATAAGCTTGAGTAAATACTATTAGAAGAGCACACCTTCAATAATTCACACGGTGGGCTGGCACCCGTTGTGCTTTTCGCCTTCTGCCAGGAAGACCGGCTGTGGTTTTCTATCGCCGTCTATGATGTGCTCATCTAATAATACAGTCTTGTAAATATTTTTTGCTTCGATTAATCATATCATGCACTTCGTTCCACTGTTCGAAAGTGAACTGTAATGGGCCATTACATGATAGATGAACATTTATACATTCAGTAGAAATTGTATAATATAGCGAATTATTATCCTTTAACGGCACAAATTGGTTATGATTATAACCTTCACCGAGATTAACGATAATCAATAAATCGTTTGCAAATCTCTTTTTGAGATTAATCTGATGATTGCTTCCAGAGGATTGTTTCTTTGTTAATGCCCAGCCAGCATATGGTAAATCAAACATAATCTATTCCTCTAATAACTATAATCAGACCCCGCTCGGCATTTGAGCAACTCACGAAATCTTGCGACCCCGTCTGACTTTACCCGTGGTTTGACCCACTTCTACCCTCGTAGTTCTATCTAGTTTCAAACTTATCAAATTCGAAACCATAACCTTGCGAGTTCAGTCTGATAGAGACTGCAGAGTTGATTACGTCAACATCTGATTTCAAGCCCTAAGGTTGCGACGCATTCGTCTTTGGTGGAATGCCGTCAAATCACCTATGACCAATTTTTACATCCCAGTCATTATCGGATGGATATGTACAGGTACCACAGTTTTTTTCATATAAAGAAAATTTTGGAAATTTGCAGTAGGGTACCTTAAAAACTCTAAGGATTGGATGTGAAGGCCGCAGCACTATCACATCCAATCCAAAACCCAGTTTGTTTGAGTGTAAACTTGAGTTCGAAAAACACGAGGACTTTCACACCCTGTATTAAATATATATACAATATTTACCAAAATGTCAACCATAATTGTAAATATCAGCTACATTTTTTACAACTGCATCACTCGATTTATAAAATTCGAAATCAACAATTGCTTCGATTGTATCTGCGATATCGTCTTCGACAAAACCTTGATTGGCCAATGAGTTGGCATACAGCTTAAGTGATCTGACATCTGTTATCTTGTGTTTCTTTGCAATATCATCGACGATGTAGTCGGTTTGATACTGCCCAAAATTCGCATAAATTACGTTGTCCATAATATTATCCTTCGTTTTGATATATTTCTTATATACTAAACTCAATATTGTGTCAACTAAAAATGGTGCGAGGAGAAGGATTAGAACCCCCGAATATCTTTCTACCCCTCCACTAGCCGTTGAGCTCATTGACTAGCTTGCTCATAGAACCGTCCACCACCGCCTCTATCAGCACCCTAAGGTCTGACGCCCGGAATTATGTGGCATCCTCGCATAAATCACCCGACGCACGGAAATCGAATCCGTCTTAGTGCACTAGCCCCCTTGGGCGCGCCGAATCTCAAAACTACATTTACGGTAATGTTGCAATATTTACTTCGGATGGATTCGAACCATCGGCTTATTCTTTAGAAAACTACATCCAGCTGTCAGACTTGCACTGATTACCAGAACCTCACCTACCAATATTTTCAACTCTCAGTTGTTGCAACAACAGATCGCAACATTACCGTAAACATAGTCTGTAATGTCTGGGACTCGAACCCAATGCAGGTACCCAAAGACTTCCCACGCATACGCGTGAAAATGATGGTTTCGAACCATCCACCGCAACCCCCATGAGGCCAACATTACATAACTACTATACCGTGGTATTGATATTCTTATAACATATTTTGTAGAATGTGTCAACTATTATTTTCGTGTTTCCACACTTTATTGTAATAATTAAATTCTGCTAAGTCCGCGGGATATTCTTGAAATTTCTTTCTCTCTCGCGGACTTAGTTCATTATCAAACCATTTCCAAAATGATTTTTTAAAATCAGGATCGTCAAATAATCTAGTGTCTAACAACATGGTCTGCACCATGAGTAGCTGCCCAACCATCTGGTTTAACCTTAGCATCAATACCAAGAGTACCTTTAACATATCCAAGCGCTTCTTTTATAGCTACATTAGATTTATGCATTGGGTTTGGATTAATGTCTAGATGGATTTCTAAATGTCTTTCACCGATAATATCAACTATTTCTAGAGCTGCACTGATAGCGTATCCGACTTCAGCCATTAGACGCTGTCTAAGATTGCCATAGTCACGAACAACTTCAGTGTTGTGATGCAATGTACAACCATGTCTAGAGTCTTTGTGAAGCACGATGACTGTAGAATATTTGGCGTACCATTCACCCTTTTTCTTAAAGCGAATTGAGTCACAACCGATATAGACAGAGCTAGACATAGAGCTATTCTGTATTTCAGTTTTTGCTTTTTCTATCCAAGTCAAATCAGTCATAATCAAATTCCTTCATGTGCTTAATTCTATGCATGGGATAAGAGATTCGAACTCTTAACAGCGGTTTTGGAGACCGATATGATACCATTTCACCAATCCCATAAGATTGTATTTGGATGCGGGGGGTAGGATTTGAACCTACGACCTCCAGGATATGAGCCTGACAAGCTACCGGACTGCTCTACCCCGCAATAAAACTGGTGCTCCATCAGAGAATCGAAGGAGCTATATTGGTGCCCTGACTCAGAATCGAACTGAGTTCCCCGGCTTACAAGACCGGTGCATCACCATCAATGCTTTCTGGGCAATATTTTCTTTATTTCTTTCCAACTTAATTGGTTTTTGTTTAAAATTAAAACTATAATATTATTTTGTTCGCAGGTTCGTTGAATTTTTTCTTCATCCTTAACCCCTAAAGCAGGATTGATGTTGTTAATGAGAAAGTCATTTTTGGGATCAAGATATATATCATAATCTATAATGTAAAAATCTGGTGTATATGTTCTAGATTTTCCAAATGTGTCTATATAATTAAATTTTTTACACGTAGTCCATCTAATATTGTTTTCATCAAGAGAAATCGCAACCCTCAATTCATAAGTTGAACCCAATACATGACCATTATAATTAATCCATCTAGATTGTGTAATACCTCCAAAATTTCTCTTCTTTGCGAGAATACTCAATTTTTTCTTGGTCGCGACCGTATGTTTTCGTCCAAGAGCTTTAAGTCTCATTTTTTCCTTTTGTTGTGCCGTAAAAATATGAGACTTTGTGATCTTCTTCACATAATTCGGATTATCTCTACAATGTTTTTCGTGTTTCGCAATTCCAGATGGGGTTCTATATTCCTTTATATCACAGTATTTACATTTAAACATATCAACTCCTATAGAATATTTATAAGAATTAACTCTTCAAGGCAACTGTTATACCATTTAACTAAGAGAGCATAATATATTTATAATAACTGTGGCACCTCTGCAGACTTTTACTGCTAATATTGTTGTTCGAGCTGCCTCCTGCCACAACAAAGTTTTCTCTGGGCCAGATAGTTTAATCTGGTGCGCCTAATCGGACTCGAACCGACACTGCCGAAGCAACAAGATTTTAAGTCTCGCGGGTCTACCAATTCCCCCATAAGCGCTTAATCTGGTGCGGGTAGGGAGACTCGAACTCCCACGTCCTAAGACACTGGCTTCTAAGACCAGCGCGTCTACCAATTCCACCATACCCGCATGTGTTAATTTCTCTTTTCTATACTCTTCGCAAAACCCTCTAGAGGATAGAGTGCGCACACATTAGGTATTGACCCCGCACATTTTAAATGTCGGGAATAAAGGATTTGAACCTTTGGCCCCTCCGCCCCAAACGGAGTACTCTACCAGACTGAGCTAATTCCCGTTATTTAGTATTTTATAAACTAATCGACAATAAATGTCAACTAATAAATTGGAGCCCTAGACAGGAGTCGAACCTGCATTTTCATCCAGTTACCTGTCTCTCCGTTCGTAGCGGAGGGGGTTACTAGGGCATTATTACCAAAAATTCCACCAGGGCTTTTGTTCTTTATGACTAATGAATCTTAATACATTAGAAAGATCATAAGCACTTTTTTTAACATCGGTCATCTTAATATCTAAATCAATATAATCTTTTTCATCGAAAGAAGCCGTTAGAACACCAAGTATTCTTCTGTTTTCATCTACCATAGGACACATAATAATGCCATAAACATCATATCTCTCAAGAAGCTCTGAATAATAATAATCTCTAACATCAGATTGAGTCATAGATTTACATGTAAAATCATCATTAAGAAACAACATTGAGAGGGTATATGACATAGTCGAAATTGGATAACTTTGCCACGTGTCCAAATTAAGACTATAAGTATTCGGTCTTACTACAATGTGTGTAGTTTGAACAAACGTAAATGGTATACCACTAATTCCATATTTACCATTATGAAATTGTCTTAATACTACTCTAGACGCATCAATTTTTATTTTTAATTCATCCATAAGAGCTGGTATTGATCTATTTAAATCAATTGATCTTTTTAATGACGATTGCTCTACTGCAACTGGAACATTTAACTTATCTAATGATACTTTATTATAATATGATGATGATGCCGCTATCATTAAAAGTACAACTAAGAATGTGTGCTGTGGGTGTTTAACGAAAAGATAAGTTGTAGTTTTTAAAAGATTAGTTATGGCATTAATTATGTCTGCTATCATGTTGGTTCCGATTAAATTTTTATATTGTTATAATTTAATCGCAATTATTCATTATATCATATGCAATATCTAAATATATTTATATATCTGGATATTGAGAATCTGCCATCTTGTTTACAGTTCGGTACACTGTATAGTACATTCTTAAATCCTACAAATAAGTCTTATCTGTGCTCATTTATAAGTTTTAAGTTCTATGTGGAGCAACGGGGAATCGAACCCCGATCAGAGGCTTGCAAAGCCACTGTAATCCCGTTATACTATTGCCCCATTAAATAAAAGTTGTAACTCACCAACCCGATTCAGAGATCGGGGTGAGCACAAAGTTAGCCGGTTTCTGCGAATCAATCTGCTTTCGCAGAGATTCGATGTATTCGTCAATAGACGAAAGTTTTTCTATATTACTAATGCGCATACCACTATGAATATAAAAATCTTTTGTAGTATGTGGTGGAACTACTTCAGTCTCAATTCGCGTACTTAAATGTGGTTCACCCACAATACATGTTACTGATACTGGCCATCCAGCATGAGTGTCTACAGTCACTTTCGTTGTCATAATATTTCCTATTCTATATGGAGCGGATAAGGAGAATCGAACTCCTGTCCTCTGGTTGGAAGCCAGAAGCTCTACCATTGAGCTATATCCGCGTATCTTTATTTCTTCGTAGTAAAGCCTCACGTATTTTTTGTTTATGTTCTTCGGTTTTAGGTTTACCTTTTAATGCACGGGAAACCCCTTGAGCTAATGCTTTTTTATGTTCATCACTTAAAATACGACATTTATTATGAGTATTTCCGGGATGTCCCATTTTAGCTTTAGCTGTTGCAATATGAGATTTACCTTTAAACTTAGGAATATTATTGTTGTTTATATAACTAAATCCACCGTTACCACCTTCACATAAATTGTACGAATTTTCTGTAATAACTACAAGTTCTTTTTCTTTAGCATTCATTTCTTCTTCAGAATCAAATACATGAAGAATTTCTTTGTTAAAGTTCTCAATACCATATTTTATTATGGCACTTTTTAATCTTTTACCTGACCCCATATATCCATCATCAAGATTTTTTGTTTGATGTTTCCCAATATAATATTTTAAATTAATATTGTTTGTGATCTTATAAACCGTATAATGCATATTTTCTCGCCTTCTACTTATTTATAATATTTTAAATTAGTGAAGGCTGTGATAATACCATTATACGATATCCGCATTATTTATTTATACAACAACTCGGTGTATATTAAAATGGTACTCCCGGCAGGATTCGAACCTGCGATCAATCCCTTATGAGGGGACAGCCTTAGACCACTTGGCCACGAGAGCATTAACTATTTATATTACCTATCATATACTGAAAAGGATTTTGCATCTTCGCGAAGACATGTAAGTTGCGCTTGATATGAACCGCGAATCCAATCTTGAGCTCCATTAACACCCTTCATTGTGCGATCAATTGAATGTGCGCGCGGGCCCTGATATCGAATACGAACCTTTATTCCAGCTTCGCGATATGCAGTAAGGACTTTTTCGCGATGTTAAATTGGTACATGATAAGCGCGTGCCCATGAACGTGGATTCGATGCCCAGAGTCCTTCAATGTGTGTAACTTTCATGATAATTTCCTTTATTGATTTGATATATTCTTATATACTATTTCGAAAAGAATGTTAACCAAGTAAATTCCGTATTGCAGTGTTAACGTGAGAACGGATGTAATTGATATCGCTTTGTGGCAAAGTATCATAATCCAATCCCAAATATGTTACGATTTCACGGACACAGATTGAAACATCACTGGTTCCAATTTCTTCACAATCTGAGAACATCTGATCAACAGTTTCGTTAATCGTTTCAAAGAAAGTAGCATCGTCAATTGTTTGATATGCGATTTCCATATTAAATTCCTTTGATTTGATATAACTCTTATATACTAAAACGAAAAGAATGTCAACTATTAATGGAGCCCTCGGTGAGATTCGAACTCACATTTTCAACTCCAAGTTTTTATAAATAAATAATGATATACTTATACATAAAACAACACACAGTAACCGGTCTTAAATATTTTGGAATGACCAGAAAAAAAGATCCATTTAAATACACTGGGTCTGGAACATACTGGAAACGACATATCAACAATCACGGTATTATTGATGTGAAGACGATTAATGTATTTGGTTTCGATGATCAAGAAGATGCTACAAAATTTGCATTAAGATTTTCAAATGATAATAATATTGTTAAATCCGAGGAATGGGCAAATCTTCGAGAAGAAAACGCATTAGACGGTATGCCACATGGTTGGATTGCAAGAAACATGAGTGGCATTAATAATCCAATGTATGGAAATACACATACGGATGCCACAAAATCTAAATTGTCTAAAATGAAAATTGGTGAAAAAAATCCAATGTATGGAAAAAATCATACGGCGCATCCAATGTATGGAAAAACTCATACAGATGCTACTAAAGAAAAAATGAGAAAAAGCAGTTATAATAAATTAGATAGCGCCGTAATACAATCTAGAATCGATGATATTGCGAATTCAAAATATCCGCAGAGAGGTTCGCTAAAAATATTAGCACTGATGTGGAATGTGAGTCATACTCAAGCAAGACGATTTATAAATCAGATAACGGCTTAGAAGACCGAACTGGTTACGAGGGCATATTATCTAATGGTGCGAAAATCAATCTAGTCCAATCTCGCTCATCATCAACTGAAGTTTCTTCCATGGCAATCAATTGCCCTTGGATATATCCCAACCAACGATTTAACTTCATGATAGAGAGTTTCTTCTCTTTACATTCTAAAGCTAACTGATTATTGAAATCATAAATCTTTTGGTACTTATTCATACCATCCCAGTAAGATGCTTCATCCATCATACTACGATATCTATTACAACATTTCAAAATTGCGTCATAATAATCCATAATAAATCTCTAATTTTGGGGTGGTGTACGGGTAACGCTCCCGCCACTCAGGATTCACAGTCCAGTATGTATCTATCAACACCTACACCACCATATTAATCTTCTATTAAATTCAATGCATCAAATTCCATCAATATTGCAACAAGTGGTGATATTGCAAAGACTGGAAATGTTATTGTCTTTTTTTCATCATCTTCAACATATGCTATTTCTATTTCATCTGAACCATTATCATATGATAGTTCATAATGATATCCATCACAATGAATTCGTTTAATGGTTTCTATTGAAAACGGTATGTTAGACATTCAAAATTCCCTAATGGTGGGGCTAGATAGATTCGAACCAACTCATCCTTACGGAAGCAGATTTACAGTCTGCCGCACCTCTCCAACTGTGCCGTAACCCCATAATTAAAATGGCGCCCGAGACGGGATTTGAACCCGCGAATGCTGGATCGACAATCCAGTGCGTTAGACCACTTCGCCACTCGAGCATAATTATTTTCTACCAAACCTATATCCACTTGGTAACGGTTTATTTTTTTTCATCTTTTTGCATATGATACCATTTGTGATCCAAACAGTGCCATATTGAGAATTATTGTTGCCAGTCTGTTTGCCACGTTGTGACTTACTCATCTGCATTTTTGTTTCTAAAGAATGTTTCTTTCCTAAGAATGATTTTTTATCACCCTTACTACAAATCAACCTAAAGACTTCTAAATTTTCATCTTTCCATAATTGAAAACCATGTTTAAGTCTGTTTTTATGATCAACAGACATTGATCTTCCACCGAAGCCACCTAAAGAATTGTTGTTAACATAACCCCAACCACCCTGTCCACCAGGGCACATATTATAATTAGATTCATCTAAACAGAATTCATTAGTTACCAATTCTGATTCTTTATCATTCATTGCAAATTCGTTATTAAAGATAAACAGAAAGATTCTAATAAAGTTTTCTTTACCATATTTATTTATGGCCTTTATTAGGAGTTTTCCAGATCCTAAATAATCATCATTTAAATCAGATGTCTGATGTTTACCGATATAAATTTTACCATTAATCAGATTGGTAGTTTTATAGATTGTATAATGCAATTTATAGTCCTAGAGAATTATAGTAAGTCTTATATGCTTATTTATAACTTTCTAGGACTCTATGAAGAAGCGGTGGGATTCGAACCCACGAGACCATTTCGGGTCTGCTGGTTTTCAAGACCAGAGCCATCGACCACTCGGCCACGCTTCCATATTCAGTAGGCTCTACCCCTAGGTAGAATTTAATCCCTCTCGGCTCAGGAACCAGTATGCAATTTGGTGGACCCGCTCGGGTTCGAACCGAGGACATCCGGATTAAAAATCCAGCACTCTACCTACTGAGTTACGGGTCCATTATGGAGATGCTCAGCTTCGGTTGTAGTAGGAACTTAATCCTACAATGCTTTATATTTATACTACGTTTATTCTATTGTCAACAATTATTTAACGGCTTGCTTTTACGCTAAAAACTCGGGAACCAATACATGATACTCGGCCTTACCTGTTACTCTCATGTCTATCACCGTTTGCGCAGCTTTCTTATAAATTCCTATCCGCTCAAAAATTGAGTTACGTACCTCGCATTCCAATCGTGTTACTTATTAAAGGATGGCTGCTTCTAAGCCGACCTACCGTTTATTAATTACATCCACCATGGATTAGTGTACTGTTCAGAACGAATGTCATTCAACCCATAGATTTTATTTTCATAGCGAGCTTTAGAAGCCTGCTTCGAGCGCTGACCATTACCGCCGTTCTTTTTGGCGGGGGCATTTTGTTTGTAGCCAACAATATTATGCCCGATTTTAGGAACAGGACCATCTCGGTGAGTATATTTCAAAAACTTTCTATGATACACATAGTGCACATAGAAGTCCTCGAGGTTTATTTTTCTGCCGCGATCATCACGAACGATATAATCATTTACACTCAATCGTTGTACATTGTACAAATCACAAGTGACAAAAGAATCGCCAATATTGCGAGTATTAACAAATTTACGAAACGAATCGGCGTCATAAAAAAGTTTAGTGTTCCCATCGCGATCGGTTGCGATGAGTGGGTACAAATATTCCATTTTCTTTCTCCTAAGGATAATACCTTAGAAAAAATCAAGTGCCATATAGTTCATAATAATTTCCTTTTATTTAATATATATCTTATATACTATTTCGAAAAGAATGTTAACCCTTAACTATTTTCACTTCATAACCTAGAAGCTTTGATACTTCAGCAACCGTAAGTTCCTTGCCAGGATTCATGACTTTATCTTCATTAACTAATACACCATTAAGGAACCAGTACTTGTCACCATTAGCAAATTCGATAGCTGGTCCATCTTCACGATGACGTTTATCATTAAGATACCAAAACTTATCGCCATTGGCATATTCGGCTGCTGGTCCGTCTTCACGATGTTTCTCACCATTAAGATACCAATACTTGTTACCATCGGCATATTCGATTGCTGGTCCATCTTCGCGATGACACTTCCCATTAAGATACCAAGCCTTGCTACCATTGGCATATTCGGCTGCAGGTCCATCTTCGCGATGACACTTACCATTAAGGTACCAATACTTTGTACCATTAGTTTGGGCTATAACTTTATATTCGATCATATTTAATTCCTTCTAAAAATCATAATCGTGATCAGCGAATGACTGAATACGTCGGTGATGATCACTTGGTGATTCCAAACAGTCTATACGACTTTCTGGATAATTTTCTTCAAGGATGTCATAAGCTTCTTCGCGGGTTTCGGCATCGATATCGACACCAAATTCGCAGCCAGTTTCGTCGATCATTACAGCGTGAAACTTAATCATATTGACTTCCTTTGTTGTTTCGATATGATTCTTATATACTATTTCGAAAAGAATGTTAACCCTTGATGATTTTCACTTCATATCCAAGAAGCTTACTAATTTCAGCGACCGCAAGTTCCTTACCAGGATTGATGACTTTGTCTTCAGTAACTTCTACACCATCAAGGAACCATAGCATTGTACCATTAGCATATTCGATTGCTGGTCCATCTTTGCGATGTCTCTTACCATTAAGATACCATAGCTTGCCACCATCGGCATATTCAATAGCTGGACCATCTTCACGATGTCTCTTACCATTAAGGTACCAAAACTTGTCGCCATTCTCATATTCGATTGCTGGAGCATCTTCACGATGGTATTTCCCATTAAGGTACCAAATCTTATCACCATTCTCATGGACTTTAACTTTATATTCGATCATAATCCTAATCCTTTATTGACTTGATATATTTCTTATATATTAAACTTTAGGACGTGTTAACTATTAAATACCCAATGCTTCTCGATATGTATCAAGGATGGCGTCCATTTCATCGCGTGTATCTTTTTCGATGCGGCGGAGACGAACTATCTGGCGCATTACCTTAGGATCAAATCCATTACCCTTTGCTTCAGAATAGACATCACGAATGTCATCACTAATACCTTTCTTTTCTTCTTCAAGATGCTCGATGCGTTCAATAGTAAGGCGAAGTTGGTCTGCTGCTACATTAATTGTCATAATTTAATCTTTCATTATTTGGTTGTTTATTTTATGGCATAAGTCTATATTAAAATCTATTAACATGTCGGTTACAGATTCGACGCTATTCAATGCTTCTTCATAACCATCATTTTCAGCTTGTTTGAATAAGTGGAAGAATAGTTTTCCTACAGCATCTTCCAATGGAGTCACTTCAATTTCTCTCATAGTATAATCTTTCTTTAATTGAGTCCCGAACAGGATTCGAACCTGCATACGAGGATTTGCAATCCCCTACGTAACCATTCCGCCACCGAGACATAATAAGCTGGATCCCCGAGCTGGATTCGAACCAACGTTAATGGATTCAAAGTCCACTTTCCTACCGCTAGAAGATCGAGGATTGTTATACAAACAATTTTAACGAACTGAGGTCATCTCCGATATGTTCTTCAGAAATAGGACCAATACCTAAACAAGTTGTAGTAGATTCTCCGTTGAACACTGTAAAGCCTGCATCTGTGACCAGACTTGTTCCACAAATATATTTATACTTGTTCTGAAGAGTGACTAAATCTTCTACAGTATCTACCATAAGACTTATTTTATAGGATTTATCAGATGCTTCATATTCACGAGCCTGAGAATGCTTCATTGAACATATTGCAAATTCTCTCTTATAACTCAAAATTTGTAGGGTATCTGGGATGGAAGAGTGCTGATCCCACCATGGTCCAGCATAAGGTTTCTTCGCATCCCAATAAGAATGAAGAAAAGCATGCCCGGCCTGAGAGGTCATTTTGCCACGAAGACCATTCATCTTCTTTACGCTCTCTGCAGCAAATATGCAATACATTTTAATCATTTTCTGAAACTTTAGAGCGCCAGATGTTACGCGAATCTTCAGTGAGTTCGTCCCAAATAACCCTATCAGATTCGACGATTTCTGACATCCATGTATCAAATAGGTCTTCAGCAGCATCATCTATATCATTAGATGGAGTTACCACAGCCAAATGCTTGCGAATATATCGCATCATAAGAAGACCCTTTTCGACTCGGTTAAGAGTTGCAGTACCAACGTCTTCAATTGGAACTGGAAAGATAAATGAACCAACTACAGTTTTATACCAAAGCTGAGAATCTTTGTAATACTGAAATTCGGCATTACCACGAACTAGTTCTTTGATTTGCGGTCGGTTAACGCCGTAATGGTCCTTCATAACATCAGCTACAGTTAAACAATCTTCCAATTCCCTAACTGGCTCTTTAAGCCCTTCATCATCTGGATATTTTGACTTTGTCATATTAGATACTCTCTGAATCTTTGTTCATTTCCATTTTTCGAATGTCTTCAGCTGAAAGCACCTTAACAGCATTTGCTTCTGAAGTATATGCCGCAAGATCTTCTTCACTAATACGAGTTAGAATATCGGGACGAACTACGCTACGAAGATATTCTAGACGTTTACTGTCTCTATCGTGGCATTGAAGCCCTCGGATTTGATGATCACACATGCGCAAATAATTAATTTCGTTTTTCATTTTAATTTCCTTCTTAATATAGTTCTTATATACTATTTCTAAAAAGTGTCAACCAATGTTTTTATCCAGAGCTTCAAGATTACTCTTTGACTTCTTAGCATACACTGTCAATTTTGGTCCAAGATAGTTGATAAGTGGTTGCTTACATTTTTCTTGAATCCATGATGTGGCATATGTGGATGCCCATTTTGGATTGTGGTGTGCCGTAGCTACGTACTGACCAATTTGATCCATGTCGCATCGTGAACTGATTTTACCGTTAGTCTTTTTGACCAAGATAGACAGGTTATGAATCGCGAAGTAATATGCTGCCAGATGATGATCATCTTTTTCAAGTGATACGACTGATCCTGGAATTTTGGCTTTGCTATAATGAGATACCATTGAAGCGCCTTCAATTCGCAGATCATCATGCCGAATCGCAAAAGATGTAAACTGATAAAATCCAAGTGAAAGATACTTATCACCCATTGCCGGAATGGAATGAATGTAATTTTCACCAGCATTTCTCAATAGAGTATCTAGAAAGACATAATTGAAATTGCCACTGTGTGACGGAAACAATTCGGTCATTCCATATGCTGCAATGTGTTTGCCACGCATTTTGCTTGCGATTTTCTTAAGGGTCTTACATTCTTTCTTAGACATATCACGGCGATTGCAGTAACCCTTCCAATCAATGCCTCTATAACCACGTTTAATAGCTTGGTTAATATCTTCAACGAAATCTTTTACATTTGTTATAGAAGGATCAGCCGCATATCGATCAAGCACTTTTTGTTTATTCTTTAGTGTAGCTGGAGTAACATCAAATCGACGCTCTTTAGTAGCCCACATGTTCTCTAGATTGTCTTGGAAATTCACTTTCATAGAATCACCAATTGGTCCATATTGACCGAGATAAGCGCCGTTCAAACCACCCAATGCAGCATTTTTTAAGTATAATACATCGATGGTTTTCGTTTGGCTCGTTACAAAATGATTATTGCTATATGCAATATCTACTGTAACTGGTTTTTGTTGGATGCTTGGTACTGACATGATTGCTACGGCAATCGCTGCAGCGGAAGGTCGGATCAAAAATTCGTAAAACATAATAATTACCCTTTGTGTTAATAGAATTACTATAACACAAAATGGTTAATATATGGTTAATTTTTGAAAATAAATTTCATTAAAATGAAACGGTGTAGTAAAACTTGCTGCGGCTAACCCAAGCACAGTAGTCGGGTTTAGAAATGCGCTTGAATGTTTTCAAATCTAACTGTATGGGTTCACCGGCATAATTACTATCTACTAAAGCTTTCAAGCTTTCTACCCACTTGATTGAATTGATTTTATCATCATCTAAACTTTTGAAAGGACACTCAGCGAACATTTCATATGTTCGATTATGAGAATATTTTACCACACTATCAACATCACAAATGTTAAAGCGTGGTTTCGGTAAAATCCATAACCTATACCACTTTGGAACGGTAGTTCGTAGATTTTCTTTTTCTATATACCAAAAAACTACATCATCGGTTTTTTGGTATACTCTTTTTCAATAGCTTCAAGACAATTCAATAACATTTCAAGCAAATTTGCTTTGCTTACTGGAACAAACCCATTCATAATTATTTCCTTCTTTGACGTCTGGTCAGCGGCTTGCCGCTAACTGTATATTCGATATCATCTCCTTTTCGGTGTGGCATTATTTGTTTATCTGATGGATGTCTGCGAATGGAATGCCTTACCGCACCGAAACCATCAGAATCATCTGGAGATAAATGATCGTCGTCATGCACGTATTCTTCGCTTATTGGTCTTGCTGCCAATCCAAGCGCTGCTGCAGCAATCAATCCGTTAAATCTGCTACGTCCTATCATATCACTTCTCCATAATGTGGTAGCCCCGAACGGTTTCGATCCGTCTTCTTCTGCGTGAAAAGCAGAGATCCTAGCCAGTAGACGACGGGGCCATGGAATTGGCTCTCTTCCAGGGACTCGAACCCTGAACAACGGAATTAACAGTCCCGCGCCCTTACCTGTAGGGCCCGAAGAGAATATAAGAGTGGTCGAGTACCGCGCCTCCCAAGGTCCAAGCCCAGGGGATGCACCATACATGTACTCGTTAATTAATCTTGTGTTATATTTATACACAATAATGTGTGTTGTCAACTACCTTTATAAAATCCCAATTATTTTTATCTAAATGTTTGTCTGGAAATTTTATATTAGTAGTCATAACCGATATCTTTCAATAGTGGTGCTTCCCAGTCAGAAAGTGATGTCCAATCTGGTTTGTAGTCTTTGATTAATCGTTTCAATATTAAATGAGTGTGAGTTGAAATTATAACATCTGTATTATATGAACATTCTGTGGAAAGTGAATAAAGCATAGTCGTTATTTGTCTATTGACTCCAATCATAGCTCCAATATCGTATTCATGCATGCCGAGCTTGCGTTTCTTTTGATATCTTAAAACATCTGAAAGATCGGCGTTAGCAGCAAATGGTGCGAAGATAATCCATCTTGGTTGTTGGCACCGCCTAATCATTCTCGATAATGCATAATCATAATTTCGATCCCAGCTGGTCCTATATGTCTTCAAAGCCTTCTGAACCAATTCATTAAGATCAGCTCCCGACATTGTAATATAAACTAAATTATCCACATCAAATTCCATTCTCTTTTATCATATTGACGATATCTTCATCTTGCATTTCATCCAAATCCATCGGTGATTTAAATCCCTTACCAACACAGTTGACTAGCATCTGTCCGGCTTTATCATTATCACCAATAGCTACTAAGTCGTGAGTGACTCTCATGAGCATAAACAATTTCAGCATTCTCTTTGGATCATTGGACAAAACTGCAAAAGCATTATATCCAAGTCTATGGAGCATTGCAGCTTTAAATACACCTTCAACAATGAAGATTGTCTTCTTAGCTTTATCGAATGCTTCCATGCCGAAGAAGCCATCAGTAGCTGCTGGAAGATATGTAAAATACCGGCCAGTCTTCGGCTCATTTTTTACTTTCTTCAGATTAGATAATGGTCTATATTGCTGATATCCAACAATCTTGCCGGTGAAATTATGAAGGAAGAAAGTGATCACATCTTCTTGGTCGTCATACATTACGTTGTATAATGATGGGTCCATGCCCCGACCAAGAAGATGTGATCTTAAATTCACTTCAATGATTTTACCTTAGCAATAGCTTTGGCTTTAGTAAATCTCTCACCATTAAGGTACCATAGCCTTGTACCATTAGCATATTCCACTGCTGGTCCATCTTCACGATGAAGCTTTCCATTAAGGTACCAGCACTTGGTGCCATTCTCATGGACTCTAACTGTATATCCGATCATAATGTTTCTCCATATTTATGATATATTTCTTATATACTATTTCGAAAAGAATGTCAACTGTTTGCGGTAGCTCGTACTTCATCCAAAGTTGTTTCATTTAACAATTCGCCATTATAGAATATTGGTCGCAGGATATCTTCGCTACTAGCTGGCATTTTAGATTTACGAATGGTTTCAAATTCACCATTATAATTCTTGATAAGAGCTAGTTCACCCCTCTTAGAGCGCTTGCCCTTGTCAGTAATTGGATCCTTATAAACATCAATCCATTCTTCATGAATTTCCGCCGCCGAGCATTTCATTGCAAACTTCTGATCATCTCGATTGACCATCTGTAGAAGTGCTCCACCTTGACCAAAGACCAGATTGTCTGCAGAATATCCTTGTCTGATAGCGGCACTCAAAATCTCTTTAATCGAATCAATGTTTACGCCATCACCTTGGAGTACTCTAACTCCATTAAGTACCTTATATCCCTTATCATTCGTGATAGACCCGAAATATTTTTCAAGGATTTGCAAGCAGTTCAGTACTACAACATGTGGTACACCAGAGTCTGGACGAACTACTAGAGTTGCTCCACTTTCTTCAACATCTTTCTTCAAAACAGTACCCCACATTTTACATGCTTCATAGATATCATAACTATCAGATACTGCTGATACGATACCACCCGGCTTGCCGTTTTGTTTTACCATATTGCGATATGAATCTTCTTCTCTATCACGACCCCAACTCGTTACTGTCGAGTGTTCCATAGCAGGTACACTATAGCCGGCCATGTGAGAGCTGTAATATTCTCTACCATAACGAAGAGCTTCAACGGTGTCAGTACCCATGAAGTTTACCAAGTGAGCCAATCCACCAATACCGGCAGACTCAAGACTTGATGCGCCGCATAGGCCCGGAGATGGGATTCATATTTCGGGAATAATCGAATGCGCTCCGGCAGCGTTTCGGCAAGCGCACGGCCGGCGTCATGTTCAAAATGCCATTCCGGCGTGACAACATGCGCCAGAAACCATTCCAGCTCCTGCGGATCGTCGAACAATTTTATGAACAGACAGCGCAAATCCCATTGATAGAGCACATTGCCCACATCAAAGATTATCGTGTCGATTTTAGCAATGGTAGCTTGTCCCTACCAAAACAGCGCAGAGCGCAATTAGCCCTGGCGTGCCTTGAACCGGCGATTCGTCTTGTTGATCACATAGGTGCGACCACGGCGACGGATTACGCGACAATCCCGGTGACGGTTTTTAAGCGACTTCAAAGAGTTGCGGACTTTCATTTTGGTACCACGCCTTGATTATCTGAATTTCTTGAAAGCAGCCTTGCTGCGTTGAGCAGGGCAATTAAGGTCGGCAGCCGCCAAAGTCAAGCGACCAGCGCTATTCTCCGCGAATTTCGATCAGTTTGCGTTCCCACGCCAGTGCATGGGCGACAATTTCGTCGAGATCGGCATGTTTTGGCTGCCATGGAAAGAGTTCCATGATCGCCCGATTGTCGGAAATCAGCGAATCGGGGTCGCCAGCGCGCCGGCCTTCCATTTTCCGTTCGATTCGCATGTTGGTGACCCGGCCGACGGCATCGAGAACCTCGAGCACCGAAAAACCGCGACCATAGCCGCAATTGAGCAGATGATTGCGATTCGGGTCCGCGATCAGCGCGTCTAGCGCCAGCACATGAGCATTGGCCAGGTCGGAAACATGGATATAGTCGCGCACCCCCGTGCCGTCGGGCGTATCATAGTCCGTGCCAAAGACAGCGACGCTGTCACGCTTGCCCAGCGCTGCCTCGACCGCGACCTTGATCAAATGGGTCGCTCCAGCGGTGGATTGTCCGGTCCGCGCCTGCGGGTCAGCGCCGGCGACGTTGAAATAGCGCAAGGCACAGAAATTCAGGTCATGCGCCGCCGCAACGTCGCGCAGCATATGTTCGGTCATCAATTTGGACATGCCATAGGGATTGATCGGCAGTTGCGGCGTGCTCTCGCTGACCGGACTTTCTTCGGGGATGCCATAAGTCGCAGCGGTCGACGAAAAAATGAAATGATGCACGCCGCCGGTCACCGCCGATTCGATCAGGCTGCGGCTCTTGGCGCTGTTGTTATGATAATATTTGAGCGGATCTGCGACCGATTCGGGCACGATGATCGAACCGGCAAAATGCATGATCGCACCGATATTTTCGGCCTCGATGATCCGGGCGAGCAAGGCGGAATCCTCGATATCGCCTTCATGAAAGGCAACATCCTCCGGCACCGCCCAGCGAAAGCCGGTGGTCAGATTGTCGATCACCGCAACCGGCCAGCCGGCATCCCGCAAGGCCAGCACCGCGTGGCTGCCGATATAACCGGCCCCGCCGGTTACCAATATGGTGAAGGGTTTCGCCATGTTTTCTAAATCCCCATAATGTTCGTCATCGGCTGTATAATGCTCTGGTGTCTCCAACCGGTTAAACGCGGTCGCCGATGGATACAA
>Ga0209702_10001814_pt1 | contig 39277 bp, 40 predicted proteins | sample FRY01_FD_187210 | JGI IMG/M metagenome (GOLD analysis project Ga0209702, IMG submission 187210) | Freshwater microbial communities from Lake Fryxell liftoff mats and glacier meltwater in Antarctica - FRY-01 (SPAdes) (version 2) | ecosystem: Environmental > Aquatic > Freshwater > Ice > Glacier...
GAGAGCCTGAAGCCGCTCGACCATGTCGCCGGCCCGGCGCGCGTGATTGCCGCCGCCCGACTCGGCCGCACGCGCCTGATCGACAATCTGGCCGTTTGAACGGATTTCGGTCTTCCGTCCTGGGCAGACCAAACCACCTCACCCTGAGGAGGTTGCGCAGTGGCCATCTCGATCATGAGGTTGGTGTTTGTAAACGCGACACTGGTCGAGCACGCCATGACGGTGGAGAAGGCAGGCACCGCGCCATCGGCCTTTGCGAAGGGCGCGCAAACGCTGGCTGCAATTCAGACGTCCGTCGCTCGCTTCATGGCGGGAGCCTAGTCTAGAGGCCGCCAAAAGGGCCAAGGCGACCCTGCTAATCGCCAAGCTGGACCGGCTCGCCCGCAACGTGGCCTTCGTCGCCCAATCGATTGCGAGATATTCACGCACTCAACCTCCGCCCTCAAGCAGAGCGAATATGGGCAGACTTTGCTGACCCTCCATGGTTGTACTTGGTCAAGATTGAGCTATGGTAGTCTGCCCTCGGATGGGGAGCGCCGTGACGGTGGATCGAGGCCGGCAAATCAAGCTGCTGAACATGACGGAGAGCGCGCACGACGGGGAGTCCCTGAATGCGATCCGGGCGTCCAACGCACTCATGCGGCAGTCGAAGGTGACATGGACCGACTTGATCGCGGTTGCCCCGGCCCGGAGGCTCGCCCCGGAACCACCGCCTCCGCGGCCCAGCAAAGCTGCCGGCTGATCGGGAACACGCAAATTAGTAGATGGGGTACTGCATGCGCCGCTTCCGGGTAACTGCCCACATGAATTCCCCCATCATCTTCGGGGGCGGTTACGCTACTCTTGACGGGCTACTTGGAGCCCTGCTTTTTGATCAACTGGACGATGTGGATGCAGCCCATGCGGCGATCCCGCTGGCCAACACCGACGGCCTTTTCCATGCCTCGGCGGCGTTCTACGAACCCGTCGAGGTCGGCAAGACGACCTTCGTTGCCAGCTTGCGGGCGCAACACGATCTGGATGCCGACCTGCTCAGGAAAAACAAGACGGGCACCGCGACGCATCGGGCCATCAGCACGAAGCGCGAGCGCGACTTCGGCAATGTGTTCAATACTTATCGCCGGGTCACCACGCCGAAGATCGACTGGTATGCCGAGGGCGACCAAGCCGCCGTGCTGCGCCTACTCCAGGACGCGCGCTTCATCGGCAAGCGTCGGGCCAGCGGATTTGGCGAAGTCGAGAGGTGGACCATCGAAGAGGACGAACTCGACGGCATTACCGGCCACCTAGATGAGCCCCTGCGGCCCGTGCCGGTGGAGCTATTCAAAGGCGACCAGAGCGCGATCAAGGCGGACGCGGCCTGGCGACCCGCGTACTGGAACCCTGCACATCGGGCGATCTGTTTCGTGCCGGGAGACGGCCAATGAACGTCTACGAGTTCTTTAACGCGGGATTGGGACGTCACCTCGTCGCCCAGAACGGCGCGCCTCATCGGGCGGCTCAGCTCGCGCTGTCGAGCACACACAAGCTCGCCAACGGAGGCGAGAACCGCATTACCTCAGGCTGGGCGATTGTGCGGCCGGATGGTGCAGTGATCCAGCAGAAGCTGGCCGCGACCGGCATCACATACGACGACCGCACGCGCATAGAGGCTTTTCTCGACGAGCTGAAACGATGGGACGGCACGCCGCGGCTGTTCCTCATGTTCGACAAGAAGCCAATCCCCATCGCGAACCTTTTCCTGACAGCCGATCTGAGGGCGGTCCGGATTTGTTCGCCCAAAGGCGTCGAGACATTCAACTTTACTGCACCGCCGGGCCCCGAGGCCGGCGGGATGCAGAAGGCCATTCACAGGAGGAAGGCAGATGCTTGACCACGTCATACCGAAGCCCGCCCGCGTTGCCGGCTACATGCTGCACCAACTGGCGGAAGCCATGACCGACGGTGCACGGCCCCTGTTCGTGGACCGAGGCGACCATCTCGTCGTGCGTACCGACAAGGCGATCACGCCAAATCCGACCCCCACGCGCGCAGCGCAAAATGGAGAAGTCATCGCCTTCGAACTGCGTGCCTGCGTGGCCAAGAAGAACAAGGGGCACCCCATCTATTTTCCCCTCGGGGATTGGCGCGCGCGTCACGAATGGCTCAATCGCAAGGCAGGACAAAGCGGCTTCGAGGTCCTGGCGCTTCGCTCAACCACCGCGATGGCGAAGATCGCCAAGGCAGGCCGCACTTTTACCATCGATCAGACAGACTTCGTCGGGGTCCTGCGCGTCAACGACGTGGCGCTGTTCGAGATCGCGATGACCAAGGGTGTCGGGTCGGTAGGCCGCGCCTTCGGTTTTGGCATGCTCCACATCAACTAGAGGTGCGTCATGACGACAACGATCATCAACGCGACGATCCACACCGTCGGTCCCTTTTCGATTGCGATGCCCGTCGCGGAAGGCGGCACCGCCAATGCCTACAAGAACTTCCCGGTGATGACACGGGGGGTGGACGAGGATGGCAACAAGAAGCTGACCGGCTACCTGCCAGCAACCACCCTTCGTGGCTTCCTGCGCCGTGCCGTTGTCCTGCGCGACATGAAGAAGGCGGCGGCGGCCAGCCTGCCCTACACGTTACAGCGCGCCTATACCGAACTGATCGGGCAGGACGCCGAAAGCGAGAGGGCGGAAGACGATAGGATCAACCTCGTTGAATTGCGCAAGACGAGAGAGGCTTCTCCGGTTCTCGATCTTTTCGGTAGCGGATTGGGCATCAAGTCGCGCCTGATGGTCTCGCACTTCCTGCCGATGTCCAATGTCTTGCCTGATGCGTTCACGGGCGTACGCAAGGACTTGGAAGATACCGAGGGCGTTCTGGATATGGTCAAGGCGGACGAAGTCGAGGCGTACCTCGGACGGTCGGAGGCGAACAGCCGGCGCGCTGCCGCCGAGGGCCTGCTGTCGCAAATGAAGCGTAAGCTGAACGCAACCAAAAGGAAGGGCGAGCCTACCGCCGATCTGGAAGCCCAGGTTTCCGTGCTTGAGACGAAAGTCGAGGGCCTGAAGGCTGAGATGGGCGATATGCGGAACAGTTCGCGTAGGCCGGTTGGCCACTTTGCACTGCCTGCCGGGATCGATCTCAAGGGACGATTGGTGATCAATAGCTCGAAGGACATCGACCTTGAAATGATCGAGCACGCCTTGAACGAACTCTCCTTGAAGCCGGTGTTGGGCGCGCAATCAGCGCGCGGTTGTGGAGAGATAAGCGGCACGTTCGACGTCGTGGTGGAAGGCGTCTTGAAGAAGAGGCTTGCAATCGGCGGCTACGAACCTGCCCGGAGTATCGATTTTTCCTCAACGCCAGAAGGAGAAAAGGCTGCTTGATCAGGGAGTTCGGTCAACATCAGGTGAAGCCACCCCGGAATTGGGTGGCTACTGAAACTTCTGGAAGGCGATCGAGACGTTGTCGACCGGTGAAGCCACCCCGGAATTGGGTGGCTACTGAAACCTCGACTACTCTGTCCATGAGTTCGAGTGGGGTGAAGCCACCCCGGAATTGGGTGGCTACTGAAACAGGAACTGTGCCGGCGTGACCGTCACGCGGGGTGAAGCCACCCCGGAATTGGGTGGCTACTGAAACAGTAGCGGGCCAGGTGTCTCGCAGTCAGCGGGTGAAGCCACCCCGGAATTGGGTGGCTACTGAAACCGTGACAGGCTGAATTCTCGCGCGCTAGGAGGTGAAGCCACCCCGGAATTGGGTGGCTACTGAAACCTCGACTACTCTGTCCATGAGTTCGAGTGGGGTGAAGCCACCCCGGAATTGGGTGGCTACTGAAACAGGAACTGTGTCTCACCCATGCTCCCGTCTGGTGAAGCCACCCCGGAATTGGGTGGCTACTGAAACCTCGATGCCGATTACGAGGCCAAGCGCGCTGGTGAAGCCACCCCGGAATTGGGTGGCTACTGAAACCCGCCGCCGCGCTGCGATGATTGCCCCGAGGGTGAAGCCACCCCGGAATTGGGTGGCTACTGAAACAGCATCATGCGTTCCCCATGGTCTTGATGTGGTGAAGCCACCCCGGAATTGGGTGGCTACTGAAACTTCGTTGTTAGAGAGGGAAGAACCGGGCGAGGTGAAGCCACCCCGGAATTGGGTGGCTACTGAAACCACGCCAAGATCGCCATGGAGTCGATCGCCGGTGAAGCCACCCCGGAATTGGGTGGCTACTGAAACAGCACGCGCTCGACGCGGTCGTAATCGGCCGGTAAAGCCACCCCCAAATTGGGTGGCTACTGAAACTCGGGTGTTCGGAAAGGATGGCGTCGATCATGGTGAAGCCACCCCCAAATTGGGTGGCTACTGAAACATCAAGTCTTGCGCGAGGCGCTTGTGAAGGTGAAGCCACCTCCGAATTGGGTGGTTACTGAAACGGCGCTTGCGAGTGATCCCGCGGCACCAGGGGTGAAGCCACCCCCAAACTGGGTGGCTACTGAAACATCACGAGGTTGTTTTCGAGTTGCGCCAGAGGTGAAGCCACCCCTCAATTGGGTGGCAAATGAAACGACAGATCGCAAAGCATGTCGCGCGCTCTGGTGAAGCCACCCCTGTTTTGGGTGGTTACTGGAAGGACGTCTGATGTTCCGATCATCCGAACAGCAAAACTTCGCCGCGATGGTCGCCGCCCACATCTCCAAGGCCGACGGCCCGTTGCTGCTCGAAGGTGGCACCGGCATCGGGAAGACGCGCGCCTATCTGTCGGCGCTCATCGGCTCCGGCAAACGGGTCGCGATTGTGTTGCCGACCCACCAGCTCATCGAGCAGCTGCTTGCTTCCACCGATCTCGCAGAGGCCAATGCCAGAGGCATCACCGTCGCCGCTTTTCGACCGGCGTCGAAGTTCGATACCAGGGCCGACTACTTGGCGAACCGTGAAGTCGCGGCCAGTGCGCAACTCATGTTGTGCACTGCCGCCAGTGTCATCATCGACCGCCGTCTGGACGGCAAATACAACGGCGCGACCGAACGGGATTATCTTCTCTTCGATGAGGCTGACCAGTTGCCGGCGATGGCCGCTCTTCAGTCCGACATGGAGGTTACCGGCGAGGCCCTCAAGACGCTGGGGATCGAAGGCGAAACGACCCGTAATCTGGCCGACGCCGTCGTCGCGTCCAAGAAGGCCGAGCCGGAACAGCGCGCCGCCGCCAAGATGATCCTCGAAGTCCTGGGCGAGCCCGCGTGGTTTCATGTGGCAGGCAAGGCCGACGATGGTGGCATCCGCCTCTGGCATCGGCTACCGGGGCGGCTACTGCGCGAGATCGCCAACCAACCAAACGTCGCCTTTGTCAGCGCCACCCTGACTGTCGGAGGTCTGTTTAACGACTTCAAGTGTGCGCTCGGCATCCAGAGTGAAAGCGAGCTGTCGGGTGTCGTCGAACCTGAGCGACACGGCACGGTCGAGTTCCGGACCGTTGTGTCGCAAGCCGTGGACGCCGACGGCTGGCTCGAAAAGGTGGCGGCGACCGTCAGGCAGGCAGAGGCTCCCGTGCTGGTCGTAACGCCCTCGTTCGACCGTGCTGAGAAGATTGGCGCGCTGGTGGAAGGCGCGACGGTGCGGCAGCGCGAGGAAGCCGTTGGCGACGCCATGGCTCGAATGGGCGGCTCCCGAACCCTGATTGGGGCAGCCGCCTGGGCCGGCCTCGACACGCCCATCCAGTGGCGGTCAATTGTCGTGCCTGTTGTGCCTTTCGAGCGCCTGACGGAGATCGAAGGGCAAGTCGAGAGCCACTACATCGATGCGCGCAACACGGCCGTGCGACGCCTGCGCCAGGTGATCGGTCGGGGACTGCGGTCGCCCGATGCCCGCTGCACCGTCTACTTCCTCGATCCTCGTGTCTTGAAGCTACCGGCCTTCTGGCCCAGCCGGTTTTCCTCGGCCTGGGTGGCCCGCCCTCGCGATCCGGGTGTCCTCGAAGGGGCGCGAGGCGAGGTGGTCCTGTCCAAAGCCGAGCGCGACACGTCTCTTAGAAAGCGCGCCCTTGCCCACTACGGTCTGCATTGTCGGGCGTGTGGTCTGGTACCCAAGGTCGCCGCCCAGATCGAGGTACATCACCTCGACCCCATCTCGGAAGGCATCCGGCGCACGACGTTAGCGGACCTGTGCCCCCTTTGTCGGAACTGTCACTCACTTGCCCACTCCACGAGCCCGCCTATGCCGGTCGAGGAGGTTGCGAAGATCGTGGGGGCCTAGGGTCCGAATGCAATTGGACGTAACGCGTTGCCTTCAAGCTTCGGCAATCCGGCAGGCAGCACTAGTCTAGGCCGCCTGTTCGAGCGTCGAGGCGACGTCGCGCGTGGTCACGCGGCGCAGGTCGCGCACCTTGGTCGTGTCGAACGGCCGCGCACGATGCATGGTGCAGCGATTGTCCCAGATCACGAGGTCGCCCTTCGCCCAGCGATGGACATGCACGAAGCGCGGCTGGGTCGCGTGCTCGATCAGGTCGAGGATGATCAGGCGCCCGTCGGCCACCGGCAGGCCCAGGATGTGCGAGGCGTGCGCGGCGAGATAGAGCGTCCTGCGATGCGAGCCGGGATGGGTTCGCACCACCCGCTGCGGCACCGGCGGCAGCGAGGCGCGTTCCTCGTCGGTGTACTGCACGACGCCCAGCTGCTCGCGCGACCGCCAGATCGAATGTTCGGCGACCAGCCCTTCCAGCTCCTTCTTCTTCGTCTCCGGCAGCGCGTCGTACGCCGCGCGCAAGTCGGCGAACTCGGTGTCGCCGCCTTCCTCGGGAATGACGTGCGCGTAGAGCATCGAGAGACCGCCGGGCACGGCGCGGAACGAGGCGTCGGTGTGCCAGAGCCGGTTGGCCAGGCCGTCGAGCCGGCGCCGCGCGTCGGGCTTCATGACGTTGCCGTCGCCGTCGAGGTTGGAGATGTCGGCGACCTGGCTCGATGCGATCCGGTGCTTGATGTCGCGATGCCGAAGCTTCAGCGCCGACGATTCGATCGGGCCGAAATTGCTGGCGAAGGCGACCTGCCGCTCGTCGTCGAGCGTCTGCCCGCGGAACACCACGACCGCGTAGCGGTTGATGGCGTCCTCGATGGCCTGCCGGTCGGTGGGCTTGAGCGGTCGTGCCACGTCGACACCGGCAATCTCGGCCACGAATTCAGGATGAGTTGGCGTAACGGTGATGCTCACGACTGCCTCCCGCGGCTATAGTGCATTTGCAATCATTCTCTCCCAGGAAACGCCATGCCGCAAACCATGAAGCTCGCTTTGCTCGACGATTACCAGAAGGTTGCCCTGCGCATGGCCGACTGGGACCGCCTCAGGAAGCGCGGCGTCGAGATCACGGTGTTCCACGAGCCCTTCGCCTCGGTCGAGGATGCGGCGCAGAAGCTGGCGCCGTTCGACATGCTGGGATTGCTGCGGGAGCGCACGGCGTTCCCGCGCGCCCTGATAGAGAAGCTGCCCAACCTCAAGTTCATGGTGCTGACCGGCGCCCGTGCCGCCAGCCTCGACGACAAGGCCGCGGCCGAGCGCGGTATCCCGATCTCGACGACGCCCGGCGGCACCTCGAACGCGCCGACGGCGGAACTCGGCTGGGCGCTGCTGATGATGTGCGCCCGCGATCTCGCCAAGGCCGAGCGGCTGGCGCGCCAGGGCAAGTGGCATGACGGCATCGAGCAGATGGTCGTGCTCGAGGGCAAGCGGCTGGGCATTCTCGGTCTCGGCAAGCTGGGCAGCCGCGCGGCCCACTACGCCAAGGCCTTCGGCATGGAGGTCGTGGCCTGGAGCCAGAACCTCACACCCGAGAAGGCGGAAGCGGGCGGTGCAAAGTACGTCACCAAGGACGAACTGCTGGCGACCTCGGATTTCGTGTCGATCCATCTTGCGTTGTCGGATCGCACGCGCGGCCTGATCGGTGCGGCCGAGCTGGCGAAGATGAAGAAGACCGCGATCCTGGTGAACACCTCGCGCGGGCCGATCGTCGACGAAGCGGCCCTGATCGAGGCGCTGAAGAACCGCACCATCCTGCATGCCGGTCTCGACGTCTACGACAGGGAGCCGATGTCGGCCGACCATCCCTTCACCAGGCTCGACAACATCACGCTCATTCCTCACCTGGGCTACGTCGTCGAGGAGAGCTACCGGCACTTCTACGAGGGCACGATCAGGGACATCGAGGCCTGGCTCGATGGCAGTCCGATCAACGTCCTCAATCCGGACGCGCTCAAGAAGCCCTAGCGTCCTTCTGTCCTCTGTTGACGGACCCACCTCATCCTGGGAGCGCCGCCCCTCGAGTACCTCGGGATAAACTCCACGGCGCGTCTCGAAGGATGGGCAACGGACGGGGTGCGCGTGCCCACCCTTCGAGACGCTCACTGCGTTCGCTCCTCAGGGTGAGGTCGGTATGTGGATGCCCGGCTGGATTCTTTCTCGTCCGGAAAGGCTCCTGCAGGCTGCTGAAAAGTCGGAGCTGGGGCGAATAAACGAAACAAACGAAATAAACGAAACAAATGAAACGAATGTCGCCCCCCCCCTGAATTCTTGGCGGGGTGACCGTTGGCGCAACAATGTTGCTCGCTGGTCCTTCTGAAAACGCTATTTCAACTGCCTGTCAGGCGTCCGCGCCCTGACCACGATCAGCCAGACGGCGCCGGCCAGGATCACGCCGGCGGCCAGCCATTCGTGGGTCGAGAGGCCGGGCGGCGAGAGCCAGCCCAGGCGCGCGAAGATGGCTTCGAGCGCGATGGCGAAGAACGGCATCGCGGTCAGCGCGACCAGGTAGGTCTGCACGCCCGAACGGTTGATGGTCCAGAAGCCGAGCCAGGTGCCGGGCGCGCGGAACAGCAGCCCGGCCAGGATGGCGTAGAGCCACAGTTCGAGGCGGCCGAAGGCGTCGCCGCCGCCGGCCCACGGCGAGGCCATGGCGCCCACGAGACCGGCCAGCGTCCAGACCAGGATCAGCGCCAGAGAGGCCGCCACGAGAATCTCGCCGGTGAAGCGGCTGCGCGCTGCCGGATCGGCGGCCTGGTTGCGCGGGTGATAGGCGATCATCCACGACGCCGCGACCGCCACGGCCTCGGAGGCGATCAGCCAGGCAACGCCGCGCCACGCCGTCTCCGATTCCAGACCGGCGGCGAAAGCCGTTATGCCGACCGCCAGAAGGACGAGGCCCGGCCAGTCGCGCTTTGCCGGCGCCTGCCGCGTCAGCGCCCAGCCCGTCGCCGCGCCGATCAGCACGCTCACGGTCGAAATGAGGGTGCTTTGCGTGACCGCCAGCCAGACGATGGCGGCAGCGGTGCAGCCGTTGATGATCACGCGCATGAAGGCGTAGCAGACCGTCCACGGCACCAGCAGGTCGGCCCAGCTTCCCGGCGTGCGCCGGCCCGCCCACAGCATGACAAGTCCCGCGCTCAGCAGTTGCACCAGCGTGTAGGCCCAGGCGTCGAGCTGGGCCCCGCTCACGACATGACGCGTCAGCAGGAGATAGACCGACCAGAGGAGGGAGTTGCCGAGCGCGATGGCCAGGACGTGACCGCTCATTGCGGGTCTCGCAGGCTCTGTCTCAGGTGCGGAAGCGCAGCAGCAGGTGATTGACGCCGTTCAGCTTGACGTAGAGGTCCTCGAACTGCGCGTAAAAATCCTCCCATTGCGGCAGGATGCCTTGCGCGCCGAGCGAGGTGTAGATCTCGGCAACGGTCCGGCGGCCATCGATCTGCGCGATGATGCGCGGCGCCAGCGACGGAAGCTGCGCCCGCCACGGAAAGCCATCGAGGTTGGCGACCAGCGGCGAGCCGGGCTGCAGGCCGGCCGAGAGCTTCTGCGCATCCATGTCCCGCAGCACCGGGATGGCCGAGGTGTCCTCGGGCCGCGCGACCGTGTCGAAGCCGGCGCGGGTGGCATAGAAGACATGGGTCCGGACGTTGCCGGCCAGACGCTCGGCGAAGGCCGCCCGCTCGAGCAGCGGCAGCGAGCTGGCCTGGCGCGCGATCACCGGATCGCTCATGTAGGTCGCGGGCTCGTAGCGCACCGGCTCGAGGAAGGCCACGATGCGCAGGCCGGAGGCGGCGGCCATCCTGCCGATCTGGGGCACCGTGAAGGCGCGGTCGCAGCTGTGCAGCAGCAGGTCGTAGAGGCCGGCGTCGCCGCCCGTCACATGGTCGTTGAGATAGGGGTTGCGGCGGAACAGGTTGGTCGTCGGCAGGAAGCGGACCAGGCGCTTGGCCATCGCCAGCCGGTCCTCGATCGCCATCGACGGCGGCGCGATGGTCTGCAGCAATTCCTGCAACGGATAGACGCCGCTGCGGCCATATTCGCCGTACAGCATGACGCCCATGCCGCCATCGCCATGCAGCACGCTGGCCAGCGCCTGCATCCCGGCCGCAGGGTCGGGCAGGTGGTGCAGCACGCCGGTGCAGTCGATGTAGTCGAACTGGCCGATGTTCATCGTCGGCAGGTCGAGCAGCGAGCCGGTCAGGAACTGGATGTTGCGCAGGCCGCGGGCCTTGGCGCGGGCCTCGCAGATCTGTCGCGACGCCGAGGAGAGGTCGAGATAGACGACCTCGCCGGGGCAGCGGCGATCGACCAGCTGCTGCGCCAGCATGATGCAGGCATCGCCCGTGCCGCCGCCGGCGACCAGCGCCCGGAAGGGACGGATGAAGTTCAGCCGGCCGGAGAAGAGATAGTGATTGATCTCGAGGACGTGGCTCGGCGTGCCCGTGATCAGGCGGATCGCCTCGTCGCGCGGGTCTCGGGCCGGATAGGGCAAGGCCTCGTACTGGGCGCGAACGCTGTCCAACGGCGAGGAAACGGTCATCAGGGCCTTGTTTGACGGCGGGCGGGGCGCTACCCGGAGGGGGCAGCCCCTGCACTTCATTACTGCAACAAATCGAAGGGCCATGAAAGGCTATTTCGGCATCGGTATCGAGGGTCCGAGCAAGTCGATGAACGTCGGCACCTTGTTCCGGACCGCCCACGCGTTCGGCGCCTCGTTCGTCTTCACCCTGCGCGCCCAGTACGACGTGCGCGCCGGCGCGCTCGCCGATACGTCGGACACGCCGCTGTCGGTGCCGACCTACCGGTTCGCCGACCTCGAAGCGTTCCGCCTGCCGCTGGGCTGCCGCCTGGTCGGCATCGAGATCACCGACGATGCGATCGACCTGCCGAGCTTCCGGCATCCGCGCCAGTGCGCCTATATCCTGGGCTCCGAGCGGGAAGGCCTGTCGCCCGGCATTCAGTCGGTCTGCGACTATGTCGTGAAGATTCCGACCCGCTTCTCGGTCAATCTCGGCACCGCCGGCGCCCTGGTCATGTACGACCGGCTGATCAGCCTCGGCCGCCACGCGCCGCGGCCGGTTGCCGAGGGAGCGCCCACCGAGGTGCTGGACGAGCCGGTGTTTGGCGAGCCGATGTACAAGCGCCGCGAGCGCATGCGGAAAAAAGCCCAGTCGAAACAATAGTTTGACCGGGCATGGTTGCGCCGGGAGGGTGCGGCGACTATCTCACGGCCTCGATGACCATCCTGCCCACCGAACCCCTGCAGATTCTGGAACCCGGCGCCCCCGCGCACGGGCGCAACGATCTGCGCCGCAATCTGGTCGGCCTGTCGCGCGACGGGCTGAAGACGGCGCTGGTCGAGGCCGGGCTGGAGCCGTTCCGCGCCGCCCAGATCTGGCAGTGGATCTACTGGCACGGGGTCACCGACTTCGGCCGCATGACCAACATCGCCAAGAAGGCGCGCGACAAGCTGGCCGATCAGTTCGTCGTCGAGCGGCCCTCGATCGTGACCGAACAACGCTCGGTCGACGGCACGCGCAAGTGGCTGCTGCGCTTCGCCGACGGCAACGAGGCCGAGACGGTCAACATTCCCGAGACCGATCGCGGCTCGGTCTGCGTGTCCAGCCAGGTCGGCTGCACGCTCACCTGCTCCTTCTGCCACACCGGCACCCAGCCGCTGGTGCGCAACCTCACGCCGGCCGAGATCGTGGGCCAGTTCATGGTGGCGCGCGACAGCTACGGCGAATGGCCGACGCCGACCGCCGATGCCCAGCGCATGCTCAGCAACATCGTCATGATGGGCATGGGCGAGCCGCTCTACAATTTCGACAACGTGGTGACGGCGCTCAAGATCGTCATGGACGACCAGGGCATCGCGCTCAGCCGCCGCCGCATCACCCTCTCGACCTCGGGCGTCGTGCCGATGATCGCGAAGGTGGGCGAGGCGCTCGACGTCAACCTCGCGGTGTCGCTGCACGCCGTCAGCGACGAGGTCCGCGACACGCTGGTGCCGATCAACAGGAAGTGGCCGATCGCCGAACTGCTGAGGGCCTGCGCCGACTATCCCGGCGCCCGCAACAGCCGGCGCATCACCTTCGAATACGCCATGCTGAAGGGCATCAACGACAGCGACGCCGATGCCCGAGAGCTGGTGCGCCTCCTGACGCCGATCCACGCCAAGGTGAACCTGATCCCGTTCAATCCCTGGCCGGGCGCGCCCTACGAGTGCAGCTCGAACAACCGCATCCACCGCTTCGCCGAGATCGTGAACGATGGCGGCCTCAGCGCTCCGGTGCGCACGCCGCGCGGCCGCGACATCTTCGCCGCCTGCGGCCAGCTCAAGAGCGCGAGCCTGCGCCAACGCGGCGAGAAGGTCGCGCTGTAAGGCTAACCGCACCACCTCATCCTGAGGAGCGCGCAGCGCGCGTCTCGAAGGATGGGTAACGAACGTGGTGCGTTGCCCATCCTTCGAGACGGCTGCGGAGTTTACCCCGAGGTACTCGAGGGGCAGCCTCCTTAGCATGAGGTTGGTGTGTTTTTACTTCGTGAAGGCCACAACCTTGGACAGGAAGGCGTTCTCGGTCGAGACCGGTCGCAGCCCGGCGGCGGCGCACAACTCTTCCATGCTGCCGCCGACATACTCCGCGTAGTACGGCTCGTGGAAATAGTGCGGGAACAGGTCGAGCAGGCCATCCCAGTCGGGTCGGTCGCCCTTCTGCAGCGAATCGACGATTACGATCAGGCCGCCGGGCTTCAGCACGCGCGCCATCTCGGCGATCGCCTTGGCGCGGATCTCCTTCGGCAGTTCGTGCAGCAGGAACGAGGAGACGACGAGGTCGAGGCTCGCCTCGTCGAACGGCAACGCTTCGGTGGCGCCCTCGATCAGCTTGACCCGTGCCGTGCGGCCGATCAGGCGGCGCGCTTCGTCGAGATAGGGTCGGCTGAGATCGATCCCGGTGAGCTTCAGGCCGGGCCAGGCGCCATGCAGGAAGGCGAGCAGGCGGCCGGTGCCGCAGCCGACGTCGAGGCCGCGAATGTCGCGCTGGTTGCGGTCCGCGAGCCAGGTCGCGACCGGCGACAGCGCGCGGCGGCGCATCACGTCGGCGGCGCCGGTGAACAGGACCTCGACCTGGGTGTCGTACAGCGCGGCCGAATGCTCGCTGAGCCAGCCGTCGCTCTGGAAATGGAAGTTCTGCCGGTAATAGTCGGGCAGGCCGTCGGCCTGGGTGCCGGGCGGCATCTCGTCGTCGAGCTGGCCGTGGCGGCGGGCGTCGACCTGCGGCAGGTCACGGAAATAGCGCAGGCTGCGGCGCAGGACTTCGCCCGGCTCGGCGTCCAGCGCACGCGGCGCCGGAAACAGGCCGTCGGCGATGTCGCGCCATTCGCGCGCGAACACTGCGCGCATCCCGGCGGTCAGCTCGGCCCGGCCGGGCGTCGGTCCGATGGCAAAATCGGGCTTGGGCATGGGCTTCAGCAGGCGGCGGCCGGCGGCATAGTGGCCGGCATACCAGGCCACCCGTGCGGTCTGGCGGGCGGCGTAGGAGAGGCGATCGAGGGGGGAAACCATGGGATGCTATTCTCACCTCGATTATAGCGTCTTTGCGGCGCCCTTGCCCCGCAGGGGTCGGCCGCTATATTCGCGCGCCTTCACCGAACGGACACGAAAGCGGCCAGCATGAGCGTTTCTTATACCGGGCCCTACAAGAAGGGCGACATCAAGAAGGTCGTGCTCGCCTATTCCGGCGGCCTCGACACCTCGGTCATCCTGAAGTGGCTGCAGACGGCCTATGGCTGCGAGGTCGTGACCTTCACCGCCGATCTCGGCCAGGGCGAGGAGCTGTCGCCGGCCCGCAAGAAGGCCGAGCTGCTGGGCATCAAGCCCGAGAACATCTACATCGACGACGTGCGCGAAGAGTTCGTGAAGGACTTCGTCTTCCCGATGTTCCGCGCCAACGCCCTGTACGAGGGCCAGTATCTGCTCGGCACCTCGATCGCGCGGCCGCTGATCGCCAAGCACCAGATCGAACTGGCCCGCAAGACCGGCGCCGACGCCGTCTGTCACGGCGCCACCGGCAAGGGCAACGACCAGGTCCGCTTCGAGCTCGCTTATTATGCGCTGAAGCCCGACATCAAGGTGATCGCGCCATGGCGCGAGTGGGAACTGACCTCGCGCACCAGGCTGCTCGAGTTCGCCGAGGAGCATCAGATCCCGATCGCCAAGGACAAGCGCGGCGAGGCGCCGTTCTCGGTCGACGCCAACCTCCTGCACTCCTCCAGCGAGGGCAAGATCCTCGAGGATCCGTGGGAAGAGGCCGACGAGAGCGTCTACCAGCGCACCATCTCGCCCGAGGAAGCGCCCGACAAGGCGACCTACATCGAGATCGACTTCGAGAGGGGCGACGCCACAGCCATCGACGGCGAGAAGATGTCGCCCGCGACCCTGCTCACCAGGCTGAACGAACTGGGCAAGGCCAATGGCATCGGCCGCCTCGATCTGGTCGAGAACCGCTTCGTCGGCATGAAGAGCCGCGGCATCTACGAGACACCGGGCGGCACGATCCTCTACGTGGCCCATCGCGGCATCGAATCGATCACGCTCGACCGCGGCGCCGGCCATCTCAAGGACGAGCTGATGCCGAAATACGCCGAGCTGATCTACAACGGGTTCTGGTTCTCGCCGGAGCGCGAGATGCTGCAGGCGCTGATCGACAAGAGCCAGGAGAACGTCACCGGCACGGTGCGGCTCAAGCTCTACAAGGGCAACACGACGGTGGTCGGCCGCAAGTCGCCGGCATCGCTCTATTCGATGCAGCACGTGACCTTCGAGGACGACCAGGGCACCTACAATCAGCGCGACGCCGAAGGCTTCATCAAGCTCAACGCGCTCAGGCTGCGGCTGCGCGCCCTGGGGCAGGGCGGCCCGAAGACCTGAACGGTCCTGAACGGGCCTGACCCGACCGGAGAGGCGCATGCCTTTTGACGACGACAACCAGCGCCGCCTTCCCGGCGGGCGCGGAACGGGCGAACGGGCCATCAACCTGCCGCCCGCCGTGCTGTGGCTGATCGGCATCAACGTCGCCGTCCATCTGCTGCGCCAGCTTCTCGGCGAGCAGGCCGACCAGGAGATCATCCTGCAGTTCGGCCTGGTGCCGGCCGCCTACACGACCGACAGCGGCCAGGATCTCTTCTCGCTGATCGTGGCACCGGTCACCTACCAGTTCCTGCATGGCGGCTGGATGCATCTCGGCATCAACATGCTGACGCTCGCGGCGTTCGGCGCGCCGGTCGAGCGGCTGCTGGGCGTACGTCGGTTCGTGCTGTTCTATCTCGTATGCGGCGTCGTCGCCGGCCTCGTGCATATCCTCGTCTATCCCGATTCGCTCGATCCGGTGGTCGGCGCGTCGGGCGCCATCAGCGGCGTCTTCGGCGCCGTGCTGATGCTGATGCGTTACGTCGGCAGCCTGACGTCGCTGCTGCCGGTCGCCGGCATCTGGATCGCCCTCAACGTCTTCTTCGGGATCTTCGGCGGCACGCCGGGAGCAGGGGGCGAATCGGTCGCCTGGGTGGCGCACATCGCGGGCTTCCTGTTCGGGCTCGGGGCCATACGCTTCTTCGCACCACGGATGAGTTAAGTCGCTATAGTCGGCGCATGGCCGACAACGCGATTCCCCTCCGGCGCACAGTCGTCGCCAATGCCGTGGCGCTGGCGCCGTCGTGGGGCGCGCTGGCCATCCTGTTCGGCCTCGGCGAACTGTCGGGCAGGACCACGCTGATCGCGATGGCCGGGATCGCCGCGGTCACGACATTCCTCGTTCAACGCTATCTCAGCTCGCTGGCGAGCTTCGCCCGATTCGTCGGCGAGCTTTCCGACGAGCGCCAGCCGGTGATGCCGCGGCTCTCCTTCGCGCCCGCCACCGAGGAACTCGCGGCCGCGGCCGCAACGCTGTCGATCGGCTGGCGTCGCCAGCGGGCGTCGATCGACGATCTGGCGGCCTCGGCGCAGGCCATCGTCGACGGATTGCCCGACGCGCTGGTCTCGGTCGACCGCCAGCGCCGCATCGTGCGCACCAACCTCGCCGCCGCGCTCCTGCTCGGCAGTCCCGGCGGCCCCGAGCGTGATGTCTCGACGGTGCTGCGCCAGCCGCAGCTCCTCGCCGCCATCGACGCGCTGCTGGAGACCGGGCCGGACGGCAATTTCGTGCGACCCGACCAGGGCGTCGTCGAGCTGGTGCTGGCGGGACCGCCCGAGCTCGACGTCGTGGCCCATCTGCGCCGCCTGCCGCGCGCGGCGGCGGACGGCTCGCTGGCGCTGATCGTGCTGCACGACACGACGGCGCTGCGCCGCGCCGAGCGCATGCGGGCCGATTTCGTGGCCAACGCCAGCCACGAACTCAAGACGCCGATCGCGGGCCTGGCCGGCTTCATCGAAACCCTGCGTGGCCCGGCGCGCGAGGATACGGCGGCGCGCGAACGCTTCCTCGGCATCATGGCCGAACAGGCCGACCGCATGCGACGCCTGGTCGACGACCTGCTGATGCTGTCGCGCATCGAGCAGCACGAGCATGCAAGGCCCGCTGCCGCCATCGATCTCAGCGCTGTGTTGCGCTCGGTCCTCGACCTGCTGCAGCTCAAGGCCTCTTCGCGCAAGGTCCGGATCGAGCTCGACCTGCCGGCCGATCTGCCGCGCGCCATCGGCGATCACGACGAACTCATCATCGTGTTCCAGAACCTGATCGACAACGCGGTCAAGTACGCACGCCCCGCCACTTCCGTGCGGGTCGAGGCGCGTCGGTCGGGCCAGGATCGCGTGGCCGTCGTGGTCAAGGACGAGGGCGACGGGATTCCGGCCGCGCACCTGCCGCGACTCACCGAACGATTCTACCGCGTCGACACCGCCCGTTCGCGCCAGCTCGGCGGCACCGGGCTGGGCCTCGCCATCGTCAAGCACGTGGTCAACCGCCACCGGGGCCGGCTCGACATCCAGAGCACACCCGGCAAGGGCTCGACCTTCACGGTCACCCTGCCGGCGGCGGCGGGGACCTGACGACTTCTCGCGACCTCGTGGAGAAACGGCGCGAAAGCGCCCCGTAAGCTTTCCCCGTCATAGTCATGGTTTGAAGTTCGTGAGTCTGCTCCCATGACGTCGAAAGCCATTGCACCCAGCGAGATCGTCGTGACCGCCCAAATGATCCGGGCCGGTCTCGACGTCGTGAAGTCGTGGCCCTCGCTCACCGACGGCGAGGCGCTGGCCACCGCCTGTCGCGCGATGGCGGCCGCGGCGCCGCCCGACAGTCTGTCGATGCGCACCCTCACACCGACCATGCTGCAGGCCCTCCGGCTGCTCGGCCACAAATAGACGAGGCCTTTGGGTCCGAACGACCCGCAAAGCCTGTGCGATCCACAGGCGATGAGCCTCATCGAGGCCTTCGGCGGGAGGTTCCCGTGATCTGTCCGCGCCGGGCAACGCCGTTCAGGACCGCGGGTTCAGGCGCTTCTCCACCGTCTGTCTCTTGTCTGTAACCCAACCGTAGCGCGGCCGAAGCCTGCGGCCGGTACCGAGTCTTCCGTGGGATTTGGGAGGCGGGATGCTGCGACTGGAAGGCGTTACCAAGAGCTTCGGCGGCAAGAACGCCGTGGATGGCGTGTCGCTCGCCGTGCCGACGGGCCAGCTGGTGGGCGTGATCGGCCGGTCCGGTGCCGGCAAATCGACCCTCCTGCGCATGATCAACCGTCTGGGTGATCCGACCTCGGGCCGCATCCTGTTCGGCGATACCGATGTCACGGCACTGCGCGGCCGTCCGCTGCGCGCCTGGCGCGCCCGCTGTGCCATGATCTTCCAGCAGTTCAACCTCGCCGGCCGGCTCGACGTCCTGACAAACGTCATGATGGGCCGGCTCAGCTATGTCGGCACGTTGCCGGCCCTTCTCAATCTCTGGAGCGAGCACGACCGCGCCATTGCGCTCTCCAGTCTTGATCAGTTCGACATGGCCGGCCTGGCGGCTCAGCGAGCCGAAACCCTGTCGGGCGGCCAGCAGCAGCGTGTCGCCATCGCGCGGGCGCTCGTGCAGGAGCCCGACATGATCCTGGCGGACGAGCCCATCGCGTCGCTCGATCCGCGCAATACCAAGATGGTCATGGATGCGCTGCAGCGCATCAACAAGCAATTCGGAATCACGGTGATCTGCAACCTGCACTCGCTCGATACGGCGCGTAGCTACTGCGATCGGCTGATCGGTATGGCTCAGGGTCGCGTGGTGTTCGACGACGTGCCGCAAGCTCTCACCGACGAGGTCGCCCGCGGACTTTATGGACTGGACGCCGGGGAGATCATGGACACCGCGGGCACGGCTTTGCCCGCCCCGGCCGCCACGTATCGGCCCTCATTCGCTGTCGCCTGAAGCAGGACACTGCGCCAAATCACGCTATCCAGACGGAGTACCCTCATGATCAAGCGTCGTTCAATTCTCGCCTCGACGGCGGGCCTGCTTCTCGCTGTGCCCTTCGCTGCCAACGCGCAGGACTGGAAAGCCAAATATCCCGAGATCGTCATGGCCATCGTTCCCGCCGAGAATGCGGGCGGCGTCGTCGACCGGTTCGGGCCGTTCGTCAAGTATCTGGAGAAGGAACTCGGTACCAAGGTCACGCTGCGTGTCGCCAACGACTATACCGCGGTGATCGAAGGTCAGAAGAACCGCCAGATTCACATCGGCTTCTATGGGCCCGGTTCCTATGCCCGTGCCTATGCCGTCTCGGGCGGCAACACGGTCGCTTTCGGAACCACGCAGAACCAGGACGGCTCGATCGGCTACTACTCGGTCGTCTATGTGAAGGCCGATAGCCCTTACAAGAATCTCGATGACCTGAAGGGCAAGAAGCTCGGGCTGGTCGATGTGGAATCGACGTCCGGCTACAAGGCGCCCGTCTTTTTCATGAATCGAGAGGGCAAGGCACCCGACAAGTTCTTCTCGGTGGCTCAGGTGACCGGCAGCCACGAGAACGCGGTGCTGGCCATGACGCAAGGCACGGTCGATGCAGCCACCAACTGGTGGAATTCCGACACCGACTCCAACCTGACACGCATGATCACCAAGGGCATGCTCAAGAAGCCCGACGGTTCGCCGATGAAGTACGAGGACTTCCGCGTCGTCTGGAAGTCGCCGCTGCTTGCGGGATCGCCCTTCGCCTATCTCAATGACATGCCCGACGACCTCAAGAAGGCAATTGCGGACGCCTTCTACAACGCCAACAAGAAGGACAAGGCTGCTTTCGACAAGCTGTCCGACGGCAAGGACCTCGCCTTCGTTCCGGTCGGCCATAAGGACTATCTGGAGTTCATCGAGCTCAACAAATACCTCGAGGAACTTCGCCGCAAGAAGGGCTGACCGTTCGCCGACACAGGTGTGACGCTTCAGATGGCGAAGACTTTGGCAATATTGCCGCCGGCGCAACTTGCGCCGCTGGCCGATGGCTATCGTGCCGCGATGGCGGTCAAGCGGCGCTGGACCATCGGCGGTCTCGTGCTGCTGGCGGTGTTCGCATTGCTGTCGGCCTGGGCCGGCCAGGTCGATCTCGCCAAATTCTGGACGGGGTTGCCGCGGTTCGCCAGCTACTTCCACGACATCCTGCCGCGTCTGCGGATCGAGACGTTCGCCGCCGACATGGCCGAGTGGTTCTGGAACTTCGACGGATGGCTCGCGCTGCTGTGGGATACGCTGCTCGTCGCCTATGTCGGCACGCTGGCCGGGGCAATGGTGGGGTTCGTCCTTTGCTTCCTGGCCTCCGCAAACCTGACGAAGTCGACCCCGTTGCGGTTCTTCGCGCGGCGCTCGCTCGAGTTCTGCCGGACTTTCCCCGAAATCGTCTTCGCCCTGATGTTCGTCTACGCCTTCGGCTTCGGACCGATGCCGGGGGTCCTCGCCATCGCCATCCACACCGCCGGCGCTCTCGGCAAGCAATTCTCGGAGGTCGTCGAGAATGTCGACATGCACCCGGTGGAAGGCCTGACGGCGAGTGGTGCGAACTATGTCGAAGCCATCCGCTTCGGCGTGGTGCCGCAGGTGCTGTCGAACTTCGTCAGCTATTCGCTGCTGCGGTTCGAGATCAACGTGCGCGGTGCGACCGTGCTCGGGTTCGTCGGCGCCGGGGGGATCGGCAAGGAATTGATCTCGTCCATCCGTCAATTCTACTACGCCGATGTGAGTGCAATTCTCGTCATCATCGTCGGCACGGTCTTCCTGATCGACTGGCTGACGGAGATGCTGCGTCATCGGCTGCTCGGAATCGAAGGAGACGCCCGGTGAGCGAGCCTGCAAGAACGATTCGCGGCCTCGGAGAAGCCGACAGGTCCGAGCTGAAGCGCCGTTACCCGCAGGCGTTCCAGGCGCCGGTCGCCGAACGGTGGTTCTCGCTGGCGATCGTCGTCGGCGGAGCGGCTCTTGCGATCTACACGCTGTGGCGCTTCGGCTTTTCGCCGGCGAAGTTCGTCGACGGGTTGGACAAGCTCGGCATCGTCGTGGTGTTGATGATGCCCCCGGATCCCGGCAGTCAGCTCTGGCACTACGCCTCGGCGCTCGCCGAAACTCTGGCCATCGCCTTTCTCGGCACGCTGGGCGCGGCAATTCTCGCCCTTCCCATGGGCATGCTCGCCGCGAAGAACGTCGTCGCCAATCGTATCCTTCACTTCGCGAGCCGGCGGTTCCTCGACACGATACGCGGCGTCGATACGCTGATCTGGGCCCTCATCTGGATCAATGTCGTCGGTCTCGGACCCTTCGCCGGCATCCTGGCCATCATGACTTCGGACTTCGGCTCGTTCGGCAAGCTGTTCTCGGAAGCGATCGAGGCGTCGGATCGCAAGCCGGTCGACGGCGTGCTGTCCGCCGGCGGGTCGGACCTGCACAGCTTCCGCTTCGGCATTCTGCCGCAGGTGATGCCCGTGCTCATGAGCCAGGTCCTCTACTACTTCGAAAGTAACACGCGCTCCGCCACCATCATCGGAATCGTGGGTGCGGGCGGCATCGGTCTCTATCTTGCCAACGAGATCGCTCAGGCCGAGTGGCAAAGAGTGGCTTTCATCATTCTGATGATCCTGGTTACAGTCTCTGTCATCGACTGGGTCTCGAGCAGGCTCCGTCTCGCCATGATCGGTCGTCGTGCGGGAGCAACCGCTTGAGCGAATGCATGGACGAGACGCAGGCGCTGCCCCGCTACGCGCTCTATTACGCGCCGCGGGTGGAGGAGGCGCTGGCCGTGGCCGCCGGCCGATGGCTCGGCCGGAATGCGGACACGGGCGAGGCCCGCGATCTCGTCCCGGTGAGCGGCGTTCCCCATGAGCGTCTGTTGGCAATCGTTGCCGAGCCGCGGCTCTATGGCTTCCATGGCACGCTGAAGCCGCCGATCGCCCTGGTCGAGGGTGCCACGGAGCGTGATTTCCTCGACGCCGTCGGCACGCTCACCGCGACCGAACGCCAGATCGATGTGCCGGCCCTGGAACTGGGCGCGCTGCAGGACTTCCTGGCGCTGGTGCCGGCGGGCCGGTGCGCGCCGCTGCAGGATTTCTCCGACCGCTGTGTCGTGGAGTTCGACGAGTTCCGCCGTCCCGCCGGCGAAGCCGAACTCACGCGCCGGCGCGCCGCGGGTCTTACCCAGAGGCAGGAGGATCTGCTGCTGCGCTGGGGCTATCCCTACGTTCTCGAGCAGGGACGCTTCCACCTGACCCTCACCGGGAGGGTGAAGGAGCCGCGCGAACGCGCCGCGATCCTCGACGAGCTGCGTCGGCGCTTCATGGGCTTCGTCGACCGGCCGCTGGCCGTACGCGACCTGTGCGTCTTCCGTCAGGCGGCGCCGGGCCGGCCCTTTACAGTGCTGGCGCGGTTCAGGCTCGGCGGAGGGCGGCGCCTGACCACTCACGTCTGGAGAGCAGCCTGACGAAGGCCGCGGCGGCCTCGTCGATTGTGCCATCGTTGACGATCGTGACCAGACGCGGGTCGTCGACCTCGTAGGCATCGGCACGCTGAAGCCGCTCCGCCGCCTCGATCGAGGTTTCGCGGCCGCGGCCGGCGAGGCGCTGCTTCAGGCGTTCTGCGGGCGCGGTGATCAGGACGGGGCGGGCCTGCGAATCGAGGCCGCCGGTCCTCACGAAATGATCGCGCGAGCCGCTCACCACCACGGTCATGCCGGCGGCCCGCCAGTCGTGGATCTCCCGGCCGACGCCGTAGTCGTTGCCATGGGCGTTCCAGTGATAGGCAAACAGCCCGTAGGCGCGACGCGTGGCGAATTCCTCGCGCGTCACCGCGACATGGTTCTCGCCGCCGCTATCGGCCGGCCGGGTGATGTAACGGTGCGCGAACACCACGGGCGCCCCGAGCGGCAACAGGGCCCGTGCGCGCCCGAGGACGGAGTCCTTGCCGGCGCCGGAAGGACCCATGACGTAGACCAGCGAACCTTCCATGACCTTTGCCCGGCTTTCAGACCACGCGTTCGCCCTCGCGCCAAACGGCGCGCACGACGGCCGCGCCGTCGACGGTGCGCACGCGCACCAGGTCGGCGCGGCGTTCGAGAGCGATCTCACCCCGGTCCCCGAGTCCAACGGCGCGCGCCGGATTGAGCGTCGCCAGCCGCACGGCCTGGGGCAGCGATATGCCGATGCCGGACGACGGCAGCCTGAACACGCTCTCCATCAGGCTCGCCGGCACGTAGTCCGACGACAGGATGTCGACATGGCCGGCGCGCAGCAGGTCGAGGGCGGCAATGTTGCCGGAATGCGAACCGCCCAGCACCAGATTGGGGGCGCCGACCAGGACCGCGAGACCTGCATCGCGCGAGGCCTGGGCAGCTTCGCGGGTTGTCGGGAATTCGGCGATGGTCATGCCGTTGGCGACAGCCTCCCGGACGTGGCCGTGGGTCGCGTCGTCGTGGCTGGCGAGCGGCAGGGCGCGCGCCTGGGCGCGGCTGACGATCTCGCTGCGATGCCTTGCAGCGTTGCGGTGGTGAAGCTCGGTGACGCGGGCCGAGAACTCCTCGAACTGTGCGTCGGTCATCGCATACTTGCCCTTGTAGTACTGCTTCAGTTTCTCCGGATCGAGAAACTGACGCTGCCCCGGCGTGTGATCGTTGATCGACACCAGGCCGACCAGCGGCAGATCGATCCACTTGTCGACGGCTTCGACGGCATCGTCGGCCGTGATCTCGCACCTGAGATGGATACGGTGCTCCGCCCGCGTCATGCGCCGATCGGTGGCGAAGCACACCGCTTCGATCATGCGTTCGCGATTGCTCACCCGGTCCGACGTGCCGTGGACATCGCCCAGCGCCAGCGAGTCGAACACCGTCGTGATGCCGGCGGCGCTGATCTGGGTATCGTGCGCCATCACCGCCGACACGCTCGGCCATTTCACGCCCGGCCGCGGAGCGAAGTGCTTCTCCATGTTGTCGGTGTGCAGCTCGACCAGGCCGGGCACGAGATAGTCGCCCTCGAGGTCGATCGCGCCGGCGGCGTGAGAGCGCTCGGTGGTGACCTCGGCGATGCGGCCATCGCGCACCACGACCGTGCCGTCGAATTCGGCGTCGGCGGTGACCACGCGGGCGTTGGTCAGGATGGTCTCGAGGCTCATGGGGAAACTCCGGCCGTCGGGGCAGGGGGGACGACTTCGTGGACGCGGGTGGCGACCGCATCGCGCACGTCGGTGTCGTGGAAGATGCCGACGATGGCGGCGCCGGCGTCGCGGCGCTGGCAGATGAGTTCGACCACGCCGTCGCGGTTGGCGGCGTCGAGCGAGGCTGTCGGCTCGTCGAGCAGCAGGATCGGATAGTCGACGCTCAGCGAGCGGGCGATGTTGACCCTCTGCTGTTCGCCGCCGGAGAAAGTCGCGGGCGGCAATGTCCACAACCGGGCGGGAATGCCGAGCATGCCGAGCAGGAACTCGGCCCGCCGGCGCGCTTCGGCCGGATCGGTGCCGCGCCGCCGCAGCGGCTCGGCCACGACGTCGACGGCGGAGACTCGCGGGATCACGCGCAGGAACTGGCTGACGAAGCCCATGGTGCGATGACGCACGTCGAGCACGGTGCGCGGCTCGGCGCCGACCAGCTCGGTCCAGGTCTCGTCCTGGCGCACGCGTATGGAGCCGCTGTCGGCGCGATAGTTGCCGTAGAGCGAGCGCAGCAGCGTGCTCTTGCCGGCGCCCGACGGGCCGACCAGCGCCAGGCATTCGCCGGGCGAGACCGCCAGCGACACGTCGCGCAGCACGGGAAGCGCCAGGCTGCCCTGGGCATGGACGATGAACGACTTGGCGAGGCCGGAGACGCGGAGCGCGGGCTGGGAGGAGGGCATGTTCGTCAGACCGGCAGGATCGAGGCGACGAGCATCTGGGTGTAGGCATGCTGCGGATCGTCGAGCACCTGGTCGGTCAGGCCCTGTTCCACGACCGTGCCGCCCTGCATCACCATCAGCCGGTGCGTCAGCAGCCGCGCGACGCCGAGATCGTGCGTCACCAGCACGGCCGACAGGTGAAGTCCTTCGACGAGGCCGCGCAGCAGGTCGAGGATGCGGGCCTGCACCGAGACGTCGAGGCCGCCGGTCGGCTCGTCCATGAAGACCAGCCGCGGATTGCTCACCAGGTTGCGGGCGATCTGCAGGCGCTGGCGCATGCCGCCGGAAAAGCTGGTCGGCCGGTCGTCGAGGCGGTCGGCGTCGATCTCGACCCGTGCCATCCAGTCGGCGGCCTGGCCGCGGATCTCGCCATAGTGGCGCGCGCCCACTGCCATCAGCCGCTCGCCGATATTGGCGCCGGCGCTGACGCCCATGCGCAAGCCTTCGCGGGCGTCCTGGTTCACGAAGCCCCATTCGGTCCGCGCCAGCAGCCGGCGTCGCGCTTCCGAGAGGCGATGGACATCCACGGTGCCCGCCGACTTCGTCTCGTAGGCGACGGAGCCGCCGTCGGGCAGGAGGCGGCCGGCCAGGCAATTGAGCAGCGTCGTCTTGCCGGAGCCCGATTCGCCCACGATGCCCAGCACCTCGCCGGGCCACAGGTCGAAGCTCACGTCGCGGCAGGCGATGCGGCCGCCGAAGCGCCTGGTGACGTCGCGGGCAGAGAGCAGCGGCGCGCTCATCGCCGGCTCTCGCAATAGTCGGTGTCGGAGCAGACGAACAGGCGCTTGCCGGCGTCGTCGACGATCATCTCGTCGAGGAAGCTTTCCGTCGAGCCGCACAGCGCGCAGCATTCGGTCCAGGTCTCGATCTCGAAGGGATGGTCGTCGAAGTCGAGGCTCTTCACCGACGTGTGCGGCGGCACCGCATAGATGCGCTTCTCGCGGCCTGCGCCATAGAGCTGCAGCGCGGCGCTGCGGTCGAGCTTGGGATTGTCGAACTTCGGGATCGGCGAGGGGCTCATGATGTAGCGCCCGTTGACCATCACCGGATAGTTGTAGGTCTTGGCGATGCGGCCGTGGCGGGCGATGCTCTCGTAGAGGCTGACCTGCATGACGCCGTACTCCGACAGCGCATGCAAAGTCCGCGTCTCGGTCTCGCGTGGCTCGAGCATGCGCAGCGGCTCGGGAATCGGCACCTGGAAGACCAGAATCTGGCCGTCGGTCAGAGGCGTCTCGGGCACGCGGTGCCGCGTCTGGATGATGGTGGCTTCTTCGGTGTGCGTGGTCGTGGCGACCTGGGCCACCGTGGCAAAGAAGCGGCGGATCGAGACGGCGTTGGTCGTGTCGTCGGCGCCCTGGTCGATCACCTTCAGCGTGTCTTCGCGGCCGATGATGGCGGCGGTCACCTGGATGCCGCCGGTTCCCCAGCCATAGGGCAGCGGCATCTCGCGACCGCCGAACGGCACCTGATAGCCCGGCACCGCCACCGCCTTCAGGATGGCGCGACGGATCATCCGCTTGGTCTGCTCGTCGAGATAGGCGTAGTTGTAGGCGCCGTCTTGCGAAGTGCTATCAGTCGGGTTGATGTCGGGCCGCGGGATCGTGTCAGGCATGGTGTTCACTCCGCCGCCTGGCTGAGCGCGGTCTGCGCGCGGCGCTTCTCGACCTCGGCGCGCAGCATCCGCACCACCACCAGCTCGGACTGGAAATCCACGTAGTGCGGCAGCTTGAGGTGCTGCACGAAGCCTGAGCCCTCGACGTTGTCGCTGTGGGCCAGCACGAATTCCTCGTCCTGGGCGGGCGAGGTCGCTGCCTCGCCGAGCTCGTCGGCCCGCAAGGCGCGGTCGACCAGCGCCATGGCCATCGCCTTGCGCTCGGCATGGCCGAACGCCAGGCCATAGCCGCGCGTGAATTGCGGCGGCACGTCGTGCGAGCCGGCGAACTGATTGACCATGTCGCACTCGGTCACTTCGATCTCGCCGATCTCAATGGCGAAGCCCAGCTCCTCCGGCACGAACGACACCGGCACATGGCCGTAGCGGATCTCGCCGACGAAGGGATGGTTGTTGCCGTAGCCGCGCTGCGTCGAATAGCCGAGTGCCAGCAGGAAACCCTCGTCGCCGCGCGCGAGATTCTGCAGGCGCAGCGGCCGGCTGGCCGGCAGCACCAGCGGCTCGCGCGTCAGGTCGCTGGCGTCGACGTCGGCCGGGGGCGGCGGCGGCTCCAGCAGACCGTCGCGCTGCAGGATGTCGCCGACGCGCGGCAGGGCAATGTCGGCGCTGGCCGGCGCGGTCGGCGCGACGGGCCGCTCGCCCGACGCCGCCAGCGAGAAGTCGAGCAGGCGGTGGGTGTAGTCGTAGGTGGGGCCCAGCACCTGCCCGCCCGGCACGTCCTTGAATGTCGAGGAGATGCGGCGCTGCGCCACCATGCGGCTGGTGTCGAGCGGCTCCGAGGCGCCGAAGCGCGGCAGGGTGGTGCGATAGGCACGCAGCAGGAAGATCGCTTCGATCAGGTCGCCGCGCGCCTGCTTGATGGCGAGCGCCGCCAGGTTGCGGTCGTAGCAGGAACCTTCGGTCATCACGCGGTCGACGGCGAGGCCGAGCTGCTGGTCGATCTGCTCGAGCGAAACCTCGGGGACATCGCGATCGCCGCGGCGCTTGTCGGCCACGAGATCGAGCGAATGGGCGATGGCGGTCTCGCCGCCCTTGACCGCGACATACATGGTCAGGCCTCCACGGCGACGCTGCGCGGCAGCGCGAGAAGGCGGGATCCCGAAGCGAAGACGAGGTCGACGCCACAGGGGAAGAGCGCATGATTGGCGGCCCAGGCCGGCCAGAAGCCGCCGCCCAGCCCATCGAGAGCGACGCACACTTCACCGTCGATGCCGGGACCGCGCCAGAGCAGGGCCGGGCCTGTGTCGAGGGCCGGCACTTCGACGACCAGCGTGGCGGCCCGGTCGGGATAGACATCGGTGCCGATGGCGAAGCCGGCGAGGGGATCGTCGTCTCCACCGGTGATCACGGCGAAGCTCGCAGCCTCGCGCTGGTCGACGATCGGCGCGCCGGCGTGGAAGCGCAGGAAGTCGCGGACCGAATGCGTGTCCAGCCCGGCGTCGAGCCAGACGGGCGTCTCGCGGTCGGCGAAGGTCAACAGGAAGGCGGTGGCCGCGGGACTGAGCGGGCCCGGTCCGGCCGGCGCATCACGCAGGTCGACGATGCGGCCGGGATGGGAGAAGGCATCGAGCACGCCGCGGAACAGGCGTTGCGCATCGTGCGACGGGTCGGCGAGGCCGGGTGCCAGGTGCGTCATGCTCATGCGCCGCCCTCGCGGGCGACGGTGAAGAAATCCACCTTGGTGGCGGCGGCGCGCGCGGCGATCAGGCGATGCCGCGCTTCGGCTTCGCAGGCGAGCGGCGTCAGAATCCCGGCGTCGAGTTTTGCCGTCCAGTCGGCACGCTGGCCCAGCGCATCGATCACGGCAGCGGTCTCGGCATGCCGCGCATCGCGGCCGCCGACATATCCGAAGCCCATCTCGCCGCTGTCCAGTCGCACGGCGGCGCGCGTGACCGTCATCTCGCCGGCACAGAACGGGGCGCCGGTACCCGAGATGCGACCCTGCACCATGACGAGCCCGATCTCGGGGCGACGCAGGACGACATGAGAGGGGGTGGGCCCGAGCGCCTGCCAGAGGGTCGCGAGCCGCGCGCTGGGCGCCTTCGCGAGGAGGGAAAGCCATCGGCGACGGCGCTCGATGGAAGGGCTGGCAGACATGGGGGCGCTCTCGAAAGAGGCGCACCATCAGGGGGACGCGTTACCGTTCCGAGGGAGCGGCGTGAAGTTCATGTGACAGTCGCCCGTTGTCTTTCGACGGCCCAACTCATTGTTCTGGAACAATTCCCGGCGCGGCTTCCGGGTCCATCCTCAGGCATCAGCCCGCTATGTCATGGAAGTGTCATATATTCGTAATATGCGAGAGACCTACGGCTCCTAGATGACGGGCGCTTCGAAATCAACGAAGGAGAAGAACCCCGTGAACCTTACCAAGATCGTCCTCGCGACCGCCGTCCTGGCGCTGTCCCCGGCCGCCGCCCATGCCATCGACATTTCCGGAGCCGGCGCTTCCTTCCCCTACCCGATCTATGCCAAGTGGGCGGACGCCTACAAGAAAGAGACCGGCAACAGCCTCAACTATCAGTCGATCGGTTCGGGCGGCGGCATCAAGCAGATCAAGGCCAAGACCGTGACCTTCGGCGCCACGGATGCGCCGCTCACGGGCAAGGACCTCGAAGAGTCGGGTCTCGTGCAGTTTCCGATGGTGATGGGTTCGGTGACGCCGGTCGTCAATCTCGAAGGCATCAAGCCCGGCGAGCTGGTGCTCGACGGGCCGACGCTGGCGAACATCTATCTCGGCCAGATCAAGAGCTGGGACGATGCGGCGATCGCCAAGCTCAACCCCAATACCAAGCTGCCGAAGCAGGCCATCGTGCCGGTGCGTCGCTCGGACGGATCGGGCACGACCTACAACTTCGCCTACTACCTGGCCGAGGTGAGCCCGGACTGGAAGGCCAAGGTCGGCGTCAGCACGGCGCTGCAGTGGCCGGTGGGCATCGGCGCCAAGGGCAACGAAGGCGTGGCCGGCAACGTGGCGCAGACCAAGGGCTCGATCGGCTATGTCGAGTACGCCTACGCCAAAGAAAACAAGATGAGCTTCACTAAGATGATCAACAAGGCCGGCAAGGCGGTCGCCCCGGGCTCCGATACGGTGCAGGCCGCTGCCGCGAACGCCGACTGGAACTCCGTGCCGGGTTTCGGCGTGATCCTGGCCAACCAGCCGGGCGACCAGTCCTGGCCGATGGCGGCCGCGACCTGGATCCTGATGTACAAGAAGCCGGAGAAGCCGGCGGAGTCGGCCGAGGCGCTGAAGTTCTTCGCCTGGGCCTACACCAAGGGCGACGCCATGGCGGACTCGCTCGACTACGTGCCGATGCCCCAGAAGGTCGTCAACGACATCCAGAAGATGTGGCAGGCCGAGATCAAGGACGCCAGCGGCAAGCCGCTGTACTCGCCGACGAACTAAATGGTGACGGGGCGGGTGGCGACACCCGCCCCTCATTCTTGGGGGGCTTATGGCTTCGGGGGAGCGGGACGTGAGTGAAGTTGCATTGAAGGGCGCAAGCGCGCCGGCGGCGGCATCGGCCTCGCGGGCGGCCGTGCTGCGACGCCTGAGACTGACCGACTCGATATTTCACGGGCTGACGCGCGGTGCATCGCTCGCCGTGCTCGCCCTGCTGAGCGGCGTCATCATCGCTCTCGTCATCGGTGCCGCGCCGGCGCTTGGTACATTCGGCTTCGGCTTCCTGTTCGACGAATCGTGGAACCCGGTGACCGAGCGGTTCGGTGCCCTGGCGCCGATCTTCGGTACTCTCGTCACCTCCTTCATCGCCATGCTGATCGCAGTGCCGGTCGGCCTGATGGTCGCCTTCTTCCTCACCGAACTCTGCCCGATGCTCCTGCGCCGTCCCATCGGCATCGCCATCGAGCTTCTGGCCGGCATCCCCAGCATCATCTACGGCATTTGGGGTCTGTTCGTGTTTGCTCCATTCATGCAGCAATACGTCCAGCCTCTCTTCATCGATACCTTCGCCAACGTGCCGATCCTGTCGACGCTGTTCGCGGGCCCGCCGTACGGCATCGGCATGTTCACCGCCGGGCTCATCCTCGCGATCATGGTGCTCCCCTTCGTAACCTCGATCTCGCGCGACGTGTTCGACGCGGTGCCGCCGGTCCTCAAGGAAGCCGCTTACGGCGTCGGCTGCACGACCTGGGAAGTGTTCCGCTACGTCGTCCTGCCGTTCACGCGGGTCGGCGTCATCGGCGGCTTCATGCTGGGACTCGGCCGCGCACTGGGCGAGACGATGGCCGTCACCTTCGTGATCGGCAACGCCCATCACATCTCGGCCTCGTTGTTCGCGCCCGGTACGACGATCTCGGCCTCGATCGCCAACGAATTCACCGAAGCGGTGGGCGACCTCTACACATCGGCGCTGGTCGCGCTCGGCCTCATCCTCTTCTTCATCACCTTCTGTGTGTTGGCGGTCGCGCGTTACATGCTGATGCGCCTGCAACAGCAGGGAGGAAAGTAACATCATGGCCATCACCGCCTCCAAGACGGCCGCCATGGACAGTCCGCTCTACGCGGGCCGCCGTCGCCGCAACGCCGTCGCCAAAGGCCTGGCGTTCGCCGCCACCATCTTCGGGCTGGGCTGGCTGGTCCTGATCCTGGGCATTCTGGTCTACAAGGGCATCGGCGGGCTCTCGCTCGCGGTGTTCACCGAGAACACGCCGCCGCCGAACGCTGCGGGCGGCCTTCTCAACGCCATCATGGGCAGTATCGCGATGACCGTGCTGGCGGTGTTCATCGGCACGCCGATCGGCATTCTCGCCGGCACCTATCTCGCGGAGTACGGCCGCCACGACAAGCTGTCGAACGTCGTGCGCTTCATCAACGACATCCTGCTCAGCGCGCCGTCGATCGTGATCGGCCTGTTCGTCTACGAGATCATGGTGGCGCCGATGGGCCACTTCTCGGGATGGGCCGGCGCCGTCGCCCTGGCCGTCATCGTGATCCCCGTCGTCGTCCGAACGACCGAGGATATGCTGACCCTGGTGCCCGACACGCTGCGCGAGGCGGCCGCCTCGATCGGCCTGCCGCGTGCCCACATGATCTTCCGCATCGCCTATCGCGCGGCGCAGGCCGGCATCGTCACCGGCATCCTGCTGGCCGTCGCGCGCATCAGCGGCGAGACGGCACCGCTCCTGTTCACCGCCCTGAACAACCAGTTCTTCAGCATGAACATGAATGCGCCGATGCCCAGCCTGCCGGTGGTCATCTTCCAGTTCGCTTTGTCGCCCTACGCCGAATGGCAGAAGCTTGCCTGGACCGGCGCGCTCCTGATCACCGTCACCGTGCTGGGACTCAGCATCCTGGCCCGTTCGCTCACCTCCGCGAGGAAGTCCTAATGTCCATGCAATCCACGGATACGCCCAGCGTCGCGGTTCCCGTCGCGACTCACGCCAAGCTCGACGTCTCGAAGCTGACGCCCAAGATCACGCTCAAGAACCTCGAGTTCTTCTACGGCGACAGCCGGGCGCTCAAGAGCATCACCATGTCGCTCTACGCCAACAAGGCGACGGCGTTCATCGGGCCCTCAGGCTGCGGCAAGTCGACCCTGCTGCGCGTCCTGAACCGCATGTACGATCTCTACCCCGGCCAGCGCGCCACCGGCGACGTGATGTTCGACGGTGACAACCTCCTGCGCGAAGGCCAGGACATCAACCTGCTGCGTGCGCGCATCGGCATGGTGTTCCAGAAGCCGACGCCGTTCCCGATGACGATCTACGAGAACATCGCCTTCGGCATCCGGCTCTACGAAAAGCTCCCCAAGTCGGAACTGGACGGCCGGGTCGAGCATGCGCTTCGCCGCGGTGCCATCTGGGAGGAGGTCAAGGACAAGCTGAACGCCAGCGGCCTCAGCCTGTCGGGCGGCCAGCAGCAGCGCCTTTGCATCGCCCGCACCGTGGCGGTGAAACCCGAAGTCATCCTGTTCGACGAGCCGTGCTCGGCGCTCGATCCGATCTCGACGGCGAAGATCGAGGAACTGATCGACGAGCTGAAGCAGGACTACACGATCGTCATCGTCACCCACAACATGCAGCAGGCGGCCCGCGTCTCCGACTTCACCGCCTTCATGTACCTGGGCGAGCTGGTCGAATTCGGCGCGACCGCGACGGTGTTCACCACCCCGACCGACAAGCGGACCCAGGCCTACATCACCGGCCGGTTCGGCTGAGCGGCCGAGAAAACGAGAAGAAGGGACAGACCATGCCCGAGCATACACTGAAGCGCTTCGACGAGGAGCTGGAGCGCCTGAGCGCCACGATCAGCGAGATGGGCGGCCTCACCGAGAGCCAGCTTGCGCAATCGCTGCGCGCCCTGCGCGAACGCGACACGGAGATCGCCGAGAAGGTGATCGTCGCGGATCCCCGCGTCGACGCACTCGACGAAGCGGTGCAGGAGCAGACCGTGCGGCTGCTGGCTCTGCGCCAGCCGATGGCGGTCGACCTGCGCGTCATCCTGTCGTCGATCAAGATTGCCGCCGCGCTCGAGCGCATCGCCGACTACGCCAAGAACACGGCCAAGCGCAGCATCGTGCTGAGCCAGGCGACGGCGCCGGCCTCGGCAATCGCCGGCATCGATCGGCTGGGCCGATTGGTGCGCACCGCCCTCAAGGACGTGCTCGACGCCTTCGCGCACGGCGACGTCGTCAAGGCCCGCGACGTGTGGGAGCGCGACGAGGAGATCGACCAGGTCTACACCGGCCTGTTCCGCGAGCTGCTCACCTACATGATGGAGGATCCGCGCACGATCACCGGCTGCACGCATCTCATGTTCATGGCCAAGAACATCGAACGCGCTGGCGACCATGTGACCAACATCGCCGAACTGGTGAGCTTCCGCGCGACCGGCCATGGCTTCGAAGAGGCGCGGCCGAAAGGCAGTGCCTCGATGTACGCCACGACGGATACCACGACGGGCCCGACGCCGTGACCATGGTCGCCACCAGCCCCGCACGGCGTGACGCGCATGCCTCGTCGATGAAGCCGCATGTGCTGGTCGTCGAGGACGAGACGGCGCTGGTCGAGCTGCTGCGCTACAATCTCGAACAGTCGGGCTTCAAGGTCGCGGTCGCCTATGACGGCGAGGAGGCGCTGCGCTCCGTCCAGGAGGATGTGCCCGACCTGATCCTGCTCGACTGGATGCTGCCCCTGATGTCGGGCATCGAGGTCTGCCGCCAGCTTCGCCGCCAGACGTCGACCGCCAACGTGCCAATCATCATGCTGACGGCGCGCGGCGAGGAGGGCGATCGGGTGCGCGGTCTCGACGCCGGCGCCGACGATTACGTGCCCAAGCCGTTCTCGCCCACCGAGCTGGTCGCGCGCATCCGCGCCGTGCTGCGGCGCATCCGTCCGGCGCTGGCCGACGAGGCGCTGTCGTACGCCGACATCGTCATGGACCTGGTGGCGCATCGCGTGACGCGCGGCGGCAAGCCGCTCCATCTCGGTCCTACCGAATTCCGCCTGCTGCGCCACTTCATGGAACATCCCGGCCGCGTCTTCTCGCGCGAACAGCTCCTCGATTCGGTGTGGGGCAAGGATGTCTATGTCGAGGCCCGCACCGTCGACGTCCATATCCGCCGCCTGCGCATCGCGCTCAACGGCGAGAGCCACGCCGACGTGATCCGCACAGTCCGCGCCGCCGGCTACGCCCTCGACTCGACGCCCGGCTGATCCGGAGCGGCCCGGAGTACCGGTTGTGCTGCCGGGTTTTCCACACGCTCAGTAACGGTTTTGTAGCGTCGGTCGCCTAGACAGGGTTTGCCCGTTCCGTGCAGGCACCCCACGCCCCGCTCCCCGGAATGGGCCGGTTCCCCGGCTCGGGCACGACAACCGCAGCCGAACCACTGACCCCTCCTTCCGTCAGGAAGGAGGGGTTTCTTTTTCGAAGTGGCGGCGCACGATCGCCGCCAGCACGAGCGCCGGCAGGCCGAGCAGCGCCGTGTAGACGAAGAAGATCGCGTAACCGCCGAACTTGTGCGTGGCGGAGAACTCTTCCTGCAGCGTGTCGACGACCCAGCCCGAGGAGCCGCCGAGCAGCTTGCCGGGCAGGGTCATGATCGAGGTGAAGAGCGCGTACTGCGTCGCCGTGTAGGCCGTGTTGGTGAGCCCCGACAGGAAGGCGATGAAGATCGAACCGGACATGCCGCCGACCAGGTTGTCGATGCTGATGGCGACCGTGAGAATCCTGAGGTCGGGCTCGCCCACCCAGGCCAGCCACGAGAAGGTGAGATTGCTCGCCGCGATCAGGAACACCGCCGGCATCAGCAGCCGCGCCGCGCCGACCCGGAACACCAGCGCCCCGCCCAGCAGCGCGCCCAGGATCGTCATGACGAAGCCGTAGATCTTGGAGACGTCGGCGATCTGGTCCTTGCTGAAGCCCATGTCGATGTAGAACGGGTTGGCCATCACGCCCATGGCGATGTCGGACAGCCTGAACAGGCCGATGAACAGCAGCAGCAGGACCGCCATCCAGCCGAAGCGCGCGAAGAAGTCGACGAACGGGCAGACGATGGCGCCATAGACGAAGATCAGCGTCTTGCGCGCCCAGTCGGGCATGTTTCCGAGGCCCGCGGCAAAGGTGGCGACCTTGCCTTCGAGCTCGATCGTGCCGGCGGCGTTGCCCCGCTCCGGCTCAGAGATCAGGAGAGTCGTCACGATGCCTATGAGCCCGAGCGCGGCCATGGTCTGATAGGCCGCCGTCCAGGAGACGAACTGTGCCACGTAGAGCGCGCCCGCGCCGGCGGCGAGGACGGCGATGCGGTAGCCGAGCTGATAGGTCGCGGCGGTCGCGCCCTGCAGGCTCGCATCGGTCGCCTCGATGCGGCAGGCATCGAGGGCGATGTCCTGGGTGGCCGAGGAGAAGGCCACGATCAGCGCAAACACGACCATCCACCACAGGTCGGTGCGCGGGTCGCAGAACGCCATGGCGAGCAGGCCGCCCGCGATCCCGCTCTGGGCCAGCAGCATCCAGGAGCGGCGGCGGCCCAGCCAGCGCGTCAGCAGCGGCAGCGGCAGGCGGTCGACGACCGGCGACCACACGAACTTGAACGAGTAGGTGATGCCGATCCAGCTGACGAAGCCGATGGCGGTACGGCTGATGCCGTACTCGCGCAGCCATGCCGACAGCGTCGAGAACACCAGCAGGAAGGGCAGTCCGGCCGAGAAGCCGAGAAACAGGAACTGGACGACGCGCGGATGGCGGTAGGTCGCCAGCGACTCCCGCCAACCCCTCGGCTGTGCGTCAGGGCTCAAATCAGGCCCTTCAGCGCCTGCTCGGGCCGCGCGCCGACATGGGAGATGACCTCGGCCGCGGCGATGCCGCCCAGCCGGGCGCACTCGGCCAGATGCTTGCCGTGCGTGAAGCCGAACAGGAAGCCCGCGGCGTAGAGATCGCCGGCGCCGGTCGTGTCGACGACCCTGGCGACCGGGGCCGCCGGGACTTCATAGGTCTCGCTGCCCTTGATCACGATGGAACCCTTTTCGCTGCGCGTGAGGGCGGCGATCTTCGCTTCCTTGCGCGCTTCCTCGAGCGCCTCCTCGAAGGTCTCGACCTCGTAGAGGGCTTTGATCTCGGCCTCGTTGCCGAACAGGATGTCGACCTTGTTGCGGATCAGGTCGCGGAACTCGTCGCGATAGCGATGGACGCAGAACGAATCCGACAGGGTGATCGAGACCTTGCGGCCGGCGGCGCGGGCGGCCTCGAAGGCCTTGAGCACGGCCTGCTTGGCGGCCGGAGCATCCCACAGATAGCCCTCGACATAGGTGACCTGGGCCGAGGCGACGAGCCCGGCATCGATGTCGGCGGGCCCGAGGCCGGTACAGGCGCCGAGATAGGTATTCATCGTCCGCTGGGCGTCGGGCGTCACCAGGATCAGGCAGCGCGCCGTCGCCGGGCCGGCGGTCGCGGCCGGAGTCTCGAAAGACACGCCCGTCGCCTTGAGATCGTGGCCGAACACGGCGCCGAGCTGGTCGTTGCGCACCTTGCCGACATAGGCGCCCTTGCCGCCGAACGAGGCGATACCGGCCATCGTGTTGCCGCACGAGCCGCCGGACATTTCGATGCCGGGGCCCATGCCGGCATAGAGCTGCTCGGCGCGGGCCTCGTCGATCAGCATCATGCTGCCCTTCACCAGTCCGTGCCTGCCGAGGAAGGCTTCGTCGGAGCGCGAGATGACGTCGACGATGGCGTTGCCGATTCCAAGCACGTCGAAGGGGGCGGATGTCATGAAGTCTCCCACAGAGTCATAGCGAAACCAGGTGCATGCCCGGCCTGGTCTCTTCCATCAAGGTCACGATGCCGGCGACCGTGAACGGCACGTCGGCCCGCAGGCTCGCGCGATCGATGTCGAGCGACCGCAGGCCCATTTCGCATACGATGAGGCGCGCGCCAAGCTCGACGCAGGCCTGCAGCAGCGTCTCGAAGTCGCCGACGCCGCGCTTGCGGTTGAGGGCGTCGCGGTCCCAGTCGTTGAGCGCCGGCGGCGAGCCCTGCAGGGCGCGGATGCCGCCCATGGTAAAGAACAGGACGGCTCGCTTGTTGACGGCCAGCGCTGCCGCGGCCAGCGCCAGCGCATAATGGGCGCTCTCGTAATCGTCCGTGCGCAGGATGACGGAGATGCCGCCTTCGCTCATGCGCCCGCCCTCGATGAGTCGCCGCAGGTCGGACACTCGGGCCGCTTGGTGACCGCCAGCGTCTCGAAGGAGGCATTGAGCGCGTCGTACATCAGCAGCGAGCCCGAGAGCGAGCGCCCGACGCCCAGAATCTCCTTCACCACTTCGGTGGCCTGCAGGGTGCCCAGCGTGCCGGCCAGCGCGCCCAGCACGCCGGCCTGCGCGCAGCTCGGCACGGCATCTTCCGAGGGCGCCGCCGGGAACAGACACCGCAGGCAGGGATGCCCCGCGCCCTGCCACGCCTTGTAAGTCGAGATCTGGCCGTCGAAGCGCAGGATCGCCGCGGAGACCAGTGTCTTGCGGAGCCTGTAGCAGAGGTCGTTCAGCAGATAGCGCGTGGCGAAGTTGTCGCTGCCGTCGGCCACGATGTCGTAGCCCGCGACGATGCGGTCGGCATTGCCGTGCGTGAGGCGTTCGTCATGCCCCTGCACCGTCACTTCGGGATTGATCTCTTCCAGCGCGCGACGTGCGCTTTCGACTTTGGAGATGCCCACGTCCGAGGTGCGGTGAATCACCTGGCGCTGCAGGTTCGACAGATCGACCGTGTCGTGGTCGATCACACCCAGCGTGCCGATACCGGCGGCGGCGAGATACTGCAGGAGGGGTGCGCCGAGACCGCCGGCGCCGACGACCAGGACTTTGGCGGCAATCAGCTTCGACTGGCCGACGCCGCCGATCTCCGCCAGCACGATATGTCGCGCGTAGCGGCGGATCTGCGTTTCCGACAGGGCAGGTAACGTCGTCATGGTCCGCTTATAGCATGGGCCCCGGCAGCCAATGACTGTAACAGCGAGCCAATGACCTCAACTTCGACGCGTCCGTCCCTCACGCCGGCCCTGCTCACCCTGCTCGCGCTGCTCTCCGCCTTCACCCCGCTGTCGATCGACATGTATCTGCCGGCGCTGCCGGTGATCGCCGTCGACCTGCACGGCACGGCCGGCGACATCCAGCTCACTTTGTCGTCGTTCATGATCGCCTTCGGTGTCGGCCAGATCTTCTACGGGCCGGCCGGCGACCGCTTCGGCCGGCGCCCCGTCATCCTGATCGGCCTCTCGATCTATGTCGTGGCGAGCATCGGCTGCGCCTTCGCCGCAGAGGCGGGCCATCTGATCGGCCTGCGCCTGCTGCAGGGGCTGGCGGCCTGCGGCGGCGTGGTGCTGGCGCGCACCATGGTGCGCGACCTCGCCGAGAAGGACCAGGTGGCGCGCGCCATGTCGCTGATGATGGCCTGCACCTCGATCGCGCCGATGCTGGCGCCGCTGATGGGCGGGCAGATCCTGTGGTTCCTCGGCTGGCGGGCCATCTTCTGGATGCTGGCGTTGATCGGTTTCGTGGCGCTGGTGCTCGCCTATGCCCGCCTGCCCGAGACGCTGCGGCCGGAGTATCGCCAGCCCCTCATCCTGTCGGCGATCCTGAAGCGCTTCGGCGAGCTGTTCCGGCATCGCGCCTTCATGGGCTACGCCTTCACCAGCTCCTTCATGTTCGCGGCGCTGCTGTCGTTCCTCTCGGGCTCGCCCTTCGTGTTCATCGAGAGATATGGAATCTCGCCCCGTGCCTACGGCCTCGTGTTCGGCAGCATGGTCGTCTTCATGACCGTGGGCAGCCTCCTGAATGCGAAGTTCGCGCCGGTGTTCGGCGCCGGCAAGATCCTGCGCTACGCCGTCTGGGTTCCGGCCATCACCGGGCCGACGGCGATGGTGCTGGGCTGGATCGAGGCGCGCTACGGCACGATCGGCATATGGCCGTTCTTCTTCTGCTTCGGGCCGCAGATCGCGACCATCAGCCTGATCGGTCCCAACTCGATGGCGATGGCGCTGCAGCGCTATCCGCACATGGCGGGCACGGCCTCGTCGCTGATGGGCGTCATGCAGTTCGGCCTGGGCGCGATCTTCGGCGCCGTGGTCGGCCAGACCTTCGACGGCACCATTGCCCCCATGACGACCGCCATGGGCATCGCGGGCATCCTCTGCCTGATCTCCCACCGCGCGCTGGTGCGGCGGGGCTAGCCTACCGGCGCAAATCGATCGTCAGCAGATCGCCGCGGTCGTTGCCGACGGCCAGCTTGAAGCCGTCGGGCGACCAGGCGAGGCAGGTGATGGCGGAGCCGTCTGCCATCTTGAGCACGACCGAGCGCCTGGTCCGGATGTCGCCGAGTTGCAGCTCTCCCGAATCGTAGCCGCCGGCCACGAACTCGGCGGAGGGGTGGGCGGCGACCACGGTCATGAGGCCGGCGCCCTCGTCGCCGAACTGCAGCGGCGGCTTGCCTTCGGGGCCCTTGCCGGAGAACGGCCAGG
>Ga0209702_10001815_pt1 | contig 39261 bp, 34 predicted proteins | sample FRY01_FD_187210 | JGI IMG/M metagenome (GOLD analysis project Ga0209702, IMG submission 187210) | Freshwater microbial communities from Lake Fryxell liftoff mats and glacier meltwater in Antarctica - FRY-01 (SPAdes) (version 2) | ecosystem: Environmental > Aquatic > Freshwater > Ice > Glacier...
CGTGGAACACTCGTGCTTGATCAAGAATAAGCCGCTGTCGATCATTGCGCAACGCGCCGAGTAGTTCTTCGGGATGATTAGCTAATTCCTGAAACGAACTGGGGTCGGCCGGATCGAGACTGGCGAAAATGCCCCCGTCAAGGCCACTTTCGACGGTAGTGCCGTCGAATTCGTACGCCGATACGTAGTCGGTGGCCAGAGCCACTAATCGTCGACGCACCCACGCCACTGAGCACACTGAAGCGTGAATCAGTTCGTGGATCGCCATATAGAAACGCAAATCGGCGCGTTCGAGCGACCACGCGTTTTCAAATTCATCAAGATTCGCGACGACAAAAATGAGAGTCGGCTCGTCTTCGGTAGGTAGCGGAAGGTCGTAGATGCCCAGTGAGTGACGGGCCAGATGACCAATCATTGAACCAGCCTGCACTCCTAGTAATAACGGAGCCAACATCGGTACTACTGCGGAGAATGATTCGGTGGGCAAGCCGGGAATTTCGGGTAGCCCAAGTTCTTCGGGGGTGGTACTGCCGATTAAACCTTCGAGCGCTTCCGGAGTTAGCGCTTGGTTAATCGCGTCCGCGAGAGCAACAATCACCGGCCGCAGTGCGTCTAGTTGCGTCGCCGCCCAATCAGCACGGGTGACAACTTTAAGGGGTGTGGTCAGCGTTGCGGCGATTCCGGTTTCGTTAGTGACCAGCGTTTTGGCCGCCAGCACTAAATCGGCAAGTTGATCTTGATCAGTTGTCGCAATTTTGTCTTCGGGAGATCCGTCGGTAGCGATAGCGATAGCTAATTGATTAGCGATTTCCCAATTAACTGGACCGGGCGAACTCATAATGCGAAACATTTCGCTTAAGTCGAGTTGCGAAAAATCAAATCCCGCGCCAAACGAATCTTCAGGAGAAGGAATAGGTTCGCTCATAGGTTTAAACCGCAGTCAGGTGCTCGGCGCTCCAGGCGTCCCAGTCGGAGTTGAAATACTTAACTCGGGTTTTTTTATATTCTTTTATCGACCACAGAAGGGTGTATTCGTTTACTCCGCTTTCCGCGCTTATTGCACCGATAGTTTCTTCGCACTCACGAGCATTCATGCCGTGCACCATGGTGAAGAGTGAGTAGGGCCAGTCGTCGTAGGTCGGCCGTTGATAGCAGTGGCTTACTCGAGCGAAACCCGCCATGCGGGGCCCGAGTTCTTCGAGTTGATCTTCGGGGACAACCCACACGCCCATAGCGTTGGCCTTGTATCCCGCGCTGCGGTGATTCATCACCGCAGCAAAACGACGCATCAGTTTGCGTTCCTTCAGCGATTCCATGGTGCTGATCAATTCGGCTTCAGAACAACCAATGGTTTTTGCGTATTCGGCAAACGGAAACTCGGTAAGGGGAAGATCTTCTTGAACGGTTCTTACTACTGCAATATCAAGGTCGGTAAGTTCGGGTGCGGTCATTTCGGGTTTCCGCTCCGGGCTTTCGTGGGCCAGAACTTCGGTACGCGCATCGGCTGCTGTCGCACCGGTCATGTCGAGTTTTACGGCAATTTTGTAAAGTTTAAGAGTGGGGAGGAGGCGAGTAACTAGCGCTCCGCTATTTTTGTGCAACACATCGACATGGTCTTGTAAAACTTCGCCCGGCGGTACGGCGATGGTGTACCAAAGGTTGTAGTCGTGGTTACGTTTGTAGTTGTGAGACACGCCAGGATGCTCGCTGATAACTGCTGCTGCTTCGTCGACGCGATCGGGATCGATTTTTGCCGCGATTAGTGCTGATCCGTAACCCAGTGCTCGAGTATCGAAGATGGCTGAGAGTTGCCGCAGCACTCCGACTTCTTTAATTTTGGCAATACGCTCGCGCACTTCGAGTTCGGCAATTCCTAGTCGATCACCGAGGGCAGCAAATGGTCGGGCTTCGACCGGGAAATCCCACTGCAACGCGTTGAGCAGTTCGCGATCGACTTCGTCGAGATTATCTTGAGGTTTGGTTTCATCCATAGTGCTCATCGTGGCACGATTCCCGCTCGTCGGCTAATCAGGCTTGCATGCCGATGGTGACCAACGCGACCGGCCGATCTTCTAGAGAAAGGGGAAGTTTCTTGCGGATCCCGTTGCGCCTTATTTCGATGACTACCGGATCTCCGGCTCGGCGTTGAGTGATTGAGATTAAAAGCTGGGCACTGGAATAAATGGGGTCATCGTCGAGGGCGGTTATGCGGTCGCCCACTTGAAGCCCAGCTTTGTGGCCGGGACTTCCGATCGCTATATCTTCGATCACTGCTCCGAGATCGCCGCGCGCATTATCGTCTCGCACCCGCAAGCCGATCCAGCCGTGCTGGGCGTGACCGAAAGTAACTATTTGAGCGACGATCGTACGAACATCATCAATCGGAAGAGCGTGGCCAGGAGCTGAACGGGCTAAGAACCCCGTAATGGTTCCGGAAGAATCCATCATGGGTCCCGATGTGGTGAGATCGGTCGAAATCATTCCCAGCAAGGTCTTTCCGTCGGTGCTGGTCGCGAGTTCGTTAAGGAGGTATATCTGGCCATCACTTGACTGGACTTGACCGTCGTTCTCAATCTTCACTCCCGCAACTTTGGTGCCCACTCGCAATTCGTTAGCGAAGCCTAGACGGGCTACGGAAATATTCAGGTCGGCCGCATTGAGCACGGCGATGTCAGACATAACATCGATTCCGATTATCGAAGCCGAAGTTTTTTGGTGGGCAGTTAGACCGGCGGCAGAATAATGAATTGTTTGGGCGTTAGTTACCAGACTGGCGTTGGTAAGAATTTTATTATCGCCCAGAGATACGCCAATCCCTAAAATCACTCCATCGGCGTTAGTAACTTCTATCGTTACAATTCCCGGTTGTGTTGACAGGTCGATAGCACTCGAACTGGTCGCGCCCGCCGGAGTTGAAAGTCCGGCCAAAGTAGAGGTGACCACTCGACGGTTCTCACCCGGAGTAATTAGTACGATCAACGCTAAAGCGATCGCCGCGCCTCCCAATGCGACAATCCCAGTCGTGGCTAAACCCGCCCGAATGCTCGGTCGAGGGAATTTGGGGGTTTCCGGAAGTTGACTGGGATGAGTCCAATCATTCGAGTTAGCGAATTCGTTGGGTTCTAAGGGATTTTGTGGCACGCTTTCAGTCTATGAACGCCCCGAGTGCTTTTGATCGCGGGCCCAGATCGCCCATCGGCGCGGGCCGCTAATATCTATCTAATGCTAGAAGCACCCGCACGACTCGATTGGGTGGTGGTTACTCCCAACTCGATTCCTATGTCCGAAGCCGCGGCTTGGGTAGCTACCCCTGCCTCCGGAGCGGTAGTTACGTTCGCGGGCGTGGTGCGCGACCACTCCGAAGGTCGGCCGGGAGTAACGGCGATGACTTACGAGGCGTACGAGGAAGTGGCCCAGGACAAATTGGCTGATGTTGTTCGTGAGGCTCGCGAGCGTTACGAGGGAATTGAGCGTTTGGCCGTGTGGCACCGAACCGGAAGATTGGAACTGTCGGAAGTGTCAGTGGTGGTGGCCGTTTCCGCCGCTCATCGCGATGAGGCCTTCGCGGCCGCCCGTTTTGTTATCGACACGCTCAAGGAGACGGTGCCAATCTGGAAACGCGAACACTGGGAGGCTGGAGAAGACTGGGCTGAGGCAACAATGCCTATAAGCGCGGTTCCGACTAACCAAGGACGGAGTTCTTAGTCATGGCGCGCGACCTCGCCATCGATCTTGGTACCGCCAACACGCTCGTTTACGCGCGCGGTCAGGGAATTGTCCTAAATGAGCCCACTGTTATCGCGCTCAATAATCGGACTCAAGAAGTTTTGGCTATGGGTGAAGAGGCGTGGCAAATGATCGGCCGTACCCCCGGTCATGTAGTTGCGGTGCGACCGTTGCGCGGGGGCGCTATCACTGATTTCGAAGTAACCCAGCGGCTAATCCGATTAGTTTTTGCTCGGGCAGGTATTACCCGACTTCAGCGCTCGCGCGTGTTGGTTTGCGTGCCGTCGGCCATTACTCATGTAGAACAGCGGGCGGTATTAGAAGCCAGTCGTCGGGCCGGTGCGGCCCAGACCTATCTCATTGAACAACCGATGGCCGCGGCAATCGGAGCTTCATTGCCAATTCACGAACCATTAGGAAACATGGTGGTCGATATCGGTGGTGGTACGAGTGAGATGGCCGTTCTTTCCATGGGCGGAGTGGTCACCTTGCAAGCAGTGCGGGTGGGGGGATTCGATCTCGATAGCGCGATTCAGGCTCACTTGCGCCAAGCGCACGGCATCGCGGTGGGTGAACGCACTGCGGAAGAAATCAAGTTAGCAATCGGTTCGGCTTATCCGACTGATAACGAATTTAAGGTTGAAGTAAAGGGACGCGACTTGATGGGCGGACTTCCGCGCGAAGTTGTTCTCGACCCGGAAGAAATTCGTGAAGCTATTGATGCTTCGATTTCGGTAATCATTGATGCAATTAAAAAAACTCTTACCGAAACTCCTCCTGATCTTGCCCAAGACCTTCTCGAATTAGGAATGCACTTAGTTGGCGGTACGGCAATGTTGCGCGGTTTGCCCGAACGCATTGAATACGAGACCGGAGTTCCGGTACACCTTTCCGATCTTCCGCTCGAAACTGTGGTGCTAGGTGCGGGCCGATGCCTGGAGTCTTTCGATCGTTTGCGAGAAATGTTTATTGATCGGCCTGGCGGTTCGGGCGATCGTCGCAACGCTTGGTAGTTATTGAGCGATTTTTTAGTCGTCGACAACTTTTCGCAAAATTTCCGCGGCTTGGCGAACCTGCGGGTCTCGATCTTGAGTGGCGGTCTCGATTGCCTGGTCTACCTCGTTGCCGGTAAAGGGTGCCAGCGCCAGAACCGCTCGTCGGCGCACTGCCGGTTTATCGCCACAAGCGATCAAAATCGCGGGTAGTCCGACGGGATCGCGCAATGCACCTAGCGCCGCCACCGCGGCTTCGCGTGCTAATGCGTTGTCATGATTAGTAACGGTGCGAGCCAGGGCCGCTACTGCCGCGGCGTTGGGTGTTCCCGATTCGACTCCTTCGCCCAGCGCCCATGCCGTTGCTTCCACCACGGTGATCTCGTCGTCGTTAAGAAGATCGATAAGAGTAACCACTACTCCGGCCTGAGATTTATCCTGAGATTTATCCGGAGTGTTAGCCGGATATTTATCTGGGGTGTTATCCGTTCCCAGCGCGATTTCGACTCTCGCCATAATCGGACCGAGTTCAGCCGTTCGCTTGCGGACTACGGCGTGTTCATCGCTAGCCGCACTCAACCAGATTTCCATAAGCGCCTGAGTTTCTATGCGAGCCGGGGCATTTGTAATTTTAGAGTTGAGAATCTCGATGGATTCAGCACGAAACAGTGCACCAAGGGCGGCACTCCGAGCGCGCGGATCGGGATCGTTTACCACCGCCTGCTCAAGCTGCGACCGGTTAGCTGTCGTAAGATTTCCCTGGTGACCCAACTCCGCGAAGAGCGTCGCGCGCGTGATGCCCGAATCTTCGTTTGCCATGCCATGGTTAGTACCAGATATAGGCATAAAAAGAAAACTCAGTGAGCAATCCTGATCCGAGTCAATCTGGTTTGATTGAGCGACGCAGCAAGCGGCGCCGAATTGGTCTGTTCACCGCGGGGGCGGCCGCGGCCGCACTCGTGGTGGTAATTCTTGTTGCCCTAGTTGTAGTTAAAGTCCCGTACGTAATTATTTCGCCGGGGGCGGCCACTCTGCTCGACAAATCAATCATTGAGATAACCGACGCTAAGACCTATTCCCGTCGCGGCGGGGTTCTTTATCTGACCGTGCGAGTTTCTGATGGTGATCCCAGTGTATTGCGGTGGCTGTTGGCCCAAGTTGACGACAATGTCAGCATTGAGCCGCGTGAAGATGTCATCGGGTGCGCGACCTATTCCGAGTCAACTCGACTTAATGAAGCGCTAATGGACAAGTCGCAGAACTCTGCGCGCGTCGCGGCCCTACAACACTTGGGTTATGTCGTTCCCCAAACTAGTACCGCGGTTTATGTAACGAGTATTGCTTGTGACGGGCCCTCCTTTCGGAGACTTCAACTTGGCGATGAAGTGCTACAGGTCGATGGTGAGCCAGTAGATGACGCGGCGAAAGTGCGAGCCGCGGTACAGGCGCATTCCCCCGGTGAAGAAATAAAACTAGTGGTGCGACGCGATGGAGCCGCACGGTCAGTGGCAGTAAAATTAGGTGAACAAGACGGTAAAGGGCTGTTGGGAATAGTGGCCGAGACCGTGGGAACTTGGGATTTTCCGGTCGATGTTCGCATCGATACCAATCGGGTCAGCGGTCCGTCGGCTGGGCTCGCTTTTACCCTGTCGATCATCGACGACCTTTCGCCAAAAAATCTCGCGGGTGGTCGTCGAATCGCGGTTACCGGATCGATTGAGCCCGACGGCACGGTTGGTCCAGTGGGAGGAGTGGCGCAAAAAGCCATCGTCGCTCGTGATGCCGGCGCGGAAATGATGATTGTTCCGAACGGCGAAGCCCGTGCCGCGCGTGAAAAAATCGGTAAGGGTGACTTTAAGATTGTGCCGGTAAAAAATCTGGCCGAGGCGCTCGCCGCGCTCAATAAGTAACTGCTACTGCGAGTTCGGCCGAGCCGCCTTTGGTGAGAAGTAATACCATTAACGACAATGGTTGATAGCACCCCTGAAGGTCCGCTTGACGGTACCGTCGACGCGACTTCACCGGAACAAATCCGGCGAGCGGTACGGCGTGATCTTGAGCGCGTTCGTCGTCTGCTTGACGCGGCTATCGCGGCCCTTGATGAGCCCGCTGAAGCGACAACGGCCGTTCCCGTTCCCATCGCCCCAACGGTGAAATCGGAACCTAAACCGGCGACCTCAGTTGTCAATCCGTTGTCAACTCCGCGTGACTCGAAAGAGATTTTTGCGCAACTACGTTCGGAAATTAAAGCCGACACTGGTACCCCGAAACCCGAAGTTAAACCCGAAGTTAAACCCGAGTCTCCGACTCCAAATAAACCTCCAGCTTTGAGTACGCCCGAAGCGATTCGGGCGCGTCGCGACGCAGTCATTACCGAAGTGACTCCTGAATTGCTTAAGCGGTCTCGACGCATGTTGCGGGATGAAGAAAACTTGTTACTTGATTCGGTACGGAGTTCACGACGCCACCACGACCCTGATCGATTGTTATCCGTTCGAATCCACGAAGGGGACGCGTGGTCAAACTTACTCACCCCCATGATGAAAGCGGTCTATCTCGAGGGGTGCATCGCGGTCGGAAAGAAAAATTCTGATGTCTCTGTTCCTGATCGAGTCTTATTTGAGTTGAGTGGGGTTTTCTACAATCCGTTGCGCGAGCGACTCGCCAATACCATTCGAGCGATCGTTAGTGAAGGTCCGTACGAATCGAATAACGAACTCGTTCGGGTGATGGGATCCGCGCTCAGCGCCCGCTTTCGTGAATGGCGAGGTGGCGATCTCGAGGAGCACGCGGCCTATGTTCTTGCTGCCGCTTTTACGCGCGGCTGCTATGACGGAGCGGGGCCCGGCGTTTGTCTCAAATGGGTTTCTGATGAACCGGGCCGATGCCCCGATGCCGACGACAACGCCTTAGAACCGACTACTAAAGGCCGCTCATTTCCGACGGGACAGAAATATCCCCCTGCGCACCCAGGTTGTCGTTGTTTCGTTATTCCTGATAGATCTGCCGCAGTTTCGCCTGAAGGTAAGTCGTTATCAACCAGCGTCTAGGCTGCTGGGCGTGCGAGTACCGACCGAAGAACGACGGCCTTCCCGATTACGCCGAGGACTTATTGTTCTAGTTGGCGTTCTGTTGGTTTTGCTATTCAGTATTGGCGGCCTTGCTAGTTTCTATGTCAATTTCTTGTGGTTTGATTCCATCGGCCAGTCGAGTACCTGGCGGGGCTTACTTTCGGCCAAGGTGGTGCCCGCTTTGGTATTTACCGTGGTTTTTTTCATCATCATGTGGGTCAGCCTTTTTGTCGCCGATCGGTTGGCGCCACCACCGCGCTCAATGCGAGCCCCCACTCCCGAAGATGAATTAGTCGGTCGCTATCAAGAAATGACCCAGCGCTATCGCGGGCGCATTCGCTTAGGGGTTTCACTGTTCTTTGCCCTGATTGCCGGCTTGGGCGTATCGGCCCAATGGCGGCAGTGGATTCTTTTTACTAACTCGGTCGATTTTGGAATTAAGGATCCCCAGTTTCAGATGGACGTGGGCTTTTATGTCTTCAAGTTGCCGTTCATAAATTTTATTATCGACTGGCTATTCGCGGGGATAATTATTGTCCTGTTGGTCACCGCGGTCGCGCACTATCTAAACGGAGGGATTCGATTTCAGAGTTCGACCCAACGGGTAAGTCCGCAGGTTAAAGCCCATCTATCGGTAATTGTCGCGCTCCTTGCGCTGATTAAGAGCGTGGGTTATTTCTTCGATCGGTTTTCTCTCAACTTCTCGAACCGAGGTGTGGTCGATGGAGCGACTTACACCGATATAAAAGCACAACTACCGGCGTTCAATTTTCTAATTTTTGTATCAATTATTGCCGCCATATTGCTTATTTGGAATATTTGGCGTCGGGGCTGGGTGCTGCCAATTATCGCGGTCGGTCTGTGGACGTTTATTGCTATCGTTCTGGGCACGATTTATCCCGCCGCCATTCAAAATTTTGTGGTTGAGCCCAACGAATTTGCTAAAGAGCGACCTTATATTCAGCGGAACATCAAAGCCACCAGCGATGCGTTTAAGCTGTCGACGGTTGACTCTAAGGATTTCGACTTCACCCAAGATCTCTCTCCGGCGGTAGTTGAAGCGAATTTACCCACGATTGACAACGCACGGCTTTGGGATCCGGGCGTTATTCGCTCTACTTATCAAACTCTTCAGGCGCTCCAAACTTATTACCAAGTAAACGATGTTGATATTGATCGCTACGACATCAACGGACAGATCACTCAGTTGATGATTGCCGCGCGTGAACTTAACAGTGGCGGCTTGCCGAGCTCTTCGTGGGTTAACGAACATCTTGTTTATACCCACGGATACGGGGGCGTGGCTTCGCCCAGCAACATTGCCGAAAGCGATGGTTCGCCCAAGTTTGTGCTTAGCGATGTACCGGCCCAGGGAGAAAATTTAAAATTCTCCAAAACTGGTGCCCAAATTTATTTTGGTGAAAACCTCAGCGGTTTCGTTATTACGGGGGCAAAAAGTAATGAGTTCAACTACGCCCGTGAGGGTGGAGTCGACGCGACTACTCGTTATAGCGGTGCTGACGGCATCAAGTTGTCTAGCCTTGTTCGTCGCGCCGCTTTTGCGCTCAACTTCACTGATTTTAATATTTTAATTTCGGGTCAACTTGATGGTTCATCAAAAATCCACATGCGACGCAATATTAAAGCGCGAGTTGCCGAATTGGCGCCGTTTCTGCAGTTTGACGCCGATCCTTATCCCGTAATTGCTGATGGCAAGACAACCTGGGTCATTGATGGCTATACCACTTCGGATCAGTACCCTTACAGCCAAACTTATTCCGGTTCGGCGGGGCTGGGTGGCAGTTACAACTATGTGCGTAACTCCGTTAAAGCAACGATCGATGCCTATAGCGGAGAAGTGAAATTTTTCGTTATTGATCCAAAGGATCCAATAATCAAGTCGTATCGCTCAGCGTTCCCCGACCTTTTCTCGTCGTTCTCTCAGATGTCGCCTGGACTCAAGGCGCATCTTCGCTATCCGGAAGATATTTTCAAACTCCAATCCGATGTGTTCTCCAAATATCACGTTAACGAAACTCGGCGTTTCTACACCGGTAACGAACGGTGGCTGTTGTCGCCCGACCCCACTTCGGTGTTTGGTGTCGTGCCCTCAGGCTCTTCAAACTCATCGCGTTCGCCGGAGATAAGTTCTAATACGAAGCGTCAGGATCCTTACTACTTGTACATCCGGCTACCGGGCGATACGCGCGAAAGTTTCTTAATTCTGCAGCCGTTTGTGCCCGTATCGCGCGACAACCAGCAAACTCGTTTAGTTTCTTTCATGACCGCTAAATCTGACGCCAGCGATTACGGCCGGCTTGAGGCGTTCGTAATGCCCCAAGGTGAACAAATTCTCGGTCCAGTTCAGGTCGCGGCAAATATTAATAAAGACACCCAGATCTCTCGCGAGATAACTCTGCTTGATCAACGGGGCTCTCAAGTAATAAGTGGAAATGTACAGTTGATTCCGGTCGGGACTTCAATTGTTTATGTGCAGCCCATATTCACTATCGCGGCGCAAGGACCCAGTCCGTTTCCGCAGTTTCAATTTGTTGTCGTTTTAGTACAAGGAAAAGCTCCAGTTAAAGGTGCCACCGTCAATGAGGCCCTAGTGAAACTTTTCGGCGAATTCGGCACTCCGAGTACGCCCAGCACTCCGAGTACGCCCAGCACTCCGAGTACGCCCAGCACTCCGAGCGACGCCACGATTTCGCAATTGCTTGCTCAAGCGTCAGAGAAGTTTGCTGCGGCTAACGAAGCACTGCGAGCGGGCGATCTCGGAACCTATCAACGCTTGGTTGGCGAGGCGGGCTCCTTGGTGGAGCAAGCCCAAGCTCTACTCAATCAAAATTCAACGGTGACTAAACCCGCTAAAGGTTGAACCGCGTTAGCGTAAGCGTGGAGCGGGTTATCCGTCAGGTCGTCTGTGCCGCACCAGTGGAACGGATGGGGGAGACTAATCACTGACGTATGGGATCCTTTGTATTGCAATCACAACCCGACGAGCGCGACCGCGAAGAATTCGACGAAGCGCGAGCTCAAGAGCGTCAAGCCGACGCCGATCTGGTCGCCCGAGTGCGGAGTGACGACTCCGACGCGTTCGGCTTGCTTTACGACCGCTGGTTTGCGCGAGTTAACGACCTCGCGTTTCGCATTACGCGCGATGAAGCCGCCGCGGCCGATGTTGCCCAAGATGCGTTCTTGCGGGCCTGGCAGAAATTGTCCACGCTTGAAGACCCGCTCGCGTTTGGTGGGTGGTTGCTACGAATCACGCGTAATCGAGCTCTCGATCGTCAGCGGCGAGAAAACCGGTCAATGGTCGTCGACGATGTGGGACTTTCGGTGATTGAATTAACCGGCAGCGGAGCTGCACTCGCACCGGCAGGTTTTGATGTGGAGGAACGCGCTGGTGCGGTAGCCGATCCCGCGTTAATTGCCGAAGACAATGAATTGTCAACTCTGTTGTGGGAGTCGGCAAGTGCGTTAGGCGAACGCGACCAAGAGATTCTTGATCTAGGACTACGCCACGGCATGACTCCCGCTGACATTGGTGAGATTGTGGGTATGAGTCGTAACGCTTCTAACCAAGCGGTACACCGAGCACGCGGTCGACTCAAAGAAGCTATCGAAGCTCGGGTGTTGTGGCGACGCGGCGAACCAGTGTGTGTCGAGCTCGCGCAGACTCTTGATAACAATGGTATAAAAAGTTTTGGTGCACCGGCATTGGTAAGCATTACTGACCACGCGGCGAAGTGTGAGGAGTGTCAAAAACGACGGTCGTTGCACTTGGATCCCAGCAAGATGTTTGGTGCGGTGCCGTTCGTGGGCGTGGCGTGGACACTACGCGCCCAGACTGCGCACGCACTCAGCTCGGCCGGTGTACCGATGGACGGGTCGGTGGCCATGGCGTCGCGCGACCCCGACCGACCAAGACGGTTTCGAAGTCGGCGGACTATTGCGTTCGTTGCCGGTGGTGTGGTGATTACGGTGGTGCTGAGTGCGTTGGTGTTCTCCGGTGAGGTTGGCGACAGCCGACTGCTTGAAAGCGGTCGTGAATCTACGCCAGTTACGGCGGTTACCAAAGTTCCCAGGATAATTTCCGGGATAATTCCCGGGATCACCACGCCCACCACGCGCGTCCGTACTCCGCTGGCTCCCGCTCCCGTTGAGGCGGGCACCGCTACGATCTCAGTCAGTCCTGACCGCGGCAATTTCCCTACCTTTGTGGCTCCCACGCTTACTTGGTTGAGCTCGAGCGGAGCGCGGGTTGAGGTGGCGGGCAACGGTATTTCGAGTGCCGCGGCATCGGGTTCGGTTGCGGTTTGTCCCGGTAAAGCGGGATCGAAGTGCGAGGTAGACGCGGTGGGTTCGTTTATTTATCGCATCACCGTTTACGGAACTAGTAACCAAGTGCTGGCTGAAGCCACTACCGCATTCACGGTGGAGTAATCGATGTTAAATCAGGCTGCGGGTGGTGTCGAAACTGGATCGGGCGCAACGGTGTCGGGTGGAGCAGTAGGAACCGGTTCGGGAGCGGGCGCCGCTGGAGCACCACCGATCGGAGAAGTTGAAAGTATCTGCGCGTCTTGGCCGCCATCGACATAAACCGAGTCGCCCTCGCGCACGAGCGTGTAAAAGTACTCCGCTATGTGCATAGGAATACGGGCACACCCGCGTGACGCGGGCGAAGTAGGCACGCTGTCGTAGCCGTGCACGGCGATTCCTTTATTGAAATAGAAGGGGTTATAGAGCCCGCCATTTACGCCCAGGTGTACGCCTTTGTAAAAGAAGTAATAAGTGAAACGCCCCGACGGTGTGGTCGCTACTTCGCATACGCGCTGGGTGGGATTATTGCGGGGGGTATTGAAGCAGTAGGGCTGACCCGACCCGGTTGAGGTAGTAGTGATTAGTCGTACTTGGTAGTTCTCGTAGAGGGTAATAACTTGCTTGGTGACATCAATCTCGGTGCGGTTGGGTTCAGCTGTAGGGTGCAGTGGTATTGCGTATTGGAAAGTTTCTAGCGCGGCTTTTTCGGCCGTACCGATGCGGCCGTTTCGTTCTAGTCCGTAGAGTTTTTGTAGCGCGTGCACCGCGTAAACCGTGTCCTGACCGTAGCTACCGTCGACGGGACCGGGATCGAATTTGAGATCGGCTAGTCGTTGTTGGTAGGCCGCCACGATATCGGCGGGGGAGCCCGAGCCGAGAGTGGTGAAAACGGGGATGTCGGGAAGAATTACCGAAGCGGGTTGGATAAGACCGGGAAGAGTAGTAGTGGTAGTAGGCGGAATAGTCGTAGTGGTAGAAGTGGTGGTAGTGGTTTCGGGAGGGGCGGAATCGGCCGCGGGTGAACGCAGAGTTGCGCCCGCTACCGCGATTCCACCAATAAGCACTGCGGCAATCGCGAGACAAGCGATAACGCGTCGGGAAAAGTAACGCGAATTTTTATGAGCGGAGTTTTTACGCGCCATCAGAGAACAAGTTTACCTACGGTATGCACCCAAAAGATAGGAGGAGATAAATAGTTAGGCAGTAATGGTTACCGGTGTGCCTAACGGTACTTTACCCGCAAGGGCAACGACTTGGTCGTTGAGCATGCGAATGCATCCTTTCGACGGGTTAGTTCCGAGCATTGACTCCCATGCTCCACCATGAATAGCCAGTTGGCCGGGTCCGCCTCTAAACGATTCGATGTCTTCGGAATAGCCTGATATTCCGAGTGCGTAGGCGCCGTAAAGCGGATCGAGTTTTTTGGTCAGGTCAATCGGATCGGTTATGTAGTAACGCCCAGGCGGAGTGCGCGTTGTGGGTGCTCCGAGCGCCACCGACGCTTCGAATACGGATTTTCCTGAATCTTTTAGCACCAAAGTGTAGGTCGTGAGGTTGATATCAATTTCGTAATTCGTTGTGCTCAGAGTAACCGACGCCGCCGGTATCCATCCTTCGGTTCCGTTAGGTTCCATCGGTAGAAGTGCCTTGATCCAACCGTCGCGTTGTTCGATTACCATCACTGTGCGCGTCAAGTTGTATTCAGTTTTGGCGCTGAGTTGGGTGATCTTGGCGGCGGAAGTGCTGGGTTCGAGGTATGCGTCGAGCGGTCCACCGGTAGTGGTGGCGATGGTGAAAGGTTTGAACGCAGACTCGGTTGTGGTTGTAGTTGTGGTTGCTGACTTCGCGACCACCGGCTTTTGATCGTCACCTCGTGCGGTGAAGAAGACCGCCGCGCCGGCTAACAAAATGGCAGCAGTAGCGAACGCGCCAATAAGTTGCCGGCGATGCTTCTTTTTATTGGATGATTTTTGTCGCTCTTGGCGCGAAACTGGAGGTGACGTCACAGAGAACTAACTAATAGCGGGCTCGGCTATTTTGTCGTCAGCCGCCAGTAGCATAAGCCGCAGATCAAGGAGGAGGTCGGTTACTTCGGCCGCACTCACTAGATCGCGCCCGCGGTACTGCTCGAGGGCCATATCAATGCGCATGGTCAGTTCGCTTTGTTCCATCGCCGCCCTTTCTGGTCTGGATTTCTGGTCTGGATTTAACGGGTCTTACTCCCAACCTAGACGCTGGGGCTACTTATTCCGGCGCGCATTTCGCCCTACACCTAAAGCCGTTCTCAGCCTCATAGATCCTTATTCGGCCTCATCAAGACCTTGAATCAAGGTATTCCAGGCCAAAGTGGCGCACTTGATTCGCACGGGAAATTTCACCACTCCCTGCAACGCTTCGAGGTCGCCGAGGCGAACGGATTCAGACGCGGGGTCATCAGTCGGCCCGAGCTCGGCTCCTTGAAGATGCGACTCGTGCACTGACATCAATCCCTTGAAGGCGCGAACGAGTTGGCGGGCTTCTTCGACGGTTTTACTTTTAACGGCGTTACTCATCATTGATGTTGACGCCTGGCTAATTGAACAACCCTGGCCGGCGGTGCGAATATCGCTAACAATACCGTCGGCAATATCAAGATAAAGCACAACCTCATCGCCGCATAATGGGTTGAATCCTTCCACTTGATGCGCGGGAGGAACCGGCAGGTCGCCGCGATTACGCGGCGCGCGGTAGTGGTCAAGAATTATTTCTCGGTAAAGATCTTCAAGTCCTGACATCGTCACCATTCATCTTAGACCCCAAAAAACTTTTCGGCGCGGGCTAAAGCGTCAATTAAAATATCTACATCAGCGGTGTCGTTATAAATATAGAACGATGCACGAGTAGTGGCGGGTACTCCGAGTACGCGCATGAGGGGTTTGGCGCAGTGGTGACCGGCTCGCACGCACACCGAATCTTCGTCGACAACCTGAGAAATGTCGTGAGCGTGGATACCGTCGAAAAGAAAGGAGATCGCGCTGCCACGCTGGTCGATGGCACGGGGTCCGTAGATGGTGAGTTTTTCTCCGAATCTATCGGTGAGAGCATCGAGTGCGTATTGGGTGATCTCCGCTTCGTGTTCGCGTACCGCGGCCAAACCAATTTTTTCGAGGTATTCGATAGCAGCGCCCCAACCGATGGCTTCAACAATGGCAGGAGTGCCAGCCTCAAACTTCCACGGTATTTCGTTAGTGGTAAATCCTTCGAGAGTGACATCGCTAATCATTTCGCCGCCGCCTAAAAACGGTGGCATCGCAACGAGTAGTTCGGAACGCGCCCACAGCGCGCCAATACCTGATGGTCCCAGCATCTTGTGAGCTGAGAACGCAACGAAATCGGCTGCGTCGGCTACTACGTCGATCGGCAGATTGGGCGCCGATTGACAGACGTCGACGAGCGCGAGCGCGCCAGCATTATGCGCGGCTGTCACTAGACCGCGTACATCAGTGATCGTGCCGAGCACATTCGACATGGCGCTGAAAGCCAATAATTTCGCACCCTTAAGCAGGGAGTCGAGATTTGTTAAGTCGAGTTGGTATTCGGGGGTGAGCGGGATCCAGCGCAGTTCAAGATCGAGTTCGGCGGCCAACATTTGCCACGGAACGATATTAGCGTGATGTTCTAAATGGGTAAGCACAATAGCGTCGCCCGCTTTTAAGTTGGCTCGTCCCCAAGTACGGGCAACGAGATTAATAGCTTCAGTGGCGTTGCGGGTAAATACAATTTCATTGGAAGAGGGTGCTCCGACGAAACGACCTACCGCCGCGCGAGCACCCTCGAACGCTTGGGTAGTTTCTTCGGCAATGGTGTAAACGCCGCGGTGCACATTGGCGTAAGTAGTGCGATAGCAATGGTCCATCGCGTCGAGTACCGAAGTAGGAGTTTGCGACGAACTGGCGGAATCTAGATAAACCAAACGCTTTCCGTGAACCTCGCGCTGAAAAATTGGGAAGTCGGCTTTGATGCGGGTGACATCGAGCGCGCTCATGCCGCTACCGTACGGAACGCGTCGAGATCGAGACCGGAGTCGGTTTCGTCGATTTCAAGAGCGGGAGCGCTGAGCGAGGCTTGGTTGGCATCGTTTTGGTGGTCACCCGCCCATTGTATTGCCACTGTCGCCGTAGTGGAAACTCGGGGATGCTATAAAAGCGCCCTACATCGCTCGCGCCGGTCGCTACCGTGGACATAATGCCAACCGCTTTGCGAGTTCTGCTTGATGTTTCGGCGGTGCCCATTAATCCGGTTGGAGCCGGAGTCTTTACGGTGGCGCTGGCTTCTGGTTTGGCATCGGGTGACGAGATTGATCTGGTGTTGCTGGCTCGGCGCGACGACGCGTTGCGGTGGGCAACCATTGCTCCGGGAGCCGAAGTGCACGCCGAAGTGCCAACCCGACGCCCAGCTCGGTTGGTGTGGGAACAATGGCGCGGCCCACGGATGGCTGCTCGACTCGGCATCGATGTTTGGCATGGTCCGCACTACACCTTGCCTTTGCGTTTACGCACGCCGAGCGTGGTAACGGTGCACGACTTAACTTTTTTTACTAATCCAGAGTGGCACGAAAAAAATAAAGTTCGTTACTTTCGACGCATGATTCGCGCGGCAGTTAAACGGGCGGCGGTCGTCACTTGTGTGAGCGCGGCGACTGCTAAACAACTTTTCGATTACGCCCAGCCCGCAGGATCGGTAGCGGTGATTCATCACGGGGTTGATCACGAACGGTTCAAGTGCGCGCCCGATATGACGACGATTGATGACGCCCGCTTAAGTTCTTTGGGAGTGCGGCGGCCGTATATCGCTTTCATAGGAACATTAGAACCTCGTAAGGGGCTAGTCGATTTAGTTGCGGCATTTTCACGCGTGGTGCAGCAGTATCCTGATTTGCAACTTGTTTTAGCGGGGGATTCTGGATGGGGAATGGCCGATCTTGACGCCGCGATACTGAATAGCCCCGCACGCGAAAAGATTTTGCGGCCGGGCTATCTCCCCAATGATGTGGTTCCGTCACTCTTACGCCGTGCGGCGGTGGTGGCCTATCCGTCACTTGATGAAGGGTTTGGTTTGCCCGCGCTAGAAACAATGGCGTGCGGTGCGCCTTTGGTTGCGAGCGATGTACCGGCTATCGCCGAAGTCGTAGGCGACGCGGCAATTCTTGTTCGACCCGGCGACGCGACGGAACTCGCCGCCGGACTGGATCAAGCGTTGGCCCCTGACGAATCAGCGCGATTGGCGGTTGCGGGCCCAGTACGAGCCGCCGCGTTTACTTGGTCGGCCGCGGTCGCCGGTTATACGGCTGCGTATAAAACCGCGCACGCGAGCGGGTAGGGCGGCGACAATGCGAGTGGCGTTGAACCTAGAGCAGCTACTTTTGCGTCCGCCGGGCGGTATCGGCCGTTATTCAGCGGAGTTAGCGCGGCTACTTCCTGAAGCGGGTCCCACCCCACCCAATACTGATAAGCCGGATCTTGGTTTTGAAGTAATTGGATTTGTATCGCGTCACAGTGCCGCCAGTGTGGCTAAGGCTTACGCCAGTTTTGGTTTAACTAAAGCTCAAGTCGAAGCGACGGTACGGATTGCCGTGCCCCGCCCGGTCTTATTCGATAGTTGGGGAGTACTGGGGATCCCCAAACTTTCTTTACTTAGCAAACGCTTAGCCGATGTAGACATTGTGCACGCGCCGTCACTGGCCGTGCCGCCTCATCCCAAGAGTGCGCCGCTTATTGTCACCGTGCACGACGCGGCTCCGTTAATCCACCCCGAAACTTATCCCCGCCGGGGACGATGGTTCCACGAACGGGGATTTGCCGTTACGGCCAAGCGGGCCGATTTGGTGATTGCTCCAACGCGTGCGGCGGCCGAAGAAATTATGGAGTACACCGATATTTTGTCCGATCGAATTCGCATCGTTCCGCACGGTGTCGAGGACCGCACGGTTGCTGCCGGTTCACTCGCAAAGGTGCGCGAAGATTTAGAACTGAACGATGAACCATTTGTACTGTGGGTGGGTACTCTTGAACCCCGAAAAAATCTTCCGGTATTAGTTGAGGCTTTCCACTCGGTGGTGCGCACTAAAGATTTGCCGCACCGATTAGTGCTGGCGGGGCCTAAGGGCTGGTTGAACACCGCGAGCACGCTGGAGCATCCCGCCGCGGGTCTAGAAGGAAGAGTCTGTGTGGCGGGTGAATTGACCGATGAAGAGTTGGTCGCGCTCTACTCGGGCGCCGATCTCGTGGTATTGCCGAGCCGACACGAAGGCTTTGGTCTTCCTATTCTTGAAGCCATGACGCAAGGCACGGCAGTTTTGTGTTCGGACATTCCGGTATTGCGCGAAGTGGGAGGCGATGCCGCCGCGTATGCGTCAGTAAACGACGCCGAGGCGTTAGGCGACGCGATGGTGGAGTTATTACGCGATAAATCAGCGCGTGATCGTTTGGGGGCGGCTGGGAAAAAACGAGCCGCACAGTTTTCGTGGCGCCAGTGTGCGGCGCGGACTCGTGCTGTTTATCGCGAAGCATTGGGTCAGTAGTGGTATCCCGTTAGCGATCTACCAACCTCGATCAACCCACTCTTGCAAGTGTGGTCGTTCGGTGCCAATCGTTGTGTCGAGGCCGTGACCCGGTAGCACGAGAGTGTCGGGCGCGAGAGTAAATAGGGTGCGGTCAATGGAATTAATTATTTCGTTGAAGTCGGCACCCGGCAGCGCAGTGTTACCTGGCCCACCAGGAAATAATGTGTCGCCGGTAAAACACAGTGGCGTGTTCTCCACTAAAAACGAAGTCGATCCGGGCGTATGACCGGGCGTATGGCGAGTGCGAATACGCAAGTCGCCCACCTCGTAAACAGTGTCATCTTCGATTATGAAGTCGTAGGCCGGTAGCATTTCGGCGTCGGCCGCGGCAATCCCCACATCGATTCCCGCGTCGCGTACCGCTTCAACCGCCTGGATATGATCCCAGTGGCCGTGAGTAGTAAGAACGCGGCGCACTCCGGTAGCCCGACAAACTTCTAACAACTTTTCGTGTTCATTAGCGGCATCGAGTAGTACTGCTGCGCCCGTGTTGGTGCAGCGAATAATGAAGACATTGTTGTCAACGGGGCCGACCACTAAACGGTCGACCTGGATGCCAGAATCAACAAAGTGAGAAGTTTTGCCGGTCGCCATAGTTTCGAGAGTACTTGGCTTGGCGGAGTTAATGCACCGACCGCTAGCGTGATGGCTAATGGACTTTACCGACTCACCCGTCGAAGCAGCCTTTCGCGTCGAGATCAAGGAATGGTTGAGCGAAAACTTAAAGGGTGAATTCGCGGAGTTGGGTGGACGCGGTGGTCCGGCCGATGAACACGGATGGGATATCCGCATTGCGTGGGAAAAACTTCTGGGCAAAGATCGCTGGCTAGGACTAACTTGGCCGATTGAATACGGCGGCCGCAACGCAAGTTTTTCGGAACAGATTATTTTTTCGGAGGAGTACGCCCTTGCTAACGCGCCGGCTCGGGTAAGTTTTTTCGGCGAAGGTCTTTTTGCCCCTACCCTCCTTGCTTACGGAACTGATGAACAAAAGCGGCGCTTCTTGCCCAAGATTCAGTCGGTAGAAGAACTTTGGTGCCAAGGCTATTCCGAACCTGACGCTGGTTCCGATTTAGCCAATGTTCAGACCAAAGGTGTGCGCGATGGCGATCAGTGGATAGTTAACGGTCAAAAAGTTTGGACCACGCTTGCGCATCGCGCGCAGTGGTGTTTTTGCATCACTCGCACTGAACCAGATTCGCAGGGCCACCGCGGTTTGTCGTACTTGCTCATTCCCATGGATCAACCAGGCGTCGAAGTGCGACCGCTCGTGCAGATTACTGGCACCGCGGAGTTCAACGAAGTTTTCTTTACCGACGCCCGCACCGATACGGCCAATGTGCTCGGCGAAGTGGGTGACGGCTGGAAAGTGGCTATGGCTACTCTCGGCTTTGAGCGGGGGACAGCATTTTTATCCCAGCAGTTAGCTTTTGTTCGTGAACTTGAAGAGATAATCACTTTGGCTCAAAGTAACGGCGCGGCCACGAATCCAATCATTCGGGCCGAACTAGCCGATTCTTATGTGGGTGTCCAGATAATGAAATATAACGGTTTGCGTATGCTCACCAGTCTGGTAAAAAGCGGGGTTTTAGGGCCCGAAGCCAGTATTGGCAAACTTTATTGGAGCAGCTGGCACCGCACGCTGGGGGAGCGGGCCATGCGGGTCATGGGAACGGCCGCCATCCTTATCGACTCCGCGCCCGGGGTGCCGTCCTCAGATGAGCATGGATCGGGCTCTCGCGCCTACGATCTCAACGAACTGCAAAGGATTTTCATGTTCAGTCGGTCGGAGACGATCTACGCGGGCTCGAGTGAAATCCAACGCAACATTATTGGCGAGCGGGTTTTGGGTTTACCCCGAGAACCGAAATAGTCTAAAAAGCTCTAGATAATATTCGACGACAAAGAATAAATATAAAAAGGGGAGTGTTATGAACTTCGCGTTCACCGAGGAGCAGGACCAACTACGCGAGGCGGTCCGTCGTTTCATGGAGACAAAGTCGGACGAAAAAGAGGTGCGCCGACTGATGGAAACCACTGAGGGTTACGACTCGGCTTTGTGGGCGCAGATGGCTAACGAACTGGGTTTGCAGAGTTTGCATATCCCCGAAGAGTACGGCGGCCAAGGCTTCACTTTTATCGAACTCGGTATTGTGCTCGAAGAAATGGGCCGAGCGTTATTATGTTCGCCTTACTTCTCTACTGTCGGTTTGGCAGTTAACGCCATTCTTAACGCCGGTAGTGCCGACCAAAAGGCGGCATTGCTACCTGGTATTGCTGCCGGTGAAACTATCGCCACCCTCGCCTTTACTGAGCCCAACGGTCGGTGGGACGCGGACGGAATTACGATGGAAGCCAAAGGTTCGGGCGATTCAGTAACACTCGATGGCACCAAGATGTATGTGATCGACGGCCACATCGCTAACACTGTGGTAGTGGTTGCCCGACAAGCCGGAACCACCGGCGAAGCGGGCATCGGTTTCTATGTGGTCGACGGTGATGCCGCGGGACTTACTCGCACTCCGCTGGCCACTATGGACCAAACTCGCAAACAGGCCAAGTTGGAGTTTTCGGGAGTTAAAGCCACCGCACTCGGCGATTCGAGTAACGGATGGGCGGCACTCTCCAAGACGCTCGACCAAGCGGCTGTGTGTTTGGCCAACGAGATGGTCGGTGGCGCGCAGATGGTGCTCGACATGAGCGTGGAGTACGCCAAGGTGCGGGTGCAGTTCGGCCGTCCGATTGGTTCGTTCCAGGCCATTAAGCACAAGTGTGCCGACATGTTGCTCGAAGTGGAGTCGGCCAAGTCGGCCGCGTACTACGCCGCGTGGGCCGCGGCTGAGGATAACGACGAATTGCCGGTAGTGGCGAGTCTGGCCAAGGCCTATTGTTCCGACGCTTATTTTCACGCCACCGCCGAAAATATTCAGATTCACGGTGGTATTGGATTCACATGGGAACACCCCGCCCATCTCTACTTCAAGCGGGCTAAGAGTTCTGAAATTCTTCTGGGCGACGCGACTTACCACCGCGAGTTGTTGGCGCAACGTATCGGTATTTGAGTCAAGAAGCCCAAACTGCGTTAACAATAAATTGTCCGCGCAAAATAATGTCGACGATAATTTATGGCTGTAGTAATAGGTTTCTTAATATTTGGATTGATTGTTGCGATTGCGGCCGCATTAGTGATACGCGAAGCCGGTCGCATGGGCGAAGCTCCGCCCCCAGCCATATTTGATCCTGATGATGCGCAAGCGTGGGTAGTTGAACAACTCCCTGAAATAGCCGCGGCGACTCTCAGCGTGGCCGATGTGCGTCGAATTCTTGATTTCCAGATGGAGTTTTTTGCCCGTCTAGGGATCACTCTCGGAACGGCGGCTGTCACTACTGCTGAATCGGCATTAGTGGGTGGCGATGACGAAATTACCTACATTGAAAAACGATCGGCGGCCACCGGCGAGGCTTATCTTCCTGAGCAAATCGCCGCGGTTATTGAGACCCAGATCGCTTACCTGCGAGCCATTGGTGCCATTGGTCCGGTAGTGGAGGGGGACGAAAATCCAATGTCAACTTGAGCGGATATCGCTTACGTTCGCTGAAGGAAAAACCGAGGGTACCGAACTCTCTAGTTGTCTTGGCTAGTTGTCCTGGCTAGTTGTCCTGGACTCCTAAGGCGCAATTAATAAATTCCCTTACCTCTTCTTCTAGCCGAGTCGGCCACCATCTCTTTTTTAACAATTCGCGCTGAGTAACAATCAAGCCGGCAGGGTCTTGTAGAGCTAAACACAATGCTTTCCCTAAGGCTATTGGGTCTTCACCGTCGGTTAACCACCAACCGGGTCCAATCAACTCTTCATGCACCGGAATTGAAGATCCGACCACTGGCGTTCCGCAATGAATAGATTCAATTACTGGAAGGTCAAGACCTTCGGCTAATGAAGGGGCAATCAAGACACTGGATTGGCTTAAGAGGGCAAAGTGTTTTTCAGCATCAACTTGTGATTCAAACTTAATTTGATTTTCTGCTAGGCCTAAATCAGTAGCAAGATTTAGCAACGCATCTTTTTGGTCAGGGTGTATTAATGCTAAAATTGTCAGCGAGAAAGATTCTTGTCTGAGCCGAGCGAAAGCGCAGACTCCCGCCGCCAGATTTTTGTGGGGCAACCCGTTACCCATTAGGATTACTTGGTTATTGTGCGGTTTTGTAGAGTCAGTCAAAACTACGCGATCAAGGATAAGACTCGATGCTCCAATATTGAATACTTGGGCAGATTGAGAAAAGAGCCGCTGGCCATCGAATTGAGCTGATTTAGTCAGGGTAAGTACGTAGTTATATTTTGAGTAGTTTTCGTAACCTCGAATTAGCTCTATAGCTACTAAGGGAGAATCCGCAAAATAGTCGCCAAATCTTATTAAGGTGTTATCCCACCAGATTCCGGCTGACGGAGTGCCTTTAGGAATTATTGTTAAGAAATCGCCAGAAGTTGGAGTCCATTTACCTACCGTCATGATTACGGGGTCAATTGCTAGGGCAATTTCTCCGATTGAGCCTAATTCACTTGGGTAGACCGCGCGATCTAGATTTTCTACTAGGTAGGAGCTAATCGGCGTTGGGCTCGGATCTACTAATCCGATTACTCGAAAAGGCGTACCCCGGATTCGTTTAATAGTTTCTACGACTTTCCCTACTAAATTGCCACTATAATTTAAGAGTCCGTTTTTTATATTTTCTCGGGCCATAATTTGCAGTACGCGTAAATCTAATAATACGCAACCCGTTTTAGATATTTTGTCAGTAGACACCGGATCAGGCAGTTCCCGCAGATTTATAAATTGCCGAGCAAAATAGCCGATTGAATTTGGCATCGAATCATCTTTAGCCAAATTTCGAATCAAGTCGGCTTCAGCCGGTGTTGTGGGGCGGGCGGGCTGGTCGTGGCGGGAATTTAGATATGGCCGCAACTCATTGAGGCCCAGGGTTTGTGGTGGACAGTCGGCCCATATTGGCCCCCGCGTTTTTACTGATCTGAGCGGCTGGTCTTTGGCCGTGTAGCGGCGATAGGTCTTTTGTATATTTTTAGAACGCGACTTCCAGTGCGCCGTTAATGATTTTATTTCTCAGTGGCCTCAGTGGCCTCAGTGACCTTAGTGGCCTTAGTGCGGCGTGGCCGAGGCGAAAACTCCAAGAGTTTTTCGCTGCTTGTAGTTGATCTATGAGCGCGAGATTATTTTGATTGAGCAGCTCGTAGTCGTCAGGGCGGGAATTCGACAGCCGGCCGGTAAAGTCAAAACCAAATCTCTCTAATAATTCTGGATATTCTTGGGCTACGTAAAATCGGTTCATCCCGTCAGAGACGGCGTAGAGATAGCCAGCCGCCAATAAAATAGACTCCCAGTTTTGGTGATTAGGAAACAGGGTGATCGGATCTATTGCTTCAACGACGACTACGCGCGGCCGGTAGCGTTCCCAATCGTTAGAAGTTAAGACGTCTGCTTCGGCCCCTTCTACGTTAACGCTTAGAAAACCAATTGGAGTTTTGGCGGCGTGCTCAGAGAGGACGTCAACCAAGGGTCGTTGTTTGACCCGCACGGTGCTAACAGCCGGCGATATTTGTTTTAGTTCGGGGTCAGTAGCATTTTCTAAATTTACAGTGGCTCGGTCAGTAACCGTGTCGGGGCTCGGTTCAATATTGATTCCTTGCCAATCTCGCTCAGAGAACCACTTAGTTATTGATAATTTTGTTGGATGGCTAGCCCCTACATCAACAAAAAATTTATCGGGGCAATCATAAAGAACCCGCCAAAGACGCACGTCTTCTAAGTTTTGTGCGTCACTAACATCATTGGGCGGTAGCATTTTGTCAGTCTCTCATTCTTTCATCTCGTGGCCACGCGTTGGTAAAGGTCGGCCAATTCTTTAGCGCTTTTCGACCATGAGAATTTTTCTAGCTGAGCCGAGCCGCGGTCAACCAGTGTGGCTCGTAAGGCGGAGTCGTCAAGAATTTCGGCTAACGCCGCGGCGATGGCTTCATCGCTGCGTGGATCGGGGAACAGCGCGGCGTCGCCTAGAGACTCAACTAGTGAGCCGGCGCTCGAAGCGACTACCGGAATACCGGCCTGTAGTGCTTCAAGAGGGGGTAAGCCGAGTCCTTCGTATAGCGAAGGATAAACCAGCGCAGTGGCACCCGCTAATAAGTCATTGCGGTCGCGTTCGCTTACATAGCCCAAGCGAACGATGCGGTCGCGATGGCGGGCGGCATCTAGGGCGCGTTCGAAATCTTCTACTCCCCAGCCGTCAACTCCGGCCACGACTAGCCGCGCCGCGGAACGCTCATCAGCCACTACATCGAATGCTCGTATAAGCGCAGGGAGATTTTTTCGAGGTTCGATGGTTCCGACGGCTAGGAGATACTGCGAGCTCCCCGCGAGCCGGTGACCTATAGCGGCGGCGCCGTGCTTACTCGGCAAGATTCCGGGGGCGATAGTTACTACCCGCTCGGCGGAAAGACCGTAGAGATCTCGTACTTCGCCAGCAACAAACGAACTGATGGTGTGTACAACTGCACCGTGGTCGAGCGCTCGCTCAATAAGTTTTGGATACCCACGAATATCGGGAGTGCACAGTTCGGGGTAGTAGTGGTAGGCGAGGTCGTGGATAGAGATAATGGTAGGGATTGAACTTGGCGGAGTTACATAACAAGCGGCATGGACGACATCAACGGACCCAGTCCAGTATTCAATTTTAGGCGCGTTAAAGTTTAGCCAAGTTGAGCGGGCCAAACGCGCAGGGAATGATCGAGTGGCACTGTGCACTCCCGCAGGAACGAGTTTGGCCAAATCTTGGCGACCCCGCCAAGTAATTGCGTACGCGGAAATATCTAGAGTGTCGAGATGATCGGTCGCCAACGCGTTGAGCGTCAGCGCGGCGATGTTACCGATTCCGGTGCGGTTTCCCAGCAGGGGAGTTGCGTCGTAAGCAATCCGAAGGCGGTCCACCGAGTTAAATCTCCAGCGGTTCGTGCTCGATCTGTTCGACCAGTGCTGCCAAACTGTCGGCCGGTAATTCGTTGCGCAACTTAAGACCTAAGAACAATCCCATCAGCGCAGTACTGGTAGCCGCACCGGTAATAAACCCGAGCTCGACTCGCAGGTAAAGGTCGGGTCCGGAAACTGCGGTCACGACGATGGTCATGACAATCCCTGCGGCCCAGGCGATGACCGCACGGGCGTGACCCATAAGGGCAATCAGTGCTTGGGCAAGGGTAAGGGCGATTATGAATAAACCACAGCCGGCGGCTAACAGAGCGAGATCACGACTGCCTAATACAAACTTGTCGCCGAAAAGAATCTGCCCGACCGCGGCTCCGAGAGTAGCGGCGGCAACAACGCCAATGATCGCGATCCCGGTAACTACGGTAATAAGTTTCTTCAGCCCATCGCGAAAGTCGGCCGCGTTGCCTTCACTCGCTAGCGCGGCCAGACGAGGCAGCAGCGATGCTTGTACTGCTTGAAACAAAAGAATGGGAATGCGAGCAAGGAATAACCCCACAATGAGATCGGCAACCTTGCCTCGATCGTTAGGGCCCGCGAGCAGTTGGGCTCCTATGAACGGCGAGTACGACAACACTTGGGCCAGTAGCGATCCCATAAGGAGATAGCCGATATTGCTGGAGAGTTCGGACCACGGCGCGGCGGGACCTGGTTTTACTAAACCCGATTGGCCCCATAGGGCGATGCCAGTAGCAATGGCGGGAGGAATGGCTAGGCATAAGCCGTAATAAACGGGATTACTTACTCCCGCTACTGCGAGGGCAATACAACCCACTATGCGCACCGCACCTTCAGCACCGATTATTAATCCGTAGGGACCGAAGCGATGGTTTCCCGAAAGAGTGCCACGCGCGATGTGTTCAAAACAGTAAGTGAAGAGCGCGATTATTAAACACGCGGCTAAACCGGCATCACCTTCAAACAGAGTTTTAACTAGCGGAGTGCCCAGAGCGGCGGCAATGGTAATTAGCGCGAGTCCGATGCTTAACATCACTCCGACCCGAGCCGCGCGATGTACTACGGGACCACCACCAATGTTTTGGGCTTGTCGGTGCGCTACCGCTCGGCCCACTTCTTGTTCAAGGGGTAAAAAGAATCCGGGGGCGAGCACAAAAACGAATACCCACAGTGCGTTGAGCGCGGCATAATCGGGCTTGCTAAGTGCCCTAAACGAGATGATTTGAAAGCCGTAGGCAGTAAGACCGGCTATGAGCAGGCCGACGCCGACGGCATAGGTACCCTCCGGAACGCTGCTGCGTGCCGTTTCGAGTAAGCGTTGGGTGCGTTTGGCCATAAGAGGGGGATCCGGAACCGAATTCCGAAGTGACCTATGAGCATAATAGGTAAAGGTTATGAGTACTCGAATGCTTATCGGACTAGCGGTTATCTGTGCGTTGGCGATTCTGGGCGCCACCGCAGTGCAGATTTTAATGGCCCAGTAGCGATGCACGCGCGGGTAGAAGATTGAAATGACTGATCGGTTTGATGTGGCGGTGCTGGGTGGCGGCCCTGGTGGTTACGCGGCCGCGTTGTTTGCTGCCGGCGCGGGTAAGACGGTGGCCTTGGTGGAAGAGTCGGGTATCGGGGGGACATGTTTACACCGAGGATGTATTCCGGCCAAAGAATTACTACAGAGCGCCGAAGTTTTACGCACCGTGCGCGGTGCCGGCGCATTCGGAGTAGAAGTCGGCGATCCCACGCTTAATCTTTCTACCAGTCAAGAGCGTAAGTCGGCGGTGGTCGCTCGCTTAACCAAAGGAGTAGCGGGATTACTCGACGGACGATCGGTGCAAGTGATAACGGGACGCGGAACTCTTAGTGCGACTAATCCTTACCAGATCAACATAAGTGACGGAACCCAGATTGAAGGTGACGCGATAATTCTGGCCCCGGGGTCGCAGCCGGGTGAATTACCTGGGGTAGTAATTGACGGCGAGCGGGTGTGGTCGTCGGATCATGTTCTGGAATTAACTGAAGTTCCGAAACGAGTAGTGATAATCGGCGCGGGGGCGATAGGAGTGGAGTTCGCGTCAATGCTTACTGACTTCGGTAGTTCGGTGACCTTGCTAGAAAGTGCCGACCGGATTATTCCTGCTACTGATGAAGACGTGTCGGCCGCGTTAGCGAGGGCGTTTAAGAAACGAAAAATTGCGATGCAGACAGGAGTCACGGTTACCAGCGCGGTACGCGCGGGAGAAATTGTCACAGTCAATTATCGCGACGATACCGGCGAGCACCAAGTAGAAGCGGATCGAGTAGTAGTTAGCGTCGGTCGCACTCCCCGTACCACCGATATCGGTTTAGCGGCCGCGGGGGTAGCAGTAGATGCACGGGGTTACATTGTGGTCGACGAAGCGATGCGCACCTCAGTTTCGGGTATATATGCAGTAGGCGATGTGGTGGCAACGCCCCAACTGGCGCACGTAGCTTTTGCCGAAGCGATGGTAGCGGTTGAAGCAATTACTGGCGTCGATATTCATCCCGTAGTTTACGACCGAGTGCCGTGGGGTATCTATTGCCATCCCGAAGTTGCTTTTGCCGGTCTCAACGAAGCCGACGCGCGCGCTCGGGGTGGCGATGTCGTGGTGCAATCACAGCGCTTCATTGGTAATGCCCGCGCGCAAATCCTTGGTGAAGCCGACGGGTTAGTAAAAGTGGTGGCTGAACGCGGCGGAGCGGTGCTGGGGGTGCACATGGTGGGGCCGTGGGCTACCGAACTTATAGCCGAAGGGTATCTAGCGGTTAACTTCGAGGCCTCACTCGATGATCTTTCGTCACTTATTCATGCTCATCCCACGCTAAGCGAAGTGTTTGGCGAAACTCTTTTGGCCCTTACCGGTCGCGCCCTACACGCGTGACTCCATTTATGAGTGCCGCGAGCAGTCCGGCGCGTTCATTACGAGTGCGCCAACTAGGGCGAGTGGCACCACTAGATCTTGATGCCGTAGTGAGTGGGTTGGTTCCCGCACCGGGAGTTGACTATTTACTGTTGGTAACTACCGACGAGCCAGCAGGCGCCGCGCGGTTAGTGACAACGCGCACCCACGACGACGCAACCGTGTGGGTGTATGCGGAGGAAAGCCATCACAACGACATCGCCGATGCAAGGTATCAGTTCGTCGCGACAATGACGGGCGCGACCGATTACGCCGAAATTGATATTCAGAGCGCGAGCAGGCATCGCGACATTGCCGTAGCAACGACGGAACCGAAGCCAAAGTGGATGCGGGCTAAAGTCCATTTAGGCGAGGGCTATCGCAGCACTCGCAATCTGATGAAATCGCTCAAATTAAACACCGTTTGCGAGGAAGCGGGTTGCCCCAATATTTTCGAGTGTTGGGCTGACCGTACCGCGACTTTCATGATTCTCGGCGATCGATGCACGCGCGCCTGCGGATTTTGTTTAGTCGATACCCGTAAACCGCTACCACCCGATCGCGATGAACCACAACGGGTGGCTAGCGCGGCCGCAACGCTCGGCTTAGAGCATGTAGTGATTACTTGCGTGGCGCGTGACGATCTTGACGATGGTGGCGCGTCAGCATTTGCCGCCACCATTTTGGCCGTCCGTCAACAGTCGCCGAGTATGTCAGTCGAGGTTTTGATTTCTGATTGCAAGGGCAACCCTGATTCACTGGCAACAATTTTTTCCGCCCGTCCTGATGTGCTTAATCACAATCTCGAAACTGTGCTGCGGCGGCAACGCTCAGCTCGGCCGTCGGCGAGTTACGCGCGTTCGCTAGCGGTGCTGGCTCGGGCTAAAGCAGCCGGCTTGCGTACTAAGTCGGGAGTTATCACGGGGCTAGGCGAAACCATGCTCGAGATGAAAGGAGCCGTAGCCGACTTGCGCGCAGTTGGCGTCGACATTTTAACAATCGGTCAGTACTTGCAACCATCAGCCGGACATCTACCGGTCGCTCGTTGGTGGACGCCCGCCGAGTTTGCTGAGATCGGTGCTTACGCCACCAGTTTGGGTTTTATACACGTGGAGTCGGGCCCATTAGTGCGTTCGAGTTATCACGCCAAACGCGCCCTCGCGCGCGACGAGGTGAGCGCCGCCTTGTGATGGAGTTAGATTTTTCCACCGTGCTGTTGCAATGGGCGGCCGGTGGCTTACTCGGACTATGGATCACCGACCGGCATCGCCTTCTCGGTGTGGGTTACGGATGGTTACTGCGGGGAGTATTTTCGGTTTTACTCATCGGTGGAGTATTCGCGGGAATAAATGAGACGGGTGTTGCGGCCACGGTGCGCACGGCCGCCGGCGGGTTGGCCGCATTATTGGCGTTGTTAGCGGCAGCAGTTTCAGTGCGGTTTAGAAAAACTCCACTGCGGATTTCACCCGCCTTCGATTTATTGGCCGCCGCGATTGCATTCGTGGCGGTATTTGCAGCCGCCGGCGTAATCGGTGGACCGATAGCGTTAACTATTGCCCGTCTTGGCGTGGGCGCAATCTTTTTAGGCTTCATTAGTGACGCCATGCTTTTAGGACATTGGTATTTGGTTCAGCCTGGTTTGTCGCGAGCGCCATTACGCGAGATGGTCAGGCTTTCTATGATCGCGTGGCCGTTTGAAGTGGTCGTGTTCTTAATCCCGACCGGGATGATCTCGTTACTAAATGGTTCTATCGACGACGGCTACGGAGGAATTTTAGGGCTCACTTGGGCAGTTTGTGCTCTCACCACTATTGGTCTACTGGGGGTCGCCAGGGCCGCGCTCAAGGAGCCCTATTACTCTGCGGTGATGGCGGCAACCGGATTGCTTTACCTCGCCATTCTCACCGCTTTCGGAACTGATGTATTGGCCCGAGCGCTACTAGCAGCCTGATTATTTACTGTAACTCAAAATCGACCAATGCCTGCGCTAGCGTTCTAAGACGATGTCAGTAGCAAGAAAACTAATTGAAAAACGCGAGTTAATCTCAATTTTCACTCTGCGCGAGTTGCGTACGAAATATAAGCGTTCGGTTTTAGGTTGGACTTGGTCGTTGATCAATCCGCTCGCAACCGCACTTCTTTATACGTTAGTTTTCAGCTTGATTTTAAAGGTTGAAGCGCCTGTTGGTAATCCCAGTGGTATCAAAAACTACACGGTTTACTTGTTGTGTGCACTTTTACCATTTCAATTTTTTAATAGTACTTTGACTACTAGCGTTGATGTATTGGTAAGCAACGGCAATCTCATCAAAAAAGCGGCTTTTCCCCGATCAATCTTTGTTCTTTCGGTAGTAATGGCGATGACCCTTACTCTGGTAATTGAACTTGGCGTCTTAGCGATCATTCTGCTAGCCATGGGCAACTCTGTTCTTCCGTGGCTTCCCTTGGTATTGGTTTTGGTTTTTATAGAGTCGATATTTGTTTTAGGTGTAGCATTGATGGCTTCGGTTTGGAATGTTTACTTTCGCGACCTCAAATATCTGATAACTATTGCCTTGCAATTCATGTTTTATTTAACTCCAGTTCTTTATCCGATCACTTTGGTGCCAAAACATTCAGAGATATTTGGTACCGACTTGCCAGTAAGGGCGTTATACCGACTAAATCCGCTGGTGGGTATGGTTGAGTCGTACCGAGCAGTCTTGTACGATCTGCGGTTCCCGTCGGTAGGGACAATGCTCTACACAATCGGATGGAGTGTCGCACTTTTGGTAGTCGGTTTCTGGGTATTTGGTCGCAACGAGCGTCGATTGGCCGAAGAAGTATGAGTATCGCTATCAGTGTTGATGATGTATCGAAGAGCTACCGCAAGTACGACGAGCGCAATCAGTCGCTTAAGGCCGCGGTGCTTAGAGGACGAAGAGCTCGTTATACAGAGTTTGCTGCCTTAAGCGAAGTATCGCTGGAGATTCCCGCAGGAAGCATTTTTGGGCTCATCGGTGACAATGGATCGGGCAAGAGCACTCTTTTGAAATGCATAGCGGGTATTTTGACTCCCGAGAAAGGCCGCATCACCGTTGCCGGCTCAATGGCCGCATTGCTCGAATTGGGCGCCGGATTTCACCCTGAGCTGTCGGGTCGAGAGAATGTTTTCTTGAACGCCGCCATTCTCGGCATGACTCGCCAAGAGACCAAACTTCGGTTTGATGAAATTGTTCATTTTTCCGGGTTGGAGGAGTTCATCGATGCCCCGGTGCGCACCTATTCGTCGGGCATGTACGTGCGGCTGGGATTTGCGGTTGCGGTGCATACCGATCCCGACATTTTACTTCTCGACGAAATTCTGGCGGTCGGTGACGAGGATTTTCAGCGTAAATGTATGGAGAAAATATCCGATGTGCACGGATCGGGCAAGACCATTGTCATTGTTTCGCACGCGATCTCGACGGTCGCTCGTCTGTGTGAAAACGCGGTTTTGCTTGAGCACGGATGCATCTCAAACCGTGGGCCCGCTCAAGATGTAGTCGATTTTTATCTCAGCGAGGCCCATGAAGTGGTCGCCGATGAGGATAATTTGGGTACTCGCTGGGGTTCCGGTGAAGCGCGGATTGAGGCGGTAACAATTTGTGGTGATAGTGCAATTCCCGTTAATTCGATTCGCTCCGGTGCACCGATTACTTTTAGATTTGCTTGCTCAAGTTCAACTCGCGTCGATCACCCAGTAATCGGAATAGCGATTTCTTCTATTGATGGTGTGCAAATTGGTGGAGTAAACCTCAACGCAACGGGGCCAATTCTTAAATATCTCAACGGCACCGCTTCAGTTGAGTTAGTTATCGACGATCTACCATTGGTCCCCGGTGCGTATTTGCTAACCGCCACGCTGGTTGACCAGCACTTGGCTCGAACTTACGATTTTCGCGATAAATTTCTTCGTTTTGATGTAATTCCTGATTCCACTGGGGGCGATCGATCGTTTGAGACCGGCCCCCTTTCTCTTGGTGGTATCTGGCGGTTGGTTGACTGATGGCTAGACAGCGCATAGTGGTCGTTACGCCTGACGTGGTAGGAGAAAAGATGGCCGGTCCGGCTATTCGCGCGTGGAAAATCGCCGAGGCGCTAGCGGTCGAGCACGAGGTACGGCTGCTCTCGACCGTTGAGTGCACTCGCTCTAGTGATTTTTTTGTCACCAAATTTGTAACTGCTAAGCAGTTTGCCCAAGAAATGAGTTGGGCTGACATCGTGATTCATCAGGGTGATGTCACGGCAACCCAACCATCACTAATCAAGTCGAACGCTATCAAGGTGGCTGATCTTTATGATCCACTTCATATTGAGGTGATTGAACAAAATCGCGGGCGTGATCTAACCGAGCAAACCTTAATCTGGTCGTCGACGCTTGGGAGCGTCATCTTGCAACTTGCTACTAGCGACTTCTTTCTTTGCGCTAGTGAGAAACAACGCGATTTTTGGCTCGGCAATCTTGCTGCTCGAGGTCGAGTGAATCCAATATTACCCGGTGAAGAAGGTGGCATCGATCGACTATTGGCCATCGTCCCGTTTGGACTCGATCCCAATCCTCCGCAGAAACAACGGAAAGTTTTGCGGGGCGTGCAGCCAGGAATTGATGAAGGCGATTACATCTTGCTCTGGGGGGGCGGAATCTATAATTGGTTTGATCCCCTCACTCTTATTCGCGCGGTAGCGCGCGTGGCCCGCGAAATGCCGCAGACTCGTTTAGTCTTCATGGGCGCCACTCACCCAAACCCAAATGTTCCGGCCATGAAGATGGCGCAGAACGCGCGCGATTTGTCAGCCGAGTTGGGCTTAACCGACCGTCATGTCTTCTTTCTCGAAGGTTGGGTTCCCTTTGACGAACGGGGGGACTATCTTCTCGAGGCCGACGTAGCAGTTAGTACCCACTTGGCTCATTTGGAGACGGACTACTCTTTTCGCACTCGATTGCTCGATTGTTTCTGGGCGGCGTTACCGGTAATCGCGACCGATGGTGACTCCCTTAGTACTTTGATCACCCAAGAAGGGGCTGGCTGTTCAGTGCCCGCGGGTAATGTCGATTTATTAGTTGCGGCAATTCTGAAGTACGGGAAAGACATCGACGCTCGTCAGCGCGCGGCTGATGCCAGCGGGCGCTTGGCGGCTCGGTTCAGTTGGTCAGTTGTTCTTGAGCCCCTAGTTCGTTTTTGCCAAGACCCAGAACCGGCCGGCGACTTAGAATTTGGGTTTACACAAGCGAAGATTCGATCGCTGAGTCGCATGAGATCGATCTCGGGCCACGGTATTTTCCCACTAGGAAAGCGCAGCAAGAATTTTTTTGGTTTAGCAAAACAACGCGACTGGGCAAAAATTAAGGAACGCACACGACTGCATTTGAGCCCACGTTACCTAGCGATTTCTCGTCGTCGTCGAAAAGCGGAACGGGATTTGTAGCTGAATGAAGTTTTGTCAACTCACTTTCATTTTTCTAAACTAATTTTCGCCGATCCGGCCGTCGCCCGTAGGCGCGCGGCGATTACGCTAATTCGGGGCCAACGGCGACGCAGGGGCCGGTAAAAAATATCTCGACGCACATAACCACCAGTAGCGATTAACGATCGTAGTGTCGATCTCATTCGATGATTGCGATAGCGACCATTTACGATTAAGCGATTGCGTTCGGTGAGCCGCAACGCTAATAGGGAATCTTCTCCCGTAGAACTGGCGTGATCGTGTTCAACTGTCGAATTAGGGATATAGCGGTATCGCCACCCTAAATTTTTGCCGCGTTCGGCGAGGTCGATATCTTCATAGTAAAGAAATAGCTTCGCGTTGAATCCACCAGTGGCTCGCAGATAGTCGCTTCGGAGTAGAACCGCCGCGCCGCACCAAGTTTCGACTAAGTCGCTGACGGCAAATTGGTTGGGAGTGTCGGGTTGCAGCCAGCCGCGGTCGGCGGAAAAACCTTCGCTGGTCCAATAGTTTCCGGTGTTATTAAGCAACCGGACGCGGGTTGGGCCAATCGGAACTTCAACGGTCCGTTCGGCTCGGGCGCGATCACTAGTTACGACTTCGCTTCCCGCGTGAAATACGGCGGGTCCGCCGTCAAGCACCGATAGTAAAACGCTTTTAGTATCGGGGTTAACGGGCACCCATAGGCAACCCGAGCCGTGCAGCCGACGGGCGCGCGGCGCTTTGGGAGCAGGGGGTTCGGGTGCACCGAAAGTGTCGCCGTACTGCATGCGCGCGCTCGTGTCTTGACCGTCGACAGTAACCCCGGCCACGGTGATGGCGCGTTCGGTAGTAATAGTTATTTTTACAAATTCACCCGCGAGAGTAATGCGGGGACAAGCTGCGCCCAGCGTAGGGTCGGCGCGTAGCGCAGTTTGTAGTGGCTCGAGCCAACCGGAGCGCACTCGGGCGTCACTATTTATCAACGCCACGAACTCAATACCGGTTAGATCCGCTAAGGCCAAGTTGTTGGCTCCACCGAAACCGAGGTTGGTTTCACTGCGGATTATACGGACGGCCGGCAATTCATTGGAAATTTGTTCGATCAAACCGTCGGTAGACGCGTTATCGATCAGAACGATTTCGAGTTGGCGGTCAGAGTCATTGGCTAGCAGTGCGTCTAAACAAGCGCGAGTTTGGTCACCGCCGTTGTAATTAACCACCACTACTCGGGTGGTAGGCGAATTCATAATTGAGCGGCTTTCAGTTCGCTTACTAATTGAGCCAGTGGTTTACGAAAATCGGGAAGGAGTTCTATTCCGGCTGCGGTTAACGCGGCGTTTTCAAGTACTGAGTTAGCGGGGCGAGGAGCGGGTCGAACCGGAAGGAGGTCCGAAGTTTTTATTGGCGCCACTCGGTTGGGATCAAGTCCGGCTGCTCGCAAAACCTCTTGGGCAAACTCAAACCAACTCACTGCGCCTTGGTTAGTGGCGTGAAATATTCCGGACCGCCGATCTACCACTAATCGCCGCACTAACGGAGCAAGATCGGCGCTAAAAGTGGGGTTACCGCGTTGGTCGTCTACAAAAGTCAAGCGGTCGTGCTCTTTAGCGAGGCGCAATATGGTCTTAACCATGTTGTTCCCGTTACGACCACAAACCCACGAGATGCGCAAAGTTAAGGCTTCGGGACCCGCGGCTGATTCGCCCGCTAATTTTGACGCGCCGTAAACCGATTGCGGATTTGGGCTGTCGGTTTCGACGTAGGCCGTGGATTTAGTGCCATCAAAGACGTAGTCAGTAGAAAAATAAGTTAGGTGGGCACCAATTAACCGAGCGGCCTCGGCCAGATTGGCAGTGCCGGCGGCGTTCACTCGTTGCGCTTTCGCGGCGTCGGCTTCGCAGTCGTCAACGGCAGTCCAAGCCGCGGCGTGAACTATCGCATCGGGTCGGTTGGCGGTAACGATTTCATCAACGGCGATGAAGTCGGTGATGTCGAGTGTTTTGTGATCACAGGCCACGACATCGTCGGCAGCAAACGCGGCTACTAAGTCGTGCCCCACTTGGCCGCCGGCCCCAGTGATAAGAATTTTCATTACTTGCTTCGCTGAAGGAGCGGCTCCCACCACCAGCGATTGCTGCGGTACCAATCGATGGTCGCGACGAGCGCTTCATGAAATTCGCGTTGCGTACTCCAGCCCAAAGCTTGTACTTTGCTGATGTCAATGGAGTAGCGCCGGTCGTGGCCAAGGCGGTCTTCTACGTATTCGATCATCGATTCGTCGTGGCCGAGAATCTCTAATACTGCGTCGGTGAGATCTCGGTTGGTTACTTCGTTGCCGGCACCGAGGTTGTAGACCTCACCAATCTGACCTTTGCGTAAGACGAGATCAACGCCCGCGCAGTTGTCTTCGACAAAACACCAGTCGCGGATGTTGAGGCCATCGCCGTAAAGTGGAACTTTTTTACCATCAAGCAAGTTGGTTACAAAGAGTGGAATAACTTTTTCGGGAAATTGATACGGGCCAAAATTGTTGGATGATCGGGTGACTATTACCGGTAGGTCATAAGTCTCGTGGTAGGCCAACGCGATTAGGTCGGACCCCGCTTTCGACGCCGAATAGGGCGAGCGCGGTTCGAGGCGGTCGGTTTCAGTGAACGATCCGGTTTCTATAGATCCGTAAACTTCGTCGGTCGAAATATGCACAAATCGTTGAACCCCCACCGTGCGAGCCACATCGCAGACCACATTGGTGCCGTCACAATTGGTGTGGACAAATTCGTCGGGCGAAATAATAGAACGATCGACATGGCTTTCGGCGGCGAAGTGAACCACTGCATCGTGTCCGGGCATAGCTTCATTGACATCGGCCCGTTTGGTGATGTCGCCTTTGACGAAGGTAAAGCGAGAATTTTGGCTCAAGTCGCGCAAACTCTCTCGGTTTCCGGCGTAGGTCAAGGCATCGAAAACGGTTACTGAGTCGTCGGTGGTGTTGAGAACATGACGGACATAGTTAGAGCCAATAAAACCGGCCGCGCCGGTGACGAAGATGCGCACGGCTAGGTGCGTAAAGCGAAGTGAGGTTGCCACATCGCTTCTATGTCGGCTCGGTGGGGATTGGACTGATCGCGTTGCGAGAGAACGGGGTCGGTAACTCCCCAGTCGGCTCCAATGGCGGGGTCGTCCCAAGCGACGCCTAGTTCGTCTTGCGCGTTGTAGTAACTATCGACCAAGTAGGTAATGGTCATGTCAGTTAATGCCGCGAACCCGTGCGCCACGCCCGGCGGAATGTAAACACCACGATGATCGTGGTCGCCGTCGGGTTTGGTTCCGAGATCAATCATTTGGGTAGCCCCGTCAGTGGGAGAACCGGCCCGTAAATCGTGCAGCACTACGCGCGCACTTCCAAACGGTACGTACCAGTAATCGGCCTGATGAAGGTGATAGTGGAGACCCACCACCGAACCGGCGCGGCGATCACCACGATTTCCTTGGATCATCTCGCGTCCATTAGGGAACCATTGCCGGCGGTAAGTTTCGATGAATATGCCGCGCTCGTCACCATGGATGTCGGGTTCGACAATGACTACATCATTAATAGTGGTTGAAGGAATAAGGGAAGCCATATAAGTTTTAACTCAATTCAACAAGGGAATGATCACCCAACATTAGGCGATAGCCAGACCCAGTTTTGTGAGATCGGGTTATCTCAACATGGCGCCCAATGAGCGAGTCGGTGATGCCGGTCGCTCCGGTAATCAAGGTTTGTTCCAGAACTACCGAATTATCAATCTCGGAGTCGGTGACCGAGCAATCATTAGCAATAGAGGTGAACGGACCGATAGTGCTGTTAGTCACCACGGTATTTTCGCCGATTACGGTTGGCCCGGAAATATGTGAACCCTTTACCACTGCGCCGGCGGCGATTACCACCTCGCCCACGATGGTCGATTTTTTGTCGACCTCGCCTGCGTTGGCGCCAGAAATAGTTTTTAATACTTGTCGGTTGCACTCCAGTAGCGGGTCTTTCTTGCCGGTGTCGATCCACCAGCCGCTTAGAACTTCGTGACGTACCACAAGCTTGCTATCGATTAGCCATTGAATGGCATCAGTAATTTCGAGTTCGCCCCGAGGTGAAGGAGCAATTGCCCGCACTGCTTCGTGAATTGTTTGGTCGAATAAGTAAACACCGACTAGGGCCAGATCGGAAGGAGGATCGAGAGGTTTTTCGACCAAGCGTACGACTTCACCGCTTTCGGTAACTTCCGCGACACCGAATTGGCTGGGATTATCAACATGGGTAAGCAAGATTTGTGCGGTGGGTGGCGATGTGTCGTTTTGTCGGGCTGCTTCGAATCGTTCAACGAATTCACCTAGCCCCTGTTCGAGCATGTTGTCGCCTAAGTACATAATGAAATCATCGGTATCGAGAAAATCAGCAGCGATAAGTACGCAGTGGGCGAGACCTAACGGTTCATCTTGGAGTAGATAAGTTATGCTCACTCCCCAGCGGGAACCGTCGCCTACCGCATTGCGGATTTCGTCGCCGGTTTCACCGATAACGATTCCAATTTCGTTGATGCCGATAGCCGCCATAGCTTCGATTCCGTAAAAAAGAATTGGTTTATTGGCGATCGGAACTAACTGTTTAGCATTAGTGTGGGTTATCGGCCGCAGGCGCGTGCCCGCACCACCCGAAAGAATGAGACCTTTCATATACCCCTTAAGACTACCTAAACCGGTGCTGAATTATTAAATACGGTAGCCTTGGAATTCAATCCAATATTCAATTCAAAGCTTAGGTATTTTATCTGATGGACGATAAAGAGATGAAGATAGGTATTCTCGTTGTAGCTTATAACGCAGCATCTACTCTCGCCGAAGTGCTTAATCGAATTCCTGCTGATTTTAAGTCGCGTATCACCGAAGTGATAGTGAGTGACGATCACAGCCAGGACTCCACCTATCTCGTGGGTATCGGATACCAACAGCAGTCGGATCTTCCGATTGAGGTAATTCGCCAGCCTAAAAATCTCGGATACGGAGGTAATCAGAAAGTCGGTTACCGCCTAGCCATTGAACGCGGCTTTGATATTATCGTTTTGCTCCATGGCGATGGTCAGTATGCACCCGAATGTTTACCCGACATGGTGGCTCCTATTGAACGCGGCGAA
>Ga0209702_10001816_pt1 | contig 39258 bp, 34 predicted proteins | sample FRY01_FD_187210 | JGI IMG/M metagenome (GOLD analysis project Ga0209702, IMG submission 187210) | Freshwater microbial communities from Lake Fryxell liftoff mats and glacier meltwater in Antarctica - FRY-01 (SPAdes) (version 2) | ecosystem: Environmental > Aquatic > Freshwater > Ice > Glacier...
GAAGGTGCTGTGATAGCAAAATTTCTGGGTGAGAAGATAGGCTCCGAGTGACGGGGTGAGGACGCTTCCGGGAAGGAGACAGGGATCGAGCGCCGGGGTGAAGGGGATGGCGTCGGGATCGTTTTTGTGTTGACCGCTTACGCTACAAAAGCAGGACGACGAAATACAAACAAGACGAGGAACACCTCGATACGATCTCCGGGGATTGTGAAGCTGTGATGAATCTCCGGTGAATTTTTTGAAGTCAGGCTAGCTTCTTCGGGGTGAACTTCATGCCGCGTTTTTTGTAGGTGTGTTGGTGGATGTCGACGATGAGGGCTTTGCGGTTGGGGAGGATGTGTCGCCAGGCCTCGGGCGGCATGTCGGAGATGATGACGAGGGCTTCCTCTTTGGGGACGGCTTCAATTTCAGCGATGAGGTCGTGCGCTTCGGTGCCGTCGGAGCGATGGGCTTTGGCGAGGATGGCGAGAGTTTCGTTCCAAGCATCGGACAGGAAAGTTTGGCGGGGTTTCCAGGAGAGGAAATCGGCACGGAGGGTGGCGGGCACGCCGATGCCGCGAAGGTGTCTGAGCGTTCCGCAAGCGAGAGAAAGCGCGCGCTCGAAGAGGTCGGTGCGGATGAGGGTGTTGGCGGTGCCGAAGCTGTGGAAGATGACGGTGGCTTGGCGGGGGCGGAGACCGGGCGGGTCGTATTCGCGGACGCGCGGGCCCCGGCCGCGGGCGAGGGAGCGGATGGTGGCGGGCCAGTGAAGGCGCTTGGCATGGTCGCCGGGGCGGAAGGGGCGCAGTCCACGCGGTTCACCGGGAGCGTCGCCCGCTTGGAAGCCATTGCCATGCCAGGCGTCATCGAATTCACCCGAGGCGAAGAATTCGAGAGGGACGAGGGGTTTGGGGAAAACGAGGATTTCCTGATGGATGACCGTCGAGGCCTTGTGTCGGAAAACACCGAGTGGAAAGGTTGAGCGGAAATAGGCTGCGTGCTTGGAGACGGCCCCGCGCTTCGGGATGGCGCCGCGGAGTTTTGCGGTGGCTGAGGAGCGGGCTGCGGTCCAGCTGGCATGGCTGTGGATCTTGGCAACGTGCGAGAGTTGGACTTCGAGATCGATGCTGTAGGCGTCGAAGAGGCTGCGGTGGTTGGTTTGCGTGAGTTTGAGGTCGAAGGCGGTATCGGCAAAGACGCGGGCCGGGGCGTGCAGTTGAAGTTTGAGCTTGGCGAGGTTCCAGCGGCCAAAAATGAGAACCATTGCAAGAAGAATCAACCCGGCAGCACCTAGGGCGATGAGGGCGCCATCGACCTTAAGCAGACCGGCGACCAGCAGGGCCACGGTTGCTCCAAGGAAGGCGGCCCCTCGCGGGGTGAGAGACATGCAGGATTATTGGGCGGGTTCGATGGCAACGCTTCCGGTGGCCATGGCGTGAGCTTTGGCTTCGGATGAATCGGGATGCCAGGGGCCGATGTGTTCGTTGAGTTGGAGATTGATGATCGCGCCGTCGGCCGAATTGAGAGGTCCGGATTCTTGGCCGGAATAGAGTGCTGAGGGGGTGAGGCGAACCCAGTCGATTTCACCCTGGAAGTGGGATACGGCTTCACCGGAACCGTTGACATCGCCTCCGATCACGAGGGGGAGCTTGTTGTCTTGGAGTGCGCCATTTTTCGAGGCGGAGGCGACGAGCTTCCCATCGAGGTAGAGCCGCGCTTCCGAGCCATCATAGACGCCCGCGATCTCGTGCCAGGTGTCGGCCTTCAAGAGCGTTGAGGGCGCGGAGGCGTTCAGGTAGCTGCCGCCGACGTGAATGGAGAATTCGGGACGTCCGTCGCTGATGAAGATGCCGTAGCCCGAGCTTTCGGTTTTAGTGATGAGACCGGTTCGGCCTTTGAAAGAAGAAGGGTTGAATCGGCATTCGAGAGTGACCTCCTTGGTGATCTTGAAGCGGTCGGAGGGGATGGCGAGCGATTGGTTGAAGCCATTAAAGGTCGCGACTCCGTTGGGGAGATCTTTCGATCGTTGAAACTCGAAGTCTAGGGGGGCGGCGATGGTCTTGCGGGGGAGATTGTAGGCGAATCCTTTCGCGAGGTATTCGCGATCGATATTGAAAGAGGGCGTGGCGTGACTTTGAGCGAGGAGGTCGGCGTCCCAGGTGATGAGAAATTTGAAGTCCATTGTTTCACCGGGTGCGAGAGTGGCGTGGTGGTGGTCTGGGAGGCAAGCCCAACGGGGATCGGCCGAGCCGTTTGAGATCACGGTGGCGGCGGGGCGGTCGGATGGGTTGCTGACGGTGACGGTGATTTCCTGATTGCCGGGCTTGTGGTTTTCGAGTTTGAGGGCGGGGGTGATTTTTACCGGCGAGGAGTTGAGTTTGTTGACCTGGGCGACCATCTCTCCGGAGATTTCGCGGACGTCCATGACTTCACCGACGGGAACGGCGGCAAGGGCGATGCGGTCTTTGCGAACGGTCACGATGTCGAAGTGGTGGAGGTAGCCCGCTTCGGGGATGACGCCGGGTTGGTGTCCCCCGGTGGTGGCGAGGGTGACGTATTCGATGCCATCGCGTGGTCCATCGTAGCGCATGGTGTGAATGTGCCCGGCGAAGACGGCGGAGACGTTGCCAGCGGCTTTGAGGCGTTGGTGGACTTTGTCCCAATCGTCGCCGTAGTTGTTGCCAAGCCAGCGCGGGTGGTGGAGGAAGAGGAAGACGTGGTCGGCTCCCTTGGCTTTGGTGAGGGTGGCGTCGAGCCACTTGAATTGCTCAGGGCTCATTTTTTGAGCAGCCGGTTTACTGAACGTTCTTTCGTCGGTGGCGGGGTCACCTTCGTCAGAGTAGAGGACGATGAACCAAGAATTTTTGTGTTCGAAGGCATACCAAAGCGGGCCGAAGTGGATTTCGTAGGCGTTCTCCATTTCGCCTTCTGGGCGTTTGGATTGATCCTTGCCGCGCCAGTAGATGTCGTGATTGCCAGCGACGGGAAACCACGGGCAGGTGAGTTCGCCCATGATTTCTTTGTATTCCTTCATCTCGCTCATCCAGACGTCTTCTTCGTTGTATCCTTGGATGAGATCGCCGACGGTCATGACGAGATCGGGTTCGAGGAGATTGGTGTCGCGGACGGCGTCGGCGAGGATCCTCACGCCATCGGGGGTGCCGCCGGTGCGGTCGCCGTAGACGATGAAAGAGAAGGCGTCCTTTTCTTCGGGGAGGGGGAGTTTGACGTCGCTCTTGCGTGAGGTGTCGAAGCGGTCGGGGGTGGCCTCGACGGTGGCATGCTTTTCGCCGTGGTGATGGTGGTGAGTGTGCCCGATGTTGGGATTTACCGGAAGAGGATCGGCCATCACGGAAGTGAGACAGAGAGTGGCGGGAAGGAGGAAGCGCATGATCATGAGAAAGACGGTTTTGTATTAACGGGGCGGAAGCGATGATTCTTTCTTGGAGCTGGTCATTGAAGGAGGAGTCTATCGGTGAAATGGATCAGGCGCAAAAAAATCCGGGCACCGCGGGTTGCGGTGACCGGATTTTTTGGTGAGTTGGGCTTGGTTTATTTGTAACCCTTGAGGAAGGCGACGAGGTCGGCGACGTCCTGGGGCGTGAGGGCCATTTGGTCGGCTGAGAGCATGAGGGAGTGCTTCAGGTCGTATTGATTTTCGATCAATTTCTTGGGAACGAGCTGGGTGAGGCCGCCGGTGGAGGTGATGACGGTGGGATCGCCGTTTGAGATGACGATGCCGTGAACGTCCTTGCCATCCTTCAGCTTGAGGCCTGAGCCTTTAAAACCGTGGGAGATGTCAGCGGAGGGCTCGACGATGGAGCGGGCGATGACGTCGTTGGGTTGGGCGCTTCCCCATCCTTTGAGGTTGGGGCCGTAGCTGGCTCCGACACCATTGAACTGGTGGCACATGATGCAGCGATTGGCGGTGGCCTTTCCTTTTTCGACGTCGCCGGTGAGCTTGAGAACGTCCTCGACGGAGAACTTGGGCGTGTCGGCTGCGGGCGCGGTGACGGCGGTGACGACGATTTTATCGGGATCGTAGATGCCGCGCGTCTTGAGCTCGTCGCGAAGTCCGAAGTCTTTCCAGTCGTCGTTGGAGTTCTTAAAGAGCCAGTAGGTGGCGTCCTTTTTGGTGAGGGGATTGTCGCAAAGGACGAGCATTGCTTCGGCGGCCTTGCGGTCGTTGATGAAGGCAATGGACTCAACCGCGAGGGCGCGTTCTTCGCCGCTCAGACCGGGGTAAACGGCGCGGGTCTGGAGGTCGGAGATGGCAGCGACCGGCCAGAGGCGCCAGGTGAGGCGGGCGAATTGGTTGCTCCATTCGTGCGGAGCACCGGGCTTGATGGCGTCCTTGATCGCGAGCCAGATTTCGCTTTCCTGGTTGGCGGCACCGAGTCCGATCGCTTCGACGGCGTTCTTGTCGTTGACGTCCACCTTGGGGGCCAGCTTGGCGAAGATGGCCTTGGTCTTGGCGGCGGGGAGGTCGCGAAGGGAGAGGGCGACATCGCGTAGGATTGCGGGATCGGAGTGGTTCGCGAGGGATTCGGCGTAGGGGAGGATGTCAACATCAGCCCGGCGAAGGGCGCGGTAGGCGGTCAAGGCGATCTGGGGATCGGGGTTGTTGAGCTGGTTGCGGCACTTTGAGAGACCGATGTCACCGAGATGGGGAAGAACCCAGATCGCGCGAGCTGCCACGAACTTGTTCGAATTCGTCATGAGCTTCTCAAGAGCGGGAATGGCGGCGGCTCCGTGCTTCTTAAGGGCCACAAATCCCAGGTAGCGGGTGTTGATGGCAGGGGAGCTGAGAGCGGTGATCGCTCCGTCGATGGTTGTGAGATCGAACTTTGGAACGACCGATTTGAAGCCTTTGGGGGCGATGCGGTAGATCGTGCCGGAGCAGGCGTCGTCGAGGTCGGCGTGGCCGCCGACACGTCCGTCGACCCAGTCGGTGACGTAGATCGCACCGTCGGGACCGACGGTGACGTCGGACGGGCGGAACTGGTATTGGATCTCGTTGTTGACCTTACCGCCCACGAAGTCGGAGCCGAAGAATTCATCGGTGTGGTTCGTGGTGGCGAAGGTGCCGCGGTTGAGTTCGAAGGCGGCCCCTTTGGGCTTGGGCTGGTAGTGGAAGACGGTGTTGCGACCGGGCTCGCAGGAGAGGAAGGAGCCGACGAAGTCATCACCGAGGGCGCCGTTTTCATACATCGTGACGCCGGTGGGCGAGCCTCCGCCGTAGATATCGCCGGCGTCCATGGTGCCGGGGTCGAGTTGACGCCAGTGGGCGCTGCCGTGCTCCTGATTGGGGCGGCGGGCGGATTGGTATCCCTGTTGGGCGGAGCGGGTGAAGTAGCCGGCGTTGCCGTATTCGAGGATGTAGGAAACGCGGCAGGCCGGTGGGTCGTCGTTGTCGTTTTGGAAGGTGTCGCCAAAGGAGTTCACCGATTGCTCGTAGGAGTTGCGGTAGCCGTGGCCCGTGATTTCGCAGTCGGTGCCATCGGGGTTCATGCGGACGGTGAAGCCGGCGGACCAGACGTGTCCGTCGTCGGATTTACGGCCGGCTTCTTTGATGTGGTCGACGAGGAAGTCGCCGCCACCGCCACGGTAGTTGCCGCCCATGTAGAAGGTTTTGCCGGAGTTGTCGGTGAAGACGGCACCGCAGTTTCCGTTGTTGAAGTAGAGTTTTCCGTCAGGGCCACCGGTCACGGAGTGGAGCGAGTGGTCGTGGTTGCGGGCGTTGAAGCCCGTGAGGATCACTTCGCGCTTATCGACGGCGGGGTCGAACTTGAGGTTGCGGTCAACGTCGGTGTATTTGATGAGTTCGGGTGGCTGGGAGACCCAGATTTCGTTGTCAAAGACGGCGACGCCGAGCGGGGCGACGAGGCCTTTTTCCTGTACGAAGGTGTGGGAGGAGTCGCATTGGCCATCGCCATTGGTGTCTTGCAGGACGGCGATGCGGTCGCCACCGGGGCGGCGGCCGTTGTGACGGCGGTAGTTGACCCCTTCTGCCACCCAGATTCGACCGGCGTGGTCGATGTCCATGTTGGTGGGGTTGTAGAGATCTGGAGTTTTGGCCCAGACGGAGACTTCGAGGTCTCCCATCACCTTGAAGGCATCAGCACCTACGGTTTGTGGGGCTTTTTCGGGTTTCCAGTCGGTCTCGGCGAGGACCGGGGTCATGAGGAGTAAGGATAAGGCGTATCGCATAGAGAGTTTTGTTACGGGTGGACATTGTGGCGGCTTTCACTGACGGAGCCATGTTTTTTTTTGCCATGATCCCTGCGGTGGATTCTGCAGCCGTCCCAAGTCCTGCTTTATTTCCGGCAGTGTTGGGGTGATTTCCCTGACCTTTGTGCAAGCCTACGGCGTGAACAGTTGTTTGCTTTGAAATGACATCACCGCCAACTAGGTGGGGCCCAGAGGGCCGTGCCGCCGAGGACTATCTCTTTCCTGCCGTGCTGAATGGCGTCAAGAGAGTGGCGCTTGAGGTCCTGACGGTGAAGGGAGACTTTCGTGAAAGACGGGCCAGCAGGAAAGAGGGTCTTGAATTTTGAGCGATTGTGGGAGAAAGAAGAGCGTGATCGACGAGCTACGCAGTCTGCTGGATGAGGGGAAAGTGAGCACGATGCCCGAAGTGCTGGAAGAGCATGGCACGGATCGTTGGAATTTTTCCAAGCTGCCCGAAGTCGTGGTGTTCGCGGAGTCGCGTGACGATGTCGTGGCGGTCATGAAATTTGCGCACGCCCACGACATTCCGGTGACGACGCGGGGAGCGGGAGTGGGATACGTGGGCGGCTGTGTGCCGATGGAGGGGGGCATTGCCCTTTCGGTGGCGCGCATGAAATCGATCAAGGAGATTGCGCCGCGGGATGGCGTGGTGGTGACCCAACCCGGGGTGATTTTGCATGACTTGCAGGAAGCGGTGCGGGAACTGGGTTGGTATTATCCGCCGGATCCGGCTTCGTTGAAGGAGTGCTCGATTGGTGGGAATCTCGCGACGAATGCGGGTGGACCGCGGTGTTTGAAATACGGCGTGACTAAGAATTACGTGTTGGGTCTTGAGGTGGTTTTGGCGAATGGCGAGGTCCTCAAAGTGGGTGGACGTTGTCACAAGAATAAGACGGGTTTTGACCTTCTGCACCTTTTTGTGGGCAGTGAGGGAATGTTGGGAGTGATCACCGAAGCGACTTTGCGGATCATTCCGCATCCGCAGGATCGGGCGATGCTGACGGCGACGTTTGCCGAGTTCACGGCGGCGGCGGGGGCAGTGCAGGCGATTTTGAATGCGGGGCATTTGCCTTCGGCTTTGGAGATTACCGATTCGTTTACCTTGAATGCGGCGCGTGATTATTTGGGGGCTGATTCATTTCCGGAGGGGGAAGCGCATTTGATTGTGGAAATCGATGGGCGGAGCAAGGCGATTGCGAGTGAGCTGGAGGAGCTCGCTTTGGTTCTTGAGGGAGCGGGAGCGCTTTCCCATGAAATTCACGGCGATGCGGAAGCTTGTGAGAACGTCTGGCAGTTGCGTCGTGATTTTTCCTATTCGCTTCGGGCGACGGGCCTCACGAAGTTGAACGAGGACATTGTCGTGCCGAGATCCAAACTGGTGGAACTGGCGGATTTTGCGGCCGGCTTGCAGGAGAAGACGGGGATTCCGGTGGCCTGTTTTGGTCACGCTGGTGATGGCAACATTCACACCAATCTCATGGTGGAGGATTACGATGACCCGGTCATTCGGGAGAAGGCCGATGCCGCTCTTGATCTCCTCTTCACTTGGGTTTTAGAAAACGGGGGAGTCATTACCGGCGAGCACGGGGTCGGCTTGGCGAAGAAACGTTGGATCAAGGATGCGCTCGGCGAGGTCGGTTTTCAGGCCCATCTCGATGTCAAGAACGCCTTCGACCCCAAGGGGATTCTCAATCCCGGGAAGTTTCTGAGCGAGTAGGGAGGGGCTGCCGTTGGGGGATCATTGCCTTCTTCGCCTTCCGATCGCGAGAAGACCGGCGAGGCTGAGGAGAAGGGTTGCAGAGGGTTCGGGGATGGCTCCGGCGAGAATGGTGGTGTTGGGTTCGGATTCCCAGGCGTAGGCGGCGATGACGGCGCTGGAGGAAGTGACGTCTTGGAGGAGGGCGTAACCGTAATGGGAGCCGGTGGTGGCTTCGAAGCGGAAGCCGAGATAGGCGTTGTTCATGTAGAAAGGTCCACGAGGAGCCCCAGGTTCGCCGTCACCACCTCCGCTGGCAAGCACCCCGGCAAAAGCTTCAACAGTATTTAAGAACCTAAAGTCTGGATCACCGAGAATTGCTCCGATTGTCTCGTGTTCTGAAAGAGGGGCCAATTCGTTGAGAAGTAATCCTGAGGGGGTTCGATAAATAAAGAGGGTGTTGATTGGGGCGACGACTCGAATGTCTGAAAAGGTTTCAGTTGAGGACGTTTGCAGTCCCCAATCAATTTGGCCATCGTTGTTAACATCCATCTGAAATGATCTCACATAAGGAGGATCTGCAAGGATGTTGCCAACGCGGATATTGGAAGTTTGGTAGATGACAACACCAGAAGCCGGGAGTGACAGGAGGCTGAGGAGCGGAAGGAACTTGAGGTGCATGATCAGGGGTGGGGGACCTTTGGAAAACTGAGGATAGTTTTTCGGGAGCTACGATCTCTCTCGCCTTCCTATCATTAGAAGGCTTGCAAGGGCGAGGAGGAGAGGGGCGGAGGGTTCGGGGATGGCTCCGGCGAGAATGGTGGTGTTGGGTTCGGATTCCCAGGCGTAGGCGGCGATGACGGCGCTGGAGGAGGTGACGTCCTGGAGGAGGGCGTATCCGTAGTGGGAACCCGTGGCAGCCTCGAAGCGGAAGCCGAGATAGGCGGTTTTTCCGTTGAAGGGGCCGCTAGGATCTCCGGGTTCACCGTCGCCGCCTGAAATTGCCAAAACAGCGCCAAGTCCATCAAGGACTGTTAAAAACTGGAGGTTTGGATCGCCTAAAATGCTAGTGATCGGGACGTCAATCAGCAGAGGAGCTAACTCAGTTCCAAGACTTGGGTCCACTGAATTTGGCCGATAGATAAATAAGGTTGAAGACGGCGCATTTAGCCCCACGGACGAAAAGGAGCTTGTTGAGCCAGTGCCGATTTTCCAATCCGTGATCCCATCGTTGTTTACATCCATCAGGAATGACCTCACATAAGGAGGATCTGCAAGGATGTTACCGACGCGAATATCGGAAGTTTGGTAGATGACAACACCAGAAGCCGGGAGTGACAGGAGGCTGAGGAGCGGAAGGAGCTTGCGATGCATGATCAGGGGTGGAGGACCTATGGAAAACTGAGGATAGTTTTTCGGGAGCTACGATCTCTTTCGCCCTCCTATCATTAGAAGGCTTGAAAGGGCGAGGAGGAGAGGGACGGAGGGTTCGGGGATGGCTCCGGCGAGGATGGCGGTGTTGGGTTCGGATTCCCAGGCGTAGGCGGTGATGATGGCGCTGGAGGAAGTGACGTCCTGGAGGAGGGCGTAACCGTAGTGGGAACCTGTCGCGGCTTCGAAGCGGAAGCCGAGATAGGCGGTTTTTCCGTTGAAGGGGCCGCCCTGGGATCCGGTGTTCACTACGCTTGTGGCAAGGCCACCTCCCCGAGACGTGAAAATGTCGAGGAGAATATGTTCGGGATTTCCGATGATCGAACCAATTGCTGTGCCAGTGGCTAACGGTTTTATTTCATATCGAAAACCGCCCGCTGCACCTCCTTCTGGTTCGTGGTGAACAAAAAGAGTTGAGGCAGGTGTCTCTCCCACAGGAAGAGAGAGTCCCAGCCGTGAAAATGACTCTGAACTTTGGGTGCCCAACGCCCAATCCGTGATTCCGTCGTTGTTCACATCCATCAGGAATGACCTCACATAAGGAGGATCTGCAAGGATGTTACCGACGCGAATATCGGAAGTTTGGTAGATGACAATACCAGAAGCCGGGAGTGACAGGAGGCTGAGGAGCGGAAGGGATTTAAATTTCATGAGTGGGAGTTTTTTGGGTTTTAGGGTCCTTCTTTTCTGATGCGGTAATAACGTTCTTCGTCGCGAGGGAAGCGGTAGAAAGTGAGGGGGAGAGGGCCTTGGTTGGAGGTGATGACAGGCGGGAACACTTGGTTGGCAAAGGTGATCGCGGAGGTCCAGTTGAGGAGGTCTTGGGATTCTTCGAGCTGGTAGGTGACTCCTACAAATCCATGGAAAGTGAAGGTCAGGTATTCTCCGCTGCCTTGATTCACGCGAGAAATTAACTCGATCTTTGGCTGGATTGGATCGGGGTCCAGGTTTCCGGAGATGACGAGTGAGAAGTCTTGGGACTGGCCAGTGCTTTGTTGATACTGATCGGTGTTTAAAACCAAGTTGGTCGAAATCAAGGTGCCTTTGTGGCCCACCTTCAGAGTGTAGGTTCCTGCAATGGGATTTTCGATGACGATTTGTTCGACGTTGTCGAGAAGGTTGGTGGGTGGAGGGGTCTGAGCGGCTGGATCTTCAGTCGCGGCAACGACTCTGGTGGCCGGTGTGAGCGGATTGAGTGGATCGAGGACCCACGGGCGGTGGACGTTTCCGTTGGGATCAACGATCCAGAGATCGAGATCGTTGACGAGATTCTTGGGGTGGGTGGGATCATCGGCGGGGTCGTTTTCCGGGTCGAAGTTTCCGACATCAAGGGCGAGGGGGGACGCTGATTGATAGGGAGGATCGGTCCAGCAGATCATGGCCCGGATCTCGGAGGAGAGGCCATCGTGCTCGAAGGGGATTTCGATGGTGATGTTATCGGAGTTGTCGAGGTTGTTGCTGGGGTCGATGAGGGTGTGTTCGCAGATGTGGGCGGTGCCGGAGCCGCTGCGAAGGTTGTCGACGAGGAGTTGGGCGGCCGCGTTGGCATTGACCATCCCCCATCCGAAAAAGTAGTCCGGCCCGACAAGATTGGCGGAATCGGCTGCGGCTCCAAGGTGACTGGGAACCCGGACAGTTTCATATTCGGTGGCGGAGTTTTCCTGAAGGCGCTCCAAGAGATAAGTGAGCTGGGTGCAGTCGGTGGCGGTGTTGAGGAGGAGGGCTTTCCAGGTGGACGCGAGATAGGTGGGGCCGGCGCTATCGAAGTTCATTTCCTGGAGAAGGGCGAGGGTGTCTGAGTAGATTTTAAGGTGAGATTGGTAGGCGATACCTTGTGGTCCATTACCTTGACGGGCTAATCCTAAAATGCTTGCTACCGAGATAGTGTGTGCCTCCTCTCCCTCAAAAGTTTCGCCAATGCCGAAGTGTATGCGTGTAGCGAGACCGGGGCGTTGATTGCTTACCCCTCCCTTATCCCAAATGCCAATCATGGGGAGTTATGGGGCCGGGAGTGGAAGGGTACGGGCGCCGGTGGCGTCTTCGAAGAGGGCGGAGCCGTTTGGCCAGAGGGTGTCGGCTTGGGTGACGCGGGCGGAGTTGCTGTCGGAGAGATATCCTCCGTTTTGAGGGGTGGCGGGTTGGTTCTTGAGAATGGTGTGGAGGTTCGCTTTGGCAGCGTGTCGCTCTTGGGTGGTGGGGCGGGTGATCTTGCGGGCCTTTGAGGCTCTGAGAGTATTTTGCAGGCCTTCTTGAATGAGGTCGGCGTGCTTCCAATACTCTTTTTTGTCGTGCTCGATCGCACGGAGGGCTTGTTGATGGGCTCTTTCCTGAATTTCTAGTGGGGTGAGGTTTCGGGGGAAGGAATCGGCGACGAAAGGATTTTGGATGAGGATCATTTCCTCGTAGTCTGTCATTCCGTCGCCATCTCGATCTTGAACTTTGTTGAGTGATTTTGAGTCGAGCTGGAAGAGGGCGCACCAGAGATCACACCAACCATCGCCGTCGAGATCCTGAAGAAAGCGAGTGTGCTGGAAATCACCTCGCGTGTAAGTCGCGCTGGGGGATCCATGTGAATCGGTTGAGAGGTGGACGGATGAATTCTCCGAAGAGAGTCTATTTTGGGCCTGAGCATGCAATATCAAGACCGACAATGAGAATAGCAGGAGGAACTTCATTGATTGAGATCATAGAGAGGGGGGGGGGGGGGGGGAGTCCACTGAAATTTCATTAAAAGGTTGCTTTGTTATAGGTCGTTGATGCTTAATTATTTTTAGGGGTGTGGTTTCATTTTTGCGGGAGGCCGCGTTACTTGCGGGGGAAAAGTTGGTTTGGAGTGGGCGAGGGCCTGTTTTGGTCACGCTGGTGATGGCAACATTCACACCAATCTCATGGTCGAGGATTACGATGACCCGGTCATTCGGGAGAAGGCCGATGCCGCTCTTGATCTCCTCTTCACTTGGGTTTTAGAAAACGGGGGAGTCATCACCCAGGGCGATCAATTGGAAACCTCTCGTTCATAATAAAGCGTTCAAATGTGCCAATTCCCGTTAGGTCACTTTCCTGGAGTATCAAGGAATTGCGCTTGCTAATTGATCGCCCTGAGTCATCACCCGCGAGCAGTGGATTTCGCTAGACATTCCGCCAATGGAATAGAAGGATGAAGGTATGAGGAAGATCACACCCCAGGATGTCCGAAAGCTGCAGCATTCCGGAGAGGCCCTCCTGCTCGATGTTCGCACTCCGGCGGAGATTCGGCAGAGCGAGCTCGAAGCCTGCAAGTGTGTTCCGCATGAAAAAGTGGGGGCGTGCCCTGATCTCGATCAGCTCCCCAGGGATCGTGAGATCATTATTATTTGTGCTTCGGGGAAGCGGGCGACGATGGCGGCGGAGGCGCTCGAAGGAAAAGGGTTCACCAATCTTGCCATCATGGAAGGCGGGGTCAATCAATGGAAGAGCGACGGGTTCCCGGTGAAGGAAGGGAAGGGCGTGATGTCGCTGGAGCGGCAGGTCAGACTTGCGGCCGGGGCGTTGGTGGCGATTGGAGCGGCTCTCGCGTATTTCGTGAACCCGGCGTGGATTCTGTTACCCGGTTTTGTGGGTTGTGGACTTGTCTTTGCCGCGCTCACTGACACCTGCGCGATGGGGATGATGATTGCCAAGATGCCTTGGAATCGCTGAGGGAGTCTTACCGTTTTCGGGGAACGATCAGATCTCGCGTGATTAGATCGCACTTTCAGCGCTTCCTATTCTTCGGATCGGGTGAGGCTGTCTTGGTTCGCCTCGTTGAGGCTGAGAATCGGGGCCTGCGAGCCTTCGCAATGTTGCGATCGTCTCGTTGAGGTTTGGAGATGAAGGGCTACTTGGAGCCGTCGGCTTTTTCGTCTGGGAAGGTGATGCGCATTTGGCCCTCTTCAAAGAGGATGCGGCCATCGCCTTCGGTGGTGATCTCTTCTTCCATCCACGTGAGTTCTTGTTCGAAGAGGTTGGAGAGCTCTTTGAAAGAGCTTTGAGTGAAGAAAAGGAAGCCTTGGGGAACGCGGATTTTTCCGAACTTTCCGCCGACGGCGAGGAGGTTCCAGAGGCGGCCTCCGTCTTTGTGAATGTAGGTGGTGTGGGAGTCGTCTTCCTTCTTCTTGCGCTCGACGCGGACGAACATGGAGGTGGTGTGTGGGCGGCCTTTGACTTCGCGCTCGATGATGATTTCGGCGCGGCCCCCTTCTTCTTTGTCAAAGCGGACCCAGACGCCTTTGAGGGCGACGTGGTCGGCGAGTTGGCCCTCTTGCCGGACTTTGAGAGTGTTGGCGAGCCAAGTGTTGAGTTCCTTTTCGGAGATGGTGATGGGCTGCCGGTTTTTGGCAGCCATTTCCACCATGATGGGGACGCTGGAGGGGTTGAGGACTCGGTCATCTTCGGCGCGGCCCTCAATATTGCTGAGGTCCTGACCTTCGAAGCTCAGATAGACTCCGTAGCCAAGGGCACCCACGAAGGCGAGGGCAAAGATTAGGAAGAACCGCTTCATTGGGTTAAGGTTGCTGATTCCTTCCTCGCTGACAAGTCCCCATCGCCAGGGGCATTAATCGCTGGACTTTTTGGACTTGGATTCCTTCTTCGGTTTGCTGTCTTCTGTGGCTTTTTTCTCACCTGCTTTGTAGGATTCCGAGCGGTAGTCAGTCTCGTAGAAGCCGGAGCCTTTAAAGATAACGGCAGCGCCGGTGCCGAGGAGGCGCTTGACTATTCCGTCGCATCCTTCCTGTGGGCAGTCGGTGAGTTTGGCGTCGTTCATGCTCTGGAACACTTCGAAGAGGTGTTGGCATTTTTCGCATTTGTAGTCGTAGTTGGGCATTGTGATGAGGGGGTTATGCTTCTTCGTTGGGGAAGTTTTCGAGTTCCCAGCCGGAAATGCCGACTTCGTCGGCGAGTTCCTTGAATTCGGCGATTTCAGGAGGAGAGAAGAGGAGTCCGCCGGCGGTTTCGGTGCGCTTGCGGAAGCCAGCTTCGATCTGGCCGGGGAGAAGGCATTGATCGTTGCCGTGTCCGAGGACGTCATCGAGAACGGCCTTCATATTGGCGGATTGTGATCCGTGAACGTAAGAGCCGCTGTTCCAGGCATCGGGGTGAATGACCTGGAAGTAGAAGCAGGAAGTGGTTTTGGCTCCTGAGCGACCGCGCTCGGTCGGGAGGTTGCCACCGATGAATCCGCCCACGAGTTCGTTGATGAGAGCCATGCCGTAGCCCTTGTGGGCTCCGAAGGGGAGGAGGGCGGCGACTTCGTTGGGATCGAGGGTTTCCTTGCCATCTTTATCGATGGCTGCGCCGGGAGGGAGGGGTTTGCCTTCGCGCTTGAGCTGCTGGACGCGGCCCATGGCGACGGTGGAGGTGGCCCAGTCGATGACGATGGGGAAGCCGTTGGCGTCTTGTGTGGGAAATCCCCAGGAGTGGGGATTGGTGCCGAGAGTGGGGTGTTTCCCAAAAAAGGGCACGACTTCGGCGAGGGTGGAGGTGCAGTTAGTGTAGGCAATATAGCCTCGTTCAGCGGCTTTCATGACATAGCCACCGCCCCAGAGGTAGTGGAAGGCATTGTCGATGGCGACCTGGCCGATTCCGTATTCGTCGGCCATTTCGATACAGCGGTCGATGGCGGCGACGGCGACAGCCTGTCCGAGCTTTTTGTGTGCGTTCCAGACTTCGCTGGCTTTGAAGCGGTCATTGACGACTTCGATTTGCGCGCCGGGCACACAACCACCGGTGGCTGAGCCGAAGAGGTGGTCGAGATGGAGTGCTTTCAGGGCATTGTGGGTCCGGATGCCGTGACGGGTCGCGTCATGGCAAACCTGGGCTGCGATTGTTGATTCGTCGGCGTCGTATCCGCGGGCCTGGTAGGCTGCTTTGACCAGCTCATCGTGTTTTTCAGCCGGGACAATGTGGAATTCGCTCATGAGTTGTGTGGCTGGTTTTTCGGAAGCAGAGACTGCTCGCTTTGTAAGCAATGGCAAGTCTCAATAGCTCCTCTGAAGGTGAAAAAGAGGGCGGGTGGAATTGAGAGCGAGGAGGGATTTCATTCCCTCACTTTACGCGTAAGAACGAGGGTCGCAAGGAGGGCGGCAACGATCAGGGTCGCCAGCCAACCTGCCAATCCGAAAGACATCAAGGTATAAGCAATCGCGGCCCCCGCGGCGGCGATGATCGCGTAAGGGAGTTGGGTGGCAACGTGTGAGGTCGGGGTGCATCCGGCTGCGAGGGCGGAAACAATCGTAGTGTCGGAAAATGGGCTGCAATGATCGCCAAAGACGGCTCCTCCAAAGACGGCGCCGATCGTCATGGAAATGAGTTGGTGAACTTCGGGGTCTGGAAGGTCGACCCCCATTGTGAGAACCAGGGGGAGTGCGATGGGCATGAGGAGGCCAAAGGTTCCCCAGGCAGTTCCAGTGAGAAACGAGGTGAGGGCACCCACAATGAAAATGGCGAGAGGAATCTGGGAAGGCGTGATTTGATCTCCGAGCATTTGTCGGAGGAGGAGGGAAGTTTCGAGACTTTTAAAGATACTCCCAAGAGTCCACGCGCAGACCAGAATCAAGAGGGCGGGGAAGAGGGAGGAGGCCCCATCGAGCATGTGTTGGGGAGCTTCGGCGCGTTTTCCTTTCGGGAAGTAGAGGAAGGCGGTGAGGAGGGCGACAAAGCCTGCGGCAACCATGGCGTAGGGAACGCCGTCAGAAGTGAAGGCATTCTGCCAGGACCAGATTTGGCGGTTCTCTTCAGTAATGACGGGGTCTTGCCAAAGATAGATGAAGGCGGGGATGGTGAGAACGAGAACGGCGAGGGGAATGAGGGCAACTTTGGGTGAGGATTCGGTGACCTTGCCTTGGTTCTTTTCGAGAGGAACTGGCATCGCCTTTTTCATGGGGCCGATGTGCCAGGCTTTGAAAATGACCAATGGAATGAGGAGGAGGCTGAGAAGGCAATAGGGGTTTGAGGGAATGGAGGCGAAGAAGAGGGCGGCGGGATTCACCTCGAATGGGGCCTCTTTCAGCGAGGCGGAAATGATCGAGAGCTGGGCCGCAATCCAAGTCGAGATGAAGGCGATACAGGCCACGGTCGCGCTGGTGGAATCGATGAGGTAGGCTAGGAATTGGCGGGAGATGCGTAGTCCATCGGTGAGGGGGCGGGCGACCCGGCCTAGCAGGATAGCATTGGCGAGTCCGTCAAAGAAGCAGAGCAGACCTAATCCGTAGATCCCAAAAAGGAGCTTTTTTTGAGGATCGCGGGAATTGCCTTTGAGGAGTCTTTGGAGGATGGCGGTGAAGCCTCCGCCTTTCTCGAGCAGGGTGGCAAAGGCGCCGAGGGTGAAGGTGAAGATGATGGCGCTGAGGTTCCAGGTGCTGGAGCCGATGGAAGGGAAAAGGTGGTCTTCGAAGAGACAACGGATGGCCGGGATGGGGTAGGGTCCGGCGAGAAGGAAGGCTCCGGTGACGGTGGCGGCGAAGAGTGAAAGCGCGGCTTGCCGTGTCATCAAGATGAGGATCAGGGCGACAAGAGGAGGAAGAAGGGGGATGAAATCCACTCCGGAGGAATAAGGGATGTCTTTGCGGGTTGAAATGAAAAAGGCGCCCGGTGAGGGTCGCCTTTTGGGAGGGTTGAGTTCCGGGAGATTACTCGGAATCAGTGGGATCGTCTTTTTTGAGGCTGTTCCCGCGTTGGGCACGCTTTATGTTTTGAGCGTAGATTTCTTTGGCATTTTCGGCGCCCGCTTTGACGTGATCGGTGTCGCCATTCGCGATGAAGGTGTCGAGGATCCCTTCGGCCCAGGGTTCGGTCTCCTTGACGACTGATTGGACGATCTGCATTTGCTCGGAGGTGCCGGTAGCGATCCTGGTGATGTCGATCCAGAACTGGGAGCGATCTTCTTCGGTAATTTCAGGGCCTTCTTTTAGGAAATTGATGAGTGCGGAGAATCCGGCGCTACGAAGGGCACTGTTCTTTTCCTTACCGGTGAACTCGAGAAGGACCACAAACTGGGAGGGATCCGGCCAACTCCGCATGGCATTGATGGCGGCGACTTTCATCTTGTCGTTATCACCTTTGAGGGCGGCGTCAACCATGTCAGCGGCACCATCTCCGCCGGCGGATCCGATGAGACGGAGGAGCGCGAGCTTGGAATCTTCATCAGTGCTGTTCTTATAATTAATGAGGATCGCGTTGCTGAACTTCTCCGGATAGGGAGAATCCCGAATCACACTTCCGAGAGTGTCGACCGCGGCGTTCTTCACGGAAGAGTCACCGGAGAGGGTGATGATGCTCAGAAGGCTCTCGAAGTTCTCATTGGTCACCATTTTCCGGGTGGCTTGGAGCGCCCCTTTTCCTGCCGCAGGATCAGCGGTCTTGCTGGCGTATTCAATCAATTTTTCGAGTGAGGACTCAGCTCCGCGGAATCCGAGAAGTTGGAAGAATTTCAGCCGAAGCCCGGAATCGATGGAGTCAGCGGTGGCTGTGGCAACGATCTTGGCATCGATATCCGAGTCGTCGGAGGTCGCGATGTTGAGTGCTTGCAGGAGGGTTTCACGCTCTCCTTCTTTGGTCGCTCCAGGGGTGGTGAGTTCTTCGAGGATGAGATTGACCTGGTCACCATTCAGCTTGATTTCCTTGGGAGGGTTCGAGGGATCCTTGAAATGGGCGGTGATCTCGTTGATCTTGGCGTTGCGGGCACTTTCGCTACGTTTGTCCATGTAGACTAGCGCGGCGATGATGATGGTGATGGCAAGAACTGAGGTGATGACGCCTTTTGCGGCGTTGCTCATCCCTTTCTGTTGATTGGGCAGTGCCACGGAGGGGAATCTAGAATTACTCGGGGGTGCTGATCCTGGAGTGGGCGCGGGCGGGGTGACGGGAGCTCCAGCAAGGGCTGCTACGGGTATTGCGGCCGGAGTGGCAAAGTTGAACCCGGAAGTGCCGGTGATGAAAAGTGGCTTACCGGCGGCAGGAATCGCAGCTGCGACGACGGGGGTTGGTGGCACTTGTGCAAGCGGAGCAGGGGCCTCTTGTCTTGCCTCTGCATTTGCAGGTTTCGCAGCAGCGGTAGCGGCAGTAGCAGCTGCACCCACGAGGAGTTTGAGGCTTGACGGCTTATGAGGTGCGGGTGTCTGGGCGCCGGGACCAGTTCCGGTCCCGGTATTGAGAGTCACCGAGCCGGTTGATTTGGCGGCTGTGTGGATGGACGGGGCTTGCCCTTCCGGGGGGAGAATGGGCTGGGGAGTGGTGAGTGTCCCAATCGGTCCGGTGGGCATTTGTGCCCGCAAGCCCGGGGTACTAGGAGTGACGATCTGGGGTGTGGTTCCCGGAGCGAGAGTGCCTTCTGCCGGGCTGTGCTCGCTCATCAGGAAAAGCCTGAGCGATTCCCGGGCATCGCGTGGGCGATCTTCCATGTTACGGGAAAGGTGCCACATGACCCATTTACAGAGCCACTCGGGAAGATCGGGGCGAAGTTGCGCGATCGGAGTGACGGTGTGCTGAAGGTGGGCGTTCATCACCTGAGTCGTAGTTTCGCCATCGAACGGGTAGTGTCCGGTGAGGCAGTAGTAGTAGACGCAACCCATGGAATACATGTCGGTGCGTTTGTCGAGCGAGGTGCGCTCGAACTGCTCGGGAGCCCTGAAGTGGCTGGAACCAAAGACGGAGTCTCCCTGATCGATGGTTTGAAGCGAGGGCTTGGGCGAGAATTTCGCGAGCCCGAAGTCCACGATCTTCATCTGAAAGCGTCCGCTGGGGAGCCAGGTGATCATCATGTTGGTGGGCTTGATGTTGCCGTGAACGAGATCGAGATCCTGCGCAGCGATCAAGGCTTCCTGACTCTGGACGGCGACTTCCCGGAAGTCCTCGAAGGTCAGGGTGCCTCGCTCGATCATTTCGTTGATGGTGCGCCCGGAGAGGAGTTCCATGACAACGTAGGGCCCATCGTTATCAACCCCGGCATCAAAGACGGTCACGATGTGCGGGTGTTGCACGGAGCACAAGGACGCCGCTTCATTCAGCATGGCCTTGGTGGCTTCTTCCTGGTTTTCGTAACCGCCCTCGGGGAGGACTCGCTTGATCGCGACTTCGCGGTTCAGATGGCGGTCGTAGGCGCGGTATACAGCGCCAACGCCTCCCTGGCCGATCTTGCTGCGAATTTCATAGCGGTCATCACTCATCATAAATCTCACGAACTCTCGCTATCAGTGACTTGGAATCAAGCTCAGTTATTGACAATTATGTCGTTTGGAAAGTCAGGCCAGCTGATCAGGGCGTAGTTGTTCTCGGAATCTACCGGACCGATGGAGAGTTTGTGGGCGCGCCTAACAAAGACTCGATCATCGAGAAGGGCGATGTCCTGATGGTCTGCGGACGAAACGAGGATGTGAGAAAGGCGCTCAATACTTAGGTTAAGCCCAGTGCGGCGACGAGCTTGTTGGTGGCGTGGCCGTATTCGACGTAGGAATGGTAGCACTGCTGCCAATCGGGCTCGGTATCATCGACGGCGTGGAAGACGGTGGCAACATGGGGCTCGATGGCGAGGCCTCCGGTGTAGCCGTCGTTTTTGAGAGCGGTGAGGATTTCGCGAACTTTGGCCTGGCCTTGTCCGGGAAGAGTGTATTTTGCAGGTTCGGCTTCTCCGGCGGGTGGGTTGGTGCAGTCCTTGATGTGGACGTGGACGACGTGGTCTTTGACCTTCTGATAGAATTCAAGCGGATCCTGCCAAGGGAAGGGCTCAGGCTTGGCGCGATCCAACTGGAAGACGGGGTTGGCGGTGTCGAAGACGAGTTTGAGGCCGGGGACTTCTTCGACGAGGCGAAGGGTGTGTTCGGCGGAGAATCCCCCCCAGTTCATGCAGTTTTCGTGAATGGCCTGGAGTCCGGCGTCGGCGAAGCGGGCATGAATTTCGCGGAGACGGCGGAATCGCTCTTCTTCGAATTGCTCACTTCCCCAGGGTTCTTGGGCGTAGGACATGATGCGGATGAGTTTGGTGCCAAGGCGTTGCATGCGGGGGATGGCGCGTGCGACTTCGGCGAGGGTGATCTCGAAGTCCGAGGAGATTTTTTTGCCCCAGTTGCCAATGAGAGATCCGAATTCAGGGATGGTGATCCCGGCGGCCTCGAGCTGGCCGTCTACGGTCTCGAATTCCTCCTGTGGAAGTTCGTGGATGTTGGAGCCGTTGACTCCGCGCGCGGAGATTTGGGTCCAGCCGATTTCCTGGGTGGCCTTGATCTGGGTTTCGAGGTCGCGTGCCGCTTCGTCGGCGAATCCGGTGAGATACATGGAGGTGAATTAAACCCTTATGCGGTTTAGGGAAACCCTAAAGGTGTTACTTTGTGCCCAGTTTTTGTGCCATCTCTTCGAGTGAGATTCCTTTGGTTTCTGGAACCATGAGGTGAACCCAGATGAGTTGAAGAACCATCATGAAGGCGAAGAAGCCGAAAATTTGAGTCGCGCTGAAGGCTTCCATGGCGAGTGGGAAGGCGAAGGTTAAGATGGCGGCGAAGACCCAGTGGGTGGCGCTTCCGAGGGATTGACCGAAGCCGCGAGCAGCGGCCGGGAAGATTTCCGAGATGAAAACCCAGATTACGGCACCCTGGCCAACGGCATGGGCGGCGATGAATCCAAGAATACAGATGAGAACGAGAATGCTGCCGGCTCCGGTGTTTTCTTTGGCGATTGAGAGAGAAGTCGAGGCGACTTCATTGAGCTTGTCCTCGCTGAGATTTTCTGGGGTGATTTTTCCGATGTATTTTTCCGGAAGGAGGGAAATGTCAGCCGCAATGGCTGAAGCTTCCTTTTTGAGGTTGAGGGCATCCGCGGCGTTGGCGAAGGGGGCTTGGTAGTGGTGGAAGGCCCAAGCGCAGATGGCAAGAGAGGCAATGTATCCGAAGGAGCCGATGTAGAGGAGGGTGCGGCGTCCCAGTCTGTCGATGAGGCGAAGGCCAACGAGGGTGAAGATGAGGTTGACGAGAGTGATCAGTGAGGCGTTGAAGAGTGATTCGCCGGGGTCGAATCCCGTCATACCAAGAATTCGCGGAGAGAATCCGAGGATGGCGTTGATGCCCGAGAGTTGGTTGAAGAACGCAATGAGGAAGGCGAGAATGATGGCGACCTTTAGGTGCTTTCCATAGCCTGAGGGGTTTTCCGTTTTAAGACTGGATGCTTTGGCAATCTCCGCGATTTTCGCGTCAAGTTCAGCGTCGGTGAAGGAAGGGTTGATTTCGGAGAGGATTTTCTTTCCTTCGTCGCGTCGACCTTGATCGATGAGCCAGCGAGGGCTTTCGGGAAGGGTAAAGCACATAAAGCTGTAGATCAGGGCCGGGATGGCTTCGATTCCCAACATCCATCGCCAGGCGGCATCACTTTCGATGCCCATGAGGTGCCCAATGAGAGCATTGGAGAGGGTGGCGATAAGGAGGCCGAGGACGATGTTGAATTGGAACATTCCGGTGAGTCGTCCACGTCGATCCGCTGGTGAAATTTCTGAGATGAACAGGGGGGCTGCGACCGTGGAGATTCCGATGCCAATTCCTCCGATGAATCGGGAAATTGAGAAGATGGCAAGATTGGGAGCTAGTCCCGATCCGATGGCGGATACAAAATAGAAAATGCCAATCCAGAGGAGGGTCTGTTTTCGACCGAACTTGTTGGTAGGGAAGGCTCCGAAAATGGCTCCGAAGACCGTTCCCCAAAGTGCCGAGCTCATCGCGAATCCGTGTTCAATTCCGGAGAGCCCCCAGAGATCTTGGATTCGTTGTTCGGCACCCGAGATAACAATGAGGTCGAACCCAAAAATGAATCCGGCGAGGGAACAGGTGATGGCCCAGTAAAGAAGTCGGTTTTTCATGATGTGCAGGTGGAGTGTCTACCCGCCCCGGATCAGTGGGTCGATCTCCGAAGTGACTTGTTTATAAACACGGGGGGAATAAGGGGGGAGGATTCAGAAAAGATTGATGAGCTGAGATCCTCGCTTATCGTCGCCTCCTATGAGTGGTTTAACGGTTCAGTGCCCGAGCTGTGGCGAGTGGTTTGAAGTTTTGGCGATTGGGCCCGAGGACTACGGGAATGAGATGGATTACGACTGCGAAGTCTGCTGACGACCGATGACGCTCATGGTCGATGAGCAAGGAGGCGTGCAGGCGATCGGGGGCATGGAATGAAGGGATTGGTCTCGGTTGTTTTCCCCATCGGACCCGGAGTGCCTGAAGCCGGGCGTGCCCTGGGCGATCTTCTGGCCCAGACATGGGAGCCTCTCGAAATCATGGCCGTGTTGAATGGCTGCTCGCCCGAGGTAAGAGCGGAGTTCCTGGCGTGTCGTGATGCACGGCTGCGGGTGATTGATCTGGGCGAAGAACCTCGCTTGATCGCCGCTCTGGAGGTGGCCGTGGACGAAAGCCGGGGCGAGTGGCTGGCGCGGATGGACTCGGATGATCGTTGTGATGCTTCCCGGATGGAGGAGCAGGTGCAGCTTTTGCTAGGTGGGAGCTGCGAGGTGGCGAGTTGTGGTATTTCGTTGGTGGGCGCGTTGGGTGAGGGAATGCAGCGCTACGTCGATTGGGTGAATGGGTTGGACAGCCCAGAGATGGTTTCGAGAGAACGCTTTATCGAGAGTCCGGTGGTGCAACCGACGGTGATGATGTCGAAAGAGCTGTTTTTGGAGTCCGGCGGCTATCTCCGAAATGGCTTCGCAGAGGATTATGACTTGTGGCTTCGTTTGTTGGAGCGTGGCGCTCGTTTCGGGAAGGTGCCTGGGAAGCTCTACCGATGGCAGGATCGGGCAGGGCGCTTGACGCGGAGTGACCCCCGTTTTGAGCAAAAGAAGATGCTGGAGTTGAAGGCCGAGGCCTTGTCGCGCTTGGATCGCGTGCGTGAGAACGGGGTCGCGATTTCAGGAGCCGGGCCGATTGGCAAGGTGTTGGCGAGAGATCTTCTGAAGCGGGGGATCAGGGTTCACGGATTCTTTGAAGTGAGTCCCAAGAGGGTGGGGAGTATTTGCCAGGGAGCTCCCATCGCCGGGCTCGAGGAATTTGGGAGACGATGGAGGGAGGCCGTTTTGCTCTCTGCGGTTGGAGTTGCGGGCGGGCGGGGGAAGGTGAGGGCCGTCGCTGAAGCGGCCGGGTATCAGGAAAGTCAGGACTTTTGGTGCTGTTGCTAGTCCGAATAAAAAACTCGTCAATTCGCTGCGATTTCGACTTGCCTTTTCCGGTCGTCTGACACAGGTTCCCGCCCTCACAAGTGACGGGGAGTAGCTCAGCTTGGTAGAGCGCTGCGTTTGGGACGCAGATGTCGCAGGTTCGAATCCTGTCTCCCCGACCATTTTCACTTTTTGAAAGTGACTTCCTTTGCGAAGCAAAGCCCAGGATGAGAACGCAGTTTGATCCGGAGGAAGCAGCGCGACCAGAGTCAGCGTGCGCGTAGGTTCCCACTCCAACTAGGAGACCCGCCATTACGGATAGTTAGATTCGTCGCGTTTTCATCGTCTTTGGTTGGACAGTTTTAGGATCTGGAAATCCCAGTTTCCCTTTGTTGTCTGACAATTTAAATTGGGACAATCCAGATTTAACGGAGGGCTTTTGAGAGGGCTTCTTTGACGAGGGCGAGGGCGGTTACGACATCCTCGGCTCCGACGTTGAGGGGGGGGAGGAGGCGGAGGGTTTCGGGGCCGGCGGGGACGATGAGGAGGCCTTTTTCGATGAGATCGAGGGTGATGGCGATGGCGGCGCCTTTTTCTTCTGGGGTCTCGAGGGCGTCGAGATTAAGGCCGATGCCGAGGAGGAGGCCGTGGCCTCTGACTTCGGTGACGGCGGGGTGGTTCCAGCTGGCGATTTCTTCGCGGATTTGGGCTTCGCGGGCTTTTACGTTGGAGACGAGGTCTTCCGCTAGGATGGTTTCGATGACCGCTTTGGAGGCGGCGCAGGCGAGGGCGTTGCCACCGTAGGTGGAGCCGTGGCTGCCGGGGCCGAGGAGGCTGGCGTGTTTTTCGGTGACCCAAAATGCCCCGATGGGGAATCCGCCGCCCATCCCTTTGGCCCATGAGATGCCATCGGGTAGGAGGCTGGGGGCGATGGTTTCGTATCCGTTGAGGTCGCCGGTGCGTCCGAAGCCGCACTGGACTTCGTCGAGAAGGAGGAGGATGTTGTTTTCTTGGGCGAGGTCGGAGAGGCCTTCGAGGAATTCCTTCGTGGCGACATTGACGCCGCCTTCGCCCTGGATGGGCTCTAACAGGAAGGCGATTGTTTTGTCGTTGAGGGCGGCTTTGACGGCATCGAGGTCATTGAGATCGAGGTATTTGAAGCCGGGGAGAAGGGGATCGAAGCCATCGTGAATCTTGGCCTGCGCGGTGGCGGACATCGCTCCGATGGTCCGTCCGTGGAAGGATTTGTTGAAGGTGATGATTTCGTAACGACCGGTGGCCTGACCGAATCTCCGGGCGAGTTTGATGAGGCCGTCGTTGGCTTCGGCTCCGGAATTGGCGAAGAAGATTTTGCCGGGTTGCTTGACGATCTTTTCAACGATGAGTTCGGCAAGATCGGCTTGCGGAGCGATGTTGTAGAGGTTGGAGCAATGCATCAGGGTGGTTGATTGCGCTGCGATCGCGGAAGTCAGGGCGGGGTGGCAATGGCCGAGCGAGCAGGTCGCGATGCCCATGCAGAAATCGAGGTATTCACGACCGTTTTCATCCCAGACGCGCGTTCCCTCGCCGCGGGTTACGGTGAGTGGAAATCTGCCGTAAGTCTGGAGAACGTATTGTTGGGTTTTTTCAGTGGTTGTCATGAATCGGAAGGGGGTGAGATGGCATTTTGAGGGCCGGTTTGGAAGCCTGCCGATTGACCATTAGGGTCGCGAGGAGGGTGAGGGAGGCTCCGGCGATTTCGAGAGGGTCGGCGAGGGAGGCCACCGAAGAGGGTCACCTACCAACCGTTGCAATCCGGGAAGTGATATGTCTTTGGGCGTGGGGTCTGTCAAGCGTGCCGGAACTAAAGCCGGAGCAGGGGAAATTGAACCGAATATTTTAAGCGCTTTCGCGGTTGAACATCCGGTGGAAGTTTCCATGCTCCACGTTCTTTCCAAATCCATTGTGTCAGCACCCATGAAAGTCATCATCGCCTGTGGCGGAACAGGCGGCCACCTGTTTCCAGGTATTGCCGTCGCCCAGGAACTTCAATCTCGCGGACACGAGGTCCTTCTCCTGATTTCTGAAAAGAAGATCGATGCCGAGGCGTCTAAAAAATACACCGATCTTCGCTTTGAAACGGTCAAGGCGATTGCCAAGCCGCCGACCTTTTCGCCGAAGATGATTTCTTTCCTGTGGCGGTTGTGGCGAACGATTTTGCGTTGCGGGAAAATTATTCAGCGAGAACAAGCCGAGGTCGTTTTGGGGATGGGAGGATTCACCTCGTTGCCACCGGTCCATGCTGGAGCGAAGTTGGGACTAAGGACGTATGTGCATGACTCCAATGCCATTCCCGGGCGTTCTAATTTGCTGACGGCGAAACAATGCACCAAGGTTTTGGTGGGACTGGAGGAAGCGGTTGCTCATTTCGGTGATGCCGAGGTCGTGGTGACGGGCACTCCGGTCCGGGACGAGTTGGAGAATCTCCCTGATCGTGAAAGTGCCTGCCGGGTGTTTGGTCTCGATCCCGCGAAGAAGACGCTTTTGGTGATGGGCGGAAGCCAGGGAGCGCAGAAGCTGAATGAAATCGTGGTGGCTGGAACGGAGGGAAGCGATTGGCAGGTGATTCATCTCGCCGGGCAGGCTGATTATGATCGAGTGAGAGTTCAGGTCGGGATGCGCAGGGGTTACAAGGTTCTGGCGTTTTGTGATCAAATGGCGGCGGCTTATGCGGCCTCGGATTTTTGTGTGGCCCGTTCTGGGGCCTCGTCGTTGACTGAGTTGAGCCGGGCGGGATTGCCGGCGCTGTTAGTGCCGTATCCTTTTTCGGCTGATGATCATCAAACTGCCAATGCGGAGGTTTATGAAAAGGCCCAGGCTGCGGTCTTGAGGCAGCAGGACGAACTGGATGTGGCAATGATTAAGGAGATGCTGGCCAGTTTGAATGACGGAATCATTGAAGCGATGTCCGAAGCAATGAGTTCGCTCGCTGTTCCTGATGCCGCCGCTAACATTGTAAATGTTCTAGAGGGATGACTATTGAAGAATTTAGCTTAAAACTCACGCGTGGAGATTCCCCTCTGCGGATTCATCTGATTGGTGTTGCGGGATCTGGAATGAGTGGTCTCGCGAGACTGCTGATCGAGATGGGGCATGTGGTCAGCGGGTCCGACCGGGTCACTTCTGGCGAGACCGAGCGTCTGAGAAACAAGGGACTGATTTTTTCAACGCCGCATTCGGCGGAAGCGGTCAAAGAGGTGGATGTCGTGGTGTATTCCTCGGCGATTCGCCCGGCCAATCCGGCTCTTGCGGAAGCTCTCGGAAAGGGGATTACGACCTTTCGGCGGGCTGAGTGTCTCGCGGCGATTCTCCATACCAAAGACGGGGTTATCGTTTCAGGAACGCACGGGAAGACGACGACTTCTTCGATGATTGCTCATATTCTCAGGAAGAGTGAGCTGGCACCTTGTCACTACGTGGGGGCGGAGATTCCTGTTTTGGGATCGAATGCCGAGTGGAGTGAAAACGGGCAGTTTATGGTCGCTGAAGGCGATGAGTCGGACGGAACCCTGGCGCTCTACAAGCCACGACATGCTATTGTTTTGAATGTCGAGGAAGAGCACCTCGATTTTTACACCCGGGGGATTGAACAGATCCGGGAAGTGTTTGGAGCTTTGCTCGAGCAGACTTCGGGTTCGATTGTTTATTGCGGCGAATGTCCGGAGGCGACAGGGCTTTGCCGAGAGCGCCCCAATGCGATTTCCTATGCTTGGAGAGATGCCGATTGGACGGCGACGAATCTCGTCGAGCAGGTGGGAACGGTGAGTTTCGATGTGAATTTTCGGGGAGAGGTGTTGGGGCGGGTGGAGCTGGGAATTCCCGGGCGGCACAATGTCCTGAATGCCCTGGGTGCGATCGCGATTGGTTCGCTTTGCGGGGTGGATTTCCAGAAGATGGCCCGTTCACTGAGCTCCTTCGCGGGGGCAAAACGACGCTTTGAGACGAAGCATCTTTCTTCCCGCTATCGGATCGTGGATGACTATGGTCATCATCCGACTGAGGTCTCGGCGACCTTACAGACGGCTCGTAGTTATGGGCCGAAGAGGGTGGTTGTTCTCTTTCAGCCTCACCGATACAGCCGGACGGAGAAGCTGGCCGCGGAATTTGGGAAGGCTTTGCAGGCGGCGGATTTGGTCTTCGTGACCGATGTCTATGCGGCCAGTGAGGATCCCATCCCCGGGATCAGTGGGCAGACGATTGTTGATGCCGTGCAAGCTCATGGTGACACGAAAGCGGTGTCTGTTCCCGATCTGCTAACGGCGCATCATGCGGTTGGGAATGCCTTGGAAGAGGGCGATCTTTTTCTCACCCTCGGTGCTGGGAATGTGCATGAAGCGGGCAACAAGTTGATTCGTGACCTCAAGGTTCTTGAGGAGATTCAATCCGAATGCGGTGTCGCGAACATCAAGCTCTACGAGCCCATGGCTGGGCATACCACGATTCGAATTGGCGGGCCGGCTCAGTTTTGGATCGAGCCCTCCGAGTTCGACGGCTTTGCCTGCGCTGTTCGCTTTTGCAAGGCTCGCGGGATTCCTGTGAGGGTGGTTGGCCGTGGCTCGAATCTGCTCGTCCGTGATGGCGGAATCCGGGGTGCGGTGATTCACCCGCGGGGTGGTCGATTCAGTGCGGTGAGGGTCGATGGAGAAACGATCACGGCAGGTGCCGGGGTTCGCTTTAAGAAGTTGGCGAGTGTGGCTCGCGAGCATGGCATTGCTGGATTCGAGTGGATGGAGGGGATTCCGGGGAATGTCGGTGGTGGTTTGCGAATGAACGCGGGAGCGATGGGGGTAGAGACTTTTGAGCAAGTTGTGAAGGTGACTTTTCTTGATGAAGACGGAGAGATCCGGACGCGCTCGTGCGCCGAGATTGAGTCAGGCTACCGGAGTGTTCCGGAGTTGCGACGGAACTACGCGCTGGAGGCGACCTTCAAAGGGGTGTTCGGCGAGTTGGCGTCGATTCAGGAGAAGCTCGATGAGTCGCGACATCATCGGAATACGACCCAACCCAAGGCGGCGAGTGCGGGATGTATTTTCAAAAACCCCGAAGTCTGCGGGGCGGGGAAATTGGTGGATGAGATGGGTTTGAAAGCCACGGGAGTGGGGAAGGCCGAGGTGTCACCCGAGCATGGAAATTTTATTGTGAACCGAGGGAAGGCCACTGCGGCTGATGTTCTCGGGTTAATCGAGGTTATCAAAGAGAACGCTCTGAGTGAGCGGGGGATCCCGCTGGATACCGAGGTCCAGATTCTCGGTGAAGATGAGCCTGTGTTTTAGGGCGCCTCACTGCCTGCGGTATTGGCCTTGTCCGATGGCTCCTCGCAGACTCCTTGAGAAAGAAGGACTCCGGTGAGAATGATTGTTTTGCGTGCGTGCTGAAATATTTTCATCAGTCGGCTGACCGTAATCAAAGCGATTTCAGTGAAAGAAATGATAAGATTGTTGTTGATTTGTCAAAATCGTCTCTTGCATGCTAAGATTCACGAAGGGCTTTTTGATAGAATTCAACCAGCGCCGAGGCCTCCCGCTGAATGGTGTAGGACTGTTCGACGTGTCGACGTCCCTTGGAGCCCATGGCATGAAGGTCGGCGGTGAGAAGATTGGCGAGAGCCTCCCGGGTCGCTTCCACATCGTCGCAAGGAACGGTGTGTCCGTGGATGCCTTCTGTGGCAATGTCCTGCCAGGCTCCGGCATGGGAAGCGAGGACGGCGCATCCGCTGGCCATCGCTTCGAGCACGGTGAGGCCAAATCCTTCGTTCCGGGAAAGCGCCGCGACGATGGACATTCCCTGAAACAGTCCGGGAAGTTCGGAAGAGGGGCGGTTGCCTTGGAAAATGATGCGATCAGTGAGTCCCGCGCGCGCGATTTTTTTCTCAAGTTGGTCCTGGTAGTCGCGAAATTTGGGAGTTGTTTCGCCAACGATGACGATCGTGGGGGCGGGATTCGCCAGCAGAAGGGGGATGGCGGCCTCGACGAGGAGGTCGATGCCTTTTTGAGGGCGAACACGACCGAAGATTCCGATGCCAAATTCGCCTGGAAAGCCGAGTTTCTTCCACGCGGCTTCTTTGTCAGCAGGCATTTGGTAGCGATCGAGATCGATCCCGTGTGGGATCATGATATCTGCTTTTTTTTTGAGGTAGGATTCCGCCGCCGAGCAGGTGGTGATGATGGCGTCCATTTTTCCCATGAGCCAGCGGGTGAAGCGGGTGTGGTGGCGCTGGGCGGTTGAGGTGAAGACGATCTTGAGATTCGCGCCGAGCTTTCGAGCGGCGAGAGCCTGAATCATTTCGTTGTTTCGCCGGGCGTGGAAGAGGCGGAATTGATCATCTTTGAGCGAGATGAGTTCTCGAAGGGTGATGGTCGGGGTTTCTTCGGGGAGATGGTGTTTTCCCATCACGAGGAGCGGCATTTGTTCCTGCACGTAGGGCAGGGTTTGCAACATGGTGGAGGTGACGCCGGAGAAGCGCTTGTTCGAGTTGCCGAGGATGAGACGGGGGACGGGCATTCAGTCGATGGCGGTGGGATCGTGGGCACGGGGCGCAAGGCAGAGTCCGATGGTGCCGACCAGAAGGAGGTAGCAGGCGAGGAGTTCGAGATATCCTTCGACGGTCGTGGGGATGTCGGGATGGTAGTTCTCGCCGAGGGTGGCTTTCCACAGGAAAGGGGCGCCAAGAAAGCGGGCGAGGACGTAGATCAGCATAAAGGCGGAGCCGAAGAATCCAGCCGCAGGGTGGGAGGTGAATTCTTGCACGAAATCGCCGAAGTGTTGGCGGTTTCTCTGGATCTTGAGGAGGGCGAAGATTCCCAAGGGAATGTAGAGGATCTCAACTTTGATTCCGGTAGAGGACTCGATGAGGCCATCGCTTTCTCCGATGGCTGAGGCGAGGGCGATGGCGCCCATGACTTGATAAAACGGACCGATGTCACCAGCCGGGCGGGAGGCTCCAAACCAGAAGGCAGCTCCGGCGAGGAGGAGGGCGAGTTGAAGAAGCTCAACAATTCCGTCTTCTGTTGGGAGAGCGGGGCTGTCGGGGAGCCAGGCCGGGAAAAAGATGGCGATGGATCCGGCGACGACCAGGATGGTCGTGAGGAGGCGGTGCTTCCAGGATTTTGCTTCGGCGTTCAATGGGGGAAGTTTGCAGTGGCCTCGCAGTCCGGCAAGGAAAGAAGGTGGTCAATAGGTGACATTCAGCAAGGTGAGACCGTCGGCGGGGGCGCAGAGGGGGGATTTTTTGTCGGAAGGGGCGTTGACGAGGTTGTAGAGGTCGTCTTGACGTAGGTAGCCTTGGGCAGCCTGGACGGCGGCACCGGTGAGGAGGCGGACCATTTTGTAGAGAAAGCCATTGCCGGTGAAGGTGAGGAGGTAGCCGTCGTCGAGAGGTGCGAAACCGGCGTGGGAGATCGTGCGGACGTAGTCGGTCTCTGCGGTTTCGTTGCCGCGATTGGCGGCGAAGGCGCGGAAGTCGTGTGAGCCTTGGAGGGTTTCCAGGGCCTGTGCGAGGTCATCGGGGTTGAGTTGGCGGGGGAGATGCCAGGCGCGCTGGGCGAGAAAGGGTGGTAGGATGGGCGAGAGGCAAAGGTGGTAGGTGTAGGTCTTGGAGATGGCGGAGAATCGGGCGTGGAAGTCATCGGGCACTTCGTGGCATGCGAGAATACGGATCGCGGGTGGCAGTTTGGTGTTCAGCGCGGGAACCCAGTTGAAGGGGTTCATGGTGAGGTGATCGGGCGCGTCGAAGTGGGCCACTTGGCCGAGAGCGTGGACGCCGGCGTCGGTGCGTCCGCTGCCTTGGAGTTGGAGCGGTTCTTTGGCGACGATGGCGAGGGCGTTTTGGATCCGTTCCTGGATGGTGTCGGCGTTGGGTTGGATCTGCCAACCGCCAAAGGTGGCGCCGTCGTAGGCGATGGTGAGCTTGAGGTGCATGAGAACGAGAGGGGGCAGGTGCCCGTCTAGCTGATCTGTGATGCTTTGGGAAGTCCTGCTCTCGCCCTCAAGATCGGCCCAAGGTCATTGAGATGCGGGGAAAGTCGGGCGACGATTGATGGAGACCATATTTTCCAATATCGGCTTCTTTGGGGAACTTTCTCGCGAAGAAGGCGTCACTGTTGAGGATTTCGATGAGGTTTGCGGATGAGAGTTTGAGATGGCTTACCGGGCTGCCGGCGTCTTTTTCCCAGTGGGTCCAGGTGAGGTCTTTGTCGTTAACGATATCATCGACGGGGTAGCCTTCCATCATGAGGGCGGTCCCGAAGTAGCTTTCATCTGGGGCAAACATTTCTGCGAATTTCGAGGTGTGGTCGTTGCGAGTCACCATTTTGGCGGCGGCGCGGTCGAGGAGCCACCATTGTTGCTGGAAGCGCCAGCAAGCTTGCGGGACTTCTGGAGCGGTGCGGGCGCGGTGGCGGGAGGCATCGCTACCTTTCTCCCAAGTGCGGAAGCCAAAGCGGCTTCGGCTATCGTGATTGAGGCGGAGCATTAAGCGATGGAGCGGTTGGACGGGGAGGCACGATTCGGAAAGGAGGGCAAAGTGGGTGAGGGATTCGTCGGCCAAGGCGGCTTTGAGGAGGGCGAGCGAGGCTTGCACGAGCGAGATCCGCCCCCACTCTGTTTTGAGGTGCGCGTCGATCTGTTTTCCATCAAGGAAGCCTCCGTCAAGTTCTTCGGGATTTTTGGCGTGTGCGAAGATTTCAATTTCGGTGGGAGATTGGCTGACCCACTCCTTCCAAATTTCTGGATGGTGAACATCTCCTCTGGTGAGGAAGAGGAGCCCCAGTTTGGCAGGTTTGCCAAGGGCTTCTGGTGCAAGGGATTCGGTGAGGAAGCTCTTGAGAATGTGCGGGTGGATTTTCTGTGCGCCCGCCCTTCCGTAAAGGGAATAGGTGGTGTCGGTGAGGTCGGATTCATCGACCGATTGCCACGCCAGGTTGGGGTAGCAAGCGTAGGTGGGGATTTCACGATGGAGGGCGGCGACGAATTGATCGGAGGCCAGGGCGTGAATGGGAGTCGGATTGTTGAAGGCATCTATCACTCTCATGACTTGATCATAGGCGCTTTCGTGGATGGCCCAGGCGTGGGAATCAAGGGCGCGGGTGACCTTGACTAGGCCTTCGCTTTTCGGCTCGGGGCGGGTGGTGTGCTGGCAGCCGAGATAGAAGATGCCCCAGTCGTCGGGGAGATCAATCCGGGAAATAAGTTCGCGGAAATTGGGGTGGAGGATGGCGTCGTCCTCTAGGAGAAGAAGAGAAGGAGCCTTGAGTTGTTTGGCTTTTCGGAGGGCGAGGCGGATGGTGAGGGCGAGAGCGTAGCGGCCTTTGTTTTCATATCCCCTTGGATTTCGACAAAAGCGGGAATCGATGGCAGGGAAGCGGGTGGCCGTCACGCCGACTTGATCGAGGTGATACTCCAGCTCGGTGCGTCGGTCTTCGCGACGTCCGAGGTTGATGTAGTAGCGGAGAGGGAAGGTTTCTTCGAAGTTCATGGTGGTGGTGCTTAGCTTTCCATGAGGTCCAAAAAGACCCCGTCTTCGTCGCCGAAGGTGCGCATCATGTGGAGGGCGAAGGAGAGCTTTGTTTTCTCGGTCGGAGTGCCTCCGGTCAGGCTGACGACGGCGGCATCCATGATGTCCCGAATGGGGCATTGATCAATAAAGGGTGAGACGAATTCTCCGCGTTCAAAGTTTCTGGAGGTGAATTCCTGAGTGTCGACGATCGTTTGGAGGAAATTGGAAGAACCTCGTGAGAGAGGGTTCTTTGGAGCCTTCCACGCGTCGAGGAAGCGGGAATATTCCGAGGCTTTGATCGCGAAGAACCCTTGGTCGAGGGTGCCGTCTTGTTGGCGGGAAACGAGAAGGTCAGCTTCCTGATTCTCGAACAAGTGATCCCAATTTCTAAGAGCGAGGACATCGTGATCGGCGAGGACGATCCAGGAATAGCGGGCAGCGTGTTCCACGAGAGATTCGGCGAGCTGGAGTTTGGCTTTTAGGGCGATCTCAGCCAGGTGGGCGTCCTTTTTGAGTGGTGAAGCTGGAATGAAATCGAACTCATGAACCCCAACACGGGCAACGGGGTAGAGGACTTCGGGAAAGTTGCGCCATACGATGATGTCCCCATTGAAGAAGAAGCGAAGGAGGGAAGAAACCTGGGTTTTTCCAAGTTGCCGGGCCGTCCGGGAGCCGGGTGGATCCATTAGAACGGTGGCGAAAAGAAGGGGCGAAGGTTCAAGGGAGGCCATCATGTGCTGTTTGAAATAGGAGGGGTTGAAATAAAAAATTGAGAAACGGCAAACTTTTTCTTGCCATCGGACGACATGCTAATTATGAAATTATGAAATTATGAAATTATGAATGACAAGAATAATTTCATCCCACGTCACGGAAACCCTCTTTTCTATCCCCAAGACCCGAGTGAGGGTTTTCAAGGAGGCTCGGGAGGATTGAGTCGAAGGAAGTTTTTGAAGAGGACGGGTGGAGCGACGGCGGCGGCTTTTCTCGCGGCTGTGCCTACCAAGCTGGAAGCCCACGAAGCTGGTGAGAGCGAAGAATGGAATATGGACCTTTTTGAAATTGGAGGTGAATTTGGCCTGGTGTTGAAGTCGACACCCGTAACTTTGGTGGGTGAACACAACACCTTGGATGCAACCCTCAAGCTTAGGATATATTCGGCTCCCACCGCGGCCCCTGGTCAAGCCCGATATGACACACTTCAGATTACGGTTTTATCTACTTTTAGTGCGTGTCTGGAAGGTCCCGGAATACCAACCGGAGCAAGCACCCCGCTTGCTCAGCACGAAGTCGAGACGGATGTAACTTGTAACCCCGCAAATGGACATTTGACCATTTCTGATGTTAGAGTTGTAGAGGAGCCTAGCAACGGCGTGCCACCTATCACAACTGTGTCGTATGTCTATGACGGAAATAAGCGTTTGATTAGTATCAACTCAGGAATTGGATCCGCCAATATCAATGATGATGCCCATCAACTTGTCCATGCGGCGATGGGACGAGCGTTTCTTCAACGATTCGATGGAAATAATGCTCCAGTTGGTCCATTAACAACTCTTCCCCCGGTTGTCCAAGGGCCGAACATGGATGGGGCAGCAGCTGTAGAGATTACTTTCAAATCGAAGCGAGTAGAATAGCCGGAAATGGATCATCGTCTCTTGTTGTTACTAGCCATCTTGTTGTTGATCCCTGCATGCAGGGAATCGGAGGAGGGGCATTCGGTTAGTGATGATCATAAAAAGGTGGACGGCTTAGTTGATCCAGAATCTGGGCGCCTTGGGTTGAGCGATCGTGTGGCGTTGGGATTGGAAAACGCCGATGACGAGGTAGACGAAGATACAGATCTGGCAATTTTCTTGGAACAGTATTCGCCGACCGAAGGCAGGAAGAGGCTTAGAAGAGCCTTTGGGAAATCCGCTGATCGAGTGAAGCTGGCGCAGGACCTCTTGTATAATTATTCTGGAGAGGACCCTGCAAGAGGGGCTAATGTGCTATCCATGACGATGCGTCAGTGGTCTGGGGAATTCGCTTCAGCCATTATGGGGTCTCAGAAAATGGATCCCTCCATGAAAGAAAAGATGATATCGATACACTCTTCCGTACAATCAGCGCAAAAAAATGAGAAGGCTCTAAGTGATATGTATGCGGTCTTAGACCCAGGTGGTAATCGGTCACGAGTTGCTGGGCATATTGCCAGCTTGAGCTACCAAGTGGGAGGAGGAATTAGACCTGCTCTCACCACCATTTCTGGTTTGGATTTCCAGCCTGAAAAAGATCAAGCGATCTCCTTTGTTCTCCAACAGGTTCATTCTCAGTTAGCAGTGGAAAAATTTTCAAGTTCCTCGGAGCGACCAGTGGGAATAGCGTTTACAAAAGACGACCGCCAGCTAGTCGAGGAATTCATCAAAGAATGGGAGCAAGCTGGAGAAATCCAAGATAAATTGAAAATGATCGCGCTTTATCAAGACTCCTCAGAGATCAGTCCCCAGGATTTGTTCATCCGGGAAATGCTGCTTTCTGAGGAATTAAAAGAGAAGTTGGGTAAAGAATAGAACCAGGATCGTATCTTAGGTAATGATCAACATAAATAAATTTACTCCAGTTTTCGTTACATTGTTCCTGGTTATCTCTGTGACGGGTTGGTTTCGGTGGGTATTCGATGGAACTGCCGCGAGTCATGACGTTGGGTCTGATTTTACTGGCCGAGATGCGACCCAAATAGAAACCCGTTCCAAACAGACGGAAAATACTGATAATAAGGAAAGAAAGAAGATACCTACCCGAAGCGGAGGAAGCCGAAAACTGGGAAATAAGACTGATTTGCAAGCGGAAGCTCAAAAGGATGTTAAGATGATCTTGGATGGAATTTCAATTTTGGAATACCTGCCAGACTATTCAGGTTTGGAAGCGATGTTTTTTTTAGAGGAGTTGGAGAAGGCCTTGAAGGCAGACTTGAGTTCATCCGGTGACTTTGGGAAGATCGAAAAAATATTCAATGATCTCGATAGAGGTGGAAAGAAATTTGGTGGAATAAAGATACCGCTCCTTAGATTCATTCCTCAATTGGAGTCCGGCGCAGGTGTCTCAGGTGACGTGACGAAGAAAATCAGCCTTTACGAGATCTTGAATCGTTCTGATTTTGTGATGTCGTTCTCAAATTACCTGGCTGCGGTGGGCGCTGAAAAGGCATTGGGGCCAATCGGAGGTGACGTGATATCAGCCATTCCGGATGCCGACAGGAAATCTCTTTTGTGGGGTATGGCCAGGTCAGGTGACATGGACGCAATTACCACAGTTTTGGGCATTCAAGAGGAAGCGGAGCGGGGATCTTTACTGAAATATACCGTCAAGGAATTGATGGGAAGTCACCCTGGGAAAACAATCTCATATATTGACGAGATGCAAGACCCGGTGCAACGGGAATTTTGCCTCACCTTTGCAGTTGAGGCACTTCGTTTGGCAGGAGCCACAGTTGAAGCGGAAGAATGGACAAAGCAGCTCCGGAGAGCATCTGAAAAAAATTAGAACTAAGGAACAGAAGGGGGCAAGAGGGCTACCGGTGTCGGGAGGGAGATTGTTTGCGTTGCGGAGTTTGAAAGTCGATGTTTTTGAGTAGGGGGCCAGGCGAAAGTCCCAAGCTGAGTTTGAAGGACGGTTTCCATGAGAACTGTCAGACATTTTCCACTCGATGAGAGATTCGGCGAGCTGGAGTTTGGCTTTTAGGGCGATCTCAGCCAGGTGGGCGTCCTTTTTGAGTGGTGAAGCTGGAATGAAATCGAACTCATGAACCCCAACACGGGCAACGGGGTAGAGGACTTCGGGAAAGTTGCGCCATACGATGATGTCCCCATTGAAGAAGAAGCGAAGGAGGGAAGAAACCTGGGTTTTTCCAAGTTGCCGGGCCGTCCGGGATCCGGGTGGATCCATTAGAACGGTGGCGAAAAGAAGAGGCGAAGATTCAAGGGAGGCCATCATGTGCTGTTTGAAATAGGAGGGGTTGAAATAAAAAATTGAGAAACGGCAAACTTTTTCTTGCCATCGGACGATAGGCTAATTATGAATTTATGAAATTATGAAATTATGAATGACAAGAATAATTTCATCCCACGTCACGATAGCCCACTTTTCTATCCCCAAGACCCGAGTGTGGGTTTTCAAGGAGGCTCGGGAGGATTGAGTCGAAGGAAGTTTTTGAAGAGGACGGGCGGGGCGACTGCGGCGGCTTTTTTTGCTTCGATTCCTGTGAAGTTGGAAGCCCATGAAGCTGGGGAAAGTGAAGAATGGGATATGGACCACACTGGGTTTTCCCCCGAAGGTGGAGGAGGGATAAGGACAATTACTAGTGCGATTGGTTGGCATGAGGGGCAAGATTATCATTCCTTGAGCCTTAAACTTGAGGTATCGTCGACACCCGGGCTGGGCGCGGACATTTCCGACACGCTCGAGATTGAAATTGTGTCTATGTTCACTTTGCATGCGGATACGGGTACAAGTTTTGGGGAGTCTGCCTCCAATCAGGCGGGCACGATTGTTGTCTGTGACTCTTCTAATGGCCACATAAGCTTTGAATCGACCCCTGGCGATGGGGCTCTCGGATCTTGGCCTGTAGATACTAAAGACTTTACCTTTGAAGGTAAAACGTTCCGATTGGCCGTCACTTCCGTAATTGAGGGTCAATCTGGCAATCCGCATTACGAGCTCCTCAATGCAAAGGCATTTGGTTCAATTACTGAATTGGACGCGAATAATAACCCTCTCACTGGGGGGATATATACAGAGATACCGTTCAACCTACCTAGTGCTGGCGGGACAAGAACTTTGTCGGTGACAAATGGTTTCAAATCCAAAGAAATAAGTTAACTGGAAATGAATTATCACATACTATGGCTAGCTATCCTGTTCTTAATCCCTGCGTGTCGAGAAACTGAGGTGGGAGAAGACGAAAGCGACCGTGATATTGCGCTTGATCGTTTTACAGGTTCGGAATCTGGGGTCCATTTGTCAAAAGATCCCGAGGTGTTGGATTTGGAAAACCTTGGTAAAGTGGGAGAGAAAGGGGTAGAAGTAAACGAAAAGACAGATCTCGCTACTTTCTTGGAGGAGTGTTCGCCGTCCGAAGGCAGGAGCAGGCTTAAAAAAGCCTTTGCGCGATCCTCTGATCGAGTTAGGCTAGCGGAAAATCTTTTGAGAAATTATTCTGGAGAGGACCCTGCGAGGGGCGCTAGCGTGCTCTCGATGGTCATGCGCCAGTGGGCGGGAGAGTTCGCATCAGCTGTGATGGGTTCGAAGGAATTACATCCGTCTATTCAAGAAAAGATGATATCAACACACTCTTCCGCGCAAACGGCACTCAAGAATGAGAAGGGGTTAGGGGACATGTATTTGGTATTGGAGCCGGGAGTTATTCGTTCAAGTGTTGCAGGGAAAATAGCCCGTCTGAGTTATGAAAAAAGCGGGATCGAGTCAGCTCTGATGAAAGTTTCAGATTTTGACTATCAGCCCGAAAGAATTCAGGGGATTGAGAGCATTCTCTCTCAGGTTCATTCTCGATATGTTGCCGCGAAACTTAGTGGTTCTCCTGAAAACTCGACGAAGGGTGCGTTTACCAGAGACGACGGCCAGCTTGTCGAGAGATTCATCACGGAATGGGATCATACTGAGACTCTTCATGAGAGATTGAACGCAATTGAGAAGTATCAGGGGGCTTCAGAAGATGAAAAGTAGAAAAAACTCATTTTTCGTTTTCGCTACCCTGTTTCTTTTTGTTTGTGTGATAATTGTTGTTCAGCGGATACCTGATGATGGGATTGCCACCAGTAACATTGGAGTGCCTGAGCGAGAATCGGCCCAAGCGCGGACGCAGCCCGAACGAAGGAGCAATATGGGTAACAGGACGGAGGATAGCAAGTCTACTTCTAGTCGCGGAGATCGGACACCGGGAATGAAATCTGTCAGGGACCAGACGAGAATGGAAATTCAGAGGGATGTTAGAATGATCTTGGATGGTGCCTCAATTCTGGAATACCTGCCAGACTATTCAGGTTTGGAAGCGATGGTTTTTTTAGAGGAGTTGGAGAAGGCCTTAAAGGCAGACTTGAGTTCATCCGGTGACTTTGGGAAGATCGAAAAAATATTCAATGATCTCGATAGAGGTGGAAAGAAATTTGGTGGAATAAAGATACCGCTCCTTAGATTCATTCCTCAATTGGAGTCCGTCGCAGGTGTCTCAGGTGACGTGACGAAGAAAAT
>Ga0209702_10001817_pt1 | contig 39217 bp, 25 predicted proteins | sample FRY01_FD_187210 | JGI IMG/M metagenome (GOLD analysis project Ga0209702, IMG submission 187210) | Freshwater microbial communities from Lake Fryxell liftoff mats and glacier meltwater in Antarctica - FRY-01 (SPAdes) (version 2) | ecosystem: Environmental > Aquatic > Freshwater > Ice > Glacier...
TGCGAGAGCAGCGACGCACAAGCCACGCCGCCATGCTTGGCGAGTCGCGTGACCCAGCGCACATACTCTTGCTGAGTGCGCAGCCTGGAAGAGCGGAGTTGAAGGAAGCGAATGAAGGTGGATAATGAATCAGGTGTGTGTTGCATAGGGTCGCCAGGATCGTCTGCCTGCGGCCCGCACACCGACTCTCTTCAACACCCAACGCCACACGCTCCGATGCCACCCAACGCTCCAATCCTTGGCGACTCCCGCGTAGCGGCTTCGTTCAACAAAACGGATGCAGGCAACGGTCGTATGGCATCTGTCGTGTCATCGACGCTTCCCGCTCGCCGTCGCCTGATCCGGGGAAACGGGGGCAGGCTGCAACTGGCTGACAAACTGAGAGCAAAAGCTATTCCCAAATCGCGAAGAACGTAAGCAGCCGGGGCATCCTGGGTGGCGTGGTGTGTGAGCTGCCAGCAGCCGCAGGCGGGCCGGGTGGAGATTTCCAGGCATGAAAAAGCGGGCGTCTGGTCCAGATCCCGGTTGGAGCGGCCAGACCACGGTCTGAAACGCCATACTCCGCACCATCCGCCTTCATGCACGGTCATGGGAGCGCGGGGTTCCCTTCGGGCCTCCGCCGCCGGACCCGCAGCAGGTTGTCGGCGGAACGTCCGTGGGGCGGGCCGTGCGGCGTCCCTCGGCTGCATCATACCGCTGGCTGCTGGCAGGGTTGGCTTTGGTCGTGGCGGCTTCCATATGCCTTTATCGGGTGGAAATCAAAACGCAGGGCACGACTTGGTGGGCGAACCATCAACTGCAAAAGGCGGAGGCGTTCATGCAGACTACCGGAGGTGAGAAACAGGCTTTGCGGGTGCTGCTGGACACGCGCTTGCGCGTCCCGCAGAACCCTGCGGTCAATCGAGCGCTGGCACGGGCCTGCTGCCGCCTCGGCTTGCCGCACTATGGCAGGTATTTCTACGCAACGCTCGACCGACTCGGCGCTCTCACTTCGGAGGACAGGCTCGAGTTGGCCACGGTGCTCGCCTGGCTCAGCGATCAGTCGGGCGCACGCCTGCTCATGCATGAACTGGAGCGCCGCGACGGTGGTTCGCCCGCGCTCTGGCGCACCCATGCGCAACTCGCCGCCAGCCGTGGCGATGATGTCGCCTTGCGGGCCGCCCTTGCCAAAGTCGTTGCCATGGATCCCACTGATACCGCCGCCGCCATCCATCATGCGGAAAGCCGTGCAAGCGCCGGCGAATTTGCGCAGCGACGGGACGGCATCGCCGCCCTGCTCGATCTGCTGGCGAGTGCTCTCCAGCAGCGCGATTTGGACACCCGTGATCATTGTTTCTCGGCGCTGGCGGCCATCGACATCCCGGATGCCACGCAACGGGCCCGGTTTGCCGGCCTCCTCGCCTCGACGCGTTGGCAGGACTTGGTGCGCCGGGTCACGCAGCGCTTTCTGCTGCTCTCGCAGCCACCCACGGCGGTGGAGCGCGATCTTTTACGCGCCTGGATGCATGAACTGCTGGCGCAGGAGCAAAACGCCACCGCCGAAGAGCGCATCCAGGTCACGCGTATCTTGCAGCGGCATGACGAGCACCACCTCGCCCTCGAATGCATTCCCCACCAGCTTGCCATGCAAAGCGTTGGCTTGGCCAGCGCCCGGCTCGATTCACTCATTGCCTTGCAGCGCTGGCGTGAGGCATCGGACCTGCTCCACGACCCACATCGCACCATGCCGCATGACTTCCAAGCGCTGATGGAGGCTTATCTCACCCTGCTTTCCAATGGCGAGTCCATTGAGAGCACCCGGCTGCTAAGCCACGCCCTGATCGAAGCTCGCAAAAGCGGGCGACAGGGCAGCTTCATCGCCATTGGTCATCTGGCGGGTCAACATCATCTGCTGCGGCTCGCCTATGCGGCCTATGCCGCCGCCTTCAGCCCGCAGTTTCCACTGGCCACGCATCTGCTGCCACAACTCATGCAGGCGGCACGTCTGGGCGGGATCTCAGCCAGTGCAATCCTGCCCCTGCTGGAGCAGCGCATCGCGCTGGAGCCTTGGCACCGCGACCTGCGGCGGCAGACCGCCTACCTGCGCCTGCTCTGCGGAGACAACATCGAAAACGTCATCCATGAAACAAATCAAAGTCTGCGCGACGACCCGACCGATGTTTACGCCGCCTTCTTGAACGCCTTCGCGCACTTCCGCCTCAGCGAGATCGAACAGGCCACTGGCGCTCTCAGCCTGATCCTCCAACCGCATGCGTGGCAGCCGCATGAAAAAGCCGCCATGGCCGCCATCCTCGCCGCCGCCAAAGAAACCGACCTCGCACAGGGGATGGTCCGCAGCATTGATCCTAGTGTCCCGTTCTTTCCGGAAGAAAGTAAGATGTGCAAGCTGGCTTATTAACCTCGCAGCGAGTCCACCTCGAGGTGCTGTCGGCGTGTTCCTTGATATGTCGGCAGAAACTCTTTTTTGCCAGTCGTAAAAATGACACTTTTCACGGCGTATGTCTGACACCCCCAAACACCGTCATGTCCTCCATTCGTTATTTGATCCTCACCACCGCCGCGTTTGCCTGTGCCGCCAGCGCGTTTGCCGCTTATCCCACCTTCACCACCACGAAACCGAACGGCGGCCAGCGTGGCACGGAGGTGAAGCTCACAGTCTCCGGCACCCAGCTTGATGACTTTGAGAGCCTCATGTTCTTCTCCCAAGGCTTCACCCAGAAGAGCGTGGAGAAGGTGGAAAAGAACAAGGTGGAGCTCACCATCGCCATCGCCCCTGATGTGCTGCCGGGGAATCACCTCATGCGCATCCGCACGAAATCGGGCATCTCCCACGCGCGCCAGTTCTTCGTGGGCATCTTCCCGAACGTGGAGGAGAAGGAGCCGAACAGTGACTTCGACACGCCGCAGGTCATCGAGTTGAACCAGACCATTGAGGGCGTTGTGCAGAACGAGGACGTGGACAACTACCGCGTCAGCTTGAAAAAGGGCCAGCGCCTGTCCGTGGAGGTGGATGGCCTGCGTCTCGGCTACACGGTCTTCGATCCCTTCCTTGCCATCATCGACAAGGACCGCTTCGAGAAAGTGATCTCCGATGACACCATCCTGCATCGCCAGGACGGCTACTGCTCCTATGTGGCCGAGGAAGATGGCGACTACACTGTGATGATCCGCGAATCGTCCTACCGTGGCGATGGCAATTCTCACTACCGCCTGCATGTGGGCAGTTTTCGTCGCCCAGATGTCGTCTATCCGGCTGGCGGCAAGCTCGGCTCCAAGACCAAGGTGCGGTTCATTGAGCGTGAAGAATCCTTCGAAGAAGAGGTGGTGCTGCCGACTGAGCCAGATCCGGGCTACATGATCTTCTCCAAGAGCCAGGAACCCGCGCCATCGGGGAATCCTTTCCGTCTCGTCACCTTTGACAACACGCTTGAGGTCGAGCCCAACAATGAGCAGGCGAAGGCGACTCCTGCCCTTCCTGGTGTGGCATTTGCACTCAACGGCATCATCGAGCAGCCGGGTGACGCGGATTTCTTCAAACTCCCGCTCAAAAAGGGCATGAACCTGGAGGTGCAGGCATTTGCGCAAAGCCTCGGCTCGCCCCTGGACAGCGTGGTGTCCATCTACAACGAAAAAGGCGGCAGCCTCAGCAACAACGATGACGGCGGTGGCCGCCGCCGGCTGGACAGCAAGTTCAAGGTCGCCATTCCGGCGGACGGTGACTACTTCATTCGTGTGGCCGATCACTTGGAGCGTGGTGGCGCGAACTTCGTGTACCGCCTCGAACTCATCGCGGCCGAACCGGAAGTCTATTTCGCCTCACCGCAGTTCACCGTGAATGACACGCACTACCGCCAGTTCATCGCGGTACCAAAGGGCGGCCGCTATGCCACCTTGGTCAACGTCACCCGCAGCAATGTCTCCGGCGACTTCAAATTCGACGCGCAGAATCTGCCCCAAGGCGTGAAATTGCTCACCGAACTGGCTCCCAAGGATATTGGCAGCGTGCCGCTGCTGTTTGAGGCCACGGGAGATGCTCCTCTCGGTCATCAGATCTCGCCGGTGAAGCTCAATCCGGTGGACCCTGCCACCAAGATCAGCGGCAAGCTGCGCCAGGAGTTCGATGTCGTGCGCAATGGCAACGTGATCTATTACACGGAGATCGTGGACCGTCTCCCTGTGGCCGTGGTCGAAGAAGCCCCCTATTCCTTAGAGATCGTCAAACCCGCTGTGCCGCTCGTGAACAACGGTATCTTGGAACTCAAGGTCGTCGCCAAGCGCAAGGAAGGCTTCAAGGCTCCGATCCGCGTGTTCATGATCTGGAAACCCAACGGCATCAGCTCACTCGGGGAACAGACCATCGCCGAAGGACAGAACGAGTGCATTTTCCAGCTCGATGCGAATGCTGCTGCGCCTGCTGGCAGTTGGAACTTCACCGTCATGGGTGAGGCGGATGCCGGCAGCGGCCGGGTTTACAATGCGTCGCCCTTCACGGCGGTCGTGACTACTCCCGCTTACATCAACGCCCCCGCCATCCCGCTGGTGGCCGTCGAACAGGGTAAGGAAGCTATCATGGTCGCTAAACTGGAGCAACTGCTGCCCTTTGAAGGTGAGGCCACCGCTCAGGTACTCGGCGTGCCCGACACCATCCCGATTGAATCCGCCAAGATCACCAAGGACACCAAGGAAATCTCCTTCAAGGTGAAGACCCATGACAAATCGCCCATTGGCAAGCAGGCCAATCTGTTTGTTCGCGTCGATGTGCCGGTCAAAGGCACCAATGCCACCACCATTCATCGCATCGCCCTCGGCTCCATCCTGCGTATCGACGCACCGCGCAAGGTGGTCACGCCGCCCAAACCTGCTGTGGTGGCAGAAAACAAGCCGAAGGAAGCGCCGAAGCCTGTGGCACCCGCCGCGCCGAAAGTACTCTCACGTCTGGAGCAGTTGCGGCTCGAAGCCAGCGGTGGGGAGAAAAAATAGCCCCGTCGTTCAGCTTGATCCTATGTGGAGGGTACGATGAAATTCGTGCCCTCTTGGTAGCTATTCAGGACGGTTGAAGCCTTTAGGGCTTCCGTCATATAGCCCGGCAACCGTGTTGTTTGGACAGGGCGATTTTGGGATTTTTGATGGCGGCGTTGAGCCGTATGAGGAGTTTGCCAGCGACTGTGCGGTGAGCGCGACTTTGGCGGGCCTACCAGTAGCACCGCTCTCAGGCGTTGCTGGCGGCACAGGGCCTCCGCTGCCACCCTGGGTTTGCTTTCCTTGCTGCCAGACCGCCTGCCCAGGGAATCGCTCGTGCCTCGTGCACATCCTGGGCTGAACTCCAGAAGCCTTTCAGGCTTCCATGACGCAGTTGAAGAGTGCCCGTAGCACGTCCATACCCTTGAATCCCCGCTTGCCCGCACGCCTTGCTGGTGCTCCTTTCGCACCCCTCAATCGCCGGTGGCAGTCCAGCCATTCGGCCAACCCTCATCCTACATCACCGACCATGCCTTCCGACGCCAAGAACGCCATCGCCCAAATGGAGAAAATTGTTTCCCTCTGCAAGCGCCGCGGCTTCATCTATCAAAGCAGCGAAATCTATGGCGGCTGCGGCGGGGTGTGGGACTACGGCCCGCTCGGCGCGGAGCTGAAGCGCAATCTGCGCAGCGCCTGGTGGAACACTATGACGCGTGAGCGCGAGGACGTACTCGGCCTCGACGCTAGCATCCTCATGAATCCGGCCATTTGGAAGGCCAGCGGCCACGTCGATACCTTTGCCGATCTCATGCGCGAATGCTCGCTGACGAACAAGCGCGTCCGTGCCGACCATGTGGAGCCGCAGGAAGGCGTGGTCATGAATTACAGCGGGGCCAAGTCGCCGACGGGCTGGAAGCTCGCCCGCCCGATCTCCGTGCTCATGAAAAAAGGCGAGCACATCGAGAGCCTGCGCAAGCGCATGCGCGTGCTCATCGCGTCCAATGCAGGTGAGGCCGCAGGGAAGGTGGAAGAGATCGAACTCCTCGATGAAGCCAAGGGCGACACCTTGGGAAAGACCGTCGATTTCCATCCCGAAACTGGCGGTGCGCTCGGCGAGGCGCGTCCGTTTAACCTCATGCTCAAGACCTACCTCGGCCCGACAGCGACCGAGGCCGACGTGACCTACCTGCGCCCCGAGACTGCGCAGGCGATCTTCGCGCAGTTCAAGAACGTCTTCGACTCCAGCCGCGTGAAGGTGCCGTTTGGCATCTGCCAGATCGGCAAAGCCTTCCGCAACGAGGTCACACCGAAGAACTTCACCTTCCGCAGCCGCGAGTTTGAGCAGATGGAACTCGAGTTCTTCATCAAGCCCGACGAAGCCGTCGAAATCATCAGCGGTGAAGTCGCGCAGTGGCATGAAGGTGCCGATCTGAGCGAACCGCAGCCGAATTGGGGTTGGCAATTGTGGCATCGTTACTGGGTCGATCAGCGCACCAAGTTCTACCAAGGCATCGGTCTCGGCGACGTGCTCGAATACTACTGGCAGACGCCGGAAGACCTCGCCCACTATGCCCGCGCCTGCGTGGACATCCTTTGCGAGTTCCCCTTCGGCACTGAAGAACTCGAAGGCATCGCCGCGCGTGGCGACTTCGATTTGTCCGCGCATCAGACCGCCAGCACCAAGTCGCAGGAAATCTTCGACGAAGAACTCAAAACCGCCGCCGCCAAGCTCAGCGACGAGCAGAAGGAAGCGCTCATTCAGAAGCGCCTCGCCGCCGAGGTCGCCAAGACCAAGGGCGCTCCGATGCCTGAAGCCGCCGTGCGTGCGTGGTTCGAGCGTCTATTCAAAGGCAGCTACGTCCCGCATGTCATCGAACCCTCCGCCGGTCTCGACCGCATGGCGCTGGCCGTCATCGCCAAAGCCTTCCATGAAGAGGAGAAGGCCGACGTGAATGGCAAGGTGGAGATCCGCACCTACTTGAGTTTCCATCCGCGCATCGCCCCGATCAAGGTCGGCGTCTTCCCGCTGCTCAAGAACAAGCCTGAACTCGTCGCCAAGGCGCGCGAAGTCTATGCCATGCTCAAGAAGCACATGAACTGCTTCTACGACGAAACCGCTGCCATCGGCCGCCGCTACGCCCGCCAGGACGAAGTCGGCACGCCCTTCGGCGTCACCATCGACTTCGAAACCTGCGGCGAAAAAGGCCCCGAATTGCTCGACACCGTCACCCTGCGTCACCGCGACGGCGGCGAGCAGGAACGTGTGAAGATCAGCGATCTGCTCGGGAAGCTGCTGCCGCTGGTGGGGTGACGGAACGCAGCTAGCAGTATCATTGGCTGCGATATTCAGTGAAATTCGCCACGTCGAATTCTAGGGACGAGGACGATTTAATTTCACGAGCATGTCTTGACCCCTTGAACCGTCTTGACGGCGCGCAGTGCCCTACCATCCGCTCTTCACATTCCACACCTCGACCAAATCCTTCGGCAGATCGGTGAGGAAGCGTGAGGGGCGCATCATGATGTCGCCGTCTCGCGCTTGATGATTGATGACGGGGTAGGTGAGGTAGAGTTCGTCCTTGGCTCGCGTGACCGTGACGTAGAAGAGGCGGCGTTCTTCTTCGAGGGCGGTGTCGCCGCCCTCATCAATGGCGCGTTTGTGGGGGAACATGCCATCGGCGAGCCAGACGGCGAAGACGACCTTCCATTCCAAGCCTTTGGCCTGATGGCCGGTGGTGAGGGTCACGGCGTCACGGTCCTGCTGCTCTTGCTGGGCGGGTTTGTTGTCGGTATCGACGCCGCTGAGCAATGAAAGCTGGCTGAGGAATTCGAGGGGATCGGTGAAGCGGTCGCTGAAGTTGCTGAGCTGTTCGAGGTCCTGCTGGCGCTGCTCGTAGTTTTTGAACTTTGCCTTCATGTAGTCATCGTACACGGCATCGGTGATGTTACGGATCATCTGCGCCGGGGCGGCGGGTTTGCCATCGCTGTCGATGAGTTCATCAAGCGTGTAGGCGAACTGCTCCCAGGTCGCTTTCGCTTTCTTCGGCACCTTGAGCGGCAGCAGCACCTCTGAAAAGCTGGTGGGCATCGTTTCAGCCTTGGCGGCATCGGATTTGCGCCAGTCCTGCCAGAGCTTCGACGCGCTGACACCGCCGATGCCGTCGCAAAGGCGGACCATGCGTATGAAGCTGACCTCGTCCTGACGATTCACGGCGAACTTCATGAAGGCGGCGACGTCTTTGACATGCGCCTGCTCGAAGAAGCGCAGGCCGCTGGTGATTTGGAACGGGATGCCGCGCTGGGTGAGTTCCATCTGGATTTCCATGCTGTGGAAATGCGCGCGGTAGAGGATGGCGATGTCGTTGAGATCGGTGCCTTCGTCCTGTAGCTCCAAGATGCGCTGCGCGACGAAGGCGGCCTGCGCGGAGGAATTGTCGAGCGCGACGAGCGCGGGCAGCACGCCCTTCGATTCACGCGCGGGCGTCAGGTTCTTCGGAATCTGGCCGCGATTCATGGCGATGGCGGCATTGGCGAGATTCAGCACCTCGGGCACGCTGCGGTAGTTCACCTCGATCTTGTGAACGCGGGCACGCGGCCAGTGCTGGTCAAATTCGAGGATGTTCGAGACATCCGCGCCGCGCCAGGAGTAGATGGACTGCGCGTCATCGCCCACGACCATCAGGTTTCCCTGCGGGCCGGTGAGCAGCTCGACGAGGCGGCACTGCAGGCCATTCGTGTCCTGATACTCATCGACAAGGACGAACTCAAACTGGCGCTGGTAGCGCTCCAGCAGGTCTGCGTTTTCCTCCAGCAACTGCACGGTGAGCGACAGCAAGTCGTCGAAGTCCATGCAGTTCGTCTCGCGCTTCTTCTCCTGGTAGAGCTTGCGCATCTTGAGGATGCCGGCGGCGACTTCTTCAAAGTAAGGGTAGCGCGTGTGGATGATTTCTTTGAGCTCGCAGAGTGTGTTGTCGGCGAGCGAGAAGATGTCGCCCAGCACTTCGGCTTTGGGGAAGCGATACGTCGTGGTGTCGATGCCGCTGCTGCCGAGCACGGTCTCCATGAGGTCCTTCTGATCTTCGCGGTCCATGATGGAGAAGCCTTTGCGGTAGCCGAGGCGTTCGGCGTTGTAGCGCAGCAGGCGGTTGCCGATGGAATGGAAGGTGCCGCCCCAGATGCGGCTGGCATCCAGTGCGACGAGCGCCTGCACTCGCTCCTGCATCTCACGCGCGGCTTTGTTGGTGAAGGTGAGCAGCAGGATGGACTCGGGCTGGATGCCGTTGTCCAGCAACCACGCGACGCGGTAGGTCAGCGTGCGCGTCTTGCCCGATCCCGCGCCCGCAATCACCAGCGCCTGACCGGGCGGACTCGTGACCGCCGCATGCTGCTGCTCGTTCAGCTCCGCCTTGTAGTCGATGCGGGTGCTGGGTTCGTGCGTGCTGTGCAGCGTGTAGTTGCGGGCCATTGTGGAAGTAGAGTGTTGCGGTCAAGAGGTCAAGTGGTGGTCGAGCGGTTAAGACGCACCGCGCCAGCCAAAATCGTCCTCGTCCTCGATCATTGCGTATGTTTTGCAAGATGAAGGCCCGAATTTATGAAGCACCGCCGATGGCGAGGTTTGGCCGCTGTGGCTGCTGCGAAGCGGTAGAATCGAGGACGAGTAGGAGTAGGAGGACGAGTAGGATTGGCTTCGCCTACACCGGATACACCCACTCCCCACGATACTCCCGCTGAAGGAGCTTGCTGGCTTCCGCATCGCCAATAATAAGTTCCTTCTCCGCATCCCACTGGATGCTGCGGCCGGCTTTGTAGCTGAGCATGCCGAGCATGGGCAGGCAGGAGGAGCGGTGGGCGCTTTCGATGTCGGCGACGGGTTTGCGTTTGTTCTCGATGGCGTCGATGAAGTCGGCCCAGAGCAGGGCGATGTTGTGGCCGTCGGGTTCCTGAAGCTGATGGTTGCCGTGCTTCTCGCCGTCCTTCGTATTCACGGGGTAGAAGGTCCAGCCGTCGCGCCAGCCGATATGCAGCACGCCTTTCTCGCCGTAGAAATAGCAGCCGATCTTGTGCTTCTCGTTGTTGTTGTCGCCAAACTTGCGGTGCTCCCAGGTGGCGGTGAACTGCTCGAATTCAAATGTGGCCATCTGATGATCCGGCGCGTCGGTGGTCTGCTCCATGTCATTGAGCACCGCCGGACCGGCGATGGGGCGACCGCCGGTGCAGAAAACTTTCTTCGGGCCTTTCTCACCGCTCCAGAGCAGCACCTGATCGAGCCAATGCACGCCCCAGTCGCCCATGGTGCCGTTGGCGTAATCGAGGAAATTGCGCCAGCCGCCAGGATGCAGTTTGGTGTTGAACAGACGCAGCGGCGCAGGTCCACACCACATGTCCCAGTCCATGCCTTCGGGAATTTCGCTGTTTGGCTTGGGCTGCTCGGGTCCGCCTTTGCCGATCGCGAAGGCGCGCACCATGCCGACCGTGCCCACGGCACCGGACTTGAGGAAATTCATCGCCTCGACGTGATGCGGGCCGATGCGGCGGTGCAAACCGACCTGCACGACAACGCCTGCTTCTTTCGCGGCTTTCACCATCGCCTTGCTCTCGTTGATCGTGTGCCCCGTGGGCTTCTCGACAAACACATGCGAGCCCGCCTTGCACGCGGCAATGGTTTGCAGCGCGTGCCAATGGTCCGGCGTGGCGATGATGACGATCTCCGGCTTCTCTTTGTCGAGGAGTTCGCGGTAGTCCTTGTAGAGCTTCGGATCGTCGCCCGAGATGCCATTCACATCGTCTCCCGCATTCGAAGCGACATCTTCATGCACATCACACAAGGCGCAGACCTTGATGCGGCCGGAAGCCAGCGCCTCCCGCAAGATGTTCATCCCCCACCAGCCGGAACCGATCAATGCCGTGCGGTATTTCTTCGCTGGATCCGCGCCGAAGATGTGAAACGAGGAGGCGGCAAATGCGGCCGTGGTGGCATTCAGGAAATGGCGGCGGGAGGTCATGGTCGGGCGCGATGAAAGCATGCGAGTCAACGTAACGCCAGCCGATCTTCACCTTCCCGCGACACCGCCGGTGATTTCCTTCGCGTTCGTGCGCAGGATTTCGAGGCCGCTGATGATGGGTTCGCTGGTGGGAGTTGCAGGGATGAGTTCGAGCACGAGATTGTCAGTGGCGGGGATGTTGGTGAACTCCTCGACAACGGCCTTTTGCGCCCCGGCTCCGCGCACGGCAGGGTCGAAGGCCTTGAGTACGGTCTTGTCGCCGATTTTTACGTCGAAGACACGCTGCCCCGGCTTGTCGCCCTCCAGCGCGGCAAAGGACATGCGCACGGTGTAGGTTGCGGGCGCTTGACCTTTCGCCAGCACTGGAATGTCGAGCTTGGTGAGGCCGCGTAGGCCGCTGGTGAAGATCCACGGCGTGTCGTGGCCGGTGATGATGTGGCTTTCCTCGTTGTAGCTGTATTCGCCGCCGCCTTTCGCAATCTGCGGTTTGAAATCGAGCGGCAGATCAATGCCTGCGCGGGAGCTGGGGCGCGGGTAGCCGAGCCAGAGCTTGCCGTGCGCATCGCGGCGGTCGCCGGGAGCGCCTAGATTCAGCGCCATATGCTGCACGGGTAACGAGGCACCGTCGGCGCTGTACACGCCCCAGTTCATGCGGTTGTCGCGTGGTTCAAAGACAACGGTGCTGGCGATGGAGAAGAGACAGACGCAGCCCGCGCTGGCCTCCGGGATCATGACGAGGCCGTTGGCGGGAATGGTGTTGATCCAGCAGCCGAGGCGATGACCGGCGAAGTGTTCTGTCCCGCTGTCGCTGTCGCGATCATAGAATGCGGTGAACTTGGAGCGGAAGAACATCATGTTTGGCGTGGCGGAGATGGCACCGCAGTGGTGGCCGGGGCGGGCGAACATCCACGCGGATTCCTCGCCAGTGATCGGATGCTTGCGGGTCTTTTGGGCGCCGGTGTAGAGGTCGTAGCTCCAGGGTTCGGCGACGATTTCGTTGTCGATCACGACGGGGCGGTGGCGGTAGTTCGCGTCCTTGGCCCAGAGCTTGTCGCCTTTGTTCGCGTCGAGCACGACAAGGCGGCGGCGCTGGAATTCGCCGCTCAAAAACTGGGTCCAGTAATGCCCGTTCGCGTTGGCACCGCCGAGCACGAGGTGGCCGTTTTGATACATCAGCGTCAAAGCGCCGCCGCCGATGCCGATGTCGCTGCAATCGGTCACATCGACCGGATTGGCCCACAGTTGTTTGCCAGTGGCGGCGTCCAGCGCCACAGCCATGCGCAGGTCGTTGTTTTTGACGCGATCCTCGGCGAGTTCGCGTTCCTTGCCGGTGAGTTTGGCGAGTTCGGTCTTGTCCTGTGCGAGCATCAATGCGCGCTGTTCCATCGTGAGCGAGGCGTCGATGAAAAACACGCTGCCGCCGCCGATGGCGACGGTTTGGTGGGCGATGTGCTTGCCCTGATGCGACCACTTCAGCGCGCCTGTTTTCACGTCGTAGGCGAAGATCGTGTCGGTCGAAATGGACGATGCTTTGCCACGACGAGCGACTTCGGTGGCCTTCTCGACGCGCTCCGTCTCGGTGCCATAGAGCAGGCCGTCGTGGTAGGCGATGTAGCCCCACTGAAGCTCTTGCTGCGTGCCTGCGCCGGGGATTTTCAGCGTGCGGACGACCTTGCCAGTCGCTGCGTCAAACTGGATGCATTCGTCTTCGATGAGCATGAAGAGGTGGTCGTCGCTCGCGGCCATGTTGCCGGGTTCGCGGGCGTTATAGACGCCAGTGCGCAGGGCACCTGGGTTCTGCGTTTCCCAGAGGAACTGGCCGTTGTAGGCGTCGTAGGCGAGCACGCTGTCCTGACCTTGCACGAAGAGGCGTCCGTTGGTGGAGATCGGACCCACGGCACCGTCGTGACGGTTCACCACTTGGCCGGGACCGGGATCGCCATACCAGAGCACGCTGAGGCCACCTTTGATGCGGCGGTCGTCGGTGCTCGATGTGTTCGCGGCGTTGCCGTATTGATGCGACCAGTCACCCGCGCCGGGGAGGGCCGCGCGCGTCAGCACCGTCCAGCCATTAGCGCTCGTGATCTTCGCTTTTTCTTCACCGAGCTTGGTCTCCGCGAGCCACGTGTCGGTCTTCGGCGATGCCTTGAAGCAGAACTTGCCGCCGATGGGTTTCAAATGCCGCGCGACATCCGTCGGGACACCGCCGGGTTCGCCGACGATGAGGTTCGCGAAGTAGCTGGAATACGGAATCATGGCGAGGTCGAGATGATCCAGCGTGACACGCGGTCCGTAGAGTCCGGTGGACAGAAGAGCCTGGCGTGCGGTGGCGACCTTCGCGGCGTCTGCATCGACGCCGAAAACGATCAACTCGCTGCGTTTGGCGAGTTCGTAGGCCAGTTTGCCATCGCCGCCGCCGAGCACGAGGCAGAAGCCTTTGGTGACGCCCGTTTGCTTCAGGATCGCTTCGGCGGCTTTCGCGTTCGCGTCGTCGGAAACGAAGGTCTTGGCCGCTAGCGGAGCTTCACCGGCTTTTTGACCGAAAGCATAAACGCGGCCCGTGGTCGTGCTGGTAACCAGATGACCGTCGGCAACGGCCAGACCGCGCGTTTCGCCGTCCACGGCGGCTTTCCAGGTCTGTTTGCCCGTTTCCGTGTCGATGGCGATCACCTCGCCCGCGCCGCCTGCGAACAGGGTTTTTCCCGCGATGATCAAGGCCGATTGATGCGGCGATTCGAGCGTCCAGAGCACGCCCGCATCGGCGAACGAAGCCAGATCGGCTTTGTGTTTCGCGCTTTCGTCCTGCTTCGCTTTGTACTCCAGACGCAGCGGCTCGTACTTGGCGGCGACGGCAACCAGTTCGGCCTGCGCCTTCGCGAAGGCCGCAGGATCGTCCTTCACCTTGCGCGCAGCGGCTTCGGCGGCCTGCAGCTTCTTCACCTCGGCGAGCGCGGGATGTTTTTTCAGATCCGCGCTGATCTTGGCGATCGCCATTTCGTGGCCGTGGCGGACGCGGGTGCCCTCGGCGTGCTTCACGCGGTTCACGGCGGTGATTTTGGTGCCGTTGGCCATGTAGGCCATGTCACCGACCAAAGTCATCTGCGTGCCAGCGAACCAGCCGAAGCCAGTTTTCTGCTTCTGCTGATCGAGCGCGAGGATGTGATGCTCGCCGACCGCGTAGATTTGATCGTCCGCCAGGAAGGCCTGTGTGCCGCCGATCTGGCCGCCAGCATCGCCGCGCCAGCTTGGCTCCGCCTTGGTGATGGGTTCGCCCGTTTTGCGATTAAACGACACTGCGAGCGCCCGGCCCGAGGGCACAAAGAGAAGGTCTTTCGTCGCGAGCAGGTAGCCCTGCGGCGAGAGATCGTTGCGACCGGCGTCCGTCTCGCTGATCGCGTCGTTTTTCCAGATGACTTTGCCAGTGGCTGCCTCGACCGCGTAGATGTACACCTTCTCATGAGGGAACACACCTGCGCCGAAATAGGCGATGCCATCGTCCACCAGCAAACCCGTGCGAACCGGCCAGCGCGAGATCATGCGGCCACGCGCGAGGATGCGCTCGTCATGCGGCCCGGCGCGGAGTTTCCACACGAGCTTGCCGTTCGCCGCATCAAGGCAGTAGGCGTAGCCGTCATCCGAGCCGATGAAGACTTTGCCATCCGCCACCGTCGGCGCGAGACGCACGGGTGCGTTCGTGAAAAAGGACCACACATCCTTGCCGCTCGCTAAATCACGGCAGATCACACGTCCATCGACCGAGGAACCGAAAAACACTTTCCTATCGCTGATGGCGACATGAAACACGTCATCGAAGCGGATGCGGTTCAGCGTCACATGTCCTTCGAACACGCGGCCATCTTCACCGGCCCAGGCCATCTGCGGCGCAGTGGGTGATTCGAAGGTCCATGCGGGTTGCAGCGGGACTTTGATCTCCTCTGTCGTCGCGCCGACGCGGGAAGCATCGTGCAGATAAGTGGGCCAGTCAGCGCTGGCGGTGGAGAGGGCGAGGAGGAAGAGGAGCGGGCGCATGGTCGAACTAAAACGCATGCTCAGTGGCGAATTCATCCAAGCGAGTGCGTATTGTCAGACATCCATGCCACGCCGTTTCATTGTCATTTTCCTTCTCGCCGCCACCTCCGCCTTCGCGTGTTCTGTTCCCGTGTTTCGTTATGCCTTGGAGCATTGGGCGGCGGATGCGTATCGCGTGACGATGCCGAAAGGGACGAAGCTGGTGGGAAATTTCAACGTCACGGAGGCCGACACGCGCAAAATTGAACTGCGGCAGCCGCTTTCGATGCGCAATGACGAGGTCATTTGGTCGGCTGACTACAGCGAGGCTAATGCGAAGCTGCTGGAGGATTCGCCGACACGTCAGCAGATCGCCGAGCATCTCGCGAATGGTGAGAGCGCGGTGTGGGTGCTGTTGGAAAGCGGGGACAAGGCGAAGGACGACGCGGCGGTGAAATTTCTCGATGAACGTCTCGAATACCTCGCTGGAGTGATGTCACTGCCCGCGCTCGACGCGCAGGATATCAAGAACGGCCTCGTTTCGATTCCCGGCGACGGCCTGCGCCTCGCATTTTCCACGCTGCGTCTGAAACGCGATGATCCGGCCGAGAACGCCTTCGTCGCGATGATGTTGGCGAGTGAGCCGGATCTGCGCGATCTCAATGAACCGATGGCATTTCCGATTTTCGGACAGGGCAGGGTGCTCTATGCGCTCGTTGGCAAAGGCATCAAAGTGGAGACAGTGGATCGTGCCGCGCAATTCCTCATCGGCTCATGTTCGTGTCAGGTGAAGGAGCAGAACCCCGGCGTGGACATCGTGATGGCGGTGGATTGGAAAAAGATGGTCGCGGATCAAACGCTGCCGGGCCAGGTGCTGCCGGAACTGAGCGAGATCGCCGACCTGCTGCCGCAGACGGTGAAGATCGAAGCTGAAGTGCCTGCTGCGGAAGCCGCTCCCACCTGGACACCGAAGCAAAAGATGCTCATGACGGCGGGACCGGTCGTGGTTCTGGCGTTCATCGCCTTGATCGGCTTTTTGGTCCGAAGGAATGGACGACGGCCCGGTTGAGGCTACACTCGCGACGCATGCGATACGCGATTCTCCTCTTCACTTTGTTTCTAGGCGCGAGCTTTGCGCAGGAAGCGCTGTCTCCGGCACAATCGAAAGCGCTCTATGAAAAAGCCGACCGCGCGTTGAATGACGCCTGGACGGCGGCGAAGCAGGCGCTGTCTGAGTCGGAATTCAATGCGCTCAAGGAATCCCAGCGCGCGTGGGTGGAGCATCGCGATTATCTGGCCCGCTCACCGCAATACACTGGGGCGGCAACGCAGGGTGAGCTGTCGCTGAATGCGCCGGAGTATTTCGAAGCCGCTGCCGGATTGGCGGAGATGCGCACCGCGTGGTTGCAGGGCCTCATCCGCTCAGCCGCCGATGATTCGCTCACGGGCGTGTGGACGGACAGCTATGGTGGCCGCATTGACGTGGTGGAGCGCGAGGGACATCTGCATTTCATCATGGAGTGTGTGCGCGGCCCCACCTCGCATATTGGCGGGCTGGCGGGCATCGCGGTGTGGAATGAAACGATTGGCTGGTTCACTGACAAAGGCCGCGACAAGGACAAGACCGCCGAAACCAACCTCAGCTTCGCACTGCGCGGACGAAAACTCGAAGTGATCGGCGCGAACACTGGCTACTACCACGGCGCGCGGGCTTACTTTGATGGCGCTTATGTCAAAGTGCAGGTATTGAATGCCAAGGCGCAGGCCAAGGTGGGCAATGCGGCCAAAACAGGCGAATTGCCCGAACAATAGAGACACCCATGCACGCCGCCGGCCCCAAAAATCCACTTCATGGCATCACTTTGCAGATGATCGTCACACAGCTTGTTGATCATTATGGCTGGGAGATGCTTGGTCGCATGGTCCCGATCAACTGCTTCAATTGGCAGCCCAGCATCAAGTCGAGCCTCGTCTTTTTGCGTCGCACAGATTGGGCGCGCGCGAAGGTCGAGGCGTTGTATCTGGATTCGCTGCCCGATATGCAGCCGCAGGCAGCGGACGAGACGCAGACAGCGGATGAGCCGCCGGCAGAGAGTGATCCCGGCGTTTGCTGAAGCAGCGTCAGAGTCGCTCCACCTGCTTCAAGTGATCGGGCGGCGGATGCTCCGCATCCACATCATGCACTTCCACGATCCGGCCGTCATCCATGCTGGCGATGCGGTTGGCGTGATGAAAGATGCGGTTGTCATGCGTCACGATGAGCACGGCCCGGTCCTGCCCGCGTGCCACATGCTCGAACAGTTCCATCACCACATGTCCGTTTTTCGCGTCGAGCGCGGCGGTGGGTTCGTCGCAGATGATGAGTTTCGGCTCATGCACCAACGCGCGCGCAATCGCCACGCGCTGCTGCTGACCACCGGAGAGTTGGGAGGGGCGGCGTTTCGCCAGATCGGCTAGGCCCACTTGGTCCAGCACTGCCCGTGCGCGTTTTTCCGCCCGCGCCGCAGACACGCCCTGAATGAGGAGCGGCACGCTCACATTCTCCGCGCAGGTCAGAGTGGGGATCAGATTGAAGGACTGGAAGATGAAACCGATGTTGCGTGCGCGGAACTGGGTGATCGCACCCTTCGCCATCCGCCGCAGATCGTGGCCCAAGACCTCCAATTCCCCGGCGTCTGCGACCAGTGTGCCGGCGATGATGCTGATGAGTGTCGTTTTCCCGCAGCCGGATGGTCCCACCAGCATGGTGATGTCACCACGCCGAACCTCTAGGTCGATGCCTTTCAGCACCTGCAAGCGCGAACCACCATCGCCAAAACTTTTGGAGATGCCTTTGACACAGGCAGCGAGCTGATGCGTGACGTTCTCGGTCATGCGGTGTTCGATCAGGCGGATTACAGCCGGCGCAGGCCATCCTCCGTCATCGGAGTGGGAATCTCGGCGTCGATGGCATCAATTCGAGCCAGTGTCTCCGCGTTGAGGATGAGGTCAGCGGCTTGCAGGCTTTCCTCCAACTGCGCGACGGTGGTGGCACCGACGATGGTCGAGGCGACGAAGTCATGCTGTCTGCTCCAAGCGAGCGCCAGCGCGGTGACGCTCACACCGAGGTCGGCGGCGATGACCTGGAGGCGGGCAGTGGTTTCGAGCGAGCGTTCGTTGACGAAGCGGGCGGCCATGCGCTGCTGGCGTGGGCCGCCGTTTTGGATGTAGTCGGTGAAGCGTGCGCCTTTGGGCAAGGCACCGTCGTTGTATTTGCCGCAGAGGACGCCGCCACCGAGCGGGGAGTAGGGCAGTAGGCTGACGTTTTCCTTGCGGCAGACTTGGGCGAGTTCGCTCTCGCAGCGGCGGTTGATGAGGGAAAAATTATTCTGCACCGAGGCCATGCGGGCCAGACCGTGCTTCTCGGCCTCCCAGAGATTTTTCATCACGCCGTAGCAAGTTTCGTTGCTGCTGCCCCAGGCGCGGATCTTGCCCTGGTCGATGAGATCAGTCAGCGCGCCGAGGGTTTCGGCCTGCTCCATGCCGTGGTCGGGCCAATGCGTCTGATACAGGTCGATGTAATCGGTTTGCAGACGCATCAGGCTGTCCTCGCAGGCTTGGAAGATCTGGCGGCGGTCGAGTGCGGTGAAGCCGCCACGAATCGGCGGACGGAACCAGCCGTGGCCGGGGCCGGTGACCTTGCTGGCGAGGATGATCTCGCCCCGCGTGCGTCCTTTGAGCCATTTGCCGACGATCTGCTCGGTGACACCGAAGAGTTCGGCACTGGGTGGCACGGGATACATCTCGGCGGTGTCAAAGAAGTCGATGCCCGCGTCGATGGCGCGATCCATGATGGCAAATGAGGTTTTTTCATCGGCCTGGAGGCCGAAGGTCATGGTTCCCATGCAGATGTCAGTGACGACGATGCCAGTGCGGCCAATGCGGTTGCGATTCATGCGCGGAGACTAACCAGCGTGGCGCGAAGGGCAAAGAGCAAAGCACCGTGGAGGAGCTTTCGCGGCTCCATCACTCACACATTCTCAAACTTCCGCCAGTAGAGCAGGGCGATGGGGATCATGGCGAGGCTTTCCTGGCCGGCGGCGGCGACGCCTTCCATGGATCGCGTCGTCCACGCGCCAAGGATGAAGGAGATGGCGATCAAAATGGCGGAGCCGAAAGTGAAGACGGCACGCGGGGCGATGGTGAGGCGCACGGGTCGCGTTTCAGCGGCGAGGAGGTCGATGAACCGGCTGGCGCAGAGGACGAGGAGGATGATGGAGAACCAGCCGCCGTCCCCGAGGCTGCCGATGGCGAGGTAATCGTAACCGCCATGGACGGCGACGGCGGCGAGGAATGTGGCAATGAATTCGCCCGCCTGTGCAAAGCGGGTGTGCAGCATTTGGTAAAGGCTGTGGGCGCAGACGCCGGTGAGAGAGATGTGGAGGAAGTTGGCGGAGAGGAACCGCGTCCAGGCGATGCTGCCGCCGTAGTCCTGATAGTAACCGATGTTTTCTTCCAACGAGAAACCGAGACCGACGAAAGCCCCGGTGAGCAGGGCGAGGCCGGGCTGCCGCCGCCAGAGCAGCCAGGGCAAAAACAGCGCGAAGAGGAGGAGCTTGCAGCCCTCCTCCCGCAGACCGACACCGGCGAGATAATAGATCAAATCGTGCGGGAAGGGCGCGTCGGCCGTCATGCCCTGCACGAATTCCTGGTAAGCTAGGATCGTGAGGGTGGGCCACACGCTGCACACGCCGGCCATGATGGCGGCGATGGGCCGCGCCCAGCGCCAGCGCTCGCGGTCACTGTGCTGCACCAGGATGAAGTACCACAATGCTGCGGCGAAGAAGGCGAGCGTGAGCATGCCATACGGCAGTTCATTGAGGCGATGGCGGACGAGGCCATGCCATTGCATCCAGACATCCCCGAGCAATGCGCCAGCATGATGCTGGAGCAGGGGATGACATTGATCAATCCAGCCGGTCTGTGCTGCCATGCTGCGCAGGGCGTCCAGATCGCGCTGCGTGACGGCGAGGCGCAGGGCTTCCTCGCGCGCGGCAGTGGCCTCGGCAAAGTTGCGCCCTTCGGTGAAGAAGGCATGCATGGCCGCCTGTGTGTTGCCACGGCGCTTTTGAACGCTGGCGTAAAGCTCTGCGGCGAGCATGGCGGGCGGGTCGGCCTGGGCGTTGTGTTCCAGTCGCTCCAGCGCTTTGTCATCGGCATTGAGCGTGGCAGCCAAAAAATCACGAAACAATCCGGCGGGCGCGTCGGTGGTGACATGCTGTTGCAGGAGCTCTCCCACCGCGTAACCACCGAGTTTGCCGTCCTGCTGGAAGGTTCGAAAGGCCAGCGCCTCATCGCCTTCCACCAGTTGCGGGATTTGCGCGAGCAGCATGCGCAGCCAGGTGGCAAACTGGCGCGGTTGGGAGGTCGTCTCGTGGCGCAGACGATGAAATTCCGCGTGCAGGCGGGTCAGGACAGGTGACACGCTGAAGGCATGCTCGTCTTCATCCTGCGAGGCGCTGCCGATGACGATGATGCTGGCAGTGACGATGCCGAGGGCGATGATGGCGGCGGCGGTGCGCAGGAGAAAGCGGCGGTTGCGCGTGAGGTAGTGCGTGCGCGCACGCCAGCCGTGAAAGAGGGGGCGGTCTTCATTCATGGGCGCGTTAATCGTCCGCTTGTTTCCACCAGTCGGCGGATTGCTCCCACGGTGCCTGTGGTTCAGGCTTCTGCTGCGCTGGAGCCGCGGGTGTGTCCTGCTCCGCTTCTTCCGCTAGTTCCATGAGCAGCCTCACATGCGGCTCCGGGTGCGCGGAGCGCCGCCAGATGATCCAGGCACAGGTGGCAAAGGTTCCCAGCAGAAACAGCAGCGTGCCGAGTGTGAACAGCACAAACCAGTCGGAAGCCTCCATCCATTCACGCGAAATTTTGGCCGTGTCACCCGTGGGGCGCGCGAGGAAGGCGAGGGGCGCATGCATGGGGCGTGCGGGCTAATTTTCGTCAAAGACGAGGCGCATCGGAATCATCTTGGAGAACTGGAAATGGTGTTTTTGGAAGAACGCCTGCGACTCGGCGCTGATGCGGTCGGTGAGCAGGGTGAGCCGTCGGAATTTCTTTTCCCTAGCAAACTGGATGGCGCGCTCAAGCAGGAGACCGCCGTAACCCTGCCGGCGGTGTTGCGGGTGGATGATGAGATCCTCCAACAGAATGACGAGCCCGCCCTCCGCCGTGCTGATGGTGAAGAGCAGATTGATCATGCCGAGGATTTTATGATCCGTGCGCAGCACAAAGATGCGCCCACGGTTGGGCTGTTCCAAAATGAGGCGCAGCCCATGCTCCTGCTTGGCCTTATCCGGGTGGAAGTCGCCCTCCTTCTCGCTGAACAGCGCGATGAGCAGTTCCACGAGCTGCGGGAGGTCTTCAATGGTGGCCGGTTCGATGTGTGGTTGGGTGTCGGAGACGGACATGGCACGCAGAATACCGGGGGTGTGACCAAAGGCAATGCGTTCGATGCAAAGGATACGGCACATCGTTTTCACCTTCGTAGATACAAGACCGCAGGGCGGTGGCATTGAGGTGTTGAAACTTCGGCTTGTTGCCGTGGTTAGACCAGGCTCTCAACCCAACCTAGAACTCTCATGAAACCTCGATCCAACCGATTCATCTGGCTGTGCAGCGCCGTGGTGCTCAGCATCGCCTCACTGCAGGCGCAGGAAACCCGCACGGCGGATCAGCCCGCCGCTGAAACACCGCGCAGGGCGGACGCCGCACCTGTGCCTGAACGCCGCCCACAGGAGCCTGCGCGTGGCAATCCTGCGCCAGAGCGTGGACAACCACAGCGCGGCCAAGCACCAGAAGACGAGCGTCGCGAAGGCGGTCCGCCGCGTGGGGAGACCACACGCGAGCAACCGCGTCGCCCCCAGATGGAAAAAGAAGGCGGACATGAGGGAGATCGTCCTCGTGGCGAACCGCAGCGTGAGGGGGATCGTGGTCCGGCCAATCCGTCGCGTGATGACAACCGCGATCGCGGCAACAACGGACGCCCTGAGAACATGCGTCAGCCGCATGGCCAGCCGCAGCGTGATGGCAATCGTGGACCGGCGAATGCGCCGCATCAGCAGCCGCAGCGTGATAGTGATCAAGGTGCTGCCAGACCGCCGGAGCGGCGGGATAATCCCCGGTCTGACAATGCGGGACGTTCTGACACCTTCCGTGCGCCACCGTCCAACGGCCAGCGTGGTGGTGACATGCGCCGCGATGGCCCCGGTCCAGATGCACGTTTCAAAGGCCGCGGCGGGCCGCAGAATTTCAGCGCGCCACGTCCAGGGGATGGGCGTCCAGGCCCGCGTGGTTTTCAGCCGCCAATCCATCACGGTCGCGGCCACGGCCCGCAGATGCAGGGGCGTGGCCCCTCGAGTCCGCAGCACTTCCAAGGCCGCAAAGACTTCCAAGGCAGGGGGCGGCATGATCAGCGCGGTCCACAACGCGGCCGGGATCAACAGCAGTTCAAACGTGGTCCAGGCTCGTCCGGCCCACCGCATTCCCAATCACGCGATGGCTCGCAGTCTGGCTCTGGGCCGCAGCGTGGCGGCCCGCCCTCAGGCCGTCCATCGTCCGAGCACGATCGTGACGGGTCTCGCAGTGGGCCTCCGCCACAGCAGCGTGATCAAGGCGCTCGTCCGCAGCAGTCTCCCGGCCCGCGTGGTGATGCAGCGCCGGAACGCGGGCGCGATGGAGCGCCCCGTGAGCGTGATGCGTGAAAAAACGTGTGCGGACAAGTTGACCGGAGGCGGCCTGGAAAACTAGGCCGCCTTTTTCATGCTCGTGTGGTAATCATCCCGTCTCGTGGGTTGTGTTTGTGGAAACGAACTCCATAATCGGTGCCGCATGGCGAAACCACCGACATCCGCTGAGAAACATTCCGCATGAGCCTGGCCAAAAAAAATGTCAAAACCGCCGCCAAGGTGCCGACTGCCGGAGGTGCAGGCCCGTTAGAACTGCCATGGTGGTCCGTCGCACGTTGGGAGCACCTGTGGAATGGTGAATCGTCGGGTTCAGCCGCCACTGCCGCCACTGCCAACGCGATGCTGCCGGTGCTGATCGAAGTTTTTGCCGCTTTCAGCAAGCTGGATGGCGACATTGAGGAAGAGGATGTCGAATCTAGCCTCGGCTACCTGCGTTACGACTATCCTGAGGCGATCTATGCCGACATGCGCCGCCTGTATTTTGAGGCGCTGCAGCAGGGGCAGGATCTGACACAGCGGGCGAAGGAACTCAGCCAGAAACTCAGTCAGGAGCAGAAAATTCTGCTCGGCGTGCAGCTCTACCTGCTCATCTCCCGCGCGCATCAGAATCAGCGGCAGATGGTGGAGTTTTATCTCTTCATGACGAACCTGGGCATCGCCGCCCAGGCCATCGACATCGTCTATCAGCTCAATGCCGGGGACAAGCCGCTGGAGGAGGGCTTCTCCACCAAGGGCGGTGAGCCGCTCGACACCCTGCGCATCGGCTCGACGAAAAACTGTGATGTGCTTTTGCGCTCGTTGTCAGAGGACTGCTCGGTGGTGGCGTTCCGGTTTCACAATCTGGTGCTCCTGAAGAACACTGGCAGCATTTCCATCCTCGTGCGCAGCCGTCGGCAGCCGCCGGGGGAATTCTCACGCCTGTATCCTGGCGAGCGGGTGGTGCTGGAGGACGTGACGCTGGATTACAATGACCTGATCTCCTACTTCAACGCCAAGAAGACGCTCTCCGGCACGCAGATCTACCTCACGCTCACGGAGAACGGCAGCGCGGAGATCGCCCCGCAGCGCGTGCGTGGCACGAACTTACGGCTCAGCTTCGGCCTCGGTGTCACCGTGGAGGCATTGCGCACCACCCAGGCCACGCTGAATGGGGTGGTGCTCAGCAGCGGCACGATTGTCGAAGCCAGCATCGAGGACAGCATCATCGCGCATGGCGAGGTGGAGATCGCGCTACGTGATCTGCGCGTGCGCGCGCAGGAGTTTGGTGGCCAGTTTCGCCTCGAAGGCAGTCGCAACACCTACCTCGTCTCCAACAAGCCGGAGCTGCTGGATGAAGGCGACATCCTGCTCTCCTCGGACACCGACGGCGAGATACTGCTGCGTATTGAGTGCAACTACGCGCAAAAAACCGGCGTGCTGGAGGTGCTGCGTGCCTCACGTCCGCTCTACATCGGTCAGATTCCGGTGCGTGACCGCATCAGCCTCAATGATGGCGACACCATCACGCTGGGGGAGGGGCAGTATCTGCGCTGCCATTTCTCCGACCGCATCATAGAGGAGGAGCGCAACACCGTCCGCCAGATCGAAGTGCGTGAACTCAGCCACCGGTTCGACAGCCGCAACACCGCGCAGGACGGCGTGAGCTTCATTGCCCGCCGTGGTGAGATGATTTGCGTCATGGGACCGAGCGGCTGTGGCAAAAGCACGCTGCTGCGCATCCTTGGCGGCCAGCTCAAGCCACGCGGCGGCGAGGTGCTGATGAATGGCATGGCGTTATACCAGAACCTGCCCAATCTCACGCCCTACATCGCCTACATCCCGCAGGAGGACGCTTTTGATCCGCTGCTGAAAGTGCAGGAAAACCTCGATTTCTCCGTCGCGGTGCGCTGCCCGCATCTGAAGACCGACGAACGTCGCAAACGCGTCGATGCGAAGCTGGCCGAACTGGGCCTGGCCGATCTGCGCAATCGGCTGGCGGGCACGCCACAGCAGAAATTTCTCAGCGGTGGCGAACGCAAGCGCCTCAATGCCGGTCTCGACATGATCGGCATCTCCGACGTGTATTTGTTTGATGAGCCGACCTCCGGTCTGTCCTCCAAAGACAGTGAGCATGTGCTGGAGATCATCCGCAGCCTCGCACGCAACAAGATCGTCATCACCTCCATCCATCAGCCCAGTTCGCGGCTGCTCCAGATGTTCGACAAGGCGCTGCTGCTCGACAAAGGCGGCAAAATGGCCTTCTACGGCACGCCGCAGGGCATGCTGGAGTACTTCTGGCGGGTCTATCACGCCGAAACCGGCCAAGTCGGCGATGACGAAGTGAAACCACCGAATACTCTCACTCCGGACTTTGTTTTTGATGTGCTGGAAACGCCGCTGCGCGACATCAGCGGTGACATCATCCAGGAGCGCAGCGCGGACGGGCATCTCGTGGCCGCGCGTCGTTTCCCGCCGAATTTCTGGCGGGATTCCTACCAACGGCATCTCATCATGGAGAGCATGGCGAAGCAAAAGGCCGCGCCCGGCAGCACCAGCCTCATCGCCCGGCCGAAACGTGATGACAGCCAAAGTCTCGGGCGCATGCGCAACACACCGAAACCGCCGAAGCACACGTTTCGCGAGGAGAGTATCCTGTTCGCCACGCTGCTGAAGCGTGCCTTCCTCAGCAAACTGCGCAACCGCACGAACCTGCTCACCACGCTGCTGGAGGCACCGCTGCTGGCCTGGCTGATCGCCAGCGTGCTGAAGTACTCGGAGGAGGCCAATTACACCTTCGCCACCGCCTTCCACATTCCGACCTACCTCTTCATGAGCCTGGTCGTCGCCATGTTCCTGGGCCTCACCAACAGCGCCGATGAGATCATCCGCGACCGCCACACGCTGAGCCGCGAGCGCAATCACAACCTACGCACGTTTTACTACCTCTGCGGCAAGATCATCTCCCTCTCCGCCTTCGCCCTCGCGCAGTGCGTGATCTACCTGCTGATCGGCAACTGGGTGCTCGAAATCCGCGACATGTTCATGATTCACCTCTGGTGGATGTTCCTCACCTCGCTCACCGGCGTCTGCCTGGGCCTGTTCATTTCCAGCATCGTCACGGACAATCGTACGGCGGTGAATGCCATTCCGCTCATCCTCATCCCGCAGATCATTCTCGGCGGCGCGCTGATCAAATATGAGGAGATGAACAAAAACCTCGACCTAGTCTATTCTGTGGGCCGCTGGCTCAAAAAATCCGGCAACGATGAGGCCAACGCCAGCAAGCTGAAGGTGCCTTTCATCTGCCAATTCATGCCACTGCGCTGGTCGTATGAGGGTGTCATCATCTCGCAGTCCAAGCTCAATCCTTTGACGCGCAATCAGGACTTCCTCGACGAACGCATCCAGTCGCTGCTGCCGCCATCAGGCTCGGACATGAACGACCGCCAGCGTCACGAACTCGAGCTCACCAAGCAGTCACTCGCCGTCGTCTCCGGCCTCTACGCGGAAAATCCGCGTGAAATCTCCAAACGTCTCGGCTCCATCCGTGATGCCGTCCTCAGCGGCCGCATGGAACCGCCGATGCTCGACAGCATGCTGCAGCAGGATGCCGGCATCAGCGCCGAGGAAATCTATGTGAACCGCAAGGTACTCGATCTCGTGACCAAGGCCGAGATGGAGCGTGAGGACTACCGCCGCAGCAGCAGCCCGAACGTCTTTTTCGGCACCCGAAAAACCTATTTGGACACCAAGTACAACACGCTTTGGATCAACAGCATCGTCATCCTCTTCAGCCTCGCTTTGATCATCACCGCCGTGGAGATCAGCCTGCGCCGCCAGCTCACGAAAGTTTGATCGTCGCCGCAATGGCCGTGCTCCTGGCGAGATTCTCGACAGATCACAACATCTCAGTTGCAAAGATGTGCGCACTGCCCAGTATGGCCCCTCGCCAACGGCAACCACCCCAACATGGTGCCGCTGACGGGAACATCAAACTAGGTCGGGCTGTAGTTCAGCCTGGTAGAACGCTTGCATGGGGTGCAAGAGGTCGTGAGTTCGAATCTCGCCAGCCCGACCACGGTTTGCTTCTTGAGAGCCAAGAGGTGCAGTGATTCGGCGGGGTTACAATCTATGCGATTTAAATCCCAATTCGCACATGACGTCGAAAGACGGGCCTGCATAAAGAGCCTTGATCAGCGCAACACGCGCCACTTTTGCTCCGGCCCAAACTCATGCCGGTAGCTCGTCTTCACCAGCTCCGGGAAGAACTCCGCCACAGCCGGGCACAGCCATTTATCAGCCAGTCCACCAGCATCCTCACCCGTTCCTTCGTCACATACTTCAGCGGGTGTCCATAGCCCGCGCCAAAGGGTGTGCCGTTAACCGTTACAAAAGCGGAATTCAACTGCCACTCCGCGTCACGCTTCGCATGCACGCGCTCCCGCGCCCCGCCTTCAATCGCTGAGGAAAGCACCGCACTCGCCTCATGCATCGTCAGCTCTTTCATCACCGGCAGACCCAAAGCCCGCATGTAGTCCTTCTGCGTCTGGCTCGCCCGCTTGTCGCGGGAAGCATCTCCGCCCGTCGGCTTCAACACATCGTCTCTCACCTCCGCACTGAGAACCGCACACCACGCCATGTCAACCGTCTTTCAGGCCACGCGTTCTTGTCATTTCCGCGTCTTCCGTGTATTCCGTAGGCCCATGCAAGACGACGAACAAATCTACACCTACCGCATCGCGCGCAAAGTCCGCACCGGCGGTAGCAGCTTTGCCAGCGGCTTCTTCACCCTTGTCGCCATCGCCTGCATGCTCCTCGTCCCGTGGATCGTCGGTGTTCCTGCAGGACTCATTCTCCTCGCCATCGCCTCCTTCACGGATGCCAAAACAAAGTGCGTCTCCACCTGCGGCCATTGTGGCAACGAAGTCGCCCACACCAGCCAGCTCGGCCCGACGTGCCACGCCGATCTCGCCCCCGAGCCACGCTCCGCTTGGTCCCGTCTCTGGCGCTGAGTTCGGAGTTCGCTTTGCCGTGGAATATCCAGCTAGCATACCTTCGCTAGTCCGCGTTTCACGCACTCCTGATGTTGACGGACGGCTGTGTAGCGCGGAATTCCGATTCCGCGAAGTGATCGACTCGGAATCGGAATTCCAAGCTACAGGAAGGCACCGCAGTCTGCCCGACCACGGTTTGAGTTCCACCTCAGCCGCGTTAAGACGACGCGGGTTCGCTTTTCTTCGGCTCGCGGAAGAACAAGACGAATACGATGAGCACTGCGACCGCGATCCACGCAGGGGTGCTCCAAATCGCTGCCCAGTCGTGCGTGATGTCGCCATTGGGCGTGGCGAGTTTGTGCATGTCCATGACACGCCCGGCCAGATAGGTTCCCACCAGCGAGCCGAAGCCCCAGAGGATGATGGCAATGAGCCCCTGCGCGGCACCACGGATGCGTTCGTTGGCTTCACCATCGACGTAAAGTTGGCCGGCGATGAAGAGGAAATCGTAGCAGATGCCGTGCAGCAGGATGGCACCGAAGATGAGCACGGTGCCGGTGCTCGATGCGCTGGCACTGAGCATGAAGTAGCGCACGACCCAGGCGAGGATGCCAAGGAAGATCGTCTTCTTGTAACCGAGCTTGTTGAGCATCAGTGGCAGCAGGATGAGGAAGATCACATCGGAGACCTGCGCCAGCGTCATCTTCTGCGCCATGTCCTCCCACTTCAGTTGCGTGAGGTAAGTACCCAAGTTCACAAAGTAGAAGTAGAGCGGGATGCAGATCAGGAACATGCACAGGAGAAAAATGGCAAACGCGGGCTTTTTCAGCAGCGCTAGGGCATCAAGTCCGAGCACCTCGCCCAGCGGCACGTTCTGGCCCTTCTTTTTCGGCGGCGTGTGCGGCAGCGACAGCGCGAACAGGCCAAACACCATCGAGGTGCCACCTGCGAGGTAGTATTGCACGGTGGACTGCTCCGCCTTCAACTGGCTGAGCACCACACCACCGGCGATCCAGCCCACGGCGGAGAAAATTTTCACGAAGGGGAAATCCTTTTTCGCATCGGCTAGATGCGTCATGGAGACCGAGTTGCCCAAGGCGAGCGTCGGCGCGTACAGCGTGCAGTAGAGGATGAGCGTCGGATACACGCTGCCAAAGGTGTGCAGACGCGGGATGAAGAGCATGACCAGTCCGCCCGCGATACCGAGCACGGCGATGATTTTTTCCGAGGCAAAGAAGCGGTCAGCGATCAAACCGACGATGAAGGGCGAAAGGATGGCTCCCCACGCGAACGCGCCATACGCGAGGCCGATCTGCTCGCCGCTGAAATTCAACGTGCCGAGGTAGGCACCTAGCGTCATGTACCAACTGCTCCAGATGAAGTACTGGAGAAACATGAAGATGGAGAGCTTGATCTTGAGCTGTGTTTGCATGGTGTGTTGGAGTGAAAGGTTACTTCATGCCGTCAGCGGCACCCCAGGGTTCGAGGTTGCGGAGCTGGCGTGATTGCAGTTCGGCGTAGCAGTCGGGCAGGTCGAATTGTTTCAGGACATGCGGCAGCATCACCGCGTAGGGCCAATGGTAGTCGTCGTGAATGGCGAGGTCGTGATAGGACGTGAGCGCATGCTGTAGCGTCACTTGTTTCACATCCTGGTTCAGTAGCGCGGCGAAGGCGGCTGGCAGTGCGCCCCAGCCTTTGCCAGCGAGATGAATTTCAGCGTGACCAGCAGCGGCGAGCAGTTGCAGAACACGCAGCACGTCGAAGGTGCGCTGGCCCAGCAACGGGCGGTCGAGCATGAGACCATACGCGGCGTAGAAGTAGTGGCTGCCATAGCGTGCGAGGAATTGATTCGTGCCGCAGGTGTCGGGCTGGGATTCGCCACAGCCGCGCACGTCGCAGGCAAAGAACGCGGCATCAGGGTGCGCGGCGATGAGTTCCTGCACCAGCGGATCGTCCCGCAGTTCGGCATCGGCAGAGCGGTGTGAGATGTAGAGCACGGCCTTGCTCAAACCACGCGGCAGGCGCGAAGTGAGCGTTTCCTCGCTCAAGCGCGTGACCAAGGCGTGAATCTCCGGCTCCGTTTCGACGGCGTAGGTGCAGTAGGCTTTGCTGGGATACTTGCGCACACCCGCGCTGCGTAGGATGCGATAATCCGGCGGCGTTTCAGGCAATGCGCGCAGTTTCAAAACGGTACGCGCGGCCTGTTGCAGCGCCGTTCCCTTGAGCGGCTGGCGTTTGGCGGCGAGCGCCTCCGCTTGATCGCGGGTGAAGGACATCAGCGTGCGTGAGCCGATCTCCGCGACCTGACCGCGTGGCGTGCAGAGCAGATCCGCGTCTTTTTCGATGGTGATCGCCGGTTCCGTGGCAGCAGCAGGCACGCCGCTGGCCTTGCCGAAGAAACGATACATCGCCTCGCGGTTCGACTGCGTGTAGCCGTGCGGATCGGGGCCGATGTGAAGCTGGATGTTCTCCGGCTTGCCGAGCAACGTGTAAAGGCGCTTGAGGCGCTCGTAGCTTTCGGTGGAACCACGATTGTCGAAGTAATCCTTCTCCTGCGCCATGATGATGACCGGTTTCGGCGCCATCGCCGCCAGGAAATCGCAATGATCGAGATCAAGCGCGAGCACCTGCGGCGGACATTGCTCCGTGTCCTGTGGCAGCTCGTTCTCCGCATCGCGGCGGAAGGTCGTTACAAAGCAGGACGGCGCGGCCATGGTGAAGCGCGGCTCCAACCCGCACAGCCACGTCGTCTGCGTGCCACCGCCGGAGTTGCCGGTGATGCCGAGGTGCTGCGAGTCAATCTCCGGGCGCGTGAGCAGGTAATCGAGTGCGCGCATGGCATCCCACGCGAACCAGTTGCCGAGAAACTCGCCAATGAGCGCCTGATGATTGCCCATCTGGTTGTGCTCCGAGGTGCCGCCACCGAGACGCGAGCCGAGCTTCTCATTCAAGTACTGAAAGCGCTCGCCCTGGCCGGGCGGGTCAATGATGAAGCAGGCCTGGCCCTGCCGTGCGAGTCCCTGCGCAAAACTTTGATACGCCTCCGCTGCCTTGCCATTGAGCGAGTGGCCGCAGACACCGATCACGCCGGGGATCGGCCCTTTGCGGTTCGTCGGCAGATACAGATTTCCGGTGACGTGATAGTTCGGCCGGCTCTCAAAGAGGATGTTCTCAATGTGGTAACCGTCACGCTCCAGCGTCTTCGTGATCTTGGCGTTCAGCGGCGTTTTCTCCGGCACTGGGCCGAAGGCTTGGCGAATGCGCTCCTGCACGGACTTCACATAGGCCTCGGCATCCGCCTTCGTCTTCAAGGCATCACGCCGCGCATTGCCACGCGTCTCGGCGGCGCGCACTTCCGTCACCAGCCATTCCTGCAGCATGCGGGGGAAGCGATTGAGCTGTGGCAGCGTTCCTGTTGCTACTGTGGTGGTACTCTTGGCGGTTTGCGCGGCGGCCGTGCCGGGGCTGCTAAAAAACGTCTGCGCCAAGGGCCAGCTCATCAATCCCAGGCCGGCAGTTTGCAGAAAGTCACGTCGGCGGGGCAGGGGAGAGGAATCCATGAGGTGAAGAATATCGGCAGGCTGCGGCGTTTCTTTCCCATGCCTGCACTTGTCTCGCCCAATCGCCGTCAATTTCTTCAATCCGCCGTTCCATTCATCGTCTCCGCCACCACTCTCGGGCGAGCAGGAGCGGTTTCACCGAATGGGAAAGTACGTCTCGCCTGTATCGGTGTGGGCGGTCAGGGCACGAGCAATCTGCGCGCCCTGATGGCCGATGAGCGTGTGCAAATCGTCGCCGTATGCGATGTGGATGCGCAACGCGGTACGGCAGCGGCAAAGCTCGCCGGATTGCAGGCGGGCGATGTGTATCGCGACTTCCGCGAGGTGCTGGCGCGCAGCGATGTGGACGCGGTGATGAACGCCACGCCGGATCACTGGCATTCGAATGTCGCCATCGCCGCCGCGAAGGCCGGGAAGGATTTGTATTCAGAAAAGCCGCTCGGCGCGAGCATCGTCGAAGGCCGTGCGATCTGTCGGGCGGTGGCGGAAAACAAGCGCGTGCTGCAATGCGGCACTTGGCGGCGCTCAGGCATGAAGGTCCGCATGGCCTGCGAGCGCGTGCGCAACGGCTACATCGGCGACTTGCAGGAGATCGAGATCGGCGTGCCGGGAACCTTCGTCGTGCGCGGTGGCTTTACCGGCACCGAAGCACCGGAGCCGGTGCCTGCGCATCTGGATTACGCCATGTGGCTCGGCCCGGCGGCGGAGCGGCCCTACACAGCGGCACGCTGCCATTTCAACTTCCGCTGGATCGAGGAATACGCGCCCGGCTACATCACTGATTGGGGCGCGCATTTCCTCGATGTCGCGCAATGGGGCGCGGGCATGGATGACACGACACCGACGGAGGTCCACGCCACCGAAGTGAAACGCCGCAGCGCTGGCATCTACGATGCCGCCGAGGGCTTCCGCATCGAGTATCGCTACGCGAATGGTGTGCGCGTCGTCATGCTCAGCACAGACGACAAGACGAAGTGGGGCACCAAGTTCATCGGCAGCGAAGGCTGGATCTTCACCGAGTCGGAAACGCTCAAAGCCAGTTCCGATGACATCCTGCGCGTGAAGCTCAAGGACAGCGATGTGAAGCTCTTCGAATCAAAGAACCATCATCGCAACTTCATCGATGCCGTGCTCTCACGCGGCCGCACGGCGGCTACCGCCGAGATCGCCCAGCGCGCCGCCACCACCTGCCACATCGGCGCGATTTCCGCCGTGTTACAGCGTCCGCTGAAGTTCGACCCGCAGGCCGAACGATTTGAAGGCGACGATCAGGCGAATCAGATGCTGCTGCGGCCGATGCGGGATGCATGGAAGCTGGCGTAGCATGTAGGTTCCCCCCATTCCGTGCTTGCCTGTTCACCCGTCTTTTCGTAAAAGACAGTCCGTATGGCCGACGACTCCGCCCCCTCCGCCCCCGCATCCCCTACGTCAGAGACTCCACCCCCGCGCACCACGGGTGGCGGGCATTTCCGTTGGGAGCCGCCGACGGCGGAAGAACTTCAGGCTGCGATGCCGGGCTACACCATTGAAAAGCTGCTCGGTCGCGGTGGCATGGGGGCCGTGTATCGCGGCGTGCAGATGAATCTGGACCGCCCCGTCGCCATCAAGATTCTGCCTCCGGGTGTGGAGAAGGAAGACCCCAGTTTCGCGGAGCGTTTCAAGAGTGAAGCTCGCCTGATGGCAAAACTGATGCACCCAGCGATCGTGGCCGTATTTGATTTCGGCAGCACCACGGACGGTCAGCTTTACTTCGCCATGGAGTATGTCGATGGCAGCGACGTCTCGCAGATGATCCGCGAGCAGGGGCGGTTGCAGCCCGACCACGCGCTCGCCATCACCGCGCATGTGTGTGATGCGCTCACCGCCGCGCACAAGCTCGGCATCGTGCATCGCGACATCAAGCCGGCCAACGTGCTCCTCAATCACGAAGGGCAGGTGAAGATCGCAGACTTCGGTCTCGCGAAGATCGACGATCCCAGCCAGCACGGCATGACGAAGACCGGCTATGCGATGGGCACGCCGGATTTCGTGTCGCCTGAGGCACTCATGCTCGGCACGGCGATTGATGGCCGCGCGGACATCTATGCCGTGGGCGTCATGCTCTATCAGATGCTCACGGGGAACATCCCGCGTGGCGCGTACAAAACGGCCAGTGCGCTGCGACCCACGCTGGACCCGCGCTACGATCCCATTATTTCCAAGGCGATGCAGTATGATCGCGAAGAGCGCTACCAGAGCGCAGCGGAGATGCGGCGTGATCTGGATGTCATTCTCACCGTGCCCTTCGTGCAGCAGGATGCGCCTGCCGCCGCTGCCGTGCCCGTCTCGCAGGTGGCGCAGATGCCCGCGCAACGCAGCGCCGCGCAGAAGCCCATGGGCAAAGCGCCGCAACCTAAAAGTACGACGGGCACTCCTGCCCGTCAGGAAGCCGCAGCCGCAGGCAGGAGTGCCCACGGTACTTCCCAAGCACCGAAATCGAACACCACGCTCTACGCCATCCTCGGCATCGCCGCCGTGCTCGCCATCGGCGCGTTCGTGATGTTCAGCGGTGGCAAGAAACCCGCGCCTGCAACTGCGGCAAAGCCATCCGTCGCTGATAAGACGCCAACCACATCGCGACCTCCCGTCCAAGTGGCCAAGGAGGTCAAACCTGTGCCCGCCGTCATTCCCCAGGGCGCGCTGGAGTTTCAGGGGTCGAAATACCAACTCGTCATCAAGGCGGACCAGCCGGCCTGGCAGAAGTGCAAGGCTGAGGCGGAAGCAATGGGTGGTCATCTGGCTGTCATTACCTCAGAGGCCGAGAATGAATGGATTTTGAGGACTTTTGGCTCCGCGCTGACCACCGGTTCGGCACAGTTGTGGCTAGGAGCCATGAGAGGAGGCAAGGATGCCGAGTGGGAGTGGGTTACGGGGGACCCCTTCGAGAAGACATTCTGGATGAGCGACAAACCAAACGCGGGTAAAGATCAGGAATCGCAGTGGATGAGTCTGCTGCGTCGTCACTCGGGCGAGCTGGGTTGGAATAGTGTCGTGGCCGGTGATTACAGAGGAAACGACCGCCCGAATTTAAAGGGTTTCATCGTTGAGTGGGATGGTGCCAAAAGCACGATCCCAGCCGCTTCCACCACGGCACCTCCCACCGATGGCTGGCAGCCTCTCTTTGAAGAAGTGTATTGGCAGAAGAACGAACCCGGCAAACGTGAGTTCAAAGACGGCCGCAAGCACCTCCTGGGCATGAGCATGTCCAAGGCGCTTCCCTCAGCCGATGGGGCCATCCGCGTTCGCATTCACTTCCAGGAGGGATCCAGGAATATGGCCCTGGCCGCCCGTCGCATAAGCACGGAGGAGGAGTACAAGGTCAATGTGAGCAACGGCACCACCGTGACACTCGGTTCCGTCGGCGCAGGGGGCAAGACGCTCGACACCCTCGGCAAGCATGACTTGCCCAAACCCCTTCGGCCTGGTGACAGCCTGCTGCTCGAACTGCAGGCGCAAGGCGACCGCCTCACCGTCTCCTTGGACGGAGCCGTGGTCATCCAGGCCCGCGACTCCCGCTACGCCGGTCCCGGGCAGTGGGGCATCCTGGCAGACGACGGCTACTTTGAGTCCGTCGAAGTGCGAACCGGTTTTGCCAAGTCTGCCGTTCCCGCGTCTCCCAGTCTCCCCATCTCCAAGCCTTCCGAGCCGGAGTCTTCACCCGCTCAGCGCGCTTTGTTTGACGGGAATACTTTCTCCGGCTGGCATGGTTTGGGCCAGAAGACCGCACCTGCTACATGGCGCATCGCGGAAAGTGCCATGGTCGGCAGCGGCAGAGCCGTTCTGGTGACCGATGAGGCATTCGATGATTTCGATTTCTCGCTGGAATGGCGCGTGGGGCCGCAGGGCAATGGCGGCATCGTTTTCCTCCTTCCCGAAACCGAGAGCGGCGGCCAGTTCGACACCACCCGGCCTGAGTTCAACCTCATGGACGATTCCATGGATGCGGAAAACAGGAGCGGCTCGCTCTTCGGTGTCCAGGAAACCACCAGCACAGCGGCGGTGAAGCCGGTGGGCTCATGGAACTCCGCCCGGCTCGTGAAGCGCGGTGGCAAGGTGGAGCACTGGCTCAATGAGCAGCTTGTGTGCTCCTACGATTTGAACGACCCCGCCACCCGTGAGCGCTGGAAGGGCACCAAGCTTGGCAGGAATGCTGGATACGCTTCGGGATCAGGTGGACGCATCGGTCTCCAAGGCTGGACTGGAGAAGTGGCTTACCGGAAGGTGATGCTGCGCAGTCCTGCTGCCAATGCGGCTGTGCCATCGTCTTCCTCTTCCACATCGGTCCCTCCCTCCGCCTCGCGGCAACTCCCTCCCGAGCTCGCCGCGCTCGATGACCAGTTCGTCGCGCTTCAGAAAGAGCGCGTCATCGCGCCGTTCGCGGCGGAAGTGGCGAAGCTCAAGGCCGGTTATCTCGGGGGTATGGACCGCGCCATCGCCAGCGAAAGGGCCGCTGGTCGGCTTGATGGCATCCTCGCCCTGGAGGTGGAAAAGAAACTCCTCACCGCCGGGCAGCCTGTCCCAGAGTCGGACGACGCCAAGACCCCGGACTCTCTCAAGGCCCTGGGCAGCATCTACCGCAGCGCGCACGCCAAATTCACCGCCACCCGCGCCGCGAATCTCCAGGCCCTCACTGACCCGCTGGAAAAACGCCTCGCCCAAATGGAGACCGACTTCACCAAAGCCGACCGCCTGGGCGATGCCGAGACCGTGCGCAGTTATCGCGACGCGCTCGCAGAGTCAGGTAGGGCGGATGGTCCTCCATCCGCCGTCGCGGCGTCACAGACGGCGCTTGGAGGACCAAGCGCCCCACCTCAGAGCACGACGCTAAATCCCGCCGCCATGCTCGCCCTCAAAGACGGCATCACCAACACCCTCGGCATGAAGTTCCTGCCGGTGAAAGGCACGGAGGTGCTCTTCTGCATCCATGAAGTGCGCTATAAAGACTACGCGGCCTATGCAGCCGAGTCCCAAGGCGTGGACGGCGGGTGGAAAAACCAAACAATCGACGGCTACGCCATCACCGAGCGCAACGAAGACCATCCGGTGATAAGTGTGCGCTGGGAAGACGCGCAGAAGTTCTGCGCCTGGCTGAGCAAGAAGGAAGGCAAGCTCTACCGCCTGCCCACGGATGAAGAATGGAGCTACGCGGTAGGCATTGGCCGTGATGAGAAGCGCAAGAAAGGCATGACGCCTTCCCAAGTGCCGCAGGTGCCGGATGAGTTCCCCTGGGGTGGTGACTTCCCGCCGAAGACGAAAGACCAAGCCGGGAACTACAGCGATGACAGTCGCAAAGCCAAAGCTCCGCGTGCTGGCGTCCAATACATCGAAAACTACGATGACGGCCATCCCACCACGGCCCCGGTGATGAGCTACCAGCCGAACAAGCTGGGCCTCTACGACCTGGGCGGCAACGTGTGGGAGTGGTGTGAGGACTGGTATGACAATGCGCAAAAAGAACGCGTGTTGCGCGGCGGCTCCTGGGGCAACCACGAGCGCGGCCCTCTGCTCTCGTCCAACCGCTCTCACGTCACGCCCACGGGTCGCAGCCTCAGCGGCGGCTTCCGGCTGGTGTTGGTCGTTTCGTCGTCGGCTCCATGAGTGGCTCTGATTACCCTCTGACCTCTGGCCCTTTTACTCTTTATACCTGCGCGCAGCGCAGCGCTCCAGATGCCTGGCAAAGAGGGTGAGTTTGGGTCAAAGACCGACTGCGGTGCATCGAAGACTGGCTGCGAAGCCGCGAAGCGAAACCCTCGATCCGCTGCGCAGCCAGGCTGGCTATCCTCCAGCAGAAGCCGCCATCGCCGCCTTCCAGCAAGCCCGGCCTGAGGTGACGGTGAGGCGGTGAACGAGTGGCATGAATGACCGCGTTACCCGGCGCTGTTATGTAGTACCGGCTTTAGCCGGAATCCGCGTAAAGCTCCAGACCGCCTCAAGGCGGAACTACGGAACAGCGCTGGATCATTTGAACTGCACTTCATCTATTCGTAAGCCCTGGCCCACGGCCACCCGAATCGCCGCCCTCCAGCAAGCCCGGCCTGATGTGACGGTGATGCGGTGAATGTCAAACGTGGCAGTCGCGACAGCGTTTTAGATTGCGGTGGCCGCCCGCTGAGTGCGCCATTGACCGCCTTACTTTGGAACCTTACAATCGGCGGCATGACCGCGACCATCACCAGCAAAGGACAGATCACCATTCCGTTGGGCATCCGCCGACGGCTTGGGTTGAAGACGGGGGATCAATTAGAGTTCGATGAAGGCGCGCCCATCCTCGTGGCTCGCCGGGCGGTGGACCGGCAGCAGTGGCGGGCGACGATGGGTGCATGGCAGAAGGCTTCCGCCAAGGCGCTCAAAGGCCACCCGTGGGCGGCTGCGAGCAGTGCGGCGATCATTGACGATCTGCGCGGCGGTGCCGCGAACGACAAGCGCACCAGCCGATGATCACCGCCATCGACTCATCCGTCCTCTGGACAATCATCAAGCAGGAACCAGGATGGGAAGCTTGGGAGCACGCGCTGCTCCATGCGGCTGCCGAAGGGCCGCTGATCATCTGCCCGATCGCTTTTGCTGAGTTGGCCCCGTCCGCGCCAGATGAGGCGTCGCTGCGTGGTTTTCTCGGTGGCCTGGCGATCAGCTACGATGCCATCACGCCTGCCGCCGCCTTTGCCAGCGGTCAGACTTTCAAACGTTATCGCAAGGCAGGCGGCCCACGGCAGCATTTGGTCCCAGACTTTGTCATTGCCGCTCATGCGCAGACGCAGGCAGACCGCCTCGCTGCCATCGACCGGGGCTACCTGCGCCAATGGTTCCCAGACCTCGCGCTGCTGAAGCCAAAGGAGCCATGAATGCGCGGAGTCAGCCAGGTGGCCAGACTTTGCCGTATCCGCGCATGCCCGGCCTGATGTGCAGGTGACGCGGTGATTTGGGTAGGGCGCGTTGTCCTCAACGCGCCGCCGTTGGGCCGGAAGACTTGGGGAGGACGGGAGGTGTGATCGAAGCCACCGTGACTTCGGCGGCGTCTTCGACTGCTCCAGCCCCCTAGAGCTTGCCGCAGGCCGTCGGATGCACGCAAGCGCCGGAGGGGCGGCGCAGTCCAGGACGCTGCCGCGAGGTTTCCATCAGCCTGCGGGCATCGCATTCCGTTCTTGCCATCCGCCGCGCTTCCTCGTAAAACACATCCCGTATGGCTGACGCACCCACTCCCGCTTCCGAAACCCCGCCACCGCGCACCACCGGTGGAAACTTCCGTTGGGAGCCACCGACGGCGGCGGAACTCCAGGCCACCATGCCCGGCTACACCATTGAGAAACTCCTTGGCCGTGGCGGCATGGGCGCGGTGTATCGCGGCGTGCAGATGAATCTCGATCGGCCCGTCGCCATCAAGATCTTGCCTCCCGGCGTGGAAAAGGAAGACCCCAGCTTCGCGGAGCGCTTCAAGAGCGAGGCCAAGCTCATGGCCAAACTGATGCATCCCGGCGTCGTCGCCGTGTTCGACTTTGGCACCACCACCGCCGGTCAGCTTTACTTCGCCATGGAGTATGTCGATGGTAGCGATGTCTCGCAGATGATCAGCGCTCAGGGCAGACTGCCGCCGGAGCACGCCCTCGCCATCCTCGCCCACATGTGCGATGCCCTCGGCGCGGCGCATGAGCTCGGCATCGTCCACCGCGACATCAAACCGGCCAACGTCCTCATCAACATGAAGGGCCAGGTCAAAGTGGCCGACTTCGGCCTCGCCAAGATCGAAGACCCCGGCCAGCACTGTATGACGAAGACCGGTTACGCCATGGGCACGCCAGATTTCGTCTCCCCGGAGGCCCTCATGCTCGGCACCGCGATTGATGGCCGTGCGGACTTGTATGCCGTCGGCGTCATGCTCCATCAGATGCTCACGGGGGCCGTGCCGCGCGGTGCCTTCAAGCCCGCCTCCGTGCTCGTCCCCGGCCTCGATCCGC
>Ga0209702_10001818_pt1 | contig 39108 bp, 33 predicted proteins | sample FRY01_FD_187210 | JGI IMG/M metagenome (GOLD analysis project Ga0209702, IMG submission 187210) | Freshwater microbial communities from Lake Fryxell liftoff mats and glacier meltwater in Antarctica - FRY-01 (SPAdes) (version 2) | ecosystem: Environmental > Aquatic > Freshwater > Ice > Glacier...
GCGAAGTGTGATCCGAACGCGGAGGTGATCTCGCGCAAGGACTGCGGCGACTACATCCGCGAGGAGGTGCGCTTCAATACCACCCCGGTGTTTCGCGTGCCCGCGACCGTCTTGATTCCAAAGAACGTGAAGCTCCCCGCGCCTGCCGTCGTCGCGCTACATTCCCACGGCGGCTACTACATGTGGGGCCGCGAGCGCGAGGTCGAGACGAGCGATGCGATTCATCCGACGCTCAAAGAAATGCGCAAGAGCGGCTACGGCGGCAAGGCCTACGGCATCGAGCTGGTGCGGCGCGGCTATGTGGTCATCGCCATCGACATGTTCTACTGGGGCGAGCGCCGCGTGGTGCTCGACGACGATCCGCCCGAGTGGAAAGCGCGGTCGCTCACGCTCAGCGATGAGCAAATGAAGGCCTATCACACCCGCTGCAACCGCGATGAGGAGATCATGGCGAAGACCCTTTACTGCGCTGGCGTGAGTTGGGCGGGAATCATCGCGTGGGACGACATCCGCACTGTGGACTACCTCATCACGCGACCGGATGTGGACCCGAACCGCATCGCCTGCGTCGGCCAAAGCGTCGGCGGATTGCGCAGTTCCTATCTCGCCGCGCTGGATGATCGCATCAAGGCGGCCGTCGTGAGCAGTTGGATGTGTTCCTTTCCCAACCAACTCGAAGGGCACATCCGCGGCATCGGTTTCACCAAGATCATCCCCGGCATGTATCACCACATGGATCATCCCGACATCGCCTCGCTCGCGATGCCGAAGCCGCTTTTGGTCATCAACGGCTCGCAGGATCGCCTCTTCGAACTCGCTGGCGTCCATGCCGCGCACGAAAAACTCGCCCAGTGCTACGCCAAGGCCGGCGTGCCCGATCACTTCAAGAGCATCATCGAAGACGCACCGCATCAGTTCAACGCCGAGCGCCAGGCGGACGCGTGGGCGTGGTTTGAGAAGTGGGTTTGAGTCACGCGAAACGTCAGCAATCGCAATCAGTATGAGTCCGATCCAAACCACCGACAAACTCGGTGTTTAGCCAGAGCGTAATGGCTTTTACTTTATTGGACATGGGAAGTTTGTGACATTCGGCGGGCGTGGTTTGTATGTCTTGTTCCCACCGCGATGCCATCCTTCTTCTCACCCACCATCACCCTCTTCATTCTCAGCCTTGCTTCCGTTTTCGCGGAGGGAGATGGCAAAGTGCTCACTGTGTTCGGAGACGCGGCGGCGGCCACGGTGCTGCCACCGGGCTGGACTTTTCTTTGGAATGCCACGGGCGAGATGGGTGACTCAAAGGGCTACGCACCGCTGGCCTACGAAGCGAAAACGAAGCGGCATGGTGTTCTCGATGACCTAGGCGCTGCGAGCATCGGCCAACCGGGATGCACTCAAACATTCGATGTGTCCGCGAGTCGGGACAGCAGCGGCGTGGCGCGGTATTTCATCGCGACATTCACACTCGCGGCGGATTCCGCAGGTGAGGTCTGGATTAACAACGGCAATCTGCTCAACAAGTCCTTCACCGGTGGGAACACGCTGGAGCTGTATGTGAACGACGAGCTGAAATCGAAGACGCTCTTTCCCATGGATCGCTTTGGCAGAACCTTTCAGAAGAACCTCGGGCGTCTCAGGAAAGGCGACGCCGTGCGGGTCGCGGTCGGCCCTGGCGAGAAGTCGTCGAGAGGTGGTGGCAGGCTCTATTTCAGCATCGAAGACCACGCAGTCGGGAAACCACCAGCCGCGCCACTGAACTTTGTTTCGCCTGCAATCGACAGCGCTGTGCCGCAGTTCGGACCCGATGGGAACATCCTGCCGAGCTACGCAACCAAGCACCAAGGTCAGTGCGAAACGGTGAGATCCGTGAAACCAGAGTTGGTCTTCATCGGCGACTCCATCACCACGCGTTGGCCGCAGGAGGTGTTGGAGCAGCGCTTCGGAAAGTTCCGTCCTGTGAATCTCGGGGTCGGTGGCGATTCGATTCAGAATGTCCACTGGCGCATCCGCCATGGCGCACTGGACGGCGCACAGCCGAAGGTGATCGTCCTGCTCATCGGCACGAACAACATCACCGGCCGCTTTACCCCCGATGAAATCACGCAGGGCATCCGCCTTCTCCTTGCTGCCATCCACGACAAAGCACCCAACAGCAAAATCCTGCTCCAAGGCATCCTGCCGCGCGGTGACTCGATCAAAGACGCAATCAACGAATCCATCCGGCTCATCAACTCCAAGCTCTCGGCTCTGGCCGATGCAAAGAAGGTCTTCTATCTCGATGTCGGCGACAAACTCGTCGAGCCCGACGGCTCCATCAGCCCAAAGGTGATGCCCGACAAACTCCACGTCGCAGGCCCAGGCTATACACGCTGGATGGAGGCGATGGGCCCCACACTTGATAAGCTGCTGAATGAACGTCCCTGATTGAAAGACACCGAAATGAAACACACCGCCACACTCCTCACTATCCTGATGCTGATCTTCTGTTTCTCTGTGCCCCTTTCCGCAGCGCCGATCGTGAAGGACGGCAAGGCGACGGCCGAAATCCTCATCCCGAAGGACGCCAATCCGATCGTGAAGGCGGCCGCCACGGAGTTTCAGGGCATCATCGCCAAGATGTCGGGCGCTAAACTCGAGATTGTGAGCGAACCGACCGGCAAGCTGAAGACCAAGGTCTGGTTCGGTGAAAACGAGATGACGAAGAAGCTCGGGATGGATCTCAAAGAGGTCAAATACGACGGCTACAAGATCATCGTCAAAGGCGACGACGTCATCGTGGCTGGAGTCGATATCGAATGGTATAAACACTTTGGTCTCAGCGAGGACAACCTCTACAGGGTCGAAGACAAATGGCTGAAGCACACCGGCGGGCACAAATGGCGCTCGCCGATGTTCATGAATGGCCTCCAAAACCAGTGCCGGGAAAAGGATGCGTCGCGGAGCCTTGGGTTTCACGATGGCATTGATTCCACCGGCACCCTTTTCGCCGCCTACGCGCTGCTCGAGCAACTCGGGTTCCGTTGGTATATGCCCTTCGCCGACATCGGGCAGGTCATCCCCGAAAAGAAGGACATCATCTTTGCTGATCAGGACATCAAGAGCGAGCCGGCCTTCCGTTACCGCAACTGGAGTCACTGGCGTGGCTGCCGCGATGAAGCCATGTGGTTCAAGTCGATGGGCGGCGGCATGAGCGAGTTCATCTTCTTCTACCATGCCGCAGGGCGTATCCTCGACGGCAAAGAAGACCCCGAGTGTGCCGGAAAGATCAACGGCCAGCCCGATTTCCGCGCACCGAAGCTCTCCGGCGAAAAGTTTCGCTCCACTTTCCTGCAGTATCTGGAGTCGGCCAATGCCTTCTATCCGAAGATGCTCCCGTATGTCAGCTTCAACCAGCCGGACGGATGGAGCACCATCGGCGACGAGGATGTGACCAACGGATGGGACAAACTGAAAGAGCGCGGCGATGCCGGGCGCTACAGCGACTACGCATGGGATTTCAATGCGAACATGCTCGAGCGCTATAACAAGAAGTATCCCGGCAACAAACAGCGCAAAGCCTTCTACGCCTACTCCGGCACGGTCGGCGTCCCCACCCAACTCAACGGCAAGTTCATCCCGGATGACATGACCTGCGTCTTCGCGAACACCACGGCCTATGACCACCTGACCCCAGAGTTCACCTCCGTCATGAAGGACTGGTTCAAGTGCGTCAAACAGCCGGAACAGTTCATCTATTACGACTACCTCTATGACCGCGGCCCTCACCGCAACTATCCGCCGACCCCGTATATTTTCACAGAAAACCTGAAGCAGCTCTTCAAGAACATCACGCCCGATAAGTGCCAGGGATTCCTTCTCGAATACGACGCCCCCTTTGGCGACGTGACGAAAGCCGAAAACCACAACACCAACATCGGCTGCCCGGCACAGACGCACCTCATGATGTATCTCTACTCGAAGCTCATGTGGGACCCGAAGGTGAATGTGGATGCGCTCCTGGCCGAATACTACACGCTCTACTACGGCCCCGCTGCGGATGAGATGAAGGCACTGGACAAGTTCGGCGAGGAAATATGGATGAGGAAAGCGCCGCGCCGCGTGACGGCATCCTCAGGAAACTTCAAGGAAGAAGACGTGACGAAGCTCTTCGACATCTTCGGCAAGGCCCGAGCTAAAACCGAAGCCGGCAGCATCTATGCGAAGAGGCTCGACCGCCTCGCCTATGAGATGGAGCCCCTCAAAAGGCTGTTCGTAAACCTCCATCGCAAAGGTCCCATCATCCAAGCCGGACGTTTCGCAGAAGACACCAAGTGCGACGGCGATATTTCTAAAGCCTTCTGGAAGGGCGTGCCAACCACTCCGCTGAAGGACATGTTTACCAGCGCTAAGCCCGGCCATGTCTCCACCTCCGTTGCGTTCCGCGCCACGCCGAGCGCCATCTACATCGCCATCGAGTGCCGCGAACCGAAAATGGACCGCCTCCATGACCGCACCAAGACGCGCGACGACTCGGGCATCTGGGCCGATGATTTTGTGGAAATACGGTTAGAGACTCCGAACGGGCGCATGCCAGTCATCAACATCAACCCAGCTGGTGCCATATTCGACCATGACGCTACTGACCCGAACGTGGCTAACCTGCCGGCGTTCTATAGCGTGAGCGATTATGCCGTGAAGAAATACCCCGACAAGTGGTGCATCGAGATCAGGATTGACTATGCATCGCTCGGCGCACTTATCCCCACAGTCTCGGCACCGTGGGGCATGCAGATCTCGCATCAGCGACTCGCCGGAGACAAGGCCGAGTTCTACCAGCTTTCGCCGACAGGCAAGGCGTTCAACAAGAACTTCGAGATGATGGCAAACATTACGACGAACAAACGATAGGAGAACACCACGATGATAGGCATCGCTATGAAACGCACGTTCACCCTCATCACCGCCCTGCTCGCGATCCCTTGGCTCGCTCACGCTCAGACCGTCACTATCGCGCCCTCGGAACAAGGGCTGCGCATCGACATCGGTGGCCAGTTATTCACCGAGTATGTCGTGAAGGACACGCCGCGACCGTTCATGTATCCGATCATCGGCGCGGCGGGCGAGAGTGTGGTGCGGAACTTTCCGATGAAGAAAGATGTTCCCGGCGAGGAGCGGTTTCTCGATCACAAACATCACCGCTCGCTCTGGTTCGCGCATTCCAAGGTCAACGACATCAATTTCTGGGGCGAGGATCTTGTGTTCGGAAAGCAGGAGCACGCCGGTTTCAGCGAGATCAAAGCGACCGGCAATCCGGGGGCCTTTGTCGCGGCGACAAAATGGGTCGCGCCGACCGGCGAGACCGTTCTGACCGACGAGCGGCGCATCGTCATCACCGCACTGCCCGAGGGCGAGAGGACGCTGGATTTCAACATCACGCTCAAGGCCACCGAAGGCGACGTGCTGTTCGGCGACACGAAGGAGGGGACGATGGCCATGCGCCTCTGCCCATCGCTCAGCATGAACAGCAGCAAGAACTTCGTGAACACCGGGAACTCGACCGGCCACGCCTTCAACAGCAACGGCGACCGCGACCGCGACCACGCCATCTGGGGCAAGCACGCGAACTGGGTCTGCTACTACGGCCCCGACCCGAAGGGCAATGCCGTCAGCGTCGTGATCTTCAGCCATCCCAGCAACCTACGCTCACCCACGACGTGGCACGCGCGCGACTACGGGCTCTTCGCGGTGAATCCATTTGGCCTGCACGACTTCGAGCCGGACAAACCAGCGGGCGCGGGCGATTACACGATCAAGAAAGGCGACAGCCTCGCGCTGAGCTACCGCTTCTACTTCGCCAAAGGCCAGGCGGATGCGGCAAAACTCGATGCGGCTTTTGCGATGTTCGCGAAGACGAAATGAACAACCATTCAAACCCACTGATCATCCATGAAACCCACTCTCCTGAAACCCATCCTCATCGTCTCTGCCCTATTGCTCACACCGCTGGCCTCACTCCACGCCGCCGACACCTTCATTGTCGAAAATGGCCAGCCGCGCGCCGAGATCGTCATCAGCGACAAACCTCAGCGCTCGGCCCGGCTCGCGGCGCAGGAGTTGCAAGACTACGTGGAGAAAATCAGCGGTGCGCATCTGCCCATCGTCACGACGCCGGGCGGGAACGCGGTAAAGATTTTCGTGGGTCGCAGTGCGCACACGGATGCGCTGGGGATCGCGGCGGAGGGCTTGAAGGACGGCGCTTATCGCATCGTATCGGGCGAGCATTCGCTCACGCTCATCGGAGGGGATACGGATTTCGCACCAATCGAGCCGTGGGCGAAGAACAACGCGGAGATCGTGAGTGGCAAGGCTCAAGCCGAGTGGAATCAGATCACGGGCGCGCTGTGGGGCCTGCCGAATCTGCTCATCTACAAGAATCGCTTGACTTTGCCCGGCGACACCGGCCTCCCCGATGAACAGCGCGGCGAATCCAAGCCGAAGCCGATGGAACTGTGGGCCGAGGACGAGCGCGGTTCCTTCAATGCCGTGTGCGGCTTCCTGCATGGCCTCGGCGTGCGCTGGTATATGCCGGGTGAGGTTGGCGAAGTGGTGCCTTCGATGAAGACGATCGCCTTGCCAAAGATGGATGAGACGGTGCGACCCGACTTTCCCATCCGTCGCTTCAATGTGCGCTTCGGTGTTTACGGCACGAATCTGGCGATGTGGGCGATGCGACTCGGCTTGCGCGATCCCTACGGCATCGAGGCCGCGCATGGCATGGATTCGATGACACGGCACGAGGCGGTCTTCGCGGCGCATCCCGATTGGTTCGCGCTCTATGGCGGCAAGCGGCGCTTCGATCTCCATGCGAACAACCAACTCTGCTACTCGAACGACGAACTTTTCCGCGAGACCGTGCGCTATGTCCGCGCGCAACTCGACCATTTCAAAGTGGAAATGGTCTCGGTGATGCCGCCCGATGGTTATACCGCGATCTGTCAGTGCGATCTCTGCAAGGGCAAGGACTCGCCCGAGCGCGACAATCGCGGCCTGCTCTCCGACTATGTGTGGGACTTTGTGAATCGCGTCGCGAAGGAAGTCCGCAAGACGCATCCGAATGGGAAAGTCATCAACTGCGCCTACGGGGCCTATACGCTGCCGCCGCTGAAGATTGACAAGCTGGAGCCCAATGTCGTCGTGTCCATCGTCGGTGGCCGACGTCCGCTCAGTGACAAGCCGCTGGACGTGGAGGAGAACCGCAAGCTGCGCGCGGACTGGGCCGCGAAGACGAGCCAGCCGATCATCATCTTTGAAAACTATCCCTTCACCGATCGCGGCTGGTATCTGCCGTTTTTTGCGCCGCACACGCTCGGTGCCGGGATCAATGCTACCAAGGGCATTTCGCAGGGCGAAGACATCTGGCTCACCGTGCGGCAGGACTTCGAGAAGGTCGGCATAGGCTTCAATCACTTCCTCATCTACTTCACCCAACGCATGTATTGGGGCGGCAAGGATGCGGATGTGGACGCGATGTTCCGCGAATATTGCCGACTTTTCTACGGTCCTGCGGAAAAGGAGATGCTCGCGTTCTTCGAGTATTGCGAAGCTAACTGGCAGGCAGCGGAGAAGGAGAAAGACAAGGCCGACACCGTGCTCGCGCTCTTTGACAAAGTGAAGTCAAAGGCCGATGCCGCATCCATCCACGGCCAACGCATCGCGCTCATCGACGACTTCCTCAAAGGGCTGCGCAACAAAAGCACTCAGCTCGGAAAGAAGCGCGGCCCCGTGCCGGTGCTTCGGCTCGTGGGTGACCCGCACACCAAGATCGTCATTGATGGCAAGCTCGATGAAGAGGCGTGGGCCAACTGCCCCGTAGCCTCCACCGTGCGGATGCGTGAACTGCAAACCGCACGCCAGCCCATCTTTGGCACCACGGTCAAATCCTTATGGAAGGGCAACGATCTCTACTTCGCGATCCGCTGCGATGAGCATCCCGGCGAGAAGCTCAACATTGGCACCACGAGGAAGGACGACTCCGCGCTGTGGTATGGGGATGCGGTCGAGATCTTGCTCGAAACTGAGGCGCGTTCGTATTACCAGATCGCCGTCAGTCCATCGGGAGCCATCGCAGACATCGATCGCTCGGCGGCGAGGAATGCCTGGTTCAGTTGGGACTCGCAGGCCGAGGTGGCGACGCACGTCGCGGACGATCACTGGACCGTCGAGATTCGCATTCCCGTCACGCAGGATGAGAACGATCCGCTGCATCAGGTCATCGGCCATAAGCCCACCAAGAGCCTGCCATGGCATATCAACATCTGCCGCCAGCGCATCCGCGACGATGCGCAGGAGCTGTCCGCCTTCTCTCCCACCGGCGCGGGCCATTTTCACGACACGATGAAGTTCGCCACGTTCTACGATGGCAACTCCTTCGTGTTCGATGCGGCGGAACCTGACGCCGATTTCCTCGAAGCCACGCGCGCAGCCCAGGCACTGACATTCAAGGGCAAACACGCGGAAGCACTCGCGGCCTACACCGCTGCCGCCGGGGGCAAGATTACCGATTTGCAAAAGTCCGCCGCGCTTGAATCCGCTGCCAGCTACGCGCGACTGCTGAAGAAGCACGATGTCGCCGCTGAACTTGCCGCCCGCATCCCCATTGAGGCCGTGAAGAAGACGGTGCTCATCCTGAATCTGCTCGATCAAGCCAAAGCACCGCAAGTCATCGAGCAGTTCGGCAGGGAAGACATCAGCACGTGGCCCTTCTGGAAGCGCGGCGATGCCTTCTTCGCTCGTGGTCGCGCCCACACCATCGCGAAGCTCGGCAAGGAAGCCGAAGCCGATCTCGTCCGCGCCCTCGAATGGTCCGGCGACCCGCGCGTGCGCGACAGCATCCGGCAGACCATAGGCAGCAATCGCGAGAACAACCTCAAGGACGACACTGCGGCGCTCACCACGTATCGCGAAATCATTGAGGGCCAGAAGCAACTCGGCAGCGCCGATCAATACACCGCCGTGCAGGGCATCGCCCGCATCTTGAGCAAGGGCGGAAAGTTCGACGAAGCCATCGCCGCCTTGAACAAAGTCGAGATCGCCAAACTGCGCGGCGTCTGGCACGGCAACCTGGCCGCATCCCTCGGCGACACCTTGCTGGCCGCAGGTCGCAAGGCCGAAGCCATCGCCGCCTACCAATCCATCATCGCCGATGACACCGTGGACGCCCGCCAGCGCAAGATCGCAGAGGAGAAGATTGCATCAATGAAGTCATCACGCCCATGAAACACGCACTCACACTACTAACCGCCCTAATCCTCACACCGCTGGCTGCGCTCCACGCGGCCGCCCCGCTCCTCATCGAAAACGGTCAGGCTCGCGCGGAGATCATCATCGCGGAGAATCCGGCGCGGATGACGAAACTGGCGGCGAAGGAGTTGCAGACTTACTTGGAGAAGATCAGCGGGGCGAAGCTGGAAGTCCGCACGGCTCCGACGCCCGGGAAGGCACACATCTTCCTCGGCAAATCTTCGCACACGGAAGCATTGAAGCTCGGGACGGATGGGCTTGAGAACGGTGCCTATCGCATGGCGTCTGGGGCGGACTGGCTCGCTCTGCTTGGTCCTGATGAGGACTTCGTGTCCATCGAGCCCTGGGGTCGCAATCGCAGTGCGGGCGAGACCGCGCGTGTGAATGCGGAATTCGACAAGATCACCGGCGACACGTTTTGGAACCATCATCGCGAGGTTCATGCGCGCTATCACAAGGACCTGGATGTGTGGGACTACGATGATGCAGGCACGCTCAATGCCGTGCTTGAGTTCCTGCGCAGCCTCGGCGTGCGCTGGTACGCCCCCGGTGATTTGGGAGAGGTAGTGCCCTCGCTGAAAAGCATCCCGCTGCCGGAGGTGAACAAGACCGTGAAGCCCGACTTCGGCATGCGCCGTTTCACTTTTTACACCGACCACACTGGCATCGGCGACAAAGGCATCTGGTGTTTCCGTCTCGGACTGAACAACGGGCATAAGATCGGCGGCATCGCGCAGATCTGCCACGGCGCGAAGTTCGTCCTCATGCGCGAGGAGATGAAGAAGGCCCATCCAGAAATGTACCTGCTCACCGGCGGCAAGCGCGACACCACCACCAAAGGCAGCGGCTATCCCGACCTCACATCACCCCTGTTCTTTGAGAAGCATCTGAAGTACTCACGCGCGATGTTTGATCACTTCAAAGAGCCCATGCTCAGCATTGATCTTGTGGACGGTTACGGCGGCATGACTTCCGATGACCCAAAGTGGATGGCGCAGCTCACGCCCGAGCGTGGCTGGGCTGGCAGCATGTCAGACCACGTCTTTGGCTATCTGAACCGCCTTGCGCTGGAGCTGAAGCAGTCGCACCCGGACCGCCTCGTCAGTGGCCTCGCCTACAGCGGCTACAAGCTCCCACCGGAAAAGATCGACATGATGAGTTCAAATTTTGTGCTCATCGAGACACGCCAGCGCCAGAACTTTTGGGACGCAACGAAGCTGAAAGAGCATCAGGACATGCGTGCCGCCTGGACCAAAAAGCTGGCACCTGACCGCTACCTCACCTGGGACTACAGCATCAATGCGCGCCCCGAGCAGGCCGGTCGCCCCGTGTATTACACCAAACAGATCTCCCGTGACCTCCGCGAATTGAAGGGCCAAACCCTCGGCGAGATGATCGAGATCTACGATCACCCCGCCGGCAAAGAAGCCACCTTCGGCTATGACCCGCTGGCCATCGAGCATCTCAATCTCTACCTCACCTCGCGCCTGTGGTGGGATGCCAGCCAGGATGTCGATGCGCTGGTCGCGGAATATTTGACCAGCTACTACGGCCCCGCCGCAGCGCCGATGAAAGCCTTCATCGAGTACTCCGAGGCCAACTGGATGCACATGGGCCAAGATCCCGAAAAGATCGGCCAAGCCTTGGCTCTTTTCACCACAGCCCAGACCGCAGCAGATCCGCTGAGCGCTCCTGGACAGCGTCTGAAAAAAATCGCCGATATGATGAATCCGCTCAAAGCATTGCAGCAGCAGCTCAGCCGCAAGCGTGAGACCGACCTCGTCTATCGCGTGCTGGAAGCGCGTCAGACTGGTGGCAAGCCGCTCACCAGCAGGCCTTTCGACGGTCAGGTGCTGAAGGACTACTGGACCGACGTGCGCTCCGTGGGCCTCGTCAATCTCATCCGCTCGGCTCCACATCCCAAGGCGGCAACCACCTTTCAAATTCAGCGCGAGGGCAGCATCCTCCACATCGGCATTATCTGCTACGAGCCCGACATGCCCGGCGTGAACAGCACCACGACCACATCCGATGATCCCAAGCTGCAGGAAGGCGATCACATCACGCTGCTCATCGAGTCGCAATCACGTAACTACTACGAGATCGCCATCAATCCCTCTGGCGCGATACTGGAAATCGACCACGCCGAAGGCGGCAAAGGCGTGAAGTGGGCTTCCGGTGTCCAATGCGCCGTGCATCGTGGCGACAACCTGTGGAGCATTGAACTGCGCCTGCCCATCGTCGGTGAAGGTGCCTTCGTTCTCGATCCGCTCAAAGGCATCGACGGCTCTCAGCCCAAGGACCTCTTCCCCTGGCACTTCAATCTCGGACGTCAACGTGTGCGCGGCAGCAGTATCGAACGCACCGCCTATTCCGCGACGGGCAAGGATGACTTCCATGTGCCGGAGAAGTTCGCGAAGATGTGGGGAAAATAAAACACCATGCTGAAGCTCCTGCTCACGCTCATCTCGCTGCTTGCGTCATTCGGCCACGCTCTCGCGGCTGACATCGTGCCGACCCGTTCTGCGGTGACGGACATAGGCGACCGCCTGGAGATCTTCGCGGACCGCGCTCTCATCGACACGATGGAAGGCGCGACTCTTCAACTCGGTCAGCCGAGACCGGAGGAGATCAGTCTGACGTTTGATCATCCTTGGGAAGGATGCATCTCCGCTGCCTACATGACCGTGACCAAAGATGGCGGCACCTATCGTCTCTATTATCGTGGCGGCACCAAGACGGATACTGGCATCATCAAGGCTGGAACCGAGGTGACCTGTTACGCTGAAAGCCAGGATGGAAAAACGTGGGTGAAGCCGAAGCTGGGACTCGTCGTGTTTGCGGGCAGCACTGAGAACAACATCATTCTCGGCCCCACTCCTCGTCGCTCCTCGGTCAATTTTGCTGCCATGCTCGATGACCGGCCCGGCATCCCTGCGGCGGAACGTTACAAAGCCGTGGGCGCTGGAAACGGGCGCGAGGAAGGGCTCATCCGTTTCGTTTCGCCCGATGGCATCCATTGGAAAATCTACTCGGAGGAAATCATCTTCGATGGCTACAAACTGGATTCCCAAAACGTGGTGAGCTGGCTTCCCGCGGAACAATGCTACGCCATCTACATGCGTGGCTGGAGCGAAGGCGGCACACCGGGCCATCCCAAGCCAAAGGAAGCGTATCGCACCATCGCACGTGCGGTTTCCAAAGATTTCAAAACCTGGTCGGAGCCCGTGCGCATGCAGTTCAGCGGCGAGGAAAAGAGCCGCAATCTCTATTCCAATGCCACGATGCCGTATTTCCGCGCTCCTCATATCCTGATCGCGTTGCCGCATCGCATGATCAGCGAGGAAGTCGTTCCGCGTGCAGAGTTGGAGGCTTACAAGACCGAGATTCGCGCTATCGCCAACTCGATCGGTAATGTGATGCTGATGTCCTCGCGCAATGGGACAACGTATGACCGCACCTTCATGGAGGCCTTTGTGCGGCCGGGCATGGAGCGCGGTGCCTGGCATGCCCGGAGCCTTTTTGCTTCGATGGGCATCGTCCCCACCGGCCATGATGAGATGTCATTCTATGGCTCGACCAACTACGCCATACCCTCGCATCAAATTCGGCGCTATTCCCTGCGCACGGATGGTTTCGCATCCATCCACGCGGGTCACAGCGGCGGTACCGTGACGACCTAGCCCATCCGCTTCAGCGATGAGAAGCTGGTGCTCAACTATTGGACTTCCGCCGCAGGCCGCATCCAGGTGGAACTGCTGGACGAAGCTGGCAAACCCTTGCCGAGATACGCGGCAGGCGATTGCGACAAGATCATTGGCAATGAGATCAGGCGAACGGTGGCCTGGAAAGGCAACGACAACCTGCGTGACATAGTGGGGAAGTCGGTGCGCCTGCGCTTCCGCATCGTGGATGCCGACCTTTTTTCTTTTCGCTTTGGGCGCTGAGAAGATGACGCCAACCATTACCAAAAATTATGAAACACCTCCTTCCTGTAGTCGCTCTCTGTTGCCTCATCATTACCCTCGCATGGCGCTCATTCGCCGTCGAACTCATCCCCGACAAGCTCGTCGTGATCACGTTTGACGACTCAGTGGCCAGCCACGCGACCTTTGTGGCACCGTTGCTCAAGAAGCATGGCTTCGGTGCGACTTTCTTCATCACGGAGGGCTTTGAGTTCCTCGTCGATAAGACGCATTACATGACGTGGGAGCAGATCAAGGCGCTGGATGCGGATGGATTCGAGATCGGCAATCACACACGGAAACATGCGGGTGTGGCAAAGCAGAAGCCGGAGCAATTGGCGGCCGATGTGGAGTTCATCGAACAGCAGTGTGCGAAGTTCGGTATTCCGAAGCCCGTGAGCTTTTGCTATCCCGGCTACGCGACAAGCGAGGCGGGGGTGAAGTTGCTGCGCGAGCATGGTTATCAATTTGCGCGGGCTGGAGGCGCGCAGGCTTTCGATCCGGCGAAGGATGATCCGCTGCTGATGCCACAGGCGTTCGATGGCAAACCGGAGAGCACGCTGGAGCAGTTCAAGGCGGCGGCGGCGCGGGCGAAGGACGGCAAGATCGCGGTGATGACTTTTCATGGTGTGCCGGACATCCAGCACCCATGGGTGAACACCGATCCGGCGAAGTTCGAGGCCTACATGCAGCATCTCAAAGACAAAGGCTGCTCGGTGATCGCGATGCGTGATCTGGCGAAGTATCTGCCCGTGAAAAAGTAACGCCTACTTGACAGGCGGCTCGATTTTATCGCCGGGAAGCCAGGTGTGACGCCTGCGCTGGCCGTCACGGCCTTCATCGCGGAAAAGGAGTTGTTGCACGTTGGGCACCTGCCAGAAGGAGCGAAGATCTGGTGGAGTGCCTGGCACTTGGACGAACGACATTGAGTCGATACGTGTGACGACGGGTGCGTCGCGTGGGCCGACACGACACCAGGGGTTCAACCACGCGACAGCGATCACTTCGCTGCTCTGCAGCGGTTCGTGACGCAGAAACCGGTCGCGCATGGAGCCATGGCCATAGATGCAGGTGAAATCGGCGGACGGAAGCACCTGCTTCGACCATTCGCCGGGTTTGAGATAGCGACGCGTTTGGTAGATGGCGAAATGGAGGTCGGTACGACTGGCAATCTGTCGATGGGTCAGTTGGTAATCGAAACCGGGGCCGCCTCTGGCGCGCAATTCGACCGATGGCGCGAGGGATTGCCATGGGAACGGTGGTCCGGCAGGTGCGACGAACACGAGGAAATCCAATGGCACGATCGCGCCCACGCCGACGAGTACATTTCGCTGTTCCGGCGCATTGACGTTGAGTGTCACAGCAATCGCGTTGGCCTGTGCTGCGCCGTGGGTGTGCACGCTGGTGCAGTGAACTTCCTCGGCCGTGCGGCCCCGGCATTGCAGCGATTTATTCCCTTCCAGACCTGCATTGATTACAGCGAGTTGCATTGGTTCGAAACGCAACGGCTTCGAGCGTGTCCAGGATTCGTCAAACCACTCCGTCTCCGCAGCGGCCATGTAGAGATTGAAGACCTGATCGCTCTTGCCGTTCTCGAAGTCGGCGATGGACTGAACCGTATGGATCTGTGTGTCCGCGAAGGTGGGGAAGGGTTTGCCTTCGCCGAGCGACACGAGGTCGATACGGTCGATGAGAAACTCACCGATCGAATCTGCCGCAAGAAAAACGCCCACCGGTTCCTGCGCCCAGCGATTGTAGTAGTTGCGCGGTGCGTCGGTGCTGAGGCCCGAGCGGCGGTAGTTGCGCCAGGTCGGGTGATTGAAGTTACAGACGACCTCGATCCATTCCGGCTGCGCTAATGCCCGGACAGTCTGCGGCTCGGTGAAGACGTCGCTGTTGCCGTAGTAGGCCGTTGGTCCGCCAATGTAGATCGAAGCTTGGCCCTTGAGGATCTTCAGGCGGATGCGCACGGCATCGGCTTCGGGCGGAAAGTAAGGGGCAAGACGAATGACGGATTTTGCATCGCCTGAGAAAACCTGCGGATCATCAACACGAATGCGTAGCGCCCTACCACTTCCTTCATTCACGACTTCCAAGCGGCTCCACCCACGAGCACGTTGACGGAATTCCTCGGTCCACCGATACGACTCGAGAAAACCTTTCTGAAAGGTACCGAGCGGAGTCGTGTCGAAGTTCTCGATTTCGCCGACAAGTGCCATGTCTGACGCCTGTAGCGCGGATGCTCCATAAAAGAACGCGACGCTTATAATGATGAGTAGTGTGCGTTGAGTCATGGTGTTTCTTTTTATCGTTGCCCATGCGGCAATTCGATCATTGGCGTGGCAGAATGTACGGCGGGATGCGTTGGTTGATGTGCTCAATCAGCGAAACTAACCACGTCCATGAAGCAACTTTTTCCGCTTGCCCTTACCACTCTCGTTTTTGCTGTCACTGCTTCCGCGCAGAACGTGAAATCCAACATCCCCTACGTGGAGTTGTGTGATTTGCAGAATGATCCGCATGAGGTTCGCAATCTGTCGAAGTCGAACAAGTCGGAGGATCGGGCGGCCTTGGAGTGCTTGAGCGGGGTTTTGACGGCCTGGATCGAGCAGACGAACGACCAGGGCCGGATTCCCGAGCCGGAGGTGGTGGCGAAGAACGAGGGGGCGACTAAGCCGGGCGCTGGCAAGAAAGCTAAGAAGAAAAAATGACGAACGGTGAAGCTCGACGAATCTGAACGTGTGAAGCTGCTGCCCAACCATCGTGCGCATGACGCGAAGCATCTCATCCAGCGCTGGCGTGTGCTGGCGCGGGCGGCTGGGTGCAAGGTGAGCGTGCTGTGCAAGGTGGACGGCATACCGGTGATCGTGGTGGAATCAGCTGCGACACGCGCAGGTGAGCCTGCGGCATATCTTTCCGCCGGGGTGCATGGCGATGAGCCGGGAGCCGCCTGGGGACTGCTGCATTGGGCGGAGAAGCATGTGAATGAGTTAAAGCACGGGTCATTTTTGATCGCGCCTTGTCTCAATCCGGTGGGACTGACGCTGAACACGCGGGCAGATCATCGCGGGATCGACATCAACCGGCGGTTTCATGACGCGGCGGATGAAATCTGCGGCCCGTGGCAGCGCTGGATCAGCGGACGGGCGATGCGTTTTGGTTTGTGCCTGCATGAGGATTACGACGCGCAGGGGATTTATCTCTATGAACTCAATCATGCGCCGCAGACGGCGGGGCATGGCATCATTGAGCGTTGTTCACGGCTGATCGCGACTGATCCGCGCAAGAGCATCGACGGGCAGCGGGCGAACCTGGGTGTGATTCGCCGTCGCACGCTGCCGACGCATCTGCCGGGCGTGCCGGAGGCGATTGAACTGCATGCGCGTGGCTGCCCGGTGACGCTGACGTTTGAGACGCCGTCGGAGTTTGATCTGGACCGGCGGGTGCGGACGCAACTGCGCTTGGTGGAGTCAGCGCTGGAGGTCTTGACCCAGTCATGAAGCTGTTCGCGCTCATGCTTGCGCTGGCGTTCGCCGGTTGCTCGACGATCAAGCCGTTGACGGGCCGCGCGGCTTTGCGCGCGGATGACTGGGTGAGTTTTGACGGCAAAACGATGCCGTGGAAGGAGTGGCCGGTGGCTGCGGGTGTGAAGCCAAAGGGGGTGGTGATCGCGGCGCATGGGCTGAGTGGTGCGAAGTCGGATTTTTGGTATTTGGGTGAGGAGTTGTCGAAGCGCGGCTACGCGGTGTACGCCTATGATTTGAGAGGGCAGGGGAATGATCCGGTGGAGGCAGAGCGTGGCGACATCTCCGGGCAGAAGGCGTGGAAGCGTGATCTGGCGACGTTTCACTCGCTGGTGAAGCGTAGGCACCCAAAAACGCCGGTGTTCTGGTATGGGGAGAGCCTGGGGAGCCTCATCGCGCTACACACGGCGGCGGATCTGCTGGGCAGTCGCGCTGATCCGGCGGGCATCATCCTGGCCTCGCCGGTGGCCGGTTTGCGCATGACGATGACCGGGTTTCAGCGCTTCCTGCTCGAAATGGCGGCGAAGCTGTCGCCACGCACGCGCTACACGCTGGGCGAGCTGGCCGGCGTGGATGAGTCCAAGATCAAAGTGACATCCACGTCCACGCATGGCGGGCAGATGGCGGTGACGCCGCATCATGTCAGCGCGTTTTCGCTGCGGCTGCTGACGACGATCGGGGAAATGCTGGACGCGAACCCAGACGCGGCACGCCGATTGAAGATGCCCGTGCTGTTTGTGGCTTCGCCTAATGATGTGTTGTCCTCTGCGGATCAAATCCAGACGCTTTTTTTCAGCATGCGCAGCCGGGATAAAAAACTGCTGTGGTACACCCGTTCCTATCACCTGCTGTTGCATGATGTGCAGCGGGCAGAGGTGGTGAATGATGTCACCCGCTGGCTGGACCGGCAGAGATAGAAAACACGCAACACATGGCCACAGCCGCATGAACCTCGATCAACTCATATTGGATCTTCTGAACAAAGCGGCACTGCCGCTGAAGACGGCTGATGTCACCAAGCAGCTCAAGCCCATGGTGGGGAAGCTGGCGACAGCGAAGGCGGTGACGGCGGCACTGGAGAGCATGCGGGCAGCCGGTGTGCTGAACTGCATCCTAACGGGCACGCCGAGCAAGCCGGTGCCGCTCTACACGACGGCGAGTGATGAAGCGGCCACCGATGCGATTTTGAAGCAAGCCGTGCATGCAGCGAAGAAAGAACAGCCGGTGGCGAATCTGAAAAAGAAGCTGCCCGCAGCGCTGCACCCGCATTTTGAAGGAGCACTAGTGCGGCTGATGGCTGGCAATGACCTGTTTGTGCTATCGGGGGCGAAACGGCTGGTGTTTGCACAGCGGCCCAAGCCCGCCGCGCTGCTCACGGCCACGCAGCGACGGGCGCTGCAAAAAATCTTCGACAGTGTGAACGGCGCGCGGGCGCAGGCGGTGATGATGGCTGATTTTGTCATCTGGCTGGATGGTGAGCCTGCGGTGGAGACCGCTCTGACACCCGCTGCGGGTGTGGCGATGCCGGATGAGGCGGACTTGCACGGCTGGTATGAGATTGATCGTGCCCGCTCCTCCACGATGATGATTCCGATCCCGCAGACCTTCACCCATTACGCGGCATGGGCGGCTGAACACGGGTGCGTGGCTGATAGTCAGGTTTTACGAAACTTGATTGAGATACTTTACAACAATGGTCGCATCCTGCTAGAACCATGCGAAAAGCCACAAGACCTTCCCGACCATGAACGTGCCCTGCTCGTACCAATGTCTTTAGGCCCGCCCGGTTACTCGTGGTGCTGGCTCTCCTGATGCCAGTTCTGCCAACTTTCAACGCTCCCAACTGCCTCCTAAGACCATGTCTTCCTATGCCGCATTGAATCCTTTTGTGTCCACCAGCGTGGGTGAAAATGATCTGTGGAATGCCGCCTCGTTCCTGGACGTGCCGTACATTCATTCCGTGCCGTTTGGCGCGTTGCGCATCGCGGTGGAGCAGGTGCGCGCGCAGGGCCGTACTCAGGTGCGGTTTGTGCGTGGCGCGGGCGGCTCGGGCAAGTCACACCTGTTTTCGAGGCTGCGGCGTGAGTGTGCGGACAGCATCTTTTACGCCTATGCGCCGAATCCCCCGCTACAGCCGGAGGCGATGGAGAGCTTCATCCTGGCGCGGTTCGTCAGCAGTCTGCGGCATCCTGCCCGCAGCACGGCAGGCAAAGAGGCGGTGTATAGCCAGCTCCGGCTGCTCGCTTATGTGCTGCTCAAGCCCGTGATCGAGCAGGAGCTGACGTATGCGGAATTGCACGAGGCATGGGCGGACATCGCGCTCGAATCGCGCAAGGAGCTGATTCACCAAGCGGTGCAGTTGCTGGAGGCGGAGCATCCCATGGTACCCCGCAGCGTGCTGCGCTGCCTGCTCAATGTGCTGCGCGAGGACAAGGAGCACCTCGCCGCACAGTGGCTTTCCGGTGCGGCCTATCTCACTGAAAACGAGCTGAAGTACCTCAACGTGGCGGAGCCGCTCGCACGCTCGGAGGTCAGTCTGGTGCTCCAGCTTTTTGGCAAGCTTTCCGCCCAGGCCGGCCTGCCGGTGGTGCTGGTGCTCGACCAGCTCGACCTGATCTCCTCGCGGGAGCAGTTTGATGAGGTGCAGCGGCTGTTGTTCTCGCTGATCGATCAAAGCCAGAACTGGGTCGTGCTGGTCGGTCTCGTGGCCGAACGTTACGCGGCCTGGGATGCGGCGCTCACCCAGGCGCTGCGGGGCCGCATCGGTGTGCCGGACGCGAACGCGCCGCTCGGCTTCCGCCTGCCGGTCATCGACATGCTGCCCATCGCCAACGAGCAGAAGCACCTGCTGCTCACCTGCCGTCTGGAATCGCCCGAGCTGGTGCAGCAGCGCCAGAAGGACGGCATCACCTCCGCCATTCATCCGCTGCTGCCGGAGGACATCACCAAGCTTACCGTCGGCGGTGCCATTTTCCCCCGTCATCTGCTGGCCGCTGCCGCTGAGATTTATGCCCTGCGCGTCACGGAGGGTGCGAAGGCACTCGCTGCCCCGGCGCTGGTGCCCGCAATCGCGACGACCACGCCTGCCATGCCTGCCGCAGTGAGCGCCCCGCCCGCCATGCCGAAACCGCCGCCGGTGCCGTTGCCGGTGAAAGCGGCTGTCGCGGAGGCGGTGCCGGTGGTTTTTGACAAGGAAGACGCAGGCGACAAGACGACCCCTGTTGTTGCCGCTCCTGCTGTGCTGCCACCGCCATTGCCTGAGAAAGCTGCGCCACCGCCCGTGCCAGTCGTTGCCAAAACGCCGCTGGCCGAAAAAATCGACGCGCTGCTACAGCAGGCGATTGATGCGACGAAAGCGGAAACCATGCCGCCCAGCGCGATCGACCTCGGTGAGCGCGCCCGCGATCTCATCGAACTCATGGTCGCACCGCCTGTCACGATCACCGAGGGCGACATCCGCAAAACCTACGACAACTTCGACGGTGCCGACCGCTGGTTCGAGTGGGGCGGCGGCAAGGTGCGTGTCGTCACCACCGATTCCATGCGCGGCAGCTTCATCGCCGTCTTGGAGCGTGTGAAAGAGGCCGACCGCGACACCCTGCTGCTGCGCAACGACATCGCGCCTGTTTCCGGCCAGCTCACGATGGAGCTGTTGAATGTCTTCAAGGCCAAGAACACCTTCCACCACATCCCCGCCTCGGAAGCCGCCGTGCTCGCCGGACTGGGCCGCATTCTGGCCGCGCAACGCGAAGGCTCGTATGAGCAGCTCGCCACCGAGCCGGCCGCGACGAAGGACAACGTGCTCGCCGCCTTGCGCAATCATCCGCTGCTGCGTGGCATCCGGCTGTGGGAGATGCTACAAAGAGTGCAGGCACCGAAGCAGGTGCCGTCAGCCTCCGTGCTCGCCGCCATTGCCAGGCCGCCTGCGGCATCTGTCGTCGCAGCGCCACTCTCTCCTGCTGCGGTGGCCGCCGCTCCGCCACCCCCAGTTCCTGCCGCCAAACCGCCACCACCTTCAGTGGTAGCTGCGCCTGCGGCTCCTCAAATCGCCAAGCCGCCGCCTCCATCCGCACCCGTGGCGAAGACGATTACCAGGCCGCCGTCACCGTTTTCTGCTGGCGTGATCAAATCTATTGCCCGCCCGCCCGGACCGCCGGTGGCGAAACCCCCAGCCGGTGTGCCGCGTCCGCCGCTGAGCAAGCTGCCGCCGCCTTCCACAGGGAATGCAGCGTGAAAAATGCGTGAGTAGTTTATGGCTACAAAGCCGCCAGGCGTGTCGTTACCCCACGCCGCATCTCAAATCACTCGCACTTCTCCTGCTCTGCTCGTTCTCGCTGCACGCCTTCGCGGCTGACGCCAAACGGCCCAACATTCTCTAACAGGGCGCACCATTGGGGCATCCTGCGTCGCACTCGCCATGCCAAGGAGTGACGGCATCCTGTCGTCTCAGGCCGTTGAAGGGAGCGCGGACTTCCAGTCCGCAGCACGCCGCAAACAGCCAGCACACCGCATACCCACCCCAGACCGAGAACCCCCGTGTTTGCGGCATTCAGCATGGCATCGTTCCCTTCATACGCGGACGACCTGCTGCGGACTCGGCGGACCGCGCTCCGCTCACCGCCGCAGCGCGTTGAGCAGCTCGTCCAGCTTGTCGGCGATCTGCTGCACCTCGCTCTGCGTCGGCGGATCGCTCGCCACCAAGCCCAGCACGTTCACGCCATTGCTGCTGCTGCTCGTCCCGCTGATCGCCGCACTCAGGTCCGCGTTCGTTACCTCGCCCGGAGCACCGTCGGCTCCGGCGGACCCATCGTTGCCATTGCTGCCGTTCTCCCCGCGTGGGATGGCGAACTGGAAATGCACGTTCGTGCCGTCAAAGCTGACGTCCACCGTCGCGTTCTCGCCAGGGTTCAGCGTGTCCACCCCATCCACCTGCACGGACGTGACGGACTGCACCGCGTCGATGAGGTCTTTGAGGCCGTTGAACTGACCGCGAAACATCGCGGACGTCGCTTCGGCGTTCGTGGCGGGGATGTTGGGATCGAACATAGACTTGGAGTAGCGGACTGGGCCGTATTGTAGTTCCGGCTTTAGCCGGACTGGGCCGTATTGTAGTTCGGGCTTCAGCCCGTCTGGGCCGTATTGTAGTTCCGGCTTTAGCCGGACTGGGCCGTATTGTAGTTCCGGCTTTAGCCGGTCTGGGGAGCGCCGCTGGTCCTCCATCGGCGCTCCCGGCGTTATGCCCCGTTTTAGCCGCCGAAGACGATGCTCACGATGTCGCTCGGCACGCCGATCTCGACTTCGTTGATCACTCCCACGGCCAGGTACTCGCGCACTTCCGGCACGGCGGGGTTCGCCAGCGGAACGGTGTCGTAGTAGGGGCTGTGGCTGTCGTATCCCAGCTTCGTCCAGGTGGCGGTGCCGCGCAGGCGGCAGTACACCATCACGGCATCGCATTCGCCTTTGGTGAAATCCACGCGGATCTGCCCGCCCACGATGCTCAGCCTCAGCACGGACTTGAAAGTCAGCGGGTCAAAGCTGCTCGCCGTGCCCTTCAGATGCAGGGAGCCCTTGATCCCGGAGGCGGGGAAGGCCGGGTTCGTCTTCCAGTTGCGCACCCCTATGCGCCAGCCGCCCGCACCGTATTCACAGAACCGGCAGTCCGCGATGATGCTGGCGATGTCTGGCGCAGGCATGCCGAGGGTGGCATTGGCCTCGGGCAGACCATGGGCCAGTTGGGCGAAGAATGCGGCCCGCAGGCCCACGACGGAGGGGAAGTAATTGATGCGTTGCATGGTGTGCTGTTTTCTTGGTTTAGTTTGGTTGTTTGAAGCGGGAATCGGCGGTGAAGCCGGCCCCCAAAGTGTCCCTGACGACCAGGACGCGCCGCTAGACCACCGGGCCATGGCTGCCGCCTCCCGGTTTGCGTGCCGCCCCGCCGCAGCACCGTTCTGGGGTCGGGAGAGATGATTCCGGGGTTCCCCGGAATGATTCCTGGAAGGGGTACATGAATCCGAGGAAGCCCGGAACCATTCTGGGGAAGCCGGGAATCGATCCGAGGAACCCCAGAACCGATCCGAGGAACCCCAGAACCATTCCGAGGAACCCCAGAATGAATCCGGGGTTCCCCGGAACGATTCCTGGAAGGGGTACATGAATCCGAGGAAGCCCGGAACCATTCTGGGGAAGCCGGGAATCGATCCGAGGAACCCCAGAACCGATCCGAGGAACCCCAGAACCATTCCGAGGAACCCCAGAATGAATCCGGGGTTCCCCGGAACGATTCCTGGAAGGGGGTACATGAATCCGAGGAACCCCAGAACCATTCTGGGGAAGCCGAGAATCGATCCGAGGAAGCCCAGAACCGATCCGAGGTACCCCGGAACGAGCACTCACGCCCCAGAATCGTTTTTTGAGGCATCATTTGCCCAAAAACTGGCACTACAGGCAGGCTGAGGCAGAAAATCGGCGGGAAATTCATTGGCGCATTCCACCACGGACCCGCCACCGACGTCGATGAAACTGCAGCAGCCAATGAACTTTCATCGGCCAGAGGCCATCACGCCTGGCAGCTTTTCCCACCACTTGGAGGTCAAAATGCCTGCCAGCTTTTTGGGAGAGCGGGGTTTTCAAGGTCCCGCAGCCCCAAACTCCAGCCCTCCGGAACCTCCAGCCTCCCCATTCCCGCCGGGAGACTGGAACTCCTTGCCATTCCAAGTCGTTTCCGCTTGGATGCGCGCATTCTTTCTCCCATGCCTGCCACACCGCTCCAGCGCCACTTCATCATTCATCCTTCCTCCTTCATACTTTCCCCCATGCTCGGCAGCACCCTTTCCAACGACCCGTTGCCCGACAAACGCTTCGACTTCCAGTTCGTCAATCCGCCCTACGGCTACGAGCGGAGCAAGGACTACGACGCCGTCGGCACCCGCGAACCCATGCAAAACAACCCCAGCGTCCGCCAGAGGCTCGGCCAGCGCGGTATCAAACCGGAAACCATGCCGCCACTGCTTCCTTCATCCTTCTCACGTTGCACTTTTCAACGCACCCAGCTCTTCTCCAGCACGCAGATTCGCGTCTGCCTCGGGTTCCTTGCGAAAAAAACACCTGACGGCCCTCTTGTCGTAAACGAAAAGGCACTCGCCAACATGAATCTTGCCCTGCGCGGCATCGAGGCCGCCCGAATTCCCCTATGAGCCTGGTAAAATCAAAACAACGCGTCGCTGACCACGGGGAGGTCTTCACCCCCGCGTGGATGGTTGAGGCTATGCTCGACCTCGTGAAGGGCGAGACCGAGCGCATTGACTCGCGCTTTCTGGAGTCGGCTTGCGGGGACGGCAACTTCCTCGTGCAGGTTCTTCGGCGCAAGCTCGCCGCCGTGGAACTCAAATACGGCAAGTCCGATTTCGAGCGGCGGCACTACGCGTTGCTCGGGCTGATGTGTCTCTACGGCATCGAGCTTCTGGCGGACAACATTGCCGATTGTCGCAGGAACCTGCTGGAGATCTTCGCGGAGTATTTGAACCTCGCTCCGGCGGACGATTTCTATCGCGCCGCCGTCTGCGTGCTTTCGCAAAACCTCATCCATGGCGACGCCCTGACGATGCGAGCTTGGGACGGCTCGCCCATTAACTTCGCCGAGTGGGCCTATCTTTGGAAAGGCCGGTTCCAGCGGCGGGATTTCAGCTTCAAAGCCCTTACTCAGTCCTCAGCTTTCAGCACCGAGGGCGAACTCTTCGCCCAACTCGGCAAACACGACATCTTCACGCCCACCAAGACCTACCCGCCCATGACCGTGAGTGAGTTGGTCGCCTCGGCTCAGGAGGCAACGCTATGATCCCACAGGCCAGCTTTACCTTGCGCAACCGCAACCCGGACGTGCTGACGTGCATCGCGAATCTCTCCAACGACGAGGTGTTCACCCCGCCAGAGTTCGCGAGCCGGATGTTGGACACGCTGACCGAGACGTGGGCCGCCAACCACAAGGGCGCGAACCTCTGGGCCGACCAGACGGTGAAGTTCCTGGACCCCTGCACGAAATCCGGCGTGTTTCTCCGCGAGATCACCAGCCGCCTCACGCAGGGATTGGAGCAGGAGATTCCGAATCTGGAGAAGCGCGTGAATCATATCCTGACCAAGCAGGTATTCGGCATCGGCATCACCGAAATCACCAGCCTGCTCGCGCGCCGGAGCGTCTATTGCTCGAAGCACGCCAAAGGCGAGCACTCCATTGCCAAGGGCTTCGCCACCGACGACGGGAACATCTGGTTCAAGCGCATGAAGCACACGTGGGCCGGGGAAAAGTGCAAGTTCTGCGGTGCAGGAAAATCAGTTTTCGATCGTGCGGAAGGCCTGGAAACCCACGCCTACGCGTTCATTCACACCGACAACATCAAAGCTCGGCTGACCGAGCTATTTGGAGGCAATATGCAATTCGACGTAATTATTGGGAATCCACCGTATCAGATGAAGGGAGGTGCGGGCGGTTCAAGCGACTCCTCGATCTACCATTTATTTGTAGAGCAGGCGCTGAACCTTGACCCGCGCTTTTTGAGCATGGTCATCCCGGCAAGGTGGCTGGCAGGTGGCCGTGGCATGGATGAGTTCCGAAAGGCGATGCTTACGGGAAAACATATCAGCCACCTTGTTGACTACCCAAATTCAGCGCAGGTGTTTCCAAGCGTGGACCTCAAGAGTGGAGTTTGCTACTTCCTGTGGGACGGCCAACACGACGGAGACTGTGCCGCTACGCTTATTCGCGGCGATGAAGTAGTTGGTCCGACGAAGCGCAAGCTCGCTGAATACGACGTGTTTATCAGAGACGAGCGGGCCGCTGTGATTCTGAAGAAGGTCCTCAGGCATAAAGAGTCCAGCTTCGAGGATTTGCTCACTGGTGATACCCCATTTGGTTTGGCAACAAACTTCTCGGATTTCAGGCAAGGCGAGCCGCGTGACAACGAGATTAAAGTATATGCGAGTTCGAATGCTGGCAGGCGCAGCGGCGCGATGAAGCGCTCGCTGCTAACGAAGAACACGCATCTCATTGAAACTTGGAAAGTCCTCGCGCCAAAGGCTGGTCCGGGAAGCAGCGGCGGACATGTCCTGCCCGATATGGTTCTGGGCAAGCCCGAGGTTGCTGAACCGAACTCTGTTTGCACGCAGACTTGGATTGTCGCTGGGCCATTGAAATCCAAGAAACAGGCGGATGTCGTTTGCCGTTACCTACAGACTTCGTTCGCCCGATTCATCGTGTCTTTGCGAAAAATAAGCCAGGATGCCATGAAGGGCGTCTATCGCTGGTTGCCGCAGCAGGACTGGAATCAAGACTGGACCGACGAGACGCTCTACAAAAAATACGGCATCACAAAGAGCGAAATCGCCTTTATCAACCGAATGGTTCGTCCGATGGGCGAAGGCGCAAGCGATGAATAAGACCATCGACCAAATCCACGTGCTCAAGCGCTAGACCTGGAAACGCCCATGCCGAAAAAAAAATCACTGAACAGCGTGCGTATCCGCAACAGCACGGCGGAGTTTCTCACCTTCGCCTACCAGACGGGTGGCGACGGCGTGGAGGTGCGGGTGCAGGACGGCGCGATCTGGCTTTCGCAAAAAAACATCGGGCAGGTCTTTGAGACGACGCCGGAAAACGTGCTGATGCACTTGAAGAACATCTACGCCGAGAACGAGCTGTCTGAGACGGCAACTGCTAAGGAATTCTTAGCAGTTCAAACCGAAGGGAAGCGCCAGGTGCAGCGCAGCATCCTGCATTACCATCTGGATGCGATCATTGCGGTGGGTTACCGCGTGAATTCCAAGCGGGCCACGGCCTTCCGGCAATGGGCCACGGGAGTGCTGCGGGACTACACGCTGCGGGGCTATGTGATGGACCGGAAGCGCATGGAGAACGGCGCGTTCCTGGACGAGGATTACTTCGAGCGCTTGCTGGAGGAGATCCGGGAGATCCGCCTGTCCGAGCGGCGCTTTTACCAAAAGATCGCCGACATCTATGCCTCAGCGATGGATTACGACCGGGACGCGCCGATCACCCAGGCGTTCTTTGCCAAAGTGCAGAATAAGATGCACTACGCCGTCCACGGCCACACCGCTGCGGAGCTGATCGTCAAGCGCGCGGACCACGCAAAGGAGCGCATGGGACTGACAAACTGGGTCAAGGCCCCCGCCGGCAAGATCCTAAAAAGCGATGTGGTGGTGGCCAAAAATTACCTGACAGAGACGGAACTCGCTGACCTGGGGCGTATCGTGAACGCCTACCTCGAACTGGCGGAAGGCCGCGCCAAACGCCGCGTGGCGATGACGATGGAAGACTGGGCCAAGCGGCTGGACATCTTCCTCTCGGCGGATGAGCGTGAAGTGCTGCAAGACGCTGGGCGCATCAGCGCAGAAATCGCCAAAGAGCACGCTGAGGGCGAGTTTGAAAAATACCGCGTGATTCAGGACAGGCTTTTCCAAAGTGATTTCGACAGCTTCGTGGCCTTGGAGAAAGGGGAGGAGGGCAAAGGCAATGAATAAGACCATCGAACAAATCCTTGTGCTCAAGCCGGAAGCCCGGCCGCGCATCTACGCTTACTCCATCGCGGACAAGGCGCACGCGGGTCTGCTCAAGGTGGGGCAGACTATGCGCAATGTGAAGCAGCGCGTCGCCGAACAGCTCAAGACTGCCGCGATCAAGAACTTCAAGATCGAACTCGACGAGTCTGCCGAGCGCGACGACGGCACGACCTTTACCGATCACGAGGTGCGCGCAGCCCTGGCCAAGAAGGACTTTGCGAAGACTGAACTGGAATGGATGCGCTGCACGCTCAAGGACGTGAACACCGTGCTCACCGAGCTGCGCACCGGGCAGAAGTTCACCGGCACGCACTCGCAGAACTTCGCCATGCGGAAGGAACAGGCCGTAGCGGTGGACAAGACCTACGACTACTTCCACTCGATCTGGGCGGAGGACAAAAAAGCCGCCCCGCGCTTCCTGTGGAACGCCAAGATGCGCTTTGGCAAAACCTTCACCAGCTACCAGCTCGCAAAAAAACTCGGGGCCAAGCGCGTGCTGGTGCTCACCTTCAAGCCCGCCGTGGAGGACGCGTGGCAGACGGACCTCGAATCGCACGCGGACTTCGACGGCTGGCAATACATGTCCCGCAATTCCGACAGCGACCCGACCGAAATCTCCAAGAAAAAGCCGCTGGTCTATTTCGGCTCCTTCCAAGACCTGCTGGGGCGCGATGCGGTGGGAAACATCAAAGCCAAAAATGAATGGCTGCACATCGTGAACTGGGATTTGGTGGTGTTTGACGAATACCACTTCGGCGCGTGGCGCGAGACGGCCAAGGAACTGTTCGAGGGCGAGGAGGAGGCGGTCGCCAAGAAGGAGACCAAGCTGGAATACGCCGCCGGTCTGGAAGACGTGAACGAAGACCTCGGCGTGCTCTCGACGAAGGAGACCGAGTTCCTGCCCATCACCACCAAGGCCTACCTCTATCTCTCCGGCACGCCCTTCAAGGCGCTGGCCACGGGCGAGTTTATTGAAGAGCAGATTTTCAACTGGACCTACACCGACGAACAGCGGGCGAAGGAGGAGTTTGCGAAGAAGAACCCCGTCAAATGGAACCCCTACGGCGCGCTGCCGCAGATGCGGCTGCTCACCTACCAGATGCCGGATGAACTGGTAGCCATCGCGAGCGCGGGGGAGTTCGACGAGTTCGACCTCAACGCGTTTTTCGAGGCATCGGGCACGGGCACGAAGGCGCAGTTCAAGCACAAGAGCGATGTGCAGAAGTGGCTGGACATCATCCGTGGCGGGTATGCTCCCAGAGCGGTGGAGCATCTCAAGACCGGCACCCGGCCTCCGTTTCCGTATTCGGACGTGCGCCTGCTGCCGTATCTCCAGCACTCGTTCTGGTTCCTGCCCAACGTCGCGGCCTGCCACGCGATGGCGAATCTGCTGGCCGAGAAGCACAACGTCTTCTGGCACGACTACGACGCGCTCGTGGCCGCTGGCGCTGCGGCGGGCATCGGCTTGGCGGCGCTGCCGCCCGTGCGTGAGGCTATCGGAAGCGGCTTCGAGACCAAGACCATCACGCTCTCGTGTGGCAAGCTCACTACCGGCGTCACTGTGCCGCAGTGGTCGTCGATCCTGATGCTGCGCAATCTAAAGTCGCCGGAGACCTACTTCCAGGCGGCGTTTCGCGTGCAATCGCCGTGGTCTATTAAAAACCCCAACGGCGACAATCCAAACGAAGAGGAAATCCTCAAGCCGATCTGTTTCGTGTTCGACTTCGCACCTACGCGGGCGCTGCGGCAGCTCTCCGAATACGGGATAGGGCTTTCGCCCAACGAGCCGAACCCGGAGAACGCGGTGAAGGACCTCGTGTCGTTCCTGCCGGTGCTGGCCTACGACGGCGCGAACATGACGCAGATTGATGCGGGCGGCATCCTCGACATCGCGATGGCTGGAACCTCGGCCACGTTGCTCGCGCGCAAGTGGGAGAGTGCGCTGCTCGTGAACGTGGATAACGACACCCTGCGCCGCATCCTTGACGACCCCGAAGCGATGGCCGCCATGGAGCGCATCGAGGGCTGGCGCGCGCTTGGCGACAACATCATCGAGACCATCATCAACAAGAGCGAGCTCGTGAAGAAGCTAAAGGATAAGGCGAAGGACAAGGACTTGTCGGCCAAAGAGAAGAAGGAACTCACCGACGAGGAGAAGGAATATAAGTCCAAGCGGAAGCTGATTCAGGAGAAGCTCATCAAGTTCGCGACCCGCATTCCGGCCTTCATGTATCTGACCGATTTCCGAGAGAACACGCTGCAAGACGTGATCACCAAGATTGAGCCAGACTTGTTCGAGACGGTGACGGGTCTGACGGTAAAGGATTTCCATCTCCTCGTGCGGCTCAAGGTGTTCAATACCGAGCAGATGAATCAGGCGGTATTCGCCTTCCGGCGTTATGAAGACGCATCACTCCGCTACTCGGGCATCGAGAGCCATGAGGGGCTCACGCACTACGGTTTATACGATACCGTAGTGGCGAGGGAATGAGGAGTGCGGCGACGAGGTTGGCGCGGCACATCGGCAACAAAGAGAAGCGCTACAAGCTGGCGGTGGATGCCTCTTTGAACGCGATGGGCAGCCCCTACAAGGCGCTGGTGGCTTTCACCGACGTGGTGAAGGACGCCAAGGACGGCCAGGAATACACGGAAGCGAAGATGAATGGCTTTCCCGAGGCCGCGACGGGGGACATTGAGAAAAGGATGAATGATGAAGGATGAATGATGAAGTGGGGCAACTTGCCCGGCCTTTTTTCATCCTTCAACCTTGCTCCCGGCGGCGGATCTGGCGGCGTTTGCCAAGGAGTGGTTCAGTGCCAAGCGAAGTGTGGAGAAGCTCCAAGGCGTGGTGAATCCGGTAGCCAAGAAATGGCACTGTGGAGCAGACATTCCTGTCTGCTTCTTCCTCGTCAAACGCAAACAGGAATGTCTGCGCCACCTTTCTCTCGCACCTCGTTCCGTTGCGGGATGTTGGACTGGAGAAGCTTTTTGTCTTCCTGCGTTCCACTCACCACCGCCACCCTGCCTCCCGCAGCTTCACCATCAGCGCCGCCTGCCGTTCGCCCATCTGGTCCTTCTTGCTGATGTTCAGCCGCAACGGCATGAGTTCCTGATTGGCGATGACGTGATGGATTAGCCGAAAGAGAGGAAAGAGGATGAAAAAATGAGCGGCCCGAAGCAGGCACTTTTTTAACTCTTTCGTTTTTTTGCGGCCAATCAATCTGGATGTTGCAGGAAAGGGGCCGGGGGCGATCGTTGACAGATCCGCTGAAAACCAGTCTCGAATCGTAGCGAATACAAGCAGCCGTGAGCAGCCTGGGTGGCGTGACCGGGTGACCTGCCAGCAGTCGCAGCGGGATGCCGCCCCCTTTGATCCTGACCGCGTTGCCACGCGGAATGCCTGCCAGTGAATCCGGCAGGGGCTGGCCGAAACAAGGCAAGCAGTCACGCGAACCGGATCAGCGCGTGAGGCGCCGCCGGCGAATGGCGAGCACGTCCCGCGCCATGCGGTAGGAGTCGCGGATGAGGTGGACGTGGCCGCCGGGGATCTCAAACCAGGAGATGGGGATTTCTTCAAAGGGGCAGCCGCTGTCATGCAGGGCGGCGAGGAGTTCGACATCGAAGGCGAAGCCGTGGATGCGCAGGCTGGGGGCGATGCGCGCATAGGCACTGCGGGGAATGAATTTGAGGCCGCACTGGCTGTCATGGATGCGGATGTGCAGCAGGGTGGCGACCAGGGAGCCGAAGACATGGCCGATGAGGCGGCGCTGCCACTGGCGATGCACCTCCCGGCCAAACTGCCCCATGCGCGAGGCGAACAGGGCGGTGTGCGGGGTTTCCTGGCGGCGGGCGCGGCCGATGAGCCGGGCGACTTCGGCGGCGGAGCAGGAGCCATCGGCATCGACGAAGCCGAGCCAGTCGGCGCTTTTTTCCAGATCCCAGCCGGCATAGACCGCGCCGCCTTTGCCGAGATTGTCAGGCAGGAACAGGGGCGCGAGCAAATGGGCGTGCTGCTGGCAGATGGGCGCGAGGATTTCGCGCATGCGGGCCACTTCAGCGGCATCTGAGCCGTCCTCCACGACGCGCAGGGTCACGCCGCCGAGCGTCTGCGTCACCGCGCACAATTCGGTGAGGAAGGGGCCGATACGTCCGCTCTCCTGATAGCAGGGGATGACGAGGTGGACGGCGGCGGGCATGAGAAAAAATGACGAAGACCGAAATCAGAATGACGAATGAATGAGGAGAGTCGGCGTGCTGGATGTTTGGCAGAAAGAGGGTGAGGTAAAAGACAAATCACATTCGCGGAGGTGTCTTTTGTGCCTTGGCTGCGGTCTGGAGTTGCGGAGATAGCTGGGCGGTGTCTTTGTCAGCACGCTTCCACTCATGCGTTTCCCGCATTTATTCTCTGCCGGCGTGCTGCTGATGGCGCTGTCGGCCTGTAGTGCCACTAATCGTGCGCTGAAGGCGCGGCCGGTGGCGCTCTCGCCGTTTTTTGAGCAGCCGGGGTTGGCGCAGGATGCGCGTGCGCAGCTCGGCTTTCAGAAAATCTGGACCACGCCGGACCGCAGTGTGCTGGCGGCGGGGATGGCCAAGCGGAAACTGTACCTCGCGCCGGTGACGCTGGCGTATCTGCGGCCGGTGAGCAAGTCGCTGGCCGCACAGGAGATCGCCCGGGGTGGGGTGCAGCGGCAGGAGGCCGCCATCGGCCGGCGATTGTGGGAGGAGTTTGCGCAGGCGTTTCGGGTTTCGCCCCGGCCGCTCTACCAGATCGTCAGTAAGCCGGGGGCGGACACGCTGACGCTGCAACTGGCGCTGACGGAGCTTAATCCCACCAGCCCGAAGGGCAATGCGGCGCTGACGCTGCTCAAGTTTGCCGTCACGCCGCTGGCGCCGCTGGTTTACGAAGGGGAACATGGCGATCGAGGGCAAGATCGTGGACTCCCAATCAGGCCGCGCCTTCTTCCAGTTTGCGGACAACGAGTCTGATAAGCTGACCTTCCTCAACACCCGCGATTACCAGCCCTACGGCCACGCGGTGCATACGATGCGGGAGTGGGCCGTGCATTTCGAGGAGATGACGCGTGTGCCACGCGGTCAGAAGGTGCGGGATTCGAGCGCGGTGACGCTCAGGCCGTTTTGAGGCGGCTGGCGTTCTTCACGCACCCAGCGGGATTGGCCGGGCGAACTGGCGGACAGGGAGGGATTCGAACCCTCGGTACCGGATTAGGGTACACACGCTTTCCAGGCGTGCTCATTAGACCACTCTGACACCTGTCCCAGTTCAAGCCTCTTCGGGGTGAAAAGGCGAACGCGGATAGTGGCGCGTATGGCTGTGCAGGCAAGCTGTTTCGTCCACAACTCCAATGAGGCGCAGTGGTGGCTCACTGGGCCTTCTGCCACTGATGCACGATGTAAGTGTCGGCGGAGGTGCCGAGGGCGGCGACCGCCTGTTCCTTGGTGAGGCTGGCGGAGGTGGAGGTGACGGTGACTTTTTGCGTGCCGGGTTTGTCGCCGACGACGATGGCGACGTTGGAAACCCCTGCGAGCTTGGTGAAGGCGGCGGTGACGTGCTCCTTGCAGCCGCCGCAGACCATGCCGCTCATCTCGGCGACATAGGTGACGGGCGGGTCGGCGGCGAGAATGGGGCGGGCAAAGAGAGAAACGATGGTGAGGAGGATGGTGAGGCGTGTCATGGCGTGAGTACGGCACTGATAAACGCAGAGTTTGTGCAGCCAAGTCCAAGTTTTCGGCGCGGAGGGGCGTTGGAAGAAAGATTTTCGCCGCTGAGATTTTTTTCTGCGTCTGCCGGCGTTTTGCTGTGTTTACTGCTTTTCACGACCCATCATGAAACCAATCCAAATCCTGCCCCTACTGGCCGTGCTGCTGGCCGCTCCCGTCGCCGCACAATCTCCGGCGGAGTCCGTCCCCGAGAATTCCCCGGCTCCCTCAGCCTCGCAGGTGCTGCTGACGCCAGCGCAGACGGCGCATATCCTGAAGGAGCTGGAAAAGGCGGCGGCGCTGATCGGCCAGGGGCGCAGCGGTGTTTTTGGTGCGGCGCTGACGAAATTCCGTGAAGGGATGGCGAGTGAGGCAGCGGCGTTGGCGCTGTATCTGGATTGCTATCGGTTGGAGCACTTTGAGCGCAGAAATCTGAAACAGACGGATTTCACGACATGGCGGGACAACAACGAGACGCGGCTGAAGGACGATGATTTTAAAATGGCCCTGGCTTTGCAACTGGAATATCTGGTGCTGACGATTCAAGCCCAGGACATCGAGGAGGTGAAGAAAATGGGACCACTGGTGACGGCGCTAAAGGCATTTATGGGCAGGGCGATCACTGCCGTGCAGGCATCGACCAAGCACACGGCTTCTGGTGCGGTGGAAGCGAAGGACTCGGGAGCCAAAGGCGGCGGTGCTGCTCGTAAAGGCGGTGGCGGCGGTGGACCGGGTGGAGCACTCATGGGGGCCCTGCGTCAATCTGTGAAGGGTACAGAATTCGCCAGCGCCTATCTGTTGGATGATTATCTGAACCGCAAAGAATGGGAATACTCGCCATTGGAGGTGGCCGGGATCTACTCCAGCGTCATTTTCCCCTACTATCTGGCCGAGAAGCCCACTGAGCTGCCCGCGCAGTGGGATGCGCGCATCAATGCCGAGTTGGCGCTGCGCAAGGCCGTCATGAGCGAGGCCGAGTTCAATCTCTTTTATAAAGAGAAGGGGCCGCGTCTGCAGTGGGACAAAAACAGCTTCCTGCTGACCAACAATCTCAATGCGGTCACCTCCCTCGCGGACATGCTCAAGATCATTCAGAACAATCCGAGTCACCCTGATGCTGCTGGATGGCTGGAAGAGTTCCGGGAAATTGTGAAAAGGGTCTCAGCTCCCCAGCCTGAGTCGGCACCTGCGGAAAAACCCATCGGCAGCCAGTAGCGGCGCATGTTCCGCTGGTTCGTTTCCGTGTGCCGCAGCTTCGGTCCGGCGTGGCAGGGCTGCTGCTGGGCGCTGCGTACGCAGCGCAATCTTCAGGTGCATGCCATCGCGACCCTGTTGGTGCTGGTGTTTGGTCTGGGATTGGGGCTTGCTGCCTGGGAATGGTGCGCGGTCGTGCTGGCCGCAGGGCTGGTGTGGGTGGCGGAACTGCTGAATACGGCGCTGGAGGTGCTGGCGGATCGTGTCAGCCAGGAACGGGAGGAACCCATCCGCCGGGTGAAGGACACAGCCGCTGCCGCCGTGCTGCTGGCGGCGCTGGCGGCACTGACTGTCGGCTGCATCGTATTTGTCCCGAAGCTGTGGCGTCTCGTTGAGAATGTTCCGCCGCCGCCTTGACGCAGCGGGGCGGGCTTCTATGATGCGCGGCTTTTCCCGCCCCAAAAACTCCCCCACTGACTCACTCCGATGGCCATTCTCGTTGAAACTGACACCCGCATTCTTGTCCAAGGCATCACCGGCGATTTTGGTTCGCGTCATGCGAAGGCTTCCATCGACTACGGCACCCAGCTCGTCGCCGGCGTGACTCCAGGCAAGGGCGGGCAGGTGTTCGAGCACAGCGGTAAAAAAGTGCCGGTGTTTGACACCGTGGCCGAGGCTGCCCGCGAAACCGGCGCGACCGTGAGTGTGATTTTTGTGCCGCCGCCCTTCGCCGCAGACGCGATTCTCGAAGGCATGGACGCCGGACTCGATCTCGTCGTCGCCATCACCGAAGGCATCCCGGTCAATGACATGATCAAGGTCAAGGCGGCCATGCTGGGCAGCCGCACCCGCCTCATCGGCCCGAACTGCCCCGGCTTGGTGACGCCAGGACGTGGCGAAAAATCCCACGGCGGCTGCCGCATCGGCATCGCTCCTGGTTACATTCACAAGCGCGGCAACGTGGGTGTGGTCAGCCGCTCCGGCACGCTCACTTATGAAGCTGTCTGGCAGCTCACGACGCGGGGTTATGGTCAGAGCACCTGCGTCGGCATCGGCGGTGATCCGGTGAACGGCACCAATCACCTCGACGTGCTCAAAATGTTCAACGACGACCCGGAAACCGAAGCGATCATCATGATCGGCGAAATCGGTGGCACGGCTGAAGTCGAAGCCGGCCTGTGGGCCAAGGAACATTGCAAAAAGCCGATCGCGGCCTTCATCGCCGGTGCGACTGCGCCTCCTGGACGCCGCATGGGTCATGCCGGGGCGATCATCGGTGGCGCTGACGACACCGCCGCCGCCAAAAAGCGCATTCTTGCCGAGTGCGGCATTGCTGTGGCTGATTCACCTGCCGACATGGCTAGCACGCTGCTCAAGCTTTGGGGCAAGGCATGATCGACCGAGTTTTTTAACTCGTGATGGACTGAGCGGGCGTGAAAACGCCCGCTTTGTCGTGTCAGCTCCAGAAGTGGAACCACTGATTCAGCCAGCCGACCACGGCGGCGATGGCACCGACGACCAGCACACCTTCGGTGAACAGGCGCAGGCGTTCGCCACGGTGCGCACGCTGTTGCGCGATGGACACACGGCGGCGGCGTGGTGCCGGGGAGGACAGTTCCATCGGCGGCACCATGTTCACGTTGGCCAGACGCTGCTGACGTTGCAGGTGCGGGGCCGCCGTGATGTAGCACTCTAGGCGGTGGATCTCGCTGTTCACTTCATCCGCACGCTTGGTGAGATGACGCGACTTGCTGCGCGGGGAGGGTTCCTGCTTCAATTCCTGCGCGGTTTTCGGACGGCGGGAGCGGACTTTGCGATTTCCGGAGAACAAAGACATGGCTGGCGAGAGTGGTGGGAGGTTGACGAAATCAGAACATCAGGCGGATCAGCACGATGGCGACGAGCAGCGTGCCGATCAGCGGCAGCGTGAAGGCAAAACCACGGCGCATCCAGTTGAGGAGATCGTCCGATTGGGATCCGAAGGCGGGCATCACTGGAGCGTCGGCGTCATCCAGGCTGATCGGGCCTCTGGACATGCCTTCGGGCGGTCCCATGGCGTGCAGGCGGCGGATGCCTTTGGCGTAATCGTTCTCCGCGTTGTCGATGGCGGTCAGTGCGCGATCCAGTTCCTCCCCTACCTGGGTGCGGTGCCATTTTTCAGGCTGCAAGGATTTCAAAACCTCCTGGTGCCGACGGAATTCGTCGTGGGTGAGGGTGAGGTCATCGACCCGTTTCTGTGCGTCGTAGAGCTCACGCTCGACGAGGCTGGCGGAGCGGCCGATTTTTTCCAACAGATCGCGTTTTCCGGCCACGAAGCGCTCCTGCTTGATGCGCAGAGCTTCGAGATGCTGCTTCTGGCGTTCGATTTCCTCCTGCTGCATGCGGAGCTGCACGAGCTGTTCTTGGGCCGCCTTGACCTTGAGATTGACGTTTTCCAGCGAACCGCCATCGTCGTCGTCGTGGCCGTCCATGAACTCGGGCGCATCTTCAAAGACGAGCAGGTTGTCGTCATGCGGGCCGGTAGCCGCGACCGGGACGGGAGCTTTGCGGGTGATCATGGGAGTGCTGGAAATTATTGTACCGCACTAAAATACTACAGATGTCTTAAATACTCCAGATTTTTCGTGCGCTCTCTCGCAAAAAAATACGGAAGCCCTCCAAAAACCACGGTCAGCAGTGCCAGTCCACCCAGGCTGGCCAGCTCGATCCGCCAGTCATAAGCCGCCGGAGCCACCGCATCCTGGTGGAGATGCTGCCAGGATGGAATCACCAGCAAAACCATGCCGCAGACGATGTACACAAAGCTGGCGATCAGGCAGACCGTGCCGCCAAAGCCGGAAACAATGCGCGCGGGGTTAGACTCGCGGAAATTGGGCATCAAAGCCCCGAGCGAGAGCGCCAGCGAGGTCAGGCCATAGCTCAGTAGCAGAATCGCCGCGCTGAAGAACAGGGTGCGCCCTCCCGGCAGCCCCAGCGACAGACCGGAAGAGACCACGAGCGCCACCATGATCAGCGCCAGCACACTGGCGCTCAGCCGCAACTTCAGGGCCAGCACTCGGTGCAGCGGCAGCGGGGACAGGCCCAGAATCCACAGCCGCTGGCCTTCCAGACTGAACTGCGGGTAAATGAAGCGCGTCGTCAGCGTGGACAAGGCCAAGCAACAGACCAGCAGGTTGAGATGGCTCACCACCGTGATCCAAAACGGGCTTTGCAGGTCGTAGCCCAGTTTGCGCAGGTTCATTGAATACATCAGCAGCAGGCCAAAGATGAGTGCCGTCTGTCCCCACTGCACCGGTTCGCGCACAAAGGTGCGGCCTTCCTTCACCAGCAGGGCAAACGAGGCACGGTCCAGCGCCAGCAGTCGGCGCAGGGATTCCGCCCAGCGGTTCGGCTGCGCGCGGAAGACTGGATTCGCCGCCCGGCTTGTTCCCGGCACCGCCCGCATGAGGCGGTTCCAGGCGGGATAAAAATGCCCGCCCGCGACCCAGGCCGTGATGACGATGCTCATCAGCGCCTGCGCCAGCAGCACGAGATTGAAAAACAGCGCCCGTTCGCCGATGCCGCGCCCGGCAGCCTGGATCGTCTCCGCGACCCACGAACTCGGCAGCAGCGGATGCATGCAGATTTCCGTGTGCTGCAGGATTTGATTCAAGCTCATGCTCAGATCGCCCGCGTTCAGCGTTTCGACGCTCGAATTCCACACCGGCAGGGTGCGGATCAGCAGGAGCAGCGCCAGCGCTACGACCGGCTTCCACATCCAACTCCGCGCCCAGCGCACCAGCGCGATCAGCAGCCAGGTCGAGACATTCGCCGCGATCGTCACCAGCGACAGCAGCGCTGGCAGCACAGCGAGCATGAAGGCCGCATCCGCCTCATAAATGCGCCCCAGCGCCAGCAGGATCGGCGCGCTGAGCAGCAGCAGACCCCAGCTTGCCAGCAGCATGCCTTCCAGCGTCTTCCACAGCACCAGACTGCGGGCCGGGAGCGGCAACGCGACCTGCCATTCCATGTCTTTCCGTCGGAACAAGCCCATGCCCGTGATCGTGGCGTTCGAGATGACCAGCATCACGAAAAAGAAGAAAAACAGCAAGAACACCAGCCGCTCCGTCAGCAGCGGTCCGATCAGCGGCAGCTTCACGATGAACTCCAGCCCGCGTGCCACCAGAAGATACGCGGCGATGCCATACAGCACGAGGAACGACCCCACCGTCACGCTCAGCAGCCGATTCTCCCGCAGCCCAAAGCGCAGCTTGTGCCCTAGCATGCGTCCGTGGGCGCGGGTAAGCAGCGAGGTGGCATGGGCGGCGGTCATTCGCCGTAGTTAAACGCGATTGCGTCATCGCGCCAGTGCCGGGCCATTCCCTGATTCACGTTGACAGGAGGATACGTAAGTGGCAAACCGCCATCATGGTGAAAACGCAAGTTCAAATCCCGGACGCCCTCTTCCGTGAGGCCAAACGCATCGCCGCTGAAAACGAAATGAGTTTCGCTGAGGTGGTGCGGCGTGGTTTGGAAGAGAGCATTCTGCATCATCCACCCGGCAGGGAACGCGCCACGGAGTGGGCTATGCCACCTGCGTTTGACCTCGGGGAAACCCTGGCACCGGAAGAGGAATGGACTGCGCTTTGTCACGAGTAAACTGCCATGCTTAGCTTTGACACCGGGTGCATCGCCGGAATGATGTTTTATTGTAAATATAACTGTACCCCTTAAATAGGCTGGGTATAGAGTGCGGATGCAGTTGAGTATCACGACCATTCAAGCCACCGACGAAATCGAAGTTAGCGTCGTCTTTCGCATTCCCGCCGCCGGTGGCAAGCTCACCTCCTTTGAACAGGCTGAAGAAGCTTTGGCACTACGTC
>Ga0209702_10001821_pt1 | contig 39045 bp, 33 predicted proteins | sample FRY01_FD_187210 | JGI IMG/M metagenome (GOLD analysis project Ga0209702, IMG submission 187210) | Freshwater microbial communities from Lake Fryxell liftoff mats and glacier meltwater in Antarctica - FRY-01 (SPAdes) (version 2) | ecosystem: Environmental > Aquatic > Freshwater > Ice > Glacier...
TTTTTTTATTTTAGTATTTGAAAGTTATTTCCAAAGATTTTTCGACCTTTTTGAATCAGGTCAAAAACCTTTAGAATAATTTTCAATGCTGGAAGTTCGTACTCTTGCTAATTTGTCGCATTTACTAATTGAACTTACCATCGTAATTTTGAGTTGCAAAATTCTAAATACGATGGGTAAAAGTAACTATTTTTCAACAAAATCTGTTTTCGAACAGCTACTATCTTTAATCAATGACAAAATCATCAAGGATACAGTTGTCAAGCATGATTCTGACCGTTATGTAAAACGTTTTAAAAGTAAAGACCATCTGATAAGTATGCTTTTTTGCGCCTTTGCCAAGTCTAATTCGTTGAGAGAGGTGTCCGGCGCAATGCTAGGATTATCGGTATTATAGGCGTAATGGACATTTGTGGTATTCTTTTTTAGACGTTTAGTTCAAGTGGACATTAAAACTTCATCTATTTCATATCCACATCTTCAAAAATTTGTTCCGTAGTTTTGGCTATGCAACAAATTTTATTCATTATCTAAATAAAAATCTGTTCGTTTTTTTGGTTTATTTTATGAATGTGTTTAGAATAACCATAAATAGATTACGTTCACGTGTTCTACATTTGTTAAATAAAAGGAAATAAAATGAGTCTATTCAAAAAAAGCAGAATGAAATATTCACCAAGATATGTAATTTATCTTGCGGTTACTAAGTATCTAAAAAAAGAACAAATTGCTTGTTTGAATTACGATTTAGAACATTCACAAGTAAAAAAAACGGCTCACTTTTTAAAGGTAGTTGAACGCTATTTTGATATTGAAATTCTAAAAGATCGTCCAATTATTTGGCAAGATGTATGGTTGTATTATCACCTAAAACATGAATTAAAATCAATACTATCGAATACTGAATGGATACAGAAATATGAAAAAGAAATCATAGAGCCCAAAAATATCGCTTTCAACGATGTGTTTTCGAGTTATCAATTGTTAGGAATTGCATAAATATATTTATTAAATTCCTATTGTTCACGTATAACTTATTGTTTATTTGGAGATACTTTTTTCTTTTTAAGGATTCCAAATTTGTTAGCATTTCCGCTTTATTTTTACGAAATATATACGCTGTCGTTCTACTTAGGAGAAAAAAAACAGCAGTATATTTTTATCACATCCCTTACTACAATTTCTTTCGTTCTTGAATATTTTGCCTATTCAAGAGATTATGGAATGGGGATGGCGTTTTATATTTGGTTCAGCTATCTCTTAAAAATGGGAGGAGCGCTTTACTATGGCAGTTTGGATGGGTTATGGGAAGTAACCGGAAAATCCCTCTCATCAAATGTTTTGTTTTGTAGTCCAGAAGTCGTTTGTTATATTCTTTCATTGATTTTAATATTGATGCTTACTTACTTGTTTTATGCAATAAAAATAAACGGTTTTTGGAAACAATTGAAAGAAAAAGAAAGTATTGTTTCCTACTATTTATTCGGAAATCTGATAGCTATTGTACTTCTTGCAAATTTTTTATTAGTAAATTACCCGGAAGACAAAGTGGGTATGTATCTGATTTTACTCTTTATAAAGAAACGTCCTCTTACAAGATCAATCCTATTATCGAAACAAATAAAGACCATTAGATCCACTAATGAACGAATCAATTTGATTACTTTGAACAAAAATCAAGAACTTTCGAAGAAAAAAATACTGCTGCTCATTGAAGGGGAATTAAAAATTGATTCATCATTAAATTGCATACGCATTGATTTTGAGTCACTTAAGAATGGCAAAAAAACGATATTCGAATCATTAAATCAAAGATGGTTGGTAGGCGAGAAAAAATTGAAATTTTCTATGAAAACAAACCATTTATTGCGTGATAAAATCGAAGGAAATGAAAAAATTTCCATCTATATTTGGAATCCTCAACAAAGATTAATTACTTTTAAAAACGGAAAAACGAAAGTTTACGAATTAAACCAAAAAAATGGCATTAGATAAAATAGGAATCGCAAAAAGAATCGCTCAAGAATTGCGCGATGGTTGGTATGTAAATTTAGGTATCGGTATACCAACATTGGTAGCTAATTATATACCAGATGGTATCGATGTTGAATTTCAATCGGAAAATGGAATCTTAGGAATGGGTCCTTATCCTTTTGGTGGTGAGGAAGATGCGGATTTGATTAATGCTGGAAAACAAACAATTACAGCTAAAAAAGGTGCTTCTTATTTTGATTCAGCAACCTCTTTCGCAATGATTCGTGGACAGCATGTGCAATTAACTGTTTTAGGTGCAATGGAAGTTTCACAAAATGGTGACATTGCAAACTGGAAAATTCCAGGTAAAATGGTAAAAGGAATGGGTGGAGCAATGGATTTGGTAGCTTCAGCAGAAAACATCATTGTTGCAATGATGCATTCAAACAAAGCAGGAGAATCTAAAATTCTGAAAGAATGCACCTTGCCATTAACCGGTGTTGGGTGTGTAAAAAAAGTAGTTACTGAATTGGCTGTTTTAGAAATTAAAGATGGAAAATTTCATTTAATTGAAAGAGCTCCAGGAGTTTCTGTAGAAGAAATTATCGCTAAAACAGAAGGAGATTTGGTAATACCAGATTTCGTACCTGAAATGAGTTTATAAAACATGCCCAATAAAGGTTCTATTAAAATAATAATTGGATCCATATTATTCGGCTTAATACCGCTATTTGTAAGATTTGGCTCTGAATTAAGCATTGTTTCAATTGCTTTAGGAAGAGCCATTTTTGCATCTATATTTGCACTGATTTATCTAATAGCTACCAAAGAAAAAATGCGTTTCAGCATCCAACAACTAAAAACGAAAACATTTTTTCATTTTATAAATTGGACTATTTTTCTTACGCTTGCAATTCTATTTTACTTTTTATCCATTCAAACTGGATCAATAGCACTTGCAGGAGTTTTAATGGGGCTTCACCCAGTTTTTGTAGTGTTTTTTGTCTTTTTATTTTTTAAGGAACAAATTCGTTTAAAAACAATCGTAGCATGTTTGCTATCAATTTTAGGAATATTTTTAATCGCAGGTTATTCTGTCGAAAATTCTTCTCAATCAATCTCAAGTAGTCTTTACGCAATAGCATCCGCTTTCTTTTTAGGGCTAAATTTCACGTATTATTTAAAGTATCTAAAAGGATTTAGTGCTGGTAAATTGGTGTTTTATCAAAACATTCTGCAAATCCCACTACTCATTCCTTTTGCGATCTATAACCCTGGAAATTTAACTTCTTCAAGCTTTATTTCAATTATATGTTTAGGTGTATTTTGTACAGGAATAGCTTATTTCTTGGTCTATGATGGGTCTCAAACAGTTAAAAAACAATATATTGGAGTTTTACAAATAATTGAAAATACAATTCCTATAATCATAGGGATATTAATTTTTGGAGAGTGTATTAATACGAAAATGGCAATCGGAATGTTGGTATTATTTGTTTCCGTACTGCTAATTAGTTTTGAAGGAAAATCAAAATCTTACTAATAAAATCATATTTATAACTATCTTAAATAGAAAATTAGAAATATGACCCAACAAGAACTTGGTATTTTTGGAGAAAATTTAGCTGTTTCGCACCTTGTAAACAAGGGATATACAATTTTACAACGAAACTACAAATTCAATAGAAAAGAGATTGATATTGTAGCAACTCATAACAATCAATTAGTTGTGATTGAAGTAAAAGCAAGACATTCGGCTGTAATTGGAGAACCTTGGATGGCCGTAACTCGAGCTAAACAAAAAATAATAGTACAAGTTGCAAATCACTTTGTATTAACCCGAAAATTAGATCTCGATACTCGTTTCGACATTGTCTCAATCGTCCATAATTCATACCGTACAAAAATTGAGCACATTGAAGATGCTTTTTCTGCTTCGATGTGACCCGTTTAAACCAGTAAACTCAATCCTGTCAATAAAATAGTACCTTCAAGTATTCCTGAATAATAAAATTCTTTTCTGTCTTGATTCACTTTATGAATTAAAAATATAGAAAGAAATATAGTGCTAATATACAGCCAATTAGATTGTAGATTTGGACACGTCAAAAGTGCTAAAAACAAATATAAAAGCATAAATATAATACTGAGCGATTTAGCATTGGTTATTCCTATCACCTGTGGAATTGTCTTTTGCTTTGGAATATCATATTTCAAATCTCGGATATCAAAAGGGATAGTTATAGCTAAGATGTACAAATAATGAGCTGCTACAAATATCCAATCTCTTGGTGAAAAATCTAATTCATTAACTAATTCAATCCCTCCCACAGCAATCATCCAAATTAGAGCTATTAAATGAATTTTAAGGTATGGAACCTCTCTTAGATCTCTTGTTTTAAGTTGGTTAACATATAAAAAACTAATTGTACTTGAAAATAGAAGCAATGAAAGAGACAAATAATTCTTTAAAAATAATTCCAAACAACTATAAGCGGATAATATGCTGCTAATCAGAATTATACAAAATAATGCTTTTTGATGTTTGTTGACCCAAATAATATGATTTGTAGGATGGGGAATTCTTTGTTTAGATTTAATATACCGTTGAAAATTATACGTTAATAAGGTGCTTGAAAACACAAATAAACCATACCAATAGCGAGAAGGAAAATGAAGTTGGTTGCAAATCCCAATGGTTAATACTCCTACAGCTAAACTAACTAATAAATTAGAAAAAATAATGTGTTCTACTAATTTATGTATTCGCTTTCTCACACAATTTGTTCAATTACTCGCGCTACTGAAATTTTCTCAATGCAAGTACAAGGCTTTCCTTTTTTACAAATAGAACAATTTTCATCATTTACGATAATTCTAACATTCATCCCTAATGGTTTCCATCGACATGGATGAATCGGTTTACGAGGAGAAAACAATCCGATAGTTTTTCGATTTAAAAATCCCGAAATGTGAAGAGGTCCTGTCGAACAAGCTACCAATGTAGAACAGTTAGAAATAAAATGAATCAATTCAGGCAGTGTCAATTGACCAGAAGTATCGATAATGTTTTCGTTAAAATGTATAGCTCCCCTAAACGCTTTTCCTTCATTTTCTGTACCCGTGAAAAATATGATGTACCCTAACTTTTCCAATTTCAAAGCAAGCGAACGATAATTTTCAAGTCCCCATTCAACTGCACTTCCTTGAGATTTTGGATGAAGAATAATTGTTTTGCTATTCGAGACAGCTATTCGTTTTAAAATAAATTCTGGAAGCAATGTGTGAGATGCTTTAAATAGTTCTATAAATGAGCTTATTTCATCTAAACAAGGTATTTCAGTCAAGCCAAAAGGGCGTAATAATTCAAAATTAAGTTGAGACTCGTGCAAAAGTGATTTTTTACGTGTAAAATTAATCTTATGAGAACACGTCAAAAAATGAAACGTTCTATGAGAAGTCCCGATTCTAAAATGAATTTTAGCTTTTTTAGCTAAAGCAGCAATTTCTTTCCTTGGAAAAACGTGAATAATTACATCTGCTTGTAAACTCCTAAAGTAATCTACTCTTTGAGTAGTAGGTAAATTTTCAATATGTTTCCAATCGATAAATTCGTCTACCGAACTGAAGCAATCAACAACAGGTTTTGTATAGTCGTTCCCTAAAAAAATGACTGTTACTCCTATAAATTTCGATTTTATCCATGCACAAATCGGCAAGGTTAGCATTACATCACCGATACTATCTGTTCTACTGATAATTACACGTTTGTTTGTTAAATCTATTGCTTTCATTTTTTAATTTGAATTTGAATCCGTGATTTATAAGATCTAAATTTCCTGATTTTCTTATATTTCAGAAATGTTGCATAGGCAGAAATTCGACAGATTGTAAACCCTTCCTTTCCATCTAAAAATCCTTTTTTGATAAAATAATCTTTTATAAATTTCACGATTGGACTGAAAACTAATACAATAAAAGGAGCTTTTTTACCTTTTTCAAATTGAGCTTTAGAAAGAATATCCGTGAAATAAGTAACCTGTTTGTAATGGTCTTCTAATGTGTAATAACTATAATGTAAAATATCTCCTTCCAAGTGTTTAATTGGTGTATTCTCAAAAAATTCATATTTATCGTGAGGATTATCTCCTCCCCATTTGCCTTTTCTTGAATCCCATAAACGCAATTTACAATCAGGATACCAGCCACAATGATGAATCCATTTCCCACAATAATTGGTCAAGCGATTCATCGAATAACCATCATGCGTCCAGTTTTCTTTTACCTTTAGAATTGATTTTCTTAAAGACTCATCCAAGGCTTCGTCAGCATCTAATGATAGGATATGAGGGTAAGTTGCTTGTGAAATAGCCCAGTTTTTTTGCTCTATATGACCTTCAAAAGCATGTTGAACAAACTTAACATTGTATTTCATGCAAATTTCTTCGGTTTTGTCTTTTGAAAATGAATCTACTACAACAATTTCATCTACTAAATTTTTGAGAGAATCAAGACATCTTTCGATGTTTTTCTCTTCATTAAACGTAATGATAACTGCAGTAATTTTAATCATTTATTTCACTCTCAATTCTTGTCCAACGGTGATTATTTCCAAATTAATACCAGGATTTAATTCAATTAATTGTTGTTGAGTAAGATTGTATTTTTGAGCGATTTTTATTCCTGTATCACCGGCTTTTACTTCACAATATTTTTTTGCAGGAATAATAGGTTTTGGTTTTTTTACAGGAGGAACAACTATTTGTTTAGCCACCTTTGATGAGTCAACTGCTGCATCTGTAGTAGAAATAATATTTACATTTTCAGGAGAAACAATTTGAGGAATCTTTAAAAGCTGCCCTGTATAAAGAACTACACTTTTCATGTTATTTGCAATTAATATATCATTAACTGTTACTGCGTATTTACCTGCAATAATTCCTAAACCTTCTCCTCTTTTAACAGCATGTATAACATATACAATCGTAGGAACAACGGGTTTTTCCTTCACAGCTGGAACAACTTTCACAGGTTTTTCCTTTGGAAGATTGGGTTTAACTATCGGTTTTACATTTGTTACACTAACTTTCAAAGGTGATTCTGTTTCTGTTTTAGCGCTACTATCAGCACTTATTTTTACTGTAGCTGAATCTATGGTATTTGGTTTAGCTGGCTCAGGAGAATAAATTGTTTTTTCAAGTACATACACTTCTTTTTCAAGTGAAACAATTTTACCTATTTCCTTGATAGGACCAGTAATACATTGCTTCGGATTTGAAAATGGAATATAACCTGTTTTATAAATAGGATTCAATGTTTGTATTTCATCTGCAGACCAACCTGTTATTTTTGAGATAGTTGACATGTGTAGTCCATCTTTTAAACAAATTGTATCCAACTGTCCGTAATTCCATTTTGCTTCCATCGGCACAATATTATGTTCAGCATGATACGTTAATAAATAAGCCGCAGCAATAAAATTAGGCACATATCCTTGTGTTTCTAAAGGTAAGAATGGTCTAACTTCCCAATAGGTCTTTTTTCCTCCTGAACGACGAATTGCTTTGTTTACATTTCCTGGTCCAGCGTTGTAGGATGCTAAAGCTAAATTCCAGTCACCATAAATGTCATGTAATTTTTTTAAGTAACGACAAGCAGCATCGGTAGCTTTATCTGGATCCATTCTCTCATCAATGTAAGAATTTTCGTTTAATCCATAATACAATCCTGTTCTGTACATAAATTGCCACAAACCTAAAGCACCTGCTCTGGATTTAACTTGTGGTCGAAGCCCACTTTCAATAACGGCTAAATATTTCAATTCAATTGGCATGTTATAATGTGCCAATTTTTCTTCGAACATTTCAAAATACAATGCTGATCTACCTAAAACTACTCTAGCAAAACTTCTTCTTTTTTCAGCAAAAAACTTAATCGTTGCCAATGCTTGAGGAGTACAATCCAAATGGAAAGGACTCATCGCATTCATTTTTTCTAGACGCTGGCAATAAATAGAATCGGAAAAACGAGGAATTTGTCCTGGTTCGTATTTCAACGCATTTATAATAGAATCATAATTATTTTGACTCGCATAATCTGCATAAAATGCATTTAAGGATTGTTCAACAGTTGTGATGAATGGATCGTTGTTGACAGGACTTTTCTTGAGAGTATCTTTTACTTGAGATACAGCAATTAAGCTAATTAAATTAAATAAAATTACTCCAATAATCCTGTTCATACACTTATTCTTAAGCTATCTCAGATAGATAGTGTGAGAAATTAAATAATTCTTTTTCTTTGAAATGGTTTGCCATTACTTGTATTCCGAAAGGCATTCCATTACTGTGTTTACCCAATGGTAAAGAAATAGCTGGATTTCCCGTTAAATTTGCATGAACCGTAAATATATCTTGTAAATACATTTGTATAGGATCTTTTACACCATCTAAAGGAAATGCCGTTGAAGGCGTTGTCGGTAAAATCATCACATCATAATTTGACATAATTTCATCTGTTTTATCCCTCAATATCCTACGTACTTTTTGACCCTTTGAATAATACGAATCATAAAATTCATTGGATAAAACAAACGTTCCTGCCATTATTCTACGTTGAACTTCTGGACCAAATCCTTCACTTCTTGAATTTACATACGTTGCTTCAACTCCAGCAGCAATTGAGCTTCTATGTCCATAATGTACTCCGTCAAAACGAGATAAATTGGATGATGCCTCAGCAGTTGTTAAAACGTAATAAGTTGGAACCATATATTGCAAATAAGGAAACGATGCATTTTCAACCGTATGACCATCGTCTTTTAATTTTTGTATCGTTGCTTCCATTTTTTTAACAACTTCTGGATCTACTCCTTCAGTTTCTAAACTTTCAGCCAATACAGCAATTCTTAATTTTCCAATTTTTTCAAATGCTGAATAATTTTCAACTGGTTTGGAAGAAACGGTATTATCATATTCGTCTTTTCCTGCCATTATTTCTAATAACAAAGCCGAATCTTCTAAATTATTTGTGATTGGTCCTATTTGATCAAATGATGATGCATACGCAATTAATCCAAAACGACTAATTCTACCATAGCTTGGTTTTAATCCGTAAGTACCTGTAAATGAGGCTGGTTGTCGGATAGACCCTCCCGTGTCACTTCCTAATGCCACAGTGCAAAGATTTGCAGCAACCGCAGCTGCTGTACCTCCTGACGATCCTCCTGGCACTAATGAATGGTTCAATGGATTTTTAACCGGTCCGTAAGCAGAAGTTTCGTTTGAACTACCCATTGCGAACTCGTCACAATTTAAACGTCCAATTATTACTGCATCTTCATCTATTAATCGTTGAACAGCAGTTCCTGTATACAACGACTCAAATCCTTCTAATATTTTTGAAGAGGAAGAGACCTTATGATTTTTGTAACAAAGATTATCTTTGATTCCAATAACCATTCCGGCTAATCTACCTGCTTTTCCTTCACGTATTTTTTCATCTACACGCAAAGCTTGTTCACGCACACTTGTTTCAAACACTTCTAAAAAAGCATTTAAATCAGATTGTTTTTGAATATTTGTTAAATAATATTCAACAATATTCAATACAGATTTACCCGAAGAAAGGGCAGACTTTACTTCAGCAAAAGTTTGATACATCAGTTAACTTGTTTTTAAGCTTTTTTTTCGTCTTCTATTTTAGAATCTTCCTTTGCGTCAGTTCCTTTTGAAGCATCTTTGAATTCCTTCATTCCTTGTCCTAGGCCTTTCATTAATTCTGGAATTTTTTTACCTCCAAATAATAAAAGCACGACTGCTAAAATCAAAATTATGTGTCCTGGAGTTAAAACGCTTGCTTGAATAATCATAATCGATGTTTTTTAATTATAGTACAAAGTTACTTAAATATCATTAATTGCATTGGAAATAAAAGAAAATAGTATAAATGAAATTGTTAGAAAGATGATTTTCATTTGTGATGAATTAATTTAGTACTTATAATTGAGCAAGTATAGCTTATAAAAAAGGGATAGAGCTTGTGCTCTATCCCGTTATAATTTTATTTTAAATTTTTAATTACAACTTACGAGCAATTTCAGTTTCTTCGTAAGATTCAATAATATCTCCTGCTTTAATATCATCAAATTTATAGATATTTAAACCACACTCATACCCATGTTTCACTTCTTTGACATCGTCTTTGAAACGTTTCAATGATCCAAGTTTACCAGTATGAATTACGATTCCATCACGAACAACACGGATAACAGAACTTCTTTTGAAGATACCTTCCGTTACGAAACATCCTGCAATTGTACCCACTTTCGTGATATCGAACGTTTCACGTATTTCTGCAGATCCAACGATTTTCTCTTCGATATCTGGAGAAAGCATTCCTTCCATTGCAGCTTTAATTTCGTCAATCGCTTTGTAGATTACTGAGTAAAGTCGAATATCAATTTGCTCTTGATCAGCTAATTTACGAGCTGCAACTGATGGTCTAACTTGGAAACCAATAATGATTGCATCCGAAGCTGCAGCCAAGTTGACATCTGCCTCAGAAATTGCTCCAACACCTTTGTGTACAATTTTAACCGCAATTTCACCAATTGATAAGTTTTGTAACGAATCTGCTAATGCCTCGATAGAACCATCCACATCTCCTTTTACGATAATATTCAATTCTTTGAAATCTCCGATAGCCAAACGACGACCGATTTCATCCAATGTAATATGTTTCGTAGTACGAAGTCCTTGCTCACGATGTAGTTGCTCACGTTTAGTTGCAATATTTTTCGCTTCTCTCTCATCGGTTAATACATGGAATTTATCCCCTGCACTTGGTGCACCATTGATTCCTAAAATAGAAACCGGTCTTGATGGCTCTGCTTCTTTCAATGAAACTCCATGCTCATCATGCATCGCTCTAACACGACCATAGTTACGCCCTACCAATACAACATCTCCAATTCTCAATGTTCCAGCTTCAACTAAAATATTAGTTACAAAACCTTTTCCTTTATCTAATGAAGATTCAATTACTGTTCCAACAGCATTTTTATTTGGATTTGCTCTAATATTTAACAATTCAGCCTCCAATAATACTTTGTCAAGTAATTCATCAATGTTTAAATTCTTCTTAGCAGAAATCTCTTGACATTGGTATTTACCACCCCAATCTTCTACTAAGATATTCATTTGAGATAACTGCTCCTTAATTTTATCAGGATTAGCACCGTCTTTATCAATTTTATTAATTGCAAATACCATTGGTACACCTGCAGCTTGAGCATGAGAAATCGCTTCTTTTGTTTGAGGCATTACATCATCATCCGCAGCAACAATAATAATTGCAACATCTGTTACTTGTGCACCCCTAGCTCTCATCGCTGTAAACGCCTCGTGACCTGGAGTATCTAAGAATGTCATTTTACGACCATCTTTTAATACTAAAGAATAAGCACCAATATGTTGTGTTATTCCTCCAGCCTCACCAGCAGTCACATTTGCATCTCTAATTTTATCTAATAACGAAGTTTTACCGTGATCGACATGTCCCATTACCGTAATAATTGGTGGTCGATCGATTAAATCTTCCTCTCTATCTTCTTCTTGAACAATTGATTCTTGAACGTCTGCACTAACGAATTCTGTTTCAAACCCAAATTCTTCTGCAACAATTTGAATCGTCTCTGCATCTAAACGTTGGTTGATTGAAGCGAAAATACCTAACGACATACAAGCAGAAATTACTTGAGTCGATTGCACATTCATCATCGAAGCTAACTCAGAAACAGTTACGAATTCTGTCAATTTCAAAATTGACATTTGTAATTCTGCTTCATCAGCTTCGTCTTGACGACGTTGAGAATTTACATCCCGTTTTACTTTTCTATTTTTAGAAGCTTTTGATTTTCCTCCTTTATTTGATAAACGTGCTAATGTATCCTTAATTTCTTTTTGGATATCACGTTCATTAATTTCAGGTTTAACAAATTTCCCTCCTGCTTTATTAAAATTAGCAGCTCCTGGTCCAGGTCTGTAATTTGCTGGTCTTGGAACACCTCCAGAACGTGTTGTTCCTGCTGGATGTGGTGTTCCTGCCGTACCTGGAGTTCCAGCTGCAACACCTGCAGATGAAGGTTTTGTAGGATCAATTTTCTTAATTCTTTTTCTCTTTTTACGAGGATCATTTGAATTTAATGGTCTACCATTACCTGATGGTTTTGGTTTGTTCACTGGTAATTCAATTTTACCAAGTACAGTTGGACCAGTTAAAATTTTTCGTTCAACACGGATTGTTTCAATTTCCTTCGGAGCAACTGGTTCAACAGGAACTTCAACCTTCTGTACTACTTTAGGAGCTTCCACTTTTTTCGCTGCCACTTTAGGAGCAACAACTGGGGCAACATAAGGAGTTTTTTTAGGTTTCTCGTATTTCTTTTTATCGGGACGTGTTTTAGTATTCAATTTATCTAAATCAATACGCCCAACAACTTGAACCTGAACATCGCCTTCACCAATGGTAACTGGTTTATGAGTTTCAGCAATTATAGGAGTTTTTACAACTGGCTTAACTTCCTCAACTGGATTAACGTTCTCAATTGACTTAACCTTTTCTTTTTGAACCTCTTGTGAAGATTCAGCTTTTGGCACAACGGGAGCTGTATTTTTGATTTTATCAAAAGCAGCTTGATCCACATCGTCTTCATCTTCTACTTTTGGAGCTTCACTTTGCCTAGTATCGCGTATAGAAATCGTTTCACGTTTCTCACGTTTTACACTCGTCATTTTTGACTGTTCTTTAATAGTTTGGTCTGCTGCAAACTCACTTTGAAGTAATTCATAATGAGTTCCCTCCAATTTCGTGTTTGGATTGATATCAATCTTTACTCCTTTAGAGGCAAGAAATTCTGTCAATGTTGCAATTCCAACATTCAACTCTCCTGCTGCTTTTCCTAATCGAATTGATTTTTCGGCCATAAAATTATCCGTCCTTTTTATTAACTTATTTTATTACTACGTATTCCCTTTTAAGTGTGCCATTTTGATTAATTATCAAATTCTGCACGAAGTATTCTAAATACCTCCTCAACTGTTACATGCTCTAAGTCTGTACGTTTAACTAAGTCTTCAACACCTAATTCTAATACTGATTTTGCACTATCACACCCAACAGCTTTCAATTCGTCTATGATCCAGCTTTCAATTTCATCTGCAAATTCTTCTAAATCAACATCTTCAACATCTACTTCACCATCTCTATAAACATCTAATTCATAACCAGTTAATTTACCAGCCAATTTAATGTTATGTCCACCCCTACCAATCGCCAAAGACACTTGATCAGGTTTCAAAAATACTTTTGCACGTTTTTCTTCTTCATTGATTTCTACCAACGTAATCTTCGCTGGAGATAATGCTCTAGTGATGAATAATTGAGCATTATTTGTATAATTAATTACATCAATGTTTTCATTTTTCAATTCGCGAACGATACCGTGAATACGAGAACCTTTCATTCCAACACAAGCTCCAACCGGATCAACTCTATCATCATACGATTCAACAGCTACTTTTGCTCTTTCTCCTGGTTCACGAACAATACGTTTGATTGTAATTAAACCATCAAATACTTCTGGAACTTCTAATTCAAATAAACGCTCTAAAAATTCTGGAGCAGTTCGAGAAAGAATAATTACAGGATTACTATTACGCATATCAACTTTCGCAACTACCGCACGAACAGCTTCTCCTTTTTTGAAGTAATCTGAGGGTATTTGTTCAGATTTAGGTAACAATAATTCGTTTCCTTCATCATCAATAACCATGATTTCTTTTTTCCAAACTTGGTAAACCTCGCCTGTAACAATTTCTCCAATTTTCTCTTTATAAACTTTGTAAAGATTGTCTTTTTCTAATTCCATGATTCTTGAAATCAAATTTTGACGTAAAGAAAGAATATTACGACGTCCAAAATCACCAAATGTGAATTCTTCAGTAACTTCTTCTCCAATTTCAAAATCTGGTTCAATTTTAGCAGCGTCAGAAAGAGCGATTTCAGTGTTTTGATCTTCTACTTCACCATCAGCAACAATTTCTTTATTTACAAAAATTTGAACATCTCCCTTATCAATGTTTACGATAACGTCAATGTGCTCATCTGTATTGAATTTTTTCTTCAACATGGCACGGAAAACATCTTCCAAAACATGTTGCATCGTATTTCTATCGATGTTTTTTAATTCTTTGAACTCCAAAAATGACTCAACTAATTCCAAGCTATTCATACTGTTCTATTATTTATTTAAAATGTAATAACAATTTTTGTTTCTTTTATCTTATCCAACGGAAGAACGATTTGTTCAACAATTGTTTCTTTTTTCTTTGTTCCTTCAATTTTTTGAATTCTTGAAGTTTCAATCTCAATTTCTGTGTCAGTAGCAACTTTTAATACACCTTCTAATAAAGTATCATCATTCATTAGTGCTTCAACTGTTCTACCGATGTTTTTAACATATTGAGCTAAAACGCGCAATGGTCTATCAATTCCTGCTGAAGAAACTTGTAATTCGAAATCTTGTTCATCTCTGTCTAAATTGTGTTCAACATTTCTAGAAACAGCCATGCAATCGCTTACAGATACACCACCTTCGTGTTTGTCAATCTCTATGTTAATTTGATTTGTTTTAGAGATTGTTAAATCCACCAAAAAAAGCCCATTTCCCAGTTCGGCAAAGCGCTCATCAATTAACTCTAATACTTTTGTTTTACTAATCATGCCTTATAAAAAGAGGGGACATTCGCCCCCTCATTTGTTCATCATTACTATAATGATGGTGCAAATATAGGTCTTTTTTTCAATAATACACTATTTATTGACATTTAATACCAAACACTTTTTAAAGTAGCCCAAATAATCCAACAGATTTTAAATTTAGACAAAAAAAATGTTAATTGGCAAATACTACGGAACTAATTTTTGAAGAAGTAGATATGAAATAGATGAAGTGTATTGGTCTACTATTTTAACGAATTTGGTATTAGTAACGAATTTATACTATGAATTGATTCGGTATATGTTTCCTTATCTCAAGTATTTTTCGAACTTTGCAAATAAAATGCTTGTCGAAATTCACGATAAAATTGTCTCTACTCAAATTTTTGAAAGAAAATTCGTGTGCGACTTAAACGCATGTAAAGGCGCATGTTGTATTAAAGGTGATGCTGGTGCGCCAATTACCCTTGAGGAAGTCTCAATTCTCGAAGAAGATTTAGAAAAAATCAAACCTTATATGCGTCAAGAAGGAATTGATGCTGTAGATAAAACAGGTGTATTTTATATTGATATTGAAAATGATACGGCAACTACATTAGTTAATGATGCTGAATGTGCTTTTGTCTTTTTTGATGAAAAAGGAATTACTAAATGTGCAATTGAAGCTGCTCATAAAGACGGTAAAACAGATTTTAAAAAACCAATTTCTTGTCACTTATACCCAATTAGAATAAAACAATTCAATGATTTTACTGCAATAAATTATGATCATTGGGAAATTTGTTCTGACGCCTGTAAATGTGGTGAAGAATTAAATGTACCTGTTTTTCGATTTTTAAAAGAGCCTCTAATTAGAGCTTTTGGTGAAGAATTTTACAAAGAATTGATTATTGTCGACGAAGAATTTGCTAAAAGCTAATTTTTTAAGCGTTGTTTCAAAATATTTATTTAAATTCGTTAGTAGTTCAAAATTTATATAATTATGAAAACAGTACTGCTTCTTTTTTTTGGATTACTTTTTAATTCTATACTTTACTCTCAAGTTACATTTGATGATGGTGAGACATTTTATACGGACTCAACTGAAACTGTTCTTTGCCACGGTAAATACAGAAAATTTTATTCTGGTTTAATTTTAAAAAGCTCTGAAAATTTCGTTAAAGGAAAATTAAGTAACGAATCGCATGAATTTTTTGAAAATGGATTAATGAAAAGTAATTACAGTTACAAAAATGGTTTATTAGACGGGTTTTCTCTTGAATATTTCCCAGGGTTAGACCAAATTAAAAGTAAAATTCAGTACTCTAAAGGATTGAAAAATGGAGAAGCTATTTCTTATGATGAAATTGGTGAAATAAGTGAAACGTTGATGTATGTAGACGGAGTTCTACAAAAATAAGTTTAATCTAATCGTTTGTGAAAAGAATTCTATTTTTTGTTTTTATAATTAGTACGGCTGTTTCTATAGCCTACTATATGACGCTAAATAAAAAAAAACCTCTACCAATTCTTAATCCAATTGAGCTAAATGCTGAAATGGTTGATTCTAGTCTACAATCAGTTGGCATAGGTCATAGAATTGGTAAATTTTCATTTTTTAATCAAGATGGAAAACTTATTACAGAACAAAATGTAAAAGAAAAAGTATTTGTTGTAGAATATTTTTTTACCACTTGTGGTACAATTTGTCCCATAATGAATTCTCAATTAAAGCGGGTTCAAGCGGCGTTTAAAAATGAAGATAAAGTAACCATTTTGAGTTTCACAGTTAACCCTGAGGTTGATACTGTTGAACAAATGAAATCGTATGCAACTTCTCATGACGCAATTTTAAATAAATGGCATTTTTTAACTGGTGACAAAAAAGCATTGTATGCTTTAGCAAGAACATCTTTCTTTGTCTTAAAGCCTGCCGAAGCCCAAAACTTAGGGGACGCAAATAGCGATTTCATTCACACAAATAATTTTGTCTTAGTAGATCAAAAAATGAGAATCAGAGGATACTATGAAGGCACCTCCATTTCTCAAGTCGATAAACTTATTTACGATATTGATCAATTGCTAAATGATAAAAAATGATGTGTTAGGTGTTAAACCAACGCCTCAAACAATATCTCCACTGGATGCTTCGCCTCTCTTCCTGTCCCATCAGAAATTTGATGTCTACAACTCGTTCCTGAAGCTGAAATTAATGTTGCTTCTTCTTCATTTCGAATGGTCGGGAAAAGGACTAACTCTCCTATTTTCATAGAAGTTTTATAATGTTCTTTTTCATAGCCAAATGAACCTGCCATACCACAACATCCACTCGGAATATTTAAAACGGTGTATTTTGCGGGCAAGGATAAAATTTTCTTTAAAGGAACTAATGAAGACAACGCCTTTTGAAAGCAATGTCCGTGCATTCTAACTCTTTGTGTTTCCGAAGTAAATTGAGATGCTTTAACTCTTCCTGCGTCTACTTCTTGTGCTAAAAATTCTTCTATTAAAAATGTTTTATTCACTAATTTTTTTGCTACTTCTTTTAATTCACCTCTACATAAATCTGGATATTCATCTCTAAAACTTAAAATTGCTGAAGGCTCAATTCCGATTAAAATTTTAGTTGAATCAGCAAACTCTTTGAGTCTTGAAACATTTTCTTCAGCTAATTTTTGTGCTTGTTCTAATAATCCTTTTGATAAATAGGTTCTTCCACTTTCTACTAATTCTGGAACGATTATTTTGTAACCTAAACGATTCAATAATTGAACGGCTGTTTTTCCAATCGATACATCGTTGTAGTTCAAAAATTCATCATTGAATAAGTGAACTTCTCCGTTTGTAAAATCACCTTCTTGTTTGTATTTTTTAAACCATTTTGAGAATGTTTGATTGGCTAATTTCGGCAATTTTCGATGTTCTGAAAAACCACTAAATTTTTTAATTATATTCCCAATTGGACCACCCATTACTCCATTGTATAACCAAGGTGTTCTGCTAAATAATTTGTTTATTTTCGTTGTGTTTCCAATGATTTTACTTCGAAGTGGTACACCGTTCACTTTATAGTATTGGTAGTATGCTTCGGCTTTTAATTTTGCAACATCTACGTTTGAAGGACATTCAGATTTACATCCTTTACAACTCAAACATAAATCCATCACTTCCAATATTTGCTTGTTATCAAAAGGATTTAATTTGTCTGAATGAGTTATTGTTTCACGAAGAATATTAGCACGTGCTCTTGTAGAATCTTTTTCGTCGCGAGTAGCCATATAACTCGGGCACATCGTACCTCCGCTGATCTCTGTTTTTCTACAATCTCCAGAACCATTACACATTTCAGCTGCACGAACAATTCCTTTATTGGAACTAAAATCTAAAAGAGTCTCTAAATCTGGAGTAACTTGTCCTGCCGTATACCTTAAAAAAGTATCCATTGGAGGAGTATTCACAATTTTTCCAGGATTGAAAATATTCCACGGATCCCACGTATGTTTTACTTCTTTGAAAAGCTGGTAAATCTCTTCCCCTAACATAAAAGGAATAAACTCACCTCTTAAACGTCCATCTCCGTGTTCACCACTTAATGAACCTTTGTATTTTTTTACAAGATGAGCAATATCAGTCGCAATCGTTCGAAACAATTCTTTTCCTTCCTGGGTTTTTAAATCGATTATTGGTCGAAGATGTAACTCTCCTGTAGCTGCATGCGCATAATGAACACAATGTAACTCTCTCTCTTCAAGTATTTTATTGAAATCCTGAATAAAATCAGGTAAATCATTTACATCTACTGCAGTATCTTCAATAACCGCAACCGCTTTTGCATCACCTGGAATATTTGATAGCAATCCCAATCCTGCTTTTCGTAAGCTCCAAACTTTACCTGTATCTTCTCCTAAAACTACTGGAAAATGATACCCTAAATTCTTTGATCGTAATTTCTCTTCTAATTTTTTAGCTACTTCAACTACCTCATCCTCTGAATCTTTCAAAAATTCAACCACCAAAATTGCAGCTGGATCTCCTTCAACAAAAAAACGATTTTTACTCTGTTCAATATTTTCTTTCGTACATTCTAAAATATAATGGTCGATTAACTCAACACTGTCGGGATTGAATTTCAATGCTTCCAAATTTGCTAGAAGCGATTCGTTGATGCTATTGAAATGAATACACACTAAACCTGCAAATGGTTTTAGAGCAGGAACTAAATTTATTTTAATTTCGGTTGAAAAGAAAAGTGTACCTTCAGAACCGGCAATCAATTTACAGAAATTAAACTTTTCTTCAAACTCACCGAAAGGAGAAGTGTCTCCCAACAAATCTAAAGCATATCCTGTGTTTCTTCTTGGAATGGTTTTCTTAGGATAATTATCTTCAAATAATTGCCTATTTCCTGATTTTGAAAGGATCGATTTCGCGTGCTGATAAATTGATTTTTCAAGTTCACCAATGCCATTTTTACCTGCGCATTTATCCTCAAACTCTTGGTTGGTTAAACTTCCAAATTCAACCTCATTTCCATCTGCTAAAAATCCTTTTATTGAAATCAAATGTTCTCTTGCCGAACCGTAAACAACCGATCTTGCACCACACGCATTGTTCCCAACCATTCCACCAATCATACAACGATTGCTGGTAGAAGTTTCTGGTCCATAAAATAAATTGTACTGTTTTAAATGGTGGTTTAAATCGTCTCGAATAACACCAGGTTGAACAATAGCATAGTGATTTTCTCTATTAATTTCGATAATTTTAGTGAAATTTTGCGAAATATCTACTATTATTCCATTTCCAACTACTTGTCCTGCCAAAGAAGTTCCGGCAGCTCTTGGTATAATTCCAACTTTATTATCACGAGCAAAAGCAATAATTTTTTGGATATCTTCCTTTGTTTTAGGAATTGCAACAGCCAATGGCATTTCACGATAAGCCGATGCATCTGTAGCATACAATGTTCTTAACGTATGGTCGGTATGAAAAGTACCTTCTATGGATTGTGCTAATGTTTCTAATTTCATCGTTAATTTACATTCAGATGGGTTATAGGAGGAAGAAAAATAGCTTAAATGTAACCTTACTAATACAAAATTCTATAACGAATCGTATTCGGAATTTCCTTTAGTTTTTTCTCTAAATCTGTGTTATGAAGGTTGTCAATATCGGTAATTACATATCCCATATTTTCATTAGTTTTCAAATATTGTCCCACAATATTGTTATCAAATTCTAATAAAATAGTATTTATTTGTGCTAAAATACCTTTCACGTTTTCGTGAATATGCATAATTCTATGAGCACTTTGAAATTCTGGTAATTGAATTTCTGGTAAATTAACACTTCCAAAGGTTGTACCAGTATTGATGTATTGGATGATTTTTCTTGCAACAAAATTGCCGATATCGAATTGAGCTTCTTCAGTACTTCCTCCAACATGAGGAGTTAAAATAACATTTGGTAAACCACATAATTCTGAAATAAATGGTTCATCATTACTTGCAGGCTCTTCTGGAAAAACATCAATAGCTGCCCCCCTAACTTTACCCGATTTTAAATTAGCAATTAGCGCATTTAAATCCACTACATGTCCTCTCGAAAGATTCAAGAAAACAACATTATCTTTCATGGATTCAAAAGCAACTTCATCAATTAGATTCGAATTTTCTTTTCTTCCATCAACATGCAACGTCACCACATCAGAAAGAGCTAATAATTCTTGCAATGAAGAACATTTTTTAGCATTCCCTAAGGCTAATTTATCGGTAACATCGTAGAAATATACTTTCATTCCCAATGCCTCAGCAATAACAGAAAATTGAGTTCCAATACTTCCATAACCAACGATGCCTAAATTTTTTCCTCGAATTTCCACACTGTTGTTCGCAGATTTATCCCAAATACCATTGTGTAATTTTGTACTTTTATCGAATGTGTTACGGATTAACATAATCATCTCACCCAACGCTAACTCTACTACAGAACGTGTATTACTATAAGGCGCATTGAAAACCGCAATTCCTCTACTTGAGCACTCGTCTAAGTTCACTTGGTTTGTTCCAATACAGAATGTTCCAATAGCATGCAATTTTTTCGCACAATCTAAGACACGAGGAGTAATTTGAGTTTTTGAACGAATACCTAAAATAGAAATATCTTTAATTCGTTCACATAATTCATCTTCGCTTAAAGAACCTTTCACCGTTTCAACAGTATATCCTTCTTGTTCAAAAATTCGAACAGCATCAGGATGAATATTTTCTAACAATAAAACACTGATTCTATTTTTTGGATATGATACTGAAGCTTTGTAAGATAAATCATATAATATTTCATCCAAAGAAGGCGCTATACGGTCTGCATTATCCATTACAACCGTTCTACTAACATTTTCCGTAAAAGCGTAAAACTTTGTAGCTGCACCGCCTTCTAATGTTTCATAATCAGTATATCCATCTCCAATCATAATCACTTCACCTTCAAGATTCAATGATTTAATTTTCAATACTTTGCCTTTATTTTCGCACAATTCACCTTTTTCATCAAACCCTATGATTTTCCCAGTGTGGTCAAATCTGAAAGTATTGGCTAAAACTTGTTCAGGTTTTATACCATACTCTTGTACAATAGGAATGATAATCTCTTTGAATCCGTTTGATATTATATAAATATTTTCAGCATGTTGTTTAAAGAAACTTCTATTTCTAACTACTGAATCAGAAACTTTGTGTCTCAATTCATCAATAACGCTCCCCAAATGATCACGATTCGCTTGTAGTAAATCAATTCTCTTAGTTAAAGATTCTTTCAACGATAGTTTCCCTTCCATTCCTAAGTTTGTCAAACGTTGAATTTCGTTTAAAACCTGTTGTCCAGTTGAATTGTTTTCGTAAATCACTTCACATAAAACATCCAAGGCTTCCACTTGAATAAATGTACTGTCAAAATCGAAAATAAAAGTTTCTTGGGATTTCATTATTTCTATACTTAATATGAATATCAATTGATATACAAAAGTACTATAAAAAGAGATTAGTAGATTTCTAAAAACAGCATTTTATTCGTTGAAATTCAAATTGTAAAACAATGCTTCAATAAAATCATATTTTTGAATATATAGTTTTATTGGATAAGAATTTACTATTTTTACCTCTTGATTAAAACAAATTGACAGTAGGGATTCAAGTTAAAAAATATGGAAATTTCAAATCAATTAGACTTCGTTAACAGAGAGATAATAAGAAAATTAAGCGAAGATGCTCGTTTACCTTATTCTGAATTAGCAAAGCAATTAAAAATTTCAAACTCATTAGTTCATCAACGAGTTAAAAAATTGCAAGATGCTGGAATAATTACAGGATTTTCGGTTCAATTAAATCCAAAAGCAATGGGCTATGAATCATTTACTTACACTGGAATTGTTACAAAAGAAGCACGTTTTGCTTATTCAATAGCTGAAGATTTAAAGAAAATACCATCAGTAGTAGAGTGTCACTGGGTATCAGGAAAATACGCTTTATTTATCAAGATTGTTGCTAAAAACAATGAAGACTTAAGAAAAATTTTATACGAGCAAATACATAACATTGAAGGCGTTGGAAGTACCGATTCATTTATTTCTTTTGGTGCAGCATTTGAAAAAAATGTAGGGATCTAATGATTCTCCCTTTTTAGTTCAACCTTTCTTTGCCCCCTTCACCATTTTTAAAACTCAATTTATATTTAGCTCCCTTTAAATTTTCTAATTCAATCTTTCCGTCTATTTGGTCAATTAAAGAAACTACTAATTGCATTCCCAACGATTCTGTATCTCTAAAATCTATGGTTGATGGAAATCCTTTTCCATTGTCTTCAATTTTCAGTAAAACATCGTTATCTGTTTGACTTAAGCAAATTTTAACTTCTCCATCTCCTTGTATTTCGAAAGCATACTTCAAGGAATTAGTTATTAACTCATTTATAATCAAACCACAAGGAATAGCAAGATCTAAATCTAAAAATAGTTCATCTACTTCTAAAACAAGTACAATATTTTTATTTTGATTGTATGATTGAAATAAATTCGTTGAAATACTTCTGATATATTCAGAAAAATTAATCGTAGAAAAATCCTTGGTTTGGTATAACAATTCATGAATCAAAGACATTGATCGAATTCTATCCTGACTATTTCTTAATAAATCCAACGTCAATTGATCAGTTATAGTTGAAGATTGTAAATTTAAAATACTGGAAATAATCTGGAGGTTATTTTTTACACGGTGGTGCACTTCTTTTAATAACACTTCTTTTTCATGTAAAGATTGTTTTATCCGTTCCTCATCTATTTTACGATCAGTAATGTTTTTGATAAACAACACCAATCCTACCACATTGTTGTCGAAATATTTAGGTCCAACATGAGTTAAAAACCAAGTTTTAGTTTCATTTACTGATGTTCCCTCGGTTTCATAACTTACAGATTTAGAACCATTAAAAATAGATTGATGCGCTAACTTTACCTCTTTATGGTGTCTTTCATCTAAAAATTCATACAAACTATGGTTAATAATTTCATCTGACTTGTATCGAGTAGACGCGAAATTTGAAAATTCAATGATTTCATTTCTATCCGTCATTAAAATTATTTCAGGTGAATTTTCAATCAATGAACGGTATTTTTCCTCACTTCTTTCTAACGAATATTCTATCGCTTTTCGATGAGTTATATCACGTACTGTTGATTGCAAAACCCTTTGTCCTCCATAATTAAATGCAGATAACAACACCTCTGCATAAAAGTTTTCTCCTCCTTTTCGTTTGTGTAGCCACTCAAAACGATTCATCCCATTCTCAAATGCTAATTGAATCATTTCAATCGATTTTTCCAATGAATTTCTGCCATCTGGTTGAAATTCAGGTGAAATATCTGAAGGATGAAGCCTTTTTAATTCAGAAATATCAGCAATATTAAATATTTCCAACGCAATAGGATTGCAATCAAAAAAACCTTTTTCTGTTAATAATAAGATTGCATCATTAGATCCACTAAAAATCGCTTGAAGTTTCTCATTAGTTTGAAACAAAGCTTCTTCTGCATTTTTCCTTTTTGAAATGTCAGTAGTAGTTCCAACAATTCTAAGTGCTATTCCAGCTTCATCTCTCGCAATGATTTTACCTCTATCTAAAATCCATTTATAAGTACCGTCTTTACATAAAACCCGATGTTCTGTTACATAACTGTCAGTAATAGAATTAAAATGATTTTTCAATTCAAGTGATACAATTTGAAAATCTTCAGGATGAATTCTTGTGAACCATTCTTTAACATTTGAACTTACTTCCGTTATTTTAAATCCTAAAATTTCATACCATCTTTTTGAACGGTATACTTCAGAGGTTGCCACATTCCAATCCCATAATCCATCGTTACTTCCTTGAATTGCGAATTTCCACCTTTCTTTATTTATTTTAAGCTTTTCCTGTGTTCTTTTAAGCGCCTCACTTTCAAATGCTAATATCACAAAGTCGGAAATTGATCGTGCGAAAACTTCTTCGGCTCTTAACCAATTTCGAGGGGTTTCAACGTGTTCAAAACTAAAGATACCAATTAAATCATTTCCTTTTTTTAAGGGGATGTCTAATAATGAAGCAACATTCAATCGTTTAAAATACTTTATAAATTCAAATGTTGAAGGATTTGAAAGCGTATCATTTACAACTATGTTCGTATGTTTTTCAAGTTCATTAAAAAATACGGGACACTCCGTAATTAAGTAAGAATTTCCTTCAATAAAATCATTTGAACTTCGTTTGTAAAAATACTCTGTTGAAATAACTTCCTCATTTACAGTCCAAAAACTTGTAAATTCACAATTTAGAGCTTCAGCTGCTTTTATCAAAATCTGTCTAATTTTATCATTAAGAGGCATCTCTGTTGGGATCAAACTCAGTTCTAATAAAACATTTTGTTGCATTAACATTTCTCTGTTTCTAACAATTACCTCAGCTTCTCTTTTTTCAGTGATGTCTTCAATCATACACAGATGATATGGATTCGCTTTATCTTCGGTATTTATTGTTGCAATTGCAACATCTACCCAAACAATAGATTTGTCTGGACGAATGTATCTTTTAGTTATTTTAAATCCTGAAATTTCTCCAGCATTCATTTTAACCATATTTTCTAAATCTTCTTGCATGTCATCTGGATGAGTCATGCTCATCCAATCTAATCCTTTAATGTCGTTGTCACAATAGCCTACAATTTCTGCATATCGAGTATTCATTTTAGAAATAACACCTGTTTTTGAATTTGTTAATCCAATTCCTAAAGGTGCTTTTTCAAACATCGTTCGAAAACGTTTTTCACTTTCTAATAATTGAATTTGTTTACTTTCTAATTCATCAAATAGAAGTTGGTTTTTTGTCTCAAATATTTTAGAAACAATAATTAAAAATAAGACCAACCCTATATTTGAGGTAACAGTAACCAATGGAATATAAACGCTGTGTATTTTATTTGATAATCCAATTCCTTGTGATTCAGCAATTCCAAAAAAGGCGATTAAAGACACACAAATCAACACCCATAATTTTGAATTTTTCCCTTTTTCCAGTAATAAGAATGAAATAATAGGAGGAGAAATTAACCAAGGTAACGTGGGAGAATAGATGCCGTCCGTGAAATATATTTCAATAAATAGAAGAAAAACACCTATTAAAATTCCAATGTTCGCCGCAACCTTATACTTTAGTCTACCTTTTATGAAAAGATAAACGATTAATAATTCAGCTAATCCACTGATCAACAACCCAAAACCACCAGATATGTGGTGAATTAAAAAATTAATTATAGAATAGGCTATAAAGAAAAAGAAAGCAGTACTTACAAAATTCACTAAGAGTGTATCTTTATAATTTTGCTTTCCAGTATGAGTTGATGTATAGTTTATCAGTTTAGAAAAATGTATCATGTTTTTGTTAATTTTTTCATGAAATAAGATCAATAACTATCGGCTAACTACCAATTTTTCAGTTTTAAAAATAATTCCTTTATACGATAGTTTGATAAAAAACACTCCATTCGTTAGATTAATTAAAGGATGGTTTCCTTTAATTCCGGTAACATTTGCTCTACTTACTAAATCTCCATTTACATTATAAACAGCTATTTCATCTATGTCCACTTCATTCCAGTTAACAGCGCTAATAGTAAGCGTTGGATTCGGAAATATAGTTGCTCCAGAACCAAAAACTATTTCATCATTTGTTTTTTCAGGTAAAGTTGGGTCATAAAAATTACGACATTGATTGTCTTCTGCGTTTGTACTTATAATAATTTTAATCACTTTTGGAGCAATGTTTACCGGCATATAAATCGCTTTTGATTGGTAAACAAATCCTTCTGAATTTTCTGAAATTGCAATTTGGGGATTATTACTTTTACAAGGAGTAAATTCATTTTTATAAATCAACGATTGACCATTTACATCATGTCCACTTTGATCTCCTAATTTTCCGGATTTCACGAGCCAATGATTGTCGTTTGTTCCTGAATAAACATTACAATCCACAAATGTTTTCAAGTTATTTCCTTCAAATAGATTTGCGGCCGTAAAATTTCCTTTGAAATTATTGCGGTACACATCCATTTTATTGGTGTCACTGTTATTTAAAATTACCCCAAATTGATTGTTAGCTGATAAATTTGTTGTTGTAAATAAATTATCAGTAATTGTCAATTCACTTTTTTCTCCAATTTTAATAGCATAACATTGAATAACATCATTTCCGATTGGCACATCAATTTCATTGGCATAAATTGTACCTGTTGAACTTTGATTGATATTGATTGATTCATTTACCTTTGTGAAATAACTTCCTGAAATTTGAAGTTCATTCAATGTATTGGTAGAATTTAAACAAACTATCCCCGCAGTTAAGTTATAAAATTGATTTCCATCAATTGCAATGTTTTCTAAATCTGTACTTTCATTTTCAGCAACATACACTTTAGAGTTTTCAGAGAAAATAGCTGTTCCTCTTTTAGATTGAAAAACCATATCATTTCCAAAAAATCTATTTTTTAATACCACTAAATTATTTACTTTATTTAGTTGAATATGAACAGGTGCATTTATCAATGAATCTTCCAATAAAAATATAGTTTTATTAATCATGTTCTTTTCACCGTCATTGCTATTTGAAATTGCTTTCACTCCAACAAGATTATTTGTAAAAACAGAATTTGAAATTGAAAACGTACCGTATTTAATAGAAGGGTTACTATTTAAAGTATCTATATTTTCAACATTTACACCAATCTTAGCATCATACACATTTACTTTATTCAGAATTAATTTACCCCCTTTTAGACCATTCTTATTATCTGAAAGTACAATTCCATCCCAATTCGTTTTACATGAATTTACACCTTTTAAAGAAGTGTTTTTAGTAATGGAAAGTGTAGCATCGTTTTTTACTTTAATTCCTATGAATCCATCGGAACCATTTCCAAATTCAATTCTCTTTGATTCAATTAAAAAATTAACACCTTCTGCAATTGTAATATTTCCTCTCACTTTAATAATACCATCACCATTTAAATCTACAAATGGAGTAGTAGATGAGGAAATTGTAACATTAGAAGGATAATCATACGAGTTAACAACTGCACCCAAAGAAGAAATCGTAAAAGTTGTATCACCTGAACATCCTGATGAATCAATTAAATGTACGGTAAATGTTCCCATTTGTAAAGAATCTATTTCCGTACCAGATTGATTCCCTACAGTGAAAACATAAGGTGCCGTTCCTCCAATTGGAGTAAATTTAACTGTACCTAATTGATTTTGACATGAATAACTAATTTGTTCTGAATTTATTTTCAATTTCGAATAATTTTTCGCCATCAAAACAGCTGCTGCTGCATCCAATCTTCCAGCTCCTAATAGTCCGATATAAGTAGGATTTTGAGCATCAATATTAACCGCCGTTTGTTTTAAAATTAATTCAACATCATCGGCATTTAAACATGGATTAACCGCCAACATTAAACTGATTGTTCCTGTTACATAAGGAGACGCAAACGAAGTTCCATTAGCTGTAAAAAAAGCACCATAAGCACCTACCACGGCCACATCATAACCTGGAGCACTAATGTCAACTGAAGAATTATGTTGATGTGTAACAAGAACGCCGTTATGTAATTTTTCATGGTTATTATTTGATCCAATTGAAGTTACTGATATAACATGATTGTAGTTCGCAGGATAAACAAAATTCGCAGCTCCACCACACGTTCCACCATTTCCAGCTGAGGCCACCATTATTGTTCCATTTGTATAGATTTCATCTATAACTCCCTGACAATAAGAATTAAAGCTGCACCCAGATGCCCAACTCATATTGATTACTTTTACGCCATCGTTTGAAGCTTGTAATATTTGATTGTATCCCATTGAATACAATCTCAATTTACTATTAAAACCTATTGAACTTTTCCCTAAATTATTGTCTGAATTTCCTGCAACTGCAGCTGCAACTGCTGTTCCATGTCCAACATTCGGATTCGTCATTCCAGTCTCCATGTATAGTACTTTACCTACTAATTCTGCATTGTTCTGATTAAAATTAGCGTCAGATATACCTAATACAATTGTTGAATCTCCTTTTGTAATATCCCATGCTGCTTGCGCTCCAATCAAATCTAATGCATAATCTATCGTAAATTTTAGATTATAATCATTGGGAGTGTACATTAATTCAAAAACAGGTGCCTCTTCAGGTTTGCTTAATCCTTTCACTGATTTTTCTATAGCTTCGGCTAAGTAGGCTGAGTTACAAGCACATTGTAATTCATATACATTTTGTAGATTTTTGTTTTTTGATGCTGGAAATGCACGTTTTATTTTTGAAATCTTAAATTGATCAATAACTTTTTGAAAATCAGAGGAAGAACTCGATACAAATTCACTTTTTAAATTTTGGGCTGGAAGTATTGACGCATCATCAACTGTTACCCATACAGCGCCACTGTCACCCTGCGCAAAAGAGACGGATAAATTGAATTGAATAAGTGAAAAAACAACTAACTTCAGTAACTTTATTGTACCCATATTAATTTTTTAAAGTAACGCAATTTAAAAATTAAAAAAATTAATTGAAATATCCAAGTTTTTCTGAAATTTTAGTGAAGTCAGAAGTGGATTCATTCCATGCAACAGAGTTTCCTTCTCGAACTAATTGAATTGTTTGATAACCAGCACTTGAAGCTGCTTCCAACTCCTCTTTTATATCAGATAAAAACAAAATAGTTGAAGGCTCAAATTGAATTATTTCACTGATTTTTATGTACGTTTCTTGCTCTCTTTTTCCTCCCGTTTTTGTGTCAAAATAATGACTAAAATTTTGGGTTAAATCACCTTGTTCACTAAACCCAAATAGGAGTTTTTGAGCACTTACTGATCCCGAAGAAAAAATACCCATTTGAAGCCCCTTTATTTTCCAAATTTCTAAATTTTTAGCAACATCTGGATAAATATGGCCTTTTAATTCGCCAGATTTATATCCTTCCTCCCAAAGTACTCCCTGGAGTGTCTTAAGTGGCGTAATTTTTTTATCTTCTTTACTCCATTCTAATAATTTATCAATAATTTGAGAAGTTTCTGAAAGCCCTATTCCATTTTCCTCTTTTGCAAGTTTTATCGTTTGTTTAAATGCTTCTTGAACTTCTGTAAGTGCTTGTAAATCATTTAATTTATGAATATTATTTCTAAAATACGGGAATAATATTTCATAGACAAAGGATACAGAAGTTGTTGTACCTTCGATATCGGTTAAAATGTATTTAATTGTTGTTGATTCCATTAGGTAAAGTTAGTAAATTGTGTTTTTATACCAACCACTTATATAAATTATCCTTCTAAATAAATCCTGTGTACTCTTTTAGAGATACTTGTCATTATTTCATAAGGAATTGTATTCGATTGTTTTGCGAGGGTTTCCATCGTTTGATGCGTGCCGACAATTTCAACACTTTCACCTTCTTCCACAGAAATATCGGTCACATCTACCATTATCATGTCCATGCAAACTCTGCCAATAACAGCACATGAATGGTTTTTAATTGAAACGGTTCCTTTTCCATTGCTCAATGATCTTCTAAATCCATCGGCATATCCAACTGGAATTATAGCAATTTTTAGTTCTTTTTCGGCTATAAAACTTCTCCCATAACCGACGCTTTCTCCAGGTAGAATATTCTTAATTTGGGAAATCTTACTTTTCCAAAAAACGGCTTCTCGTAACTTTTCTTTGAATTCTGGATTTGAGCTGTATCCATACATTCCGATTCCCAATCGAGTCATTTCATATTGTGCTTCTGGAAAGCGTGAAACAGCTTCAGAGTTTAACAAATGTCGGTCAAAAGTATACTGAAAATTCTGACTAAATTCAGCGCAACCTTTTTCAAACTTTTGAATTTGTTGCAGCGTAAAATCAGTACTTTCCAAATTATCTGAATCCGATAGATGAGAATAAATACCTTTAATTTTCACTTCAGGTTGGGCATGAATTGTTTCAATTAAGTGTCCAATTTCAGAAAGTTCAAAGCCTAAGCGATTCATTCCTGTATTTAATTTTATGTGAATTGGATAATCGGATTTACCCTCTAAAATGATTTCTTTAATAAATTCATCGAGTTGACTAAACGAATAAATAGTTGGTTCTAAATTATATGTGATGCAATCTTCAAAAGCTTCTTCTTCAGCATTCATAACTAATATAGGAAGTTGAATTCCTTGTTTCCTTAATTCTACTCCCTCATCAACATATGCAACACCTAAATAGTCGATGCCTTGTTTTTCATAAAATGAAGCCATTCTTTCTGTTCCAGAACCATACGAATTTGATTTCACCATCGCCAATAATTTGGTTTCAGGTTTTAGATAACTTTTGAAAACACTTAAATTATGACGAATGGCATCTAAATCAATTTCTAAATAAGTCTTGTGTTTTTTTAATCGAAATTGCTTAGTAATTCGTTGCATATCAGCCTTACGAGTTCCTTTTAAAAGTATAACACTGTTTTCTATATTCTCAATTGTTGTATTCGAATGCTTAAAAATTACTTTTTCTGGTCGAAATGGAGCAATTGCTTTTTCTATCTCTGCTTGTTTATAGTTTGATGCAGCATCTAAACCAATAATTACTACTCTTTTACGATTTTCAGATACCGATAATTGGTATTCTAAAGATTGAACCAATGCATCAAAATCTAAATTATAGGTGTCGTTAATGATTAAATTTCCATTAATACCTTCAAAGGTTTCCATCCTTAAAGCTAATCGCGGAAGTGTACTTATTTTAGAACGAATTATTGAAGCGTCAATTTTAAATTCTTTCGCAACTTGAAGGGCAATTTCTAAATTATGAATACTTACTTTATCAGTTAGAACAAGTTCATTTTTAAATTCATCTCTGTTATATTTTTCAGTTACAACACCTTTAATGGCACGTATTTGATTCTCATTTAGTTCAATGGAAGAATGGAAAAAGGTTTTAGCACAAGTTGAAAATAAAGAAAGTTTTTCTGATAAATGTTCCTCTTTTGAAGTGAAATTTTCCTTATGTGCAGAACCAAAAGCTGTGAAAACTCCTACCGTTGGTTGTATAATCTCTTGTAAACGAGACATTTCATCTGCTTTTGAAATCCCCACTTCTATTAATGCTGCATCACACTTTTCTGTTAACTCTAATAATGATAAAGCAACTCCCAATTGTGAATTATAACTTTTTGGACTTCGAACAACCCCAAATTTCGATGAGAGGAAATGATAAATCCATTCTTTCACCATTGTTTTTCCAACACTTCCTGTGATAGCAATTAGTGGATAATTAAATTTTTGACGATGGTGTTTTGCAATTTCTTGAAGCGCCCAAAGTGTATCAGAAACGAGTATAAATGTAGCCTCTTTAAATTGTTCTGTATCTATTTCTTCTGACACGATAAAGGAACGAATTCCTTTTAAATAAGCATCTTCTATGAATAAATGCCCATTTCTGAAATCCCCTTTTAAAGCAACAAAAACTACATTCTCTGGTTGCGTAATTTTACGTGTATCGTATGAAAATGAATGTATTAGTTGATTCGTAGGATTCGCTAAAAAACGTCCTTTTGTTATTGAGCAAATTTCAATAGCTGAAAAATTAACCTTCATCTGATACCTGTTGAATGGATGAATCAAAGATAGGAAATATTATTCTTTTGAGAAACTATCTTTTTCGATACTTACCTTACAGATACTAAACAGCTTTCATTTTAGTACAACCGTAGAAATAATTGTTAAAAATATAATAAATTCAATCATTTCTGTTAAAAGCTATTATTTTCTAATTCCAATGATTATTTTTACAACCTATATACTTTAAAACATATGAAAACAATTTTGGTTATTGGTGCAGGATTATCTTCTTCTTCACTTATTCGTTATCTTTTACAAAACTCAATATCAAATAATTGGCAAGTAAGAGTAGTTGACCAAGACATTGAATTAGCGAAACGAAAAGTTAACGGACATCCAAATGGAGTTGCATTATCATTTAATGCACTTGACCCTATTGAACGTAAGCCAGAAATTGAAAAGGCTGCTTTAGTAATTAGTATGTTGCCTGCTCGTTTTCATATTGAAGTTGCTTTAGATTGTATAGAATTGAAAACAAACTTAATTACTCCTTCTTATGTTTCTCCTGAAATGAAGGCTTTAGATAGCGCTGCTAAAGAAGCCGGAATTATTATCATGAACGAAATTGGGGTTGATCCAGGTATTGATCACATGAGTGCAATGCGTGTTCTGGATGAAATAAAAGTAAAAAAGGGAGTTTTACATAGTTTTAAATCTTTTTGTGGGGGATTAATTGCTCCTGAATCTGATAACAATCCTTGGAATTATAAATTTACATGGAATCCGAGAAATGTAGTATTAGCTGGACAAGGTGCTGCAGCGTGCTTTCAAGAAGAAAATGAATACAAGTATATACCTTATAACAAACTGTTTAATCGTTTAGATAAAATTTCCATTCCTGGTTTTGGTGATTTTGAAGGATATGCGAACAGAGATTCGTTATCATATAGAAGCATTTATTCATTAGATACGATTCCGACAATTTATAGAGGCACACTTCGTAGACCGGGTTATTGCAAAGCGTGGAATATTTTAGTTGAGCTGGGATTAACAGATGATAATTACAAAATGGATAAATCAGAGGATTTAACTCCTCGTTCTTTTCTAAACGCATTTTTACCTTTTAAAACTGGCATTTCTATTGAAGATAAATTCAAAAAATATTTAGGTGAAAACATTGAATTATATCCAAAATTTGAATGGTTAGGAGTTTTTAATCATTCTCCAAAATTTGGAATTAAAAATGCTTCTCCAGCACAATTATTAGAAAATATTTTGGTGAAAAAATGGACATTAGATCCTGCTGATAAAGACATGTTGGTAATGTATCATGAATTTGTTTTCGAAATAAATGGTATTAAAAAGAGAATTACTTCTCACATGGTAAACATAGGTGAAGACCATGTGTATACTTCTATGAGTAACACGGTTGGTTTACCTGCTGCAATTTGTGCAAAAATGATTTTAAATGGAACGCTACTTGCTAAAGGTGTACAGTTACCAATCAAACCTGAAGTTTATAACCCTATTTTAAATGAATTAGAAGACCTTGGAATTTGTTTCATTGAGGAAGAGGTATAATTATTTTCGATTGAATAAATTCAAAACCTGGAATTAGAAGTACGGTCTCTTTTTTCATGAAAACAATAAATAGTAAACTCCTTATAAACAGGTGTATATGTATTTTTATTAGCTGTGTCTGTATTTTATATTACCTATAAAAGTTCATTTCATCAATGTATTTTCTTACAGGTTCAGTCAATAAATAACGAATATCTTTTCCTTCTTTAATGGCATTTCTGACAAAAGTTGCTGAGATTTTCATTACGGGTGCGTCTGAACAAATATGTACATTTGGTAGTGCTTTGATAGTGGTTACTAAAGGAGAATTTGGTTGGTGCTCGTCTTCTTGTTCGGTTAACACTCTTGGATATACATAAAACGCATAATTTTTTAGAATCACTTCGTAGTTAAACCACTTGTGAAGTGTTCTTAAATTATCTTCTCCCATAATAAGAGAAAATTTAGTTGAAGGATGTTTTTCAGCTAAATAAGCTAAAGTAGTAGCAGTATAGCTGGGTTTAGGAAGTTGAAATTCGATATCAGAAACTCTTAATTTTGGATTGTCTTCGATTGCTTCTCGAACAATAGCCAAACGATGAATATCGGCCAGCAAGGAAGCTTTATTTTTTAATGGATTTTGAGGCGAAACAACCAACCAGACTTCATCTAAGTTGGTATACTCTGCCATGTAATTAGCAATGATTAAATGACCTATATGAATAGGATTAAATGTGCCAAAATATAACCCTACGTTCATCCTTTACCGTTTAAATTATTTTGTAAAATCTTCAATTAATTTTTTTGCTCTCTGACAGGCTGCATCTAAATTGTCATTGATTAATATAATGTCAAAATCTGAAGCATAAGTTAATTCAGTATTCGCTTTTTTCATGCGTTGCTGAATTTTATCTTCTGATTCTGTACTTCTTTTCCGCAAACGTTTTTCTAATTCATCGTAGCTTGGAGGTTGAACAAAAATAGCAAGTGCTTGGTCTCCAAAAATTCGTTTAATAGCTAAACCTCCGATAACATCAACATCAAAAATAACAGTTTTACCATGCGACCAAATTCGTTCTATTTCAGATTTTAAAGTGCCGTAAAAATTATCTGTATATACTTCTTCCCATTCAATAAACGCCTCTTTATCAATCTTTTCTTTAAACCCTTCTAATCCTAAAAAATGGTAGTCTCTCCCATTCACTTCATTTATTCTTGGAATTCTACTACATGCTGAAACTGAAAATTCTAATCTCAAGTCTTGTTTCAATAAATAATGCACAATCGTTGTTTTACCTGCCCCAGAAGGAGCTGAAAAGAGTACACATTTACCTTGTTTACTTTCTGACATATCTGTTCAATAAAAATTCAACTAAAGAGTATTTAATATTTGTTCTTTTATTTTTTCTAAATTATCTTTCATATCCACAACTAATTTTTGCATTTCAGCGTGGTTACTTTTACTTCCTAATGTATTAATTTCTCTACCAATCTCTTGTGAAATAAATCCTAATTTCTTACCTGCTGAAGGTAGAACCATTGTTTCTAAAAAATAATCTAGATGGTGCATCAAACGCATTTTTTCTTCAGCAACATCTAATTTTTCAATCCAAAAAATCATCTCTTGTTGAAGACGGTTATCATCATAAGATTTCATTTCTAGTTCTTCTAAACTTTTACGCATACGTTCACGAATCGTGTCAATACGTTCGTTTTCATATTTAGGCACTTCCAATAACAAACTTCTAATATCCTCAATTCTTTCAGTAAACTCTTTTTCTAAAGCAATTCCTTCCTGACGACGGAAAACGTTTGATTGATCAGCTGCCTCTTTTACTAAATTCAGAATCCACTCTTTTTCATCCTCAAATAATTCTTCTTTTTCATTCATGTAAATATCGGGCATTCTCAAAATCATCGAAAGATAATCTTCTGATGTTTCACCAATTGCTTCATTTACAGCTTTTAAATCTTTATAATATGCTTTTGCAAGATCTTGATTTACAACATAATTTTTAGCTTCCCCAGTTCCATCGATGTTGATTGTAACATCTACTTTACCTCGGTCTAAATTCTCACCTATAATTCCTCTAATAGTTCCTTCTAATTCTTTATAAATCGGAGCATATCGCACATTTAAATCGAGTGATTTGCTATTTAATGATCTCACTTCAACTGAAACTCTTTTGCCAAGATAAGCAGCTGTTGCTTTACCATAACCTGTCATTGATTTTAACATACGATGTATTTTTTTATAAAAGTAATTAAAAAGAGGGGATATTTAAAAAGCCTCTCGATTGAAAGGCTTTTTAATTTATGCAATATTTGTGAAAACTTGCTGAATATCATCATCGTCTTCGATTCTATCTAACATTTTTTCAATGTCTATTAATTGTTCATCTGTAAATTCTACAGGTGATGTAGGAATACGTTGAAGATTTGATTTTAAAACTTCTAAATTTAAAGCATCAATTGCAGTTGCTAATGTTCCGAAAGAAGTATAATCACCGTATACAAATATCTTTTCTTCTACAACTTCAATTTCTTCGCATCCAGCTTCTATTAATTCTAATTCTAATTCTTCTGGATCGAGTGCATCTGTTTTTTGAATTTCAAAAACACATTTTCTGTTGAACATAAATTCCAAAGAACCATTTGGCACAACTCCTCCACCTGCTTTATTGAAATACATTTTCACGTTTGCAACCGTTCTAGTTGAGTTGTCTGAAGCACATTCTACAAAAACCAATACACCGTGCGGACCTTTACCTTCATAATTAATTTCAGTAAACGACGCCAAATCTTTTTGAGTTGCACGTTTAATTGCAGCATCAATATTGTCTTTTGGCATGTTTTCAGACTTTGCATTCTGAATAGCAGTTCTCAATTTACCATTCATAGATGGGTCGTCACCCCCTTCTTTAGCTGCCATTGTTATTGCCTTTCCTAACTTTGGAAACACTTTGGACATTTTGTCCCATCTTTTTTCTTTTGCCGCGCGGCGATATTCGAACGCTCTTCCCATAAAAGTGGATTTGTTTAACATAGCAAAAGTAAAAATTTTGTCGAATTTTTTAGTAAAAATTCTATTTTTTTAAAAGATGCGAAACGAATCAAAATAATTCTATTTATCTTGCATTAATAAAATAGACAATTGAAAAAGAAGACTACCAAATCGCAGCAATACCTGAAATAGTGCCGAATGCACATGTTCATCGTTCTTATATCAAACACATTTATAAAATGGACAAAATAAACGAACAGATTTTTTATTTAGACGATGAATAAAATTTGTTCCATAGCCAAAGCTACGGAACAAATTTTTGAAGAAGTGTAAATGAAATAAATGAAGTTTATTGTCCAAATTTATATAAGTGTTTGATATTCTATAGGTTCTATGGTACAGATGAGAGTATATGATTCAAAATGCACGATTTGGAATGAAGGAAATCTTCCAGAAGGAATGGATATTGAAAGTTTAAAACAACATCACATTTCAAGACCCAGAAATCCAATAATTGCAGACATTTGTTTCAAAGCAGGTTATATCGATTCATGGGGTCGGGGAACTTTGAAAATTATAGAAGAATGTAAAAATGCAAATTTGCCTGAACCAGAAATTACAACTTTAGACGGTGGAATTTTTGTTACGCTTTACAAAAAACAAGAAATTGTAATAAAAACAGAGTTGGTAGATAGTAAGCGTTCTATTTTAAAATTAATAGCACTAAATCCTACAATATCTAAAAGAGAAATGGCCGAACAAATTGGAATAAATACTACTGCAATAGATAAAAATTTAGTTAAATTAAAAGAAGAGAATAAAATTAAACGAGTTGGAAACAATAAAACTGGCTTTTGGGAAATTGTGAAATGAACAGTTATGAATTAAAACTAAATCTATAAACTTTAACCATCTTTGTACAGAACAAATAAATATTAAAAAGTTTCAATATCTCACAAACAATGAACGACGAACAAAAAGAAAAAAAAAAACCAAAAGTATGGCTTCGCTTTTCTTCACTGGGTTTGCAAATGGGTTTAACGATCTATTTCGCACATCTTATAGGTGAGTGGATGGATAAAAATCACGCAAGTGAATCATTTTCTTATAATAAAGTATTTACACTTTTAGCAGTTTTTGGATCTACGTACTCTATAATAAGACAGGTAATTAAAATGCAAAACGACGACGACAATAATAAATAAAATGAAAAAAAGAATAACACTCTATAACTCTATTACACTATTAACAGGTTGTGTAATCTATTTTATTCACTCTTTGATAATCAATAAGTTAGCGATTCAATTATCAATTCCTTTAGCATCAATTTATGTGTTTTTTACCGTTTCTTCAATGGTAATCATAACAGGCATAGAGCTCATTTACAAGTACATACCTTCAACAGTCGGATATGCATTTTTAGTAGCTATTTTTTTAAAAATGGGTGTGTTTATAATTTTGTTTTTTGCGCAAGGAATGTCCAAATCATCTTTATCGATGCTTGATAGATTTTCAATATTAGTGCCGTTATTTATCTTTATGACAATAGAAATAGTACCTGTTATAAAGTCGCTGAAAAACATTTTTAAGATTGATAATGAAGCTAAATAAGTATGTTTTCAATAGATTTCATTTCAAAAAATATAAAAAATTATTCTATTGTTAAATAAATGCGTACTTTTGCACAAAATTTAAGTGGTGATATATATTGTCATTGCATCAATACGATTAAAATGAAGAGATATTTGGGTATTTTTGTTGGAGTATTATTTTTAACGTTTACAACGCTTACGTTTGCATCTGATGCAAAACACGACAAAGCAGAAACTGTAAAGCATGAAGAAACTTCGGTAATTCAGGGCCCAGTTAATACCCAAGAAGAAATTCACGCCTACATAGAGCACCATTTACAAGATGCACATTACTTCACATTTTATACAGATGGAGAAACTGGAAAGCATATTGGGTTTGCATTACCAGTGATTTTATGGGACAATGGAATTCATTTTTTTTCAGCTTCAAAATTTAACTATGAGAAAACTACAGTTGAAAATAATGGAAGTTTCTATAAATTACACCATGGGAAAATTTATAAAACTACAGAAGAAGGAACCTTAAATTTAGATCACCACGGTCACCCAACAAACAGTAAACCACTTGATTTATCAATTACAAAAAGTGTATTAGGAATGTTATTAACTGGTTTGCTAATGATTGTTTTCTTTGCAGGTTTAGCAAAAAGCTATAAGAAAGGGCCGATTCCAACTGGAATTGGAAGAGCATTAGAGCCTTTGGTAATATATGTAAGAGATGAAATTGCACGACCAAATATTGGTGAGCATAAGTATAAAAAATTCATGCCCTTTTTATTGACTGTATTTTTCTTCATTTGGATCTTAAATTTATTAGGATTAACACCATTAGGATTTAACGTAACGGGTAATATCGCGGTAACATTTAGTTTAGCATTATTTACATTCATAATTGTACAATTTAGTGCGAATAAAGCATATTGGGGACATATTTTCTGGATGCCTGGTGTTCCAGTTCCGATGAAAATTATCTTAGCACCAATAG
>Ga0209702_10001823_pt1 | contig 39041 bp, 37 predicted proteins | sample FRY01_FD_187210 | JGI IMG/M metagenome (GOLD analysis project Ga0209702, IMG submission 187210) | Freshwater microbial communities from Lake Fryxell liftoff mats and glacier meltwater in Antarctica - FRY-01 (SPAdes) (version 2) | ecosystem: Environmental > Aquatic > Freshwater > Ice > Glacier...
TTGATAATTTAGGTTCTTTTGATACTTTAGGTTCTTTTGATAATTTAGGTTCTTTTGATATTTTCATAGATGGATGTAATATTATTGTATCCATTTTCATAATTTTTCTAATTATTTCATAATCTTTACTTCCCTTTTTTGACATACACCATTTATCTTTTGCGTCATTATATAATTTTAAAGCTTCTGAATATTTCATGTTCTAATAATATGTTTTATATTATTATCATTTCATTAATATATTCACATCATTCATTATTCATATTTAGTCATATTATTCATATTTAGTCATTCTAATAAAAAATATATATTTAATTAATATGAAATGCTACCTTGTTAATTACATTTTTAGGACGAACAGTAAGCCACATTTTTAGTGGAGAAAATGGTATGAAAACATTTTTTATAATATTTTCAAAATAATCATTTTCATTTATAATTGGCATATGTTTTAATAATAATTTAATATCCATTATTTTATTATCATTTTCAATATTTGGTAAATCATCATAATCACCCCAACCAAACTCATTAGACATAAAAGCATTAGTTATTCTTCTATAATCTTTTGTAATATGGTCTGAAGCATTCCCATTATTTATATCATATTTTATTTCCCTCGATAATCCAAAGTCATAAATCATAATGTTATAACCACAAGACTTTAAATAATATGTTTGTCCATTAAAAGAATATTGATAATATCCTTGTTCTTCATTTGTTTGATATAAAAAATTACCATAATGGCAATCATTATGAGAATGTTTTGTTATATTTTGAAATGTTCCAATTGATATAAATGTTTGAAATAATAAATTCATTATTAATTCATTGTCTTTTAATAATTTTCTTTCTCTCATCAACATTTTAAGATCTCCGTGTGCAAGTTCATTAACACAAACTATCCTACGATTATTATTAACATATAATTCATTACATATAGCATATTTATACATAAATGCAAAATGTCTTGACTTCTTTTTTAAGAGTATTTCATCATTGACATATTTCATTAGTTTAATTTCGTTAATATTATTTGCATTATTTGGCATAACCTTTGAAGCTATTGTAAATCCATCAACGCTATTAACTATATTTGTTAAATATATAACGCCATATTTACTCTCTGTACCTATTTGTTTTACCAAATTAATACTATTATTCAAAGTATAACCGGAAAAACCATCAAAAACCTTAGATTCTAAACATTCATTTCCATTAATATCAACAAGAATCTTATTAACATATTTATAAGATGCTATACGGTCTCCTAATGTATAACCTTCTTTAACAAATTTAGTTTTTGTATTTAATTGTTTAATAAATACACTAGACCTTTTTATATTTATTATATTCATATCAGTAATAAGTTTTGCAATATTTTTTTTTTTATTATCAGGCTTTTTTATATCTTTATTATAAACTTCAGAATATTTCATCATCTAACAAATATAAATATTATATTAAGACATATCAAAAGCAATTTTATTAATAACATTTTTGGGACGTTCGGTAATCCACATATCTTTTGGTGATGATGGAATAAAGAATTTTTCAATAATTTGTTTGAAAAAGTCTTTATAATTTATACTTGATATATTGCCTAATAATGTTTTTAACCTTATTATTTTAACGTTATTTTCAAGATTGGGTAAATCATCATATTGCCCCCAACCATATATTTTACTCATAAAAGCATTACATATTCTTCTATAGTCTTTTGAAAACCCTATATAACCTAATTTATAATTTTTATTACTATTTATTTTAGTTGATAAACCAAAGTCATAAATCATAATGTTATAACCACAAGACTTTAAATAATAACTTACACCATCAAATGTATATTCATAATATCCTTCTTCATTATTCTTTTGATATAAAAAGTTTCCATAATGACTATCATTATGACTATAGTTTACTATATTATGCAATGTTCCTATAGATATAAATGTTTGAAATAATAAATTCATAATTAGTTCATTGTCTTTTAATAATTCTCTTTTTGTCATTAACATTTTTAGATCGCCGTGTGCTAATTCATTAACGCACACAATCCTATGTTTATCATCAAAAGGTTTTTTATTACATATAGCATGTTTATACATTAAAACAAAATGCTTGGACCTATTTTTTAATAGAACTTCGTCTGCTATATATTTCATAATTGCAATTTCTTTTATATTTTCTTTATTGTTAGGCATAACCTTGGAAGCAATTGTAAATCCACCGAAACTATTAGCAATACTTGTTAAATATATAACACCATATGCACTTTCTGTCCCTATTTGTTTATAAAGATTAATCTTATTTTTTATCGTATAACCTTTTCGACTGTTATAAACCTTACTTTCTAAACATTCATTCCCATTAATATCAACAAGAAGATTGTTGATATATTTATAAAATGAAACGCGATTATCTAATGTATATTTATTTTTAATTAGTTTATTCTTCAAAAAGTTAGCAATTATAATTGCGTTTTTTTTAGTATTAACTTGTGGAATAAAAACACTTGACCGTTGTTTACTAGTTTTTCTTGTAGATTTACTATATTTTTTATTTGAAAAACTATTCATAGAAATAGGAAGATTAATAACAGTTTTACTTTTATGTTCTTTTGAAACTTTTAATTTAGGTTCTTTTGAAACTTTTATTTTAGGTTCTTTAGATGAAGCCTTTATAACCTTATTTTTTTCAATAATTTTTATGATAAGTTTATAATCATCACTTCCTTTCCTTGGCATGCACCATTTATCTTTTCCATGATTATATTCTTTTAATGCTTCGTTATATTTAGTCATCTAAATATTATTTATATTATTTAAAAAAGTTATTAAGAAATATTATATGCAATATTATTAATAACATTAAGAGGACGTTTAGTAATCCACATATCTTTCGGTGATGCTGAATCTAATATTGTTTCAATAACTTCTTTTAAAAAATCATTCTTATCTATATAGCCAATGGCGGCCGTATGTGCCAATTTTGAAATGATGACCTTAACGGTTTTGATGACATACGGACTTGGTAAATCTTCGTGTTCTATCCAACCTCCATTGTCGTCATTGGTAAAAGCACCCGTTATTCTTTTATAATCATCATAAACAGGGTTTGAAGTCTCTATACGAGCTCCACTGTCGTCATTGGTAGAATCACTCGATCTTCTTTTATAATCATCATAAACATGGTTTGAAGACTCTATACTACCATTTTGATTTACGATTTCTTCAGATAATCCAAAATCGTAAATCATAATATTATACCCACAAGACTTTAAATAATAACTTTTACCATTAAAAGAATATTCATAATATCCTTTTTCATTATTCTTTTGATACAAAAAATTCCCATTATGACAATCTTTGTGTACATAGCCAGTAATATTATGAAATGTTCCAATTGATATAAATGTTTGAAATAATAAATTTAACATTAATTCGTCGTCTTCTAATATTTCTTCATCATCCATTAACATATTAAGGTCTCCATGCGCCAATTCATTAACACACACAATTCTATTTTTATCATCAAAAGGGTTTTTATTACATATAGCATATTTATACATAAATACAAAATGTTTTGATATATTTTTTAATAGAACTTTATCTCGTAAAAATGTCATAATCTTAATTTCTTTAATATTATCTTCATTATTCGGCATAACCTTTGAAGCTATTGTAAATCCTCCAAAACTATTAACTATACTTGTTAAATATATAACACCGAAATTACTTTCTGTTCCTATTTTTTTATAGAGATTAACCTTATTATTTATAGTATAACCTTTTTTACTTTTAAAAATCTTACTTTCCAAACATTCATCCCCATTAATATCTACAAGAAGATTGTTGATATATTTATAAAATGCTATGCGGTTAGTTAATGTATATTTATCTTTGATAAGTTTATTTTTCAAAAAGTTAGCAATAATATTAGCATTTTGTTCATTATCAACTTGTTTTATAAAAACACTTGATCTTTTTCCACCATTTTTTATAGAAGATTTACTATATTTCTTATTTGAAAAACTATTTGTAGAAATAGGAAGATTAATAACAGTTTTACTTTTAGGAACTTTAGGAACTTTTGGAACTTTTGGAACTTTTGGAACTTTTGGAACTTTTGGAACTTTAGGAACTTTAGGTTCTTTTGGAACTTTTGGGTTCTTTTGGAACTTTTGGAACTTTAGGAACTTTTGGAACTTTTGGAACTTTTGGAACTTTTGGAACTTTTGGAACTTTTGGAACTTTTGGAACTTTAGGAACTTTTGGAACTTTTACTTTAGGTTCTTTAGGAACTTTTACTTTAGGTTCTTTAGAAGAAGGAGTTATGACCTTATTTTTTTCAATAATTTTTATGATAAGTTTATAATCATCACTTCCTTTCTTTGGCATGCACCATTTATCCTTTCCATGATTATATTCTTTTAACGCTTCAAAATATTTAGTCATCTAACATATATATATTATTTAAAAAAAAAGTAATTAAGAAATATTATATGCAATTTTATTAATAACATTAAGAGGACGTTCAGTAATCCACATCCCTTTTGGCGATAATGGAATAAATATTGTTTCAATAATTTGTTTGAAAAAATCATTTTTATCTATATATCTATTTTCAATAACTTCCAAATATACCATTGTTGTAATAACAGTTTCGCTGACATTATCACTTGGTAAATCTTTATGTTTTATCCAACCTTCATCTCGTTGATTGTAAAACGCATTTGATATTCTTAGATAATCATCTGGAATATAGGTTGCATCAACTAAAGCACCATTTAGATTAATTTCTTCAGATAATCCAAAGTCATATATCATAATGTTATAACCACAAGACTTTAAATAATAACTTTTACCATTAAAAGAATATTCATAATATCCTTCATCATTATTCGTTTGATACAAAAAATTACCATGATGACAATCTTTGTGTACATACCCAGCAATATTATGAAATGTTCCAATTGATATAAATGTTTGAAATAATAAATTTAACATTAATTCGTCGTTTTTCAATATTTCTTCATTCGTCATTAAAGTTTTAAGATCTCCGTGGGCTAATTCATTAACACACACAATTCTAGTTTTATCATCAAAAGGTTTTTTATTACATATAGCATATTTATACATAAATACAAAATGTTTTGATCTATTTTTTAATAGAACTTTATCGCGTAAAAATGTCATAATCTTAATTTCGTTAATATTATCTTCATTATTCGGCATAACCTTTGAAGCTATTGTAAATCCACCAAAACTATTAACAATACTTGTTAAATATATAACTCCATATGCACTTTCTGTTCCTATTTTTTTATACAGATTAATCTTATTATTAATTGTATAACCTTTTTTGCTTTTAAAAACTTTACTTTCCAAACATTCATCCCCATTAATATCTACAAGAAGATTGTTGATATATTTATAAAATGCTATGCGGTTAGTTAATGTATATTTATCTTTGATAAGTTTATTTTTCAAAAAGTTAGCAATAATATTAGCATTTTGTTTATTATCAACTTGTTTTATAAAAACACTTGACCTTTTTCTTGTTGAACTACTTCTTGACCTATTTGTTCGCATTGGACTATATGGTCGTATTGAAACCTTTGGAACTTTTGAAACTTTTACTTTAGGTTCTTTAGGAACTTTTATTTTAGGTTCTTTAGGAACTTTAGGAACTTTTATTTTAGGTTCTTTAGAAGAAGACTTTATAATTTTATTTTTTCCAATAATGTCTTTTATTATTTTATAGTCAGGAGTGCCTTTTCGAGGAATACACCATTTATCTTTTCCTTTATTATATTCTTTTAATGCTTCGGAATATTTGGTCATTCTAATTACAATATATATTATTATAAAAATAAAAAATAGAAATTAGCTAATATCAAAAGCTTTTTTGTTAATAACATTTTTAGGACGTTCTGTTAGCCATAATCCTTTTGGAGAAAGTGGGATAAATATATTTTCAATAATGATTTCAATAAATTTATTACCAATAGTTTGACTCTTAATTTTGATAATTTTATTTATTATATCAAAAGTTGTATTAACTATAACTTTTTTTACTTTAATGAGATTATCATTTACATAATCACTTGGTAAATTTTTTGTTTCTATCCAACCTCCTAATTTTACATTAAAAAAAGCACGAGTAATTCTAGCATAATCCGTTTTAATATTATCGTATTTACTATAATCTGTTAAATATTGAATTTCTTTTGATAATCCAAAGTCATATATCATAATGTTATAACCACAAGACTTTAAATAATAACTTTTACCATTAAAAGAATATTCATAATATCCTTCATCATTATTCTTTTGATACAAAAAATTACCATAATGAGTATCTTTATGAACATACCCAGCAATATTATGAAGTGTTCCAATTGATATAAATGTTTGAAATAATAAATTCATCATCACTTCGTCATCTTTTAATATTTCTTCAGTTTCCATTAATGTTTTAAGATCTCCGTGTGCTAACTCATTAACACAGACAATTCTATGTTTATCCACAAATGGTATCTTATTACATATTGCATTTTTATACATTAATGCAAAATGTTTTGATTTCTTCTTTAATATAATTTTATCAGTTATAAATTTCATAATTTTAATTTCGTTAGTATTATCTTCATTATTCGGCATAACCTTTGAAGCTATTGTAAATCCACCAAAACTATTAACTATACTTGTTAAATATATAACACCGAAAGCACTTTCTGTTCCTATTTTTTTATACAGATTAATCTTATTGTTTATCGTATAACCTTTTTTACTTTTAAAAACCTTACTTTCCAAACATTCATCTTCGTTAATATCTACAAGAAGATTGTTAATATATTTATAAAATGATACGCGGTTATCTAATGTGTATTTGTCTTTAATAAGTTTATTTCTTAAAAAATTAGCAATTATATTAGCGTTTTGTTTATTATCAACTTGTTTTATAAATACACTTGACCTTTTTCTAGATGAACTACTTTTTGGATCTTTTGAAACCTTTAGAACTTTAGGAACTTTTGAAGAAAACTTTGGACTTTTATTTTTTTCAATAATGTCTTTTATTATTTTATAATCAGGAGTACCTTTTCGTGGCATACACCATTTATCTTTTCCTTTATTATATTCTTTTAATGCTTCCGAATATTTAGTCATTCTAATAATTATAAATATATATTTATTTTTAGAATATTATATATATTTATATAATATAAAAAGGTTTTTCGTTAATAACATTATTAGGGCGGTCAGTTAGCCATAATCCTTTTGGAGAAAGTGGAAAAAATATTTTTTCAATAATGTATTCAAAAAATATATTATCAATTTTAATATCATTTCTATCTATTTTAGTTTTTGTTTCAACAATAATATTTTTTACTTTTACAAGTGTATCATTTACATAAGCACTTGGTAATTTTTTTTGTTCTATCCATCCTCCACTTTTTTCATTGAAAAAAGCATTAGAAATTCTACCATAATCCATTAATATACTATTGAATTTGTCGTCATTTTTCATAAAATCGATACTTTTTGATAATCCAAAGTCATATATCATAATGTTATAACCACACGACTTTAAATAATAACTTTTACCATTAAAAGAATATTCATAATATCCTTTTTCGTTATTCCTTTGATATAAAAAGTTTCCATAATGAGTATCTCTATGAACATACCCTGTACTATTATGAAATGTTCCAATCGATATAAATGTTTGAAATAATAAATTAATCATCAATTCATCGTCTTTTAATATTTCTACATTTTCAAGCAAGGTTTTAATATCACCGTGTGCAAGTTCATTAACACATACAATTCTATGTTTATCGACAAATGGAAACTTATTGCATATTGCATGTTTATACATTAAAATAAAATGCCTTGATCTCTTTTTCAATATAATTTCATCTGTTATAAATTTCATAATTTTAATTTCATTGGTATTATTTAAATCGTCAGTCATAACCTTTGAAGCAATTGTAAATCCTCCAAAACTATTCATTATACTTGTTAAATATATAGCCCCATTAACACTTTCTGTTCCTATTTGTTTATACAGATTAATCTTATTATTTATTGTATAACCTTTTCGACTTTTAAAAACCTTACTTTCTAAACATTCTTCTCCATTCATATCAACAAGAAGATTGTTAATGTATTTATAAAATGAAACGCGATTATCCAATGTATATTTATCTTTAACAAGTTTATTTCTCAAAAAGTTAGCAATTATATTTACATTTTGTTTTGAATTAACTTGTTTAATAAAAACTCTAGACGTTTTTTGACTACTTTTTACTGAAGATTTACTATATTTTTTATCTGATAAAAGTTTCATAGAAATGGGAAAATTAATAATATTTTCATTCTTTGACTTTTTTGAAACATTTGATAGTTTTACAATAGGTTCTTTATGAACTTTAGATTCTTTAGGTTCTTTAGGTTCTTTAGGAACTTTAAGAACTTTTATCTTATTACATCTGTTTGTCTTTGGATTTAAAACAGTTCCTTCGGGACATATTTTAGGAACTTTTACTTTATCTTCTTTAGGAACTTTTATTTTAGGTTCTTTAGGAACTTTATGAACATTTGAAACTTTTGAAACCTTTATATTAGGAACTTTGAGATCTTTATAAGAAAGTTTTGAACCTTTATTTTTTTCCATAATTTTTTCAATAATTTTATAATCAGGACTACCTTTTCGTGGAATACACCATTTATCTTTTCCTTTATTATATTCTTTTAATGCTTCCGAATATTTAGTCATTCTAATAATTATAAATATATATAATTAAAAAAAGAGAAAAAAGATATTTATCTAATAACAAACGCAATTTTGTTAATAACATTATCAGGGCGTTGTGTTAGCCATAATCCTTTTGGTGAAAATGGGATAAATATTTTTTCAATAATGTATTCAAAAACTTTATCTTCAATGCTTTTATCATTTACTTTTATATCTATTTTAGTGTCTGTTTCAAATGCAATTTTTTTTATTTTTGTAAGTGCATCATTTACATAATCACTTGGTAAATTATTATATTCTATCCATCCACCATATTTTTTATTAAAAAAAGCATGAATAATTCTAGCATAATCCATTAATACATAATGGTATTTGTGATTAGCTCTTAAATATTCAATTCCTGTTGATAATCCAAAGTCATATATCATAACGTTATAACCACAAGACTTTAAATAATAACTTTTACCATTAAAAGAATATTCATAATATCCTTTTTCGTTATTCCTTTGATATAAAAAGTTTCCATAATGAGCATCTTTATGAACATACCCTGTCATATTATGAAATGTTCCAAGTGATATAAATGTTTGAAAAAATAAATTCATCATAAGTTCGTCATCTTTTAATATTTCTACATTTTCAAGCAAGGTTTTAATATCACCGTGTGCAAGTTCATTAACACATACAATTCTATGTTTATCGACAAATGGAACCTTATTACATATTGCATGTTTATACATTAAAGCAAAATGCCTTGATTTTTTTGTCAATATAAGTTCATCTGTTATAAATTTCATAATTTTAATTTCGTTAGTATTATTTAAATCGTCATTCATAACCTTTGAAGCAATTGTAAATCCTCCAAAACTATTCATTATACTTGTTAAATATATAGCCCCATTAACACTTTCTGTTCCTATTTTTTTATACAGATTAATCTTATTATTTATTGTATAACCTTTTCGACTTTTAAAAACTTTACTTTCCAAACATTCATCTCCATTAATATCAACAAGAAGATTGTTAATGTATTTATAAAATGAAACGCGATTATCTAATGTATATTTATCTTTAATAAGTTTATTTCTCAAAAAATTAGCAATTATATTTACATTTTGTTTTGAATTAACTTGTTTTATAAAAACCCTAGACGTTTTTTTACTACTTTTTACTGAAGATTTACTATATTTTTTATCTGATAAAAGTTTCATAGAAATGGGAAAATTAATAATATTTTCATTCTTTGATTTTTTTGAAACACTTGATAGTTTTACAATAGGTTCTTTAGGTTCTTTATGAACTTTTATCTTATTACATCTGTTTGTCTTTGGATTTAAAACAGTTCCTTCAGGACATATTTTAGGAACTTTTACGTTAGGTTCTTTAGGAACTTTTACTTTAGGTTCTTTATGAACTTTTATCTTATTACATCTGTTTGTCTTTGGATTTAAAACAGTTCCTTCAGGACATATTTTAGGAACTTTTACTTTAGGTTCTTTAGGAACTTTTACTTTAGGTTCTTTATGAACTTTTATCTTATTACATCTGTTTGTCTTTGGATTTAAAACAGTTCCTTCAGGACATATTTTAGGAACTTTTACTTTAGTCTCAACAAGAACTTTTTGAGACTTTGGAGATGATGATATTTTATTCTCATTTTTTTCCATAATTTTTAAGATAAGTTTATAATCATCTGACCCTTTTTTTGGAATACACAATTTATCCTTTCCCTTATTATATTCTTTTAACGGTTCTGAATATTTACTCATTCTAATTTATGCGAAATATAAAAATATTATAATTTATATAGATTTTAATTATAATTCTTAATATATTTAATATAGTAAAAGAGGTTTTTTATAAAGTATAAAATGAACTCTAAAGAAAAAAACGAAGATTATGAGTCAGATTATAATATATTAAATATTTTTATTGATATTATCAAAGACGAAATACTTAAATCTAATATTAGATACGAAATCGTAAAACCGATACTTATGTATGCATTATATTATTTAATACCATTCATAATATTTATAATATTTTTGAACTTTATAACTACTATATTTGCTGTATGTATCGTATTCAAATACATGCTATAATTGTATATAAATAAATTGTATTATTATAATATAAAATGGAAACTTTGAAAATTAATTACAAAAATAATTCATCAGAATTATGTGAAATTGGAAAAAAATACGATACAGATAAGTCTTCGCAAAGAAATAATGTATCAAATATTAGACATTGTCATCCATATACATTATTTTATGATGGACTTTTTAAAAATAAAAGATATGAAAAATTAAAAATTGCAGAAATAGGTATTCTTCAAGGTGCTTCTCTCCTTATGTTGAAAGAATACTTTGTAAATGCTGAAATATACGGATTTGAATATGATAGAGACTTCATAGATAATTTTACAAATAAATATAACAATGATAGAATAACACTAATTGATATGGATATACGCGATAAGGAAAGTATTAAAATGTCTTTTAGTAAATTAAACATACAATATGATATTATTATTGACGATAGCACACATCAATTTGATGATCAAGTTAGATTTATTGAAAATAGTTATCAATATCTAAAACCGGGAGGAATATTGATAATAGAAGATATTTTTAAATATTACGACGAAAAAGATTATATTAATAGATTATCACCTATATTAAAATATTTTCAAGATTATTATTTTGTTGAATTAGACCATAATAATAAAAACTCATCTGGTTGGAATAATGATAAATTATTTGTTTTAATAAAAGGAGGTGATGTTCCTATATTTAAAAATACAAATAAAATAACAATAATTACACCTTCACATAGACTTGGTAATCTATTAGAAATAAAAAAGAGTATTAATTTTCAATACATTGATGAATGGATTATTGTGTATGATGGTAATAAAGTCATGAATAATCCAAAATTATTTGAAAATCAAGAAAATAATAAAATAAAAGAGTATTTATATAAATCAAATGGAATATCAGGAAATCCACAAAGAAATTATGCTTTATCAAAGGTTACAAATAAAAATACATTATTATATTATTTAGACGATGATAATATTATTCATCCAAATCTATATAATTTATTAAATATTATAGATAATAATAAGATATATTCTTTTAATCAACACAATAGAATTAACGGCAATAGAATAAATGTTGGTTCAATTGATACAGCTATGTTAATTATTCCTTATAATTTATGTAAAGATATAAGATGGGTATTAGATAAATACGAAGCAGATGGAATATATTTCGAGGAATGTTATTATAAAAATATAAATACACATGTTTATATTGATAATACATTATGTTATTATAATAAAATAAAGGTATGATATAATAATTAATATTCCATACCTTTATCGATATTATTTGTAATGATAGACATAGATATTAACTTATTCATATTTTCTTCATTATCTTTATTGATAACAATAAACCAACCTCTTTTAAAAACATCTTCATTTGTTTCATATGGTTCTTTATCTATTAAATGAATGTACCCTTTATTATATATAACTATATTGTCATTTTGATTCATTATTAATATTAGTATGTAGAATATTTTATATCATTTTTTAGTTTATTAGAAAAGGAGTTTTGTTTATTATTTTTGAATTGGGTGGTGGTGATGTCAAAAATAAGTCGTTAATAGAATATGGGATAAATATATATTTTATTAAACTGTTAAAAAATTCATTAGAACTTAAGTTTTCTGCAAATTTAGAAATTTTTAGTAAAATGTTGTAAATATTATTATTTATCAGTTTATCTTTTGAATTATTTGTTTTACCTTCATACATGAATAATCTACATATTATTGTATAATCTTGTGGTATTTTATAACTTTTCATATTAAATTCGTTTTTCTTCTCTGCAAATCCAAAGTCATAAATCATAATATTATAATTGCAAGATTTAAGATAATAATGTTTTCCTTCAAATAAATAATCATAATATCCTATCTCATCATTTTTTTGATATAAAAAATTGCCATAATGAGTATCTCCGTGTATATATCCTACCAAATTTTGAAATGTACCTATCGATATAAATGTTTGAAATAAAATGTTTATCAATTCTTCATAATCTTTGAATAAATCGCCACTTTTTACAAGCATTTTAATGTCCCCGTGTGCTAATTCATTAATACAAACAACTCTATTTTTTCTTTTAACTTTTGGATTTTCACATATTGTATATTTATACATCATAGCGAAATGTTTAGATTTTTTTTTTAATAAAACCTCATTTGTAATATATTCCATAATTTCAATTTCGTTAATGTTTTCATCTATATAAGGCATAACCTTCGAAGCAATACACTGGTCGCATTTACTATTTGCAATACTGGATAAGTATATAACTCCATATTCACTATTTGAACCTATTCTATTTTCTAATATTAATACATCGTCTATCGTATAACTACGTATCTTAAAATTTTTACTCTTTATTTTTTCCAAACATCTATCAATATTAATTCTTGTAAGTAGTTTTGTTATATAATAATAATAGGAAATTCTATTATCCAAAGCAAAACTTTTTATATTGACAATTGATGTTTTAGATTTTTTATATATTTTTTCGTCAAAAGGTATAACCTCGCTTTCTCTCATAATATTATTATACTATAATAATATAATAATATACATAAAAATTATTTTTATTTAAAAAGAGAATTATACCACTTTTTTTTACCATAATTATAATCAATATTTTCGTAATCTTCAAACTCATCGTCGTAAAAGAGGTATTCTTCGTCATATTCATCATATTTTTGATTTTTTTTTTTGATTGAATATTTTTTAAATGAAGTATATAACCTTTTAAAAATATTATTTCTTTTTATTGGAATAAGAATATTATCCTTCGTATCTATTACATCATTTGTTATATCAACCGTTGTTTGATATGTGGGATTATATGATAATTTAATATACTCTTCTGGATTTACTATTTGAACAATTTGTGGTAGTGGTTTAAGTTCATAAACTGTTCTAAGTTTTTTAATTCTTGCCGAAGAAGACTTTAAATTACATTCTTCATTTTTTATAAATTCTAATAATGAAAAGCGATCATGTGGGTGTATTAAATCGTAATCTTTGCTCATTATAGCTATAATAATACTGCGAAATTATATATCATTTTTTAATAATATATAATAAATAATGGACGACGAAACTTTAGAAGACTTTCGCGAACTTTTTGATTTTGATAAAGCAAAAAAGGATGTTATATTGGATAAAATATTATCAAATGATAATATTATCACAGGTGAAAAAATAGACATTTCCGATGATGTATTTAAAGATACTACAATAGATAATTGGGTTTCATGTTTGCCATTATTAGATGGTAGTAAAATATTGATTAAAAAACTTGTTCAGCATCCAATAAAAGATAAGGTTATTTTAGAGAAACGACAGAAAACTTTTATTGATTATGATATTGATATTGAAATTTTAAAAGAATATGAAAATGATATTCTATGGATTTATAAAATATCGGAAGAAATTGAGAGTAACACATCTATTGAAATATTATTCCCATCTACATTTATATTAAATTACATGAACTATATTGAAATATTGCTTGACATTTATCATACTTATAAAATATATTTTATACCAATAACATCATTTTTATATCCTTGTAGTGCATTTGTCGCACCATATATGTATATTAATAAATATTTAAATATGAATATGAGTATAGCATCTTATCTGGAAATAATATATAATATATTATTATTCTTATTAAGACCAACCGGAAATATACGAGTGGATATTACAAAACTAATATCTATATTTTTATATGTTGCTGTTTATGTTTATAATATGTATCAAACATTCGAAGTAGCGCTATTTTTATATAATACAAAGCAAAAACTTCATACAAAAATGAAGGGATTAGTTTGTTTTGTTAAACATTCATTAAATATAACAAATAATTTACCAATAGATATAGTAGATTCATATTTTAATATCGATAAATCTTTTCATAATATTGATATCAATAATAGTATGACAGATATTTATAAAATATGGAAAGACGATGCATTAAAAGAAAAATTGTCGTCTTTATTGAAAACTATATATGCGATCGATGTTATATATTCAATAAATAATTTAGCATTGACGGAAGATTGGTCAATTGTATATTATAATGATAAAGAGACATTATTATGGAATGCAAAAAATCCTATCCTAAATAATGAACAAGTATCTAATCCAATTAACTTAAATAAAAACATTATTGTAACGGGTCCAAATGCTGGTGGTAAAACAACATATGTAAAAACTATATTGTCTAATATAATATTGGGGCAAACAATCGGTATAACATATAGTTATAAATCACAAATGATTTTATACGATACAATAAACTCTTTTATGCGCGTATCAGATGTTCTCGGTGATAAATCGTATTTTGAAGCAGAGGCTGAATATTGTCTAAATATGATTAAAAAAGCCGTAAAAATAAACAATGAAGGTAAAAAAGGGTTATTTTTAATGGATGAACCGATGCATTCAACACCTCCCATAGAAGGTATGTCGACTGCATATTCTGTTATTGAATATCTAAGTAATTTAAATGGAATAACATTAATAATTACAACACATTTTCATAAATTGATAAAGTTAGAAGAATTATATCCCGAAAGATTTATAAACTTGTCCGTTGATGCTATACCGCGAGATAATAAATACTATTTCCCGTATAAAATAAATAAAGGACATTCATATTTATGTATTGCTATAGAGTTATTGAATATTAAAGAATTTCCTAAAACAATAATAGATAATGCGATTAAAATGAAAAACAAAATATGTTCTGATTTTAATAAATAATGTTTGACTTTTTATTTAATCAACCATATGTAAATATTAATCTTGTTATATTTTCAATTTTGTTATTTTTAATTATGTTTCTATGGAGAAAACTTACAATATTAGAGGGTAATTTCTTTCTACTTGAAAAAAGAGTTAATATAATAAAAAAAGGGGAACGAACAGAATTGTTAGCAAAAAATTGGAACAATTATGACAAAACTATGAATGAAATATTCAAAGATAGTGTTGTAAAGAACGACAGTAATATTTCAGCAAAATGTTGCGATATTGATAATAATGTTTCGGATAAATGTTATAAAGGCGGAAATGATACTAATAATTTACATAATGATGAAAATGATACATACGATAAAACTTATAAAGGTGATATTTGCAATACTATCCCATTTAAAAAAGATATTGTTATTAATACAAAAACTACTGTTGAAATACCGGTAGAGGTTAAAGATTATATTAATCTCGAAGATGATAATACAGTTACACATATAACATTATCTGATAACAAATCTTATTATGATGTTGGAGATTATAATGAAGAAACTGCTTCTCCTATTGTTGTTGAACATGTAGATATCGCTGATAATATGTCAGTATCTTCTGATATTACATTTAACAATGAGGGTGATAAATCATCAATAAAAAGATATAAAAATATGAATTTAGATAAATTACGCGAAGAATGTGTTGATAAAATGCTAAGTGTCGAAGGTACAAAAGCACAATTAATAACACGTATAATAGAACATATTAAAAAACAAAAATAAAAAATATTGTAATTGTATAAGATAATAACCATAATGAGTTTTTTTTCGTCAACTGAAACTAAACCCGAATGTCCGTTAAAAATGTCTGATGGACGTTCATTTACCGATTATAGACCTAGATGTATGGTAAATGCCGAACTAATGACTGATTTATATACCAATAATATGGTTAAAAGTAGTTATGAAAGTAGAATGTTTTTACAAGAAAATGCTGAAAAACTTATTGAGCGAAATAGATTAAATGTTTTAGATACATTAGCTCCTTGTGCTCCTTGTAATAGACCTTTTAGCGAAAATGGAACAATGTATCCCGAACGCTATATAGTAAAATGTACTGCAACAACGTGTGAAAAGGTAGAGGTTAATAAACAAGGACTTGGAACAAGTACAAGGGTGCAATAATTTTTATACTAATCATATAATAAAAATAATTCTATATATAAAATATAGAAGTATTAATAATGATTTTAGAAGATGAATATGTAAAATTAAATATTACATTTAGCACTGATTATTCTAAAGTAAATATTGCCGGTGTTGTGAAAAAAGATGAAAAATATGATTCTGTTATTTTAATAGCACCCAACCCGATAGATAGAATGTCTAATTATTCGGGTTCTGGATTGCCTTTTCCAAATCATGTTATAGCTTTTGAGAATACCCCAAATATTAAAAATATTAGTAATTTAAAAGTTTTTAACACTGTTTTTAAATATCCTAATAGTTTTTATATGCCAAATGGAACTACAAAAATAATATCTTCAATATTTATTGACTTTACTATTAATAATAATACAATTCGTTTAAAATACGAACTTCACGATATTAACGCATTGAGAACATTAGTAAACAGAGGTTCTCGCACAGGACCGGAGTTTTATGCTGCCAAAGATTATTTATTACCAATAGCTACTGCTGAAAATGTATTACATGCTTATGCCAAGGCAAAAATAGAAAATGATATTGGATAAATATGTTCTATATTTTTTTAAATATTATAAAAATTGATAAGGTAAATACAAAATATATTTACAGCCAATAAAAAGAATATAGTTGTTCGTGTTGATAAAAAACACTTAAACATATTCTTCGCAAGTTATTTACAACAAGATTTAAGTATCTGTTAGTAGATTACAGACTTTCAACTTTTCTTCTCATCTTAAACAGAATGTCATCTTTTGTTAAAGTTGATTTCAATCCCGATAATATCAAGAGCATATTATATTCCCGCGTCGTTAATAAGGTTTTTGATTACGACGGTATTGTTTTCGGGGGTTATGTCCGTGACAAGATTATTTCAAATCATTACACTCACGAGTACAATAAGGCTCATTCGAATGTATGGGAAAACAAAAAGTTCTGGAACAAACAGTATCACCAAGAAACTATTGGACGTATGCTTAATCCCAGTGATTTAGATATTTGCGTATCCGATAACTTATCTGCGAAAAGTCTTATTGATGATATTAAAAAGATGATTTATGACGATTTTGACCGCGGAAACGTTGAGCTATCGTCTGAGTATACGACACAATCTGATAATAAGTATTTTAGATTGGCTGTCGCGAACATAACAAAAGTATCTTTCGATATAACTGTTGGAAAAATCCCGTATATTTCCTCCGGTCATATTATCAAGATTAATTTTGATATTGTTGTGCGTCATAATTACCGCATCCAGCCTCCATTCGGCAATCTTGATATGTTGTGCAATATGTTCATATTGACGAGGAACGGTATTAGCGTATCCGGCAACACCGGAACTAAGATTGATAATATGAGTATTATTGATAAGAAAAAGGTAGAACTTCGCGTGATGAAAGATATGATAGAGTATAAGACTGAGTTTTGCCTTAATATCAAAAAGTTTGACAATATTGGCAACTATAACAATGCTGTATGCGACCGTTTAGATAAAATGTCGGCTAAAGTTCCATCTTGGACTATTGGAAACTTGCCGATAAATATTGAAGGAACAGTTGCGAAGTCTTGTGAAAAAAATAAAGATGCTGTGTGTTGCATCTGTATGTCTGGCTTTAAGAAGTCAAATGGAAATATTTCAGTCCCTATTTCTTGCTCGGAAAAAAAGAGCATCATTAATGGAGCAAAAATGCATAACGAATGTTTCTTTAAATACTTGAAGAACCAATTGGTTGAAGAAATTATCAACAATCGCTATAATCTCGACAATAGCGGCGCTGACTTCTCATTCAAGTGCCCAATGCGTAATCAATTCAGTTTTGTAGAATATGGCGATAAAATAACTGAAATTATCGCAGAATATATTAAGTAATCATAACATACAACACAGTTTATAACATACTACATAACACACAACATGCAACATAGTTTATACCATACAACATAGTTTATATAATATTATCTGTTATTTATTTTTATATTTTAAAATTTTTTAACACGACCATTATTTTTTTTTTCAGTTATAGCTTTTACGATTTGTGTTTTAGTTAATTCGCTGTGTGTTTTTGGAGTATTTGGTGTAATTCTTTTAGAAGGTCTATATATATCACCTTCATATTTATATCCAATTTCTCCTCGTTGATTAACCCATTTTTCTTTATACCATCTTGTTAATCCAACTTCTTCATTTTTATATCCATGATATGCATCGCTATTTTTATATTTTTCATCATATGCTTTGATATATTTTTTAACTAAATTACCTGATCTATATGCTGAATTTACAGGATTTTCGATAAATAGTTTTTTTTTAATTTTATCATATAACTTAATATCTTTAGGTATTGAAGATAACATTCTTTATATTTCTATATTTTGAGTACATAATCTTTTTATTTTAAGAAATTATAGAAAATGTTAAAAGTTATAGAAATAAATAATTATGTACTCAAATGTAATCTTAAAGAATTGCAAATTTGTTATAATAATGGTCTTAAATAAAATGAGTACATAATTAATTATTTTCAAGAAATTATAGAAAATGTTAAAAGTTATAGAAATAAATAATTATGTACTCAAAATGTATTCTTAAGGTTTTGCAAAATATTCATAATAATGATAATAAATAAAATGAGTACATAATTAATTATTTTCAAGAAATTATAGAAAATGTTAAAAGTTATAGAAATAAATAATTATGTACTCAAATGTAATCTTAAAGAATTGCAAATTTGTTATAATAATGATAATAAATAAAATGAGTACATAATTAATTATTTTCAAGAAATTATAGAAAATGTTAAAAGTTATAGAAAAATATAATTATGTACTCAAATCTATTCTTAAAGGTTTTGTAAAATAATCATAATAATTAATAAAATGAGTACATAATTAATTAATTTCAAGAAATTATAGAAAATGTTAAAAGTTATAAAAATAAATAATTATGTACTCAAAATGTATTCTTAAGGTTTTGCAAAATATTGTTATGAATGATATATAATTTATGTACTAATTTTATAATAACACTCCTTTAAAGATAATAAAAAATGAGAATATACATACAGATTATTGAATGAAAGAAAATATAAATTATCGTGCAATGATATCAATAATCCAACTCTTATAAAACTCAATAAATGATTTATAGGAACCGTATATAATAATAATATTAAATAATAGCTTATATGCGAAAACTTATTATATGAATAAGACATATATATTAATTGTATAATGTGAATAAAATTATACAATCTATAATCTCGTTTTAAAACTAAATTATAACAATTATTAGAAATTGAATCAATCATTCTAAAATAATGAACAAATGAACTACCGAATAAAAAAATATAATAGTTAGTTTTTAAAGAAAATAACATTAAAAAACATAAATAACTAATATTATTATAGCCAATATAATATTCAATATCATGAACTATTTTTGTAGTTAGTATCATAGTCTTGACAACTATTTTATCATATACTGTATTTGTTGTAATTGTGTATAAGAATAAATTGCGAAAGTTTTTATTGTATAATATTGTTACAAGTCCTAATAACTTTCCTATATAAAATGCCCAACGAGGATATATACAATAATGTATTTTTAAAATTACGCGAAAGTCTTCGTTTATTTGTTGTAAATCATTTTTAGTAATATAATGACATTCTCTATGAAAATCAAATGCTACAACATCTCCCTTTTTTAATGTATGAACCTCTGGAATTAAATTAAAGTTAGTCGAAATCTCTTTATTATCATCTAACCCGATTATTAATCGATAACAAGATGCAAATGGAATATAATAAAAAGGACCATCGATATGTCTTGTGTAAAAAATATTATCAGATGTATCATTCAATTTATTTTCACTTGTGGGGGCTGATATATATATTTCATTCATATCATTCAATATATCTATATTATAATTATCTCCGGTTTCAGTTTTAAACATATTTGTAATAATATCACATTTTGTTATATTAGAAAAACTATCACTTATATTAACAGGTAATTCATTATACCACCAATGTGTAGAAGTTTCTTTAGTTGGAAATTGTGAAATAACCCATTCTCTTATGGTATGTATATCATTTAATTCTAAACTATCTGATATATTGCAACTATATACTCTATTTTTTTGATGTTTCCACGGTAAATATGTTAACATTTATAATATATATATGACAATTTTTTAAATAATATCATATATAAAAAATGACACATATAAATCGCATATATCTATTATAATGAAACGTCTTATTATTGTAGAAAGTTATACAAAAACTAAAACTATCAAAAACTATTTAAAAGATCCTGATACAACTGTAACATATTCTAGCGGACATATATTCAATTTACCAAAAGAAACATTGGGGTTCGACATAGATACGTGGAAAATTGAATACATTAAAAGCAATCCAAAGATTATTAAAAATATAAGAGATTTGGTAAAAAAGAATGATATAATTTATTTAGCTGCAGACCCAGATTTAGAAGGAGAAGCAATTGCAAATAATTTAATGACATGTATGAAAGACCTTATTACGAATAAAAAATGTCATCGCGTATCTTTCAACGAAATTACTGAAAACGCTATTAAAAATGCATTATCTAATCCGCGTAATATAGATATTAATACGGTAAATGCTCAAGAAACAAGAAGAATAGTAGATAGATTGATAGGATATAAAGTATCTCCTATTTTATGGAATAAGTTTGGCTTAAATAATTTAAGTGCTGGTAGAGTTCAAATACCTTCATTAATTATGTGTGTAAATAAACAAAAACGCATTTTTGAAAAAGAAATTAATCCTTATTGGACAATTGAATGTAAATTTATATTTGATAAAAAGTCTAAAAAAGACAGTTTGGTCGGAATATTAAATATAGAAAATGAAAATAAGGTTTTAAAAATTAAAGATATTGATATTGTAAAACAAATATTAGATAAACTTAAAACAAATACTGAATATTTAAATAGTTACAATAAAAAAATAAGGAATATACAACCACCACCACCATATACAACTACCACACTACAACAAGACTGTTATAATAAATATAAATTAAACGCAAAAAATACTATGAAAATAGCACAAGATTTATACGAAAATGGATTAATAACTTATTTAAGAACTGATTCTACAAATATATGCGATGAAGCAAAAACAAAAATATTAAATTATATCAAATCAACATATGATGAAAAATATGCTAAATATAGAACATATAAAACAAATGTTAAAAATGCTCAAGAAGCACATGAAGCAATTAGGATAACAAATCCTTCTATAACCTCTTGCTCTTTTGATAAATGTTCGACAACACATATTAAGGTTTATGAACTAATCCGTAATCGTACTTTAGCTTCTTTAATGGTTGATTGTGAATATACTGATATTAATATAATATTTAATACAAAAGATATATGCGAATATTCGAAATATACTTTTTCATCAACTAAATCATTTATGACATTTGATGGATTTAATATAATATACAATCATAATATAGAATCTTATGATAGCTTAATTAAATTAATTGAAACATCAAAATGCTATTCTTATGAATATTCGTCTAATGGAATTATAGAAAATATACCATCTATGTATAATGAAATACAATTGATAAAAGAGTTAGAAAAAGAAGGCATTGGACGTCCATCTACATATTCATCTATTATAGAAAAGTTATTGGATAAAAAATATGTTATATTAGGAAAAAACCCTCAAACTACATACGAAATTGATTGTTTTATAAAACAATATAACTGCGATAATGTAATAGTAAAAAAAAATAGTATAAATATCGGAGGAACAAAAAAGGACTTGTTAATACCAACAGAACTAGGAATTAACATCATAAATTATATAAGCGAGGTTATGCCTTATTTATGTGATATAAAATTTACATCAAATATGGAAAATGACCTTGATGATATTATCAATTCTAAAATTAATAAAAAAGAAATACTCGATAATCTATATTCAAAAATAATAGCAAGTATCTCTCATATAAACCCTTTACTTATTGAAAAAAATAAAATAAATAAAAAAGAATATACGTCCGGTTTAATTAAAACACAATATGGAAACTGTTATTATAATAAAGACAATAATACATATACTAATATTGAATCATTTCTAAAATGGCGAAAAAAAACTATTGATACACTATCTGATATCGAAATATCTTTTATTAAATCCTTACCAAAGAAGATTATATATTTAAAAGAAGATTATAATTTGCACTTGGGAAAATATGGTTTATATTTAAAAGACGATAAAAATAATAATCATAAATTAGATAAAAAAAAATGGAGTTCTTATATTTAATAATATAATTTAGTCATAAGGCGAAATACCTTTCTTACCGTTACTATACCACGATTTAACATAAATATCATCGTAATTAGGATGTATTACATTATTGTGATAATCTATATCAACGCAATTTGCTATCATTTTTTTGCATTTTTTACAATACCATGTAGTTTCTTCAATATCAGAATACATTATATATTATATACTTATTTTTTATTTCTTCAAATATTTACCAATATTACCATTTAATTTATGCAATTCATATGATATATTTGACATAGACGTTGCTAGTGTTACGCCGTATTCATCTACAAAAAAACTATTTAAAAGGTTATATAATTTGTCTTCAGTTAAATTACCATCTTCATCATCATCGTCATCATCATCATCATCATCATCATCATCATCGTCATCATCATCATCATCATCATCATCATCATCATCATCATCTTCGTCGTCATCGTCATCTTCATCATCATCTTCTTTATCTTCGGCTTCTTTATCTTCGGCTTCTTTTTCTTCTTTTACTTCTACTTTATCGCATTCTTCATCACATTCTTCATCACATTCTTTATCTTTTGAACGTTTATCTTTAGAAACTTTCTTCTTACTTTTTACATCTTTATTTGTAACAACAGCATCATCATCTTCATCCTCACAAATAACAACGTTTTTTTTTGCTATTTTATTCATTTTATTGATAAAAGACATAAAGTCAATATTATTTTCCATTTACTATATAAATTATACTTATAGATATTTCTTATATCTTTTTATAATTATGTATATTAATAGATAAGATTGAAATGTCAAGTATATTATTGTATATAATAGGTTTATTACTAGGGATATTTATTTTATTATCACTATTATCGTATAATAATTATATATCTAAAAATGTATATCTTTTAAAAACTAAATTTTTTGGAAATTCAAAGAATATAGAGAATATTGATAATATAGAGAATATGGATAATATAGATAATATGGATAATATAGAGAAAATGGAGAATATGGAAAATATGGAGAAAATGGAGAATATTAAAAAAGAAAATAATAATATTATAAAAGGGTTTGATGAAGAAAATAAAAATATGAAATATGATGATGCTGATGAATATAATACTATAGTATGTAATAAAAATATAATAGATAATTTTAAAATTAGTAGATTATTGAAAAAAAAATATTTAATAGTATTAATATCTTCTTACTATACTGATAATTTAAATGATACTAAACTATTATTAGATAATAAAGATGAAAATAGTAAAAATATTAATGTTAATTTTACAAAAAAACCTTATCTTTCTAAATATCCATTAAATCCAAATATAGTAGGATTCAATATTAAAGATATCGAAATTAATATTAACATACCGAACAATCATAATAACGAATTGTTAGGTTTGATGTGGAAAAATATTGGAGATAAAATATCTGATGATTTAATTGAATTAAAACCAACAATCGATGGATCGACAAATAACAGTACCGGAATAAATAAATTAAAGGATGAGTTAGGAAATGGAAAATTGAGATTTACAGAAAATGATTGGGTATCATTTAAAATTAAAAGTCTAAAAGTTTTTAACTATGTTAAAGTAAATGATAATATATTCATACCTATATTATTTAATACATCAACATTGGATATTTCTACATTTTTTATAACATTTAAATTTAAAGATAATAATAACAGTGAAAACAATTTATTATTTATCAAAAACTTAACCGATGGTAATTTAATTTCAATAAATATAATTGAATCAACTAATGTTGTTGTCAATAATATTAATAATGAATGTGGCAATAACGAAGCTTGTAACAATTTTATGATAAGTCTCCATGATAACATTAATAATTATAATGAATATAATGCAAAAACAAATGATAAGATAAATGATTATGGAAAATATTTAGATAATAATTGTAAAGATAATGACTGTAATAATATTAAAAAAAATAATTCTAACGAGATTTCGTTTTTTAATGAAATGTATAATAAGAAAAAATATACACTACAGATAAAAATAAATATGCACGAATATAATATTTATAATGTTGATTCTGATATATTTGATGATGATAAAACTTTTATAGGATTAATATTAAATAATAAAGATATAACAGTTTATATCAATAATACTAAATCTGTTTTTAAAAAAAAAGATAGTGAGCCTTTGCAACAATCTTATCCTATAATAATTAACAATCTAAAAAATAGCGATATTATATTATATAGTTTTGCTTTTTTTAAAGATTCTGTTTGTGATGCTGATATATCTTCTTTCCATTTATATAATAATTATCATTTAAATGGTAATATTAATTTTAATAAATCTATATAAAAGAATATATAGTATTTATTAATTACACTTAATATATAATAATGCAAAAAGCAGCCATTTATATTTTAACACAAAATAATATTGAAAGGAAAATATATCTTAAAACTTGTCTCTATTTTTTATTTAAAAATTTTAATTCTAAATATAAATATCCAATAATAATTTTACACGAAGGTGATTATGACGATAATGCTAAAACTGAAATACTTAAAAGTATAAGAGCAGACTTTAGAGATATTATTATTTTTAAAAAAATAGACGATGGAGACTTTAAAGTTCCTCAACATATTGATATTGAAAAAATGAAGAAATGTATTGATACAAATCCCGTACCTTATTGGCGAAATGAGAAATATCGGTCGATGTGTTACTTTTGGATAAAACATTTTTTCAAATACTGTAAAGAATATGAATATGTTATGAGATTAGATGATGACAGTATAATAGAAGAAAATATTGATATAGATGTTTTTGAATTATTGGAAAAAAATAATTTGAATTATGTTTCAAATATAATTCATATGGATTGTAGTATTTGTAATTATGAAATGAAAGACTTTTTTATTAATTTATTTCCAGATAAAAAGGATAAAATTTGCGAATTATTCGTAGATCATATTATGGATAGTTCGTCTGACCATTTTGATAAATTTAAAATATTTTATAAGGTTTTAAAAGATAAAGATTATCCAACCAAAGAGGTTTCTATGTCAATGCCTATAATGTATTATAATAATTTTTCAATAACGAGACCTAATATATGGAATACGAAAGAGGTAATAGATATAATTGATGAAATTGATAAAAATGGTAACATATTTTATTGTAGATGGGGTGATGCACCTTTACAAACTATTATAATGAAATTATACGACAATACTCGTTTATCGCAATTTATATTCAAGTATAGTAAAAGATTACAACGAGAATCATTTAAAGACAATAATAATATTTTTCATAGTTATATGCCTGGTTCATACGACAAATCAAGTTGTATTACAGATAATAAATAGAACTTTTATTTTTTTCTAATAATATATTTATAATTGTAAATCTAAATATCGTCAATATCACATTCATCGACAGCATCTATAATATCGAGAAACTTAAACTTGTCTACAATGTCTTCGTCTGGTTCTATTTCAGCATCTTCAAAACTTATATATGTGTCATTTGCCCCTCCAGTACTTCTTTGAGTATTTTTATAATATTCATTTATTAATGTCTCTGTTAATTCATTACTATTAATAATATATTGACATTGTTCGAGGCTATATTTATGAACAATATCTGCTTTGTTAATCTGGTAGTCTCTTCGCGAAACTACTACAATATCGCCTTTATCTATTAAAACACGTTTATTAAATCTACGCATATTACCTCTTATTATACCAATTATAATATCGCCGTTATTGCACAAAACAGATGCACGACAATTTCCTAATAGTTTTATAACAAATCCATAGTCTTCGTAATCAGTATTTATAATATAGTTAATATTCTTTGATTTATTTAAATTTAAAACTTTCTTTTTATTTCTAATACTTGCTTGGTACATATTTATATTGTAATAGTTTATATATATTTATATAGTTTTATTAAATATTATTCTTTTTATATTAGATATACTTATTTATATTATATTTGTAATAATATATAAAAAAAAGTTATATGAATATTTATAACATACTGAAAAAGTCTATGTAATCCTCTTTATCAGCCAATGTCTTAAAGTTATATTTTTCAATTGCCTTATGAAATTTAAATGGAATTGTTTTTCCAAGTAATTTATTTAAAGAAGCCATTTCTTCAATTTTGTATTGTAAAGCAAAAAATGAATAATTTTCAGGTATTTCATTTTCAGTGTCATCAATAAACTTCATAGGTATGAATATTTCTATTAAATTTACATGAGCATATTCTTTAAGTAATGGATTTGTATTTTTTACTTTATATAAAATAATTATACATATTGTATTAAAAGTTTCACCAGACATATTATCAAAATGGTTATTTACGGGGACAAAGTGAAGATTTAAATCTTTTCTTAAATTACTGATTTCTTTAGGCTTTTTAATATGAGGGTACATTTCAACCATTTTAACCATTATAGCATTTTTATCTTCACTAGTAAATTCTATCCTGTTAGTAGGATTTATAAAGTTTAGTTTTTGCTTGAGAGATGATTCCCACGCTTTATATAAAGATTTAGCATAATAAGCATTACAAAACTTTTTACCATCTATGGTATATGGTATTTTAATAACATATCTAAGTTTTTGCAAAGGCATTTCAGACCATTTTTCCATTGTATAAAAGTCATAATCGTTTATATCTCCATTATATCCTTCATTATTCATAATATATGATAAACTTTCTTTTTTAGCTCCTCTATGATATACAGCTCTAGATGTTGAACCACTTGGTGATGCAGAATATGAAATAGATTTATCTAGTGATATAGAAGAAGACTGGTCGTCACCAAACTTTATAATTATATTTTTATTTAATAAAACGTGTATAAAGCTTTTGTATGAATCTGTTAGCATAACATCATTTATAATAGAAAATTCTTTTAGTAATTCAAGCATATATAGAATACTATAATATTTAGGGAAGTTATCTTCTAAATTATTTTTAAAGTCAGTAGAGTTTTTATTTAAAATACTATTATACACCAAGACTTCATGTAAAAATACATGTGGTGCTCTAATAATAATTTTTAATTCTCTTGATATAAAAAAATAACCATCTGTCGCACCATCATCATATTCTTCATCATAATCTCTTTTTGCATTTTTCTTTAATCTTTCATGTCCCATGAAAGGATCAAACGATTTAATATGTTTTTTAATCTCAGATATACATGTTTTATATTTTCTAATATTTTTATTATCTGTTTTATTCAAATATTCTTTTAATTTTATAATGTTACTTTTAATATCATTTCCAAATATTTTAGTCGTTATAGTTGATATAAAATTAGTATTATATAGAGGGTCTTCGATAATATTAAGTAAATCATCCATTGTTATATTTGATAACATTTTTTGATAAACTTTTGAGTTATTAACATTTCCAACAGGATTAAAATGAACTTTGGATAAACATTTTTCATAAATTAATTTAATATTTTCAATGTCAGGTATAACTTTTTGAGTTTTTGGATTAATAAAATATTTAAAGTCTTTTTTTTTGTATGCTTGTTCGTATAATTCTATAAACTCATAGCATTGTTTTTCACTTAAATTATTATTTTTTTTTTCAGTTTTATTTAATTTTGAATTTGATTTTGAATTTGATTTTGATTCTGATTCTGATTCTGATTCTCTTAAAAAACTATCCATCTAAATATTATATATAAAATAAATTATAATAACATATTGAAAAAATCTAGATAGTCTTTTTTATTTATTAATATTTTATTATTATATTTTTCAATAGCATGATGCATTTTAAAAGGAATTGACTTTCCTATTAATTTATTCGTAATAAATAATCTTTCAAAATTATATAATAAAATACCAAAAGAATATTCTTCGGGTATATAATCACTATCCGCCTCGTCTATATAATCATTTTCAGAAGCAAATTTAAGAGGAACGTGAATACTAATTAAATTTACGAAGGTATGGTCTTTTTGAATTAAACTTATAGTATTTTTTATTTTATATTTTATGTAAAGACATATAGTATCTATCTCATCTCCGTTATAAGTAATATAATCTTCAATGTGGAAAAAAACTAAATCTTTTCTATTTTTATATTTTTTTTTAGGAGGAGTAATATGGGGATACATTTCAATCATTTTTTTCATAATTAAACCTTTATCACTGTCAGTAAATACCATTCGTGTTATCGGATTTATAAACTCTTTTTTTTCTTTGACTGCAATATTCCAAGCTTTATATAACGATTTAGCATAATAAGCAATGCAATATGTTTTATCATCAATTGAATAAGGTATTTTTATTACATATTTTAGTTTTTTTAAAGGCATTTCGTCCCATCTATCTTGTGTATAAGGGTCTGCATCATTAATAGAATCGCCGTAAAATCCATTCGTATTCATTATATATTTTAAATATTCAATCTTTCCTTGTTTATGTGATAGAACTTCTGTTGTTGCACCTGTTGGTGATTCTGAATAAGATAAAGATGTATCTAATGATATAGACCCATCAGTTATCATAATTTTATTACCATCGAGTAATACGTTCAATATTTCCAAAGGTTCATATGATAATATTCTTGACGCAATTAATGCATACTCGTCTAATAATTTAACCATATATTTTATAGCATAAAATTTAACATAATTATTTTTCAAGTTATCTATAAATTCTTTAGATGTTTTATTTCGAGAACTATATAAAACAGCCTCTTTAAAATATTGTATCGGTTTATCGTATATTTCATCTATTTCGGGAATATATGTATATGTGTCATTATTTGTACCATCATCATGACTACGATATCTATCTTCTACATTTTTTTCAAATATTTTATTATCCATAAAAGGGTCAAATCCATTGATATATTTTTTAATTTCAATAACACATTTTTTATAAAAATTTACTAAATCATTTTCAGACTTTTTTAAATATTTATTCAATTTTAATATATTTACGCGTTCATCATTTCCAAATATTTTAGTTGTTATAATAGATATACTATTATCATTATTTATTGGACTTTCAAGTATTTTAAATATATCTTTAAGATTTAACTTTGAAAAAATCTTATTATAATCATCTTCTGTATTTGATGGAGCAACAACTGAAACATTGCCAGTAATTATTGGCTTTTTTTGATTATTAATACATTTATTGTAAATAAATTCTATTCTTTCAAGTGATGATAATATTTTTTTAGTTTTAGGATTTAAAATAGATTTAAAATTTCCAGAACCATATAATCTAACAAATTCCAAGCATTCTTTTTCATTTAAATTATTATTTTTATCTTTTGAATAAACACTGTTCTTTGATTTAACACTCGTCATATCTATTTTAAAGATTATAATATAATTTACAAAAATTAATATATTCCTTCTCATCTTTTAATATTATTCCATTATATTTTGTTAATGCTATACTCATTTTATATGGCATTGATTTACCCAATAATTTACCTTCAATAAGTAGTGTTTGTATAGTTTTGAATAGTATATCGAACGAATATTCTTTTGGAATTAAAGGGTTATCTTTTTTAATTTTAATAGGTATATCAACATTAAACAAGTCTATTGATATTTTATTGTTTAGTTTATAACTTATATTAATATGTGTATAAAAGTTCTCTATATTTTCAGACCAAATTGATTGTTTATAATTTTTTATTATTAAATTATTAGTTTGGTTTTTTATTATTAATTTATCATAATTTATAAGTACTTTCATTTTATCAAGTAATATATTAATATCCATTAGCCCTTTAGTAATATAATATTTTTCAAATATATTTAACATATATTTCATAGAATAATGTTTTGGAAAATTGTTTTTCAAGTTATTATTAAAGTCTTCTGTGTTTTTATTAGTTGGACTATACATAATAGTTTCGTATGTAGAATCGCTAATTTTTAATAAAAGTTCTTCTAATTTTGGAGAATGCCATAATAGCCCTGCTTTATCGGTATATTCTTTTTCAATATTCATTTTAACAAGCATTATAAAGTTTTTATTTCCCATAAAAGGACAAAAGTCTTTAATGTATTTTCTTATTTCTAAAATACAGTTTCTGTATATTTTACAAAACTCATCACCGCCAACTTCTAAATATTTTTTAAAAGATATTCTATTTGCTTCATTGTCTTTACCATATATTCTTTTTGTTAGTTTGGAAATGTCATTCGTCTTCAGCATAGGGTCTTCCATAATTTTAATAACAACTTCTTCTGCTGTTAAATTGGCTAAATCCTTCTTATCTTTAACAGGCTTTGATAATTTGACTAAATCCTTCTTATCTTTAACTTGTTTTGGTTTATTTGAATTAAAATGATCTAAACATATTTCATAAATTAATTTAATTCGTTTTGTATCTGTAAGTTTTCTCTTTGTTATTGGATTTACAATGGAAGATATTTTACCTTTAGACTTTTCATATAACTTAATAAACTCTAAACAACTATCCTTATCTTTTTTTAATCTATCTATCTCTCCTTTTGATAAAACTTTACTCATCTATTATATAAAATATAATATAATATAATTTGCTATTATTATTAAGAATATGTATCATATACTTATAAAAAATATAGGTACTATGAATACGATTGATGAATATGTTAATATTTAAAAAAAAAGTATGTATTTTATTTATATAGATTTGTTTTCTAAATATTATATTAACAAACTGTTCGTTTTTTTCATTTAAATTATTATTTTTATCTTTTGAATAAACAATTTCAATATCTATTTTAAAAGTTATAATATAAATTTGAAAAATTAATATATTCCTCCTCATCATTTAATATTTTATCACGATATCTATGTAATGATCTATGCATTTTATATGGCATTGATTTACCTAATAATTTACCTTCTGAAAGTAAGGTTTGAATAGTATCGAATAATTTTTCAAATGTATATTCCTTAATAATTAAAGCCTTATTTTTTTTAAACTTATTTGATATAAAAACTTTAAACAATTCTACGTCTATAGCATCGTTAAGTTTATAACTTATACGAATACATGTATGTAACATTTCATCATTATTTAAATCTACATTTGGACGTTCATCTATTTTAAGTAGTAAATTATTTCTTTTATTTTTTATAATTAATTTATCATAATTTATAAGTTCGTCAAGCATTATACATAAATTATCAATTTCAATCATACTTGAAGATATAGAATATCTATCAAAAACATTTAACATATATTTTATAGAATAATGTTTTGGAAAATTATTTTTCAAGTTATTTTTAAAGTCTTGTGATGTATCATTCGTAGTACTATGAGTTATACTTTCAATTATACATGGTAAAATCATATTAAAAATATTTTTTACTTTACTCGAAAATATAACTATACCGTGTTCAAATATACATTCGTCAGCAATATGTTTTTTCACAGACTTTGTAAATTTTTTATTTCCCATAAAAGGACAAAAGTCTTTAATGTATTTTTTAATTTCTAAAATACAATTTCTGTATATTTTACAAACCTCTATATCTTCATCTTCTAAATATTTTTTTAAAGATAATTTATTTACTTTATTGTCTTTTCCAAATATTTCTTCTGTTATTTCTGAAATGTCATTTGTATTCATCATAGGTTCTTCTATAATTTTAATAACATCATCTGACGTCAATTTGCTAAAATCTTTGTTATCTTTAACCGGCTTTGGTAATTTGTCTAAAACCTTTTTATCTTTAACCGGCTTTGGTAATTTGTCTAAAACCTTTTTATCTTTAACCGGCTTTGGTAATTTGTCTAAAACCTTTTTATCTTTAACTGGCTTTGGTAATTTGTCTAAAACCTTTTTATCTTTAACTGGTTTTGGTAATTTGTCTAAAACCTTCTTATCTTTAACAGGTGAAGTTTTTGAATTAAAATGACCTAAGCATTTCTCATAAATAAATTTTATTCGTTTTGTATCTTTTATTTTTCTATTTGTTATTGGGTTTATAACCGAAGATATTTTTCCATTAGAGTTCTCATATAACTTAATAAAATCTAAACAACTATTATTATCTAGATTATTATTATTATCTTTTTTGAATCTATCTATTTCTCCTTTTGATAAAACTATACTCATCTAATAATATATATTATTATATTTATTGTTTCATATAAGAATATATATATATATTTCATATAAATGAGCGTATCTAATAATTTTTTTTTAAATGATTCTTGGAATGTATTTTTTCACGACCCTTATGATTTTGAATGGGGAGCTGACAGTTATAAAAATATAGGAACTATGAATACAATCGAAGAATATGTTAATATTTTCAAAGCATTTAATGAACTTTTTAAAAAAGGTATGTTTTTCATAATGAGACGAGATATTATGCCTAGATACGAGGATAAATATAATATTAACGGGGGATGTTTTTCATTTAAAATATTACCGGAAGATTTACATGATAAGTTATTTAAATTAACATCTAATATACTTGGTGAAAACATAGGGATAACAGACGATATAACTAATAATATTAATGGTATATCTATTAGTCCCAAAAAGTTCTATTATATTGCAAGAATTTGGATAAAAGATAACAAATATGCTAAAAAAGAGTATTATAATTTTGATATTCCGAAATACGCTACATTGATGTATAAGAATCACGTTTAATATTTTATATTATATAATAAATGGAAGAAATTATATCTCTTATTAAAACATTCATTCTTTATATTTTAATGCCTTTTAGAGTATTATTTTTTATTATATTAATGCGTATTTCAAATGTTGTATTAAGTTATTTAGAAGATGAAGCCAGTATATTTTCAGTTATTCTGGTTTTTAATAAACTCTTTATGTTTATTCTATCATTGAATATAAATATTTCAAAAGAAGATTTATTTACTTATATGAAATATTTATATAGTGATAAAAAGTTTATTTGTACATTTAATCATACTACTGTAACTGATGGTTTTATTTTAGCAAGTACTTTTCAAAGAGGTTGTTATGTTGTCGTAAAAGTATTTCTTTTTGTTCTCGCGGGATATACAGATAGTAATAACGATAAATATGGTACTATTTACGTTGAAAAAGGAAAAACAACACAAATAATAAAAAATAGGGTTGATAATCGTAAAGCAGGAGACCCAGTAATATTTATAGCTCCAGGTTCAGGAAATACCCCTCAAATACCGGGCAATATTACTGAATTTACTGGAAAAGGTGCATTTGTACATGGATATCCAATTTTACCAGTTTTAATTAAATACAGTGACGAATCTCTTAATTATAATCATGATAATGGCGAATCAATGGTTCATTCATGTTTAAAGTTATTTTTAGTACAAAACTATAAGATAAATATAAAATTATGTGATATGGTGGAAATTAAAGAAAAAGAAACAATCGATGAATACAGCGATAGAGTATATAATGTTATGAATGATCAATATAAAAAAATGTAAAGAATAACATTTAAAGAAAATGTCGTATAATATTATATAAATGAATTAAAAATGTATGTAAAAAATAATACTCGAACATTATGTAAATTTATATTGTATATCAATTTAAAACACTTTAAATTGATTTACAATATAAATAATGGACTTTATTACAATATTTGCAATTGTTATAATATATCATGTTGTAAAAAAAAGCTACAAAAATAATAATTATATATATAGATTACAAAATAATATATTTTATATTATGGTAAATATTTATTCAATATTTAAAACGTTTTTTATTTACGCAGCAGCTCCTTTTCGTATTATATTTATTTTTGCAGTTATAATGATATGTAATTTTTTTATTTTGAATAATATGAAGAATGAAGGAGATATTATGGCAACAATATTATGGTTTTCTAAAACATTTATATTTTTAATGTCTTATAAAATTAATATTTCAAATGAAGACTTTATTAAATATATGAAATATTTATATAGCGATAAAAAATATTTGTGCGTATTTAATCACACCACATTATTGGATGGAAATATGTTAATGAGTGTATTTCCCCGTTCTTCGTTAGTTATTACTAGACAAAAAGAGCATGAATATTTGGGATATACACAGAAGATAAATGATATGATAGGAAGTATAATTATTGATAAAGATGGAAATACAAGTTCTAGAATAAAAGAAAGAATTGATAATAGAAAAATTGGTGTTCCAGTATTATTTATAGCACCTTGTATGGGAAGAACACCTGATATACCTGGTAATATAACAGAGTTTAAAAAAAATGGAGCTTTTATAAATAAATATCCTATTCTACCTATTATTATAAAATACGAAGATGAAAGTTTGAATTATAATCAAGACTTTGGCGAATCATTCATACATTCATATTTAAAGTTATTTATTGTGGAAAATTACAATATAAATATTATAGTTGGAGATATGATAGAACCATATGATAAAGAAAGTGTTGAAGACTTTAAAGGTAGGGTTTATAATATTATGAATGAACAATATAAAGAAATGTAATATAATATATCTAACTATGAAAGATATTAACTTAATTGTTGCGACAAGTATAAATTATGGTATAGGATATGATAATAAAATGTGTTGGAATATTCCAGATGAATTAAAAAGCTTTAAAAAAATTACAACAACTGTCGATGATGAAAAGAAAAAAAATTGTGTTATTATGGGTAAAAATACTTGGTTTTCTCTACCAAAAGCCCCCCTTAAAGATAGGATTAACATTGTTATATCAAATAATAATTATGATACTCTTACAAAAACAATTGGGAGTGACGAAGTAATTGTTCTTAAAAGTATAAACGATGCTTTATTATATATTAATATAAATGAAAATATTGAAAATGCTTTCATAATAGGCGGGGCTCAATTATATAATGACTTTTTAGATAATTATATAGAACATATTAAATATGTCTATATGTCTGTCGTAATTGATAAACAATATGAATGCGATAAGTTTATTTCATCGAATATTATTTTTAATAATTTTGCATTTAAAAAAAATATTGCTCAACAAAATCATAGATATATATCAATGATTGGAAAAAACAAATATGATTATAAAATAATTGACGAAGATCCAGATTAAAGAAGTAACATGCATAAAAGATGCTCTATATATATTGGTTCTTTACATTTGTTAGTTTGTGATAGTATATAATCTATGTCTGTGCCTATTTTTATTATTTCCATTTTTAGTTCTTTTTTAATTTTTTCATAATTTTTTTTTGGTACTTTATTATATTTTAATTTGATATAATAGTCTTCATAATCAACAAGCTTAACAAAGTCTTGTGTTATTTTAAATATTGATATATTAAATTGACAACATCGATAAGACAAGTTTCTTATTTCTTCTAAATTATTAGCCTTACTATCATAAGACTTTATAAAATCTACGAATGGTATAAAATTATATTCTATAAAGTCTTTAGTAACAAGTTCTTTTCCTACATCTTGTTTTTCTACATCTGTAATAAATATTGCTTTTACTATATCTCTTGTTTTAATCGTTTTTAAATGTTCGTTCAACGGCGTATTTAAATAGTTATCAAAAATATCAACAATTTGTTCGTGTGAAAATAATGGTATTCTAATAGTATGAAATCTACTTTTGATAGGTGATTCTATTTTATAAATGTGATGCGTTGAACATAGGAATGTAATATTTTCTGAATATTTTTCCAATAATATTCTAAAGTCGTGAAATAATTTTGATAATATATCTATATGTTTTATAACAATAAAATGTTTTTTCATATTTATTTGTTTAGAGCATATTATATGCAGTAAGAATTTAGTAATTTTATCTATATTTTTTATATTCTCTGGGTTCATTAAATCAATCTCTATAAAGTTTTGATTTTCTTTATAATTTATAGATTTATTCCATACATGAGATGTTCTATAAAAATTACTATTATGATTAAATATTTTTTTAAGTGCTGTTTCGACTATTAAATCAATGGGAAATCCATAATGCGAATATATTAATGTATTATTTGAGGATAATAATATCTTATTTAATATTATTTTGTAATTATCATTATCATTTACAATCGAAGGAAATATTTCTATTAATTTTGACCAATTTGATTTAGTCATTTATAATACATTTATTAATAATCTTTATATTATAGAAATAAATAATATAAAGAATATAATGTGTCATAATATTATATGAAATGTATATAGAAGCATTTGAATTAGATATTAATAATATATCAAATTATAAACGCGATGATATCAAAACTATTTTTAAGAAAATTGCGTTAGAATGTCACCCTGATAAACTTTGCCACGTAAAAGATATTATTGAAAAAAACTCTAAAATAGAACGATTTAAAGTTGCTGGTATTGCTTATAAATTGGCTCTCGAAGACTTTGAAAAATATGGAAAATTATCAAATAATCGTGGATGTGATTTTGATTATGATTTAGATGATTTAGCAAAAGAGTTTAATATGTATAAAGATGTTGATATTAAATATTGGGGAAACATGTTTTATGATAAGATTTCCATTCAAAAAACTTTTTTCGATGTAGCAAATATGTTTGTTAAAAAGGGCGTAAAGTCAAATAGTTATTATAATCCATCGACAAAAGTTATCCAACATAGTATAGTATTACCAGTTTCTTATCACGACCTAAATAATTCTAAAAAAAAAAGATTAAGCATATTGTTAAAAGGTGTTAATGAGCCTTTTAATATTAGTATATTATGTAAAAAAGAATATCCTTTCTTAATAAGGCAATATATTGATGATGATGGAATTGAACACGAAATAACAATTAAAATGATTATAGAAAATAATGTAAAAAACAATTTGCAAAAATATAGTCATAAAATAAATAACGAAAATATAGATTTATTTACAACAGTTAAAGTTAATTTACAAGAGTATATATTAGGAACAAAAAAATATATACAATATATAGATAATGATAATATTAGTATAGACATACCCCCATTTAATAAAGAAAATGTTATAGTAATTAATAAAGGATTATTTGGTGGTAACTTAATTGTTAAAATACTTTTTAATAATATTTCTAATAAAAAATGGAACAATGTTGATAATGAAATAAAAAAAGACTTTATAAAAATATTAGATGATATGTATCTTCCCTAGATATATATGTTCTAATTAATTAAAAAATTGATATGAGTTTTTATTTATATTATTATTGTATATTATATATTATACATTATATATTATATATTATATATTAAGTGTTGTACATTATACATTATATATTAAGTGTTATATATTATATATTAGTCATAAGTCACATACAATTTTAATTAATTAATTAATTAATTAATAACTTTATAATAAAATGTACTAACATCATACTTTTAAAAAATATATTAATGTAATAATGTGATAATTTAAAAGTTTCACAATATTTTCAGATGTATATTTAAAGTATATAAAAGTTATACATATTAATATAATAAGATAGTGTAAAATATAATTCAAGTATAATAAAAATAAAAAGTATAATTTAATAACTTATATTTTTTATTTTTATATTAAGTATTCTGTATAGGATACACCCAGCAATTTAAAACAATATTCAAATAATTATAAGACTTCTTACTTTAACCGTAAGAGTATTCTGTATAGGATACACGCCCAGCAATTCAAAAACTAATATTCAAATAATTATAAGACTTCAAACACTATAATTAGTATTCTGTATAGGATACACCCAGCAATTTAAAACCAAAATTAAAATAATTATCAGACTTCAAACTCTATAGTTAGTATTCTGTATAGGATACACCCAGCAATTTAAAACTAATATTCAATTAATTATCAGACTTCAAAACCCAGATAGTTAGTATTCTGTATAGGATACAATCCAGCAATTTAAAACCTAATATT